>Ga0334890_1000185_pt1 | contig 120915 bp, 86 predicted proteins | sample GraSluR1_MG_3_FD_207220 | JGI IMG/M metagenome (GOLD analysis project Ga0334890, IMG submission 207220) | Sludge microbial communities from methane-producing bioreactor in Wageningen University, Netherlands - Granular Sludge_31_08-R1 | ecosystem: Engineered > Bioreactor > Anaerobic >... | reverse complement strand
AACGCAGCACCCGGAGCGGACTTGGCGGGCAGGTTGGTACTCAGCTCGCAAACGCATCGGTAACAGCAGGTTGCGCCGGCCAGCAACAATCTCGACGGCACAACAAAAGGATTTCGCGGCGAAGGCCGCGCGAGGTCAGCGCTTGACGCCGAGAACGCCGTGAACCTTCTCGACCAGCTTGTGCGGACTGAACGGTTTGGTGATGTAATCGTCGGCGCCGGCCGCGAGCCCCGCCTCGCGATCGCCCTTGCCGGACTTCGCCGTGAGCAACAACACCGGGATGTGTCGGGTCGCCGAGCCGCGCTTGAGCTGTTGGCAGACGGTCAGACCGTCGCTGCCCGGCATCATCACGTCGAGGATCACCAGATCCGGGTGTTCGCTGGCGACCATTTGCAGCGCCTGTTGGCCGTCGGCGGCGGCCAGCACCAGAAACCCCTCGGCCTCGAGGCTGAATTCCATGATGTTACGGATGTTGGCGTCGTCGTCGCAGACCAGGATCTTCCGCACGGGCGGCCTCCCAAGCTGGGGGTTGGCGTCTCCGCTTCGTTGATCGGCCGCCGGCGGGGATCGCTTGAGCGCAAGTCGCAACCGTCCCCGCTCAGCTGCGAACCAGTTGCACCGGATGCAGCGGCGCCGGCCGTTTGAGGTCCTCGCCGTCGTCGGCCCGCTGCCGCAGTTCCTCGATCAAGGTGCGCCGCTTCTCGGCCTCGGACAGGAACACCGCCGCCAGGCGCGGGCAGTAGCGGGTGCCGGCGAGCGCCTGGATCTCTGCCAGCGCGTCCGCCAGCGGCACCGCGGGCCGCCATGGCCTTCGCTGCAGCAGCGCGCGGAGGCTGTCGCTGAGGGCGACCAGACGCGAGCCGAGCGGAATCGCCTCGCCGGCCAGGCCCTTGGGATAACCCGAGCCGTCGTAGTTCTCGTGGTGGTGCAGGATAATCTGCCGCACCTTCGGCGGCGGCTGCAAGGGCGCCAGCGTCACGAGCCCCACCTTGACGTGCCGTTCGAGCAGGGCCCGTTCCGCATCGGTCAGCATCTCGGTCTTGTTCAGCAGGTGGGGCGGGACGCTGCCGAGGCCGACGTCGTAGTACTGCAACGCGAACGCGAGGTGGCGAAGGTCCGATTCCGGCAAGCCGAGCCGGCGCGCGGTGGCCAGGCAGATCTCCTGGCAGACGCCGGCGACATCGGCGTGCGGCAGCGTGCCGACGCGCGTCGTGACCCGCAACGCAGACTGGATCGCCGCGAAGTCCCGCACCATCTCGTCGTGTCCGTCGTAGCGCGCGAGCAAATGCACGAGCCGCGGCGACATCGCTTCCAGCAGAACGCGGTCGTCATCGGTGAGCGGACGGCCGTCCAGCCGGTCGCGCACCACGACCACGCCGCGAATGTCGTCCTCGCTGGCCAGCGGGACGCAGAGCACCGGCGAATCTCCCGTCAGTAGGACATCGCCCGGTTCGGGCTTCTCGAACCGCGTGCAGCCGTCGCGCCAGACCCGTCCGGCCAGACCCACGCCCGCGGCCAGGTGCAGATCCTGGAGCTGGCCGGCCGGCAGGCCAGTGGCGCCCAGCACGTTGAGGCAGCCGCCGGCGCGATTGACCGCCAACAGCACCGTCGTTTGCACGCCGAGGTTCTCGCCGATCCAGTGCACCACGCGTTGCAGGAACAGGCGCGGCTCGTGGAACACCGGATGAATCGGCGCCGGCGGTTCGGGCATCACGACATGCGGCCGCCGCGGCAGCAGCACCGTCAGGCGGGTGCCGCCGTCGCGCACGTTCTCGGCCCAGATGCGGCCGTCGTGCCAGCTCACGATGTCCTGGCAGATCGCCAGGCCCACTCCCTGGCCGCCCACCTCGCGCGTACTAGAACCGTCGACCTGGTAAAACTGCTCGAAGATGGTATGCAGCTTGTCCTCGGGAATGCCGATCCCGGAGTCTTCCACCTCGAGCCGCACAGCCGTTCCCTGTTCGCTCAGCCGCACGTGGATCCGGCCGGACTCCGGCGTGAACTTCATGGCATTGTCCACCAGATGGCCGAGCAGTTGTTGGCAGAGCACCGGGTCGGCCTCGACGGGCACGTTGACGTTGCTCGTCTCGACGATCAGCTCCTGGCCGGCCGCGGCAGCCCGTTGGCGCCAATCCTCGGCGAGGCGCCGCACCAGCGCCGCCAGGTCGCATTCGATGCGCTCGAGCTTCGCGTCGCCCTCCTCCATGCGGTCCAGGTCCAACAGGTCGTTGATGATCTCCTTGAACCGCAGCCCCTGCTGGTGGATCACGTCCACGAACTCGCGGCGCATCTCGGTCGACATTTCTTCGCCGCGTTCGCGCAGCACCTCAGCATAGCCGATGATCGAGGTCAACGGCGTGCGCAGCTCGTGGCTGACGTTGGCCACGAAGTTGTTGCGCAGGTCGCCCAGCGCCTGCAGGCGCTCGGTGGCGAGCACGAGATCGGCGCGGCAGCCGGCCAAACGTTCTCTCACCTCGAGCACCTCGAGGATCGCGGCCACCTGGCGCGCGAGCAACTCGAGGTAGCGGATCCGCAGCAGATCGGGGGCGTGGCCCGTTTCGGGCCGGCTCAGATCCAGGAAACCGTGGACCGTGCCGGCGGGATCGGTCAGGGGCACGATCAAGCGCTGGCCGTCAGGCCAGGCGGCCTCGTCGGCCGGCGCGTTGACGCCGCGCAAGAGCGAATGCGGCGGCACGAGGTAGCTGTCGGAAATCCGGAACCGCGGGTGGACGAGTTGATCGTACTGGCTGCGGTCGAGGTGGACCGTCCCGCGGCGTCGCTCCTCGACGTTGTCGCCCGGGGCCGACGCCTGAGCCTCGAACGCATCCAGCGACGACGACCACTGGTAGAGCACCGCCGACTCGAAGCCGAAGAGAACCCGCACCAACTCGACAGTATACTCGTGCAGATCACGCTGGCCCCGGCGCGCTTGCAGGTCGACCGCGCCCGCCAGCAAATGCTCGAGCAATCTGGCGCGCCGGCCGGCGTCGCGGGCCAGTTCGATGCCCTGTGCTGACTTGGCGAGCGCCGCCTGGCGCTCGCTGACCGCCTCGGCGTGCTCGCTGCGCAAGACGTCGATCTCCGCGACGAGAACGCGGCCGCGCTCCTGCGCAATTTCGCGCTGGTTGCGCAGCGTGATCACGAACTCACGCAACATCACGCCGGCCAGCACGCTGTAGAACAGCAGGTGGCAGGCTGCCGCCGGCAGATTGCGCGCGAGCAGCGGTTGCTCGAGGTCGCCGCCCAAGAGACCCAAAAAGACGCCGAGCATCAGGAGCAGCCCCAGACCACGCTGTTCGTGGCGGCGCCCCGCCTGCTTGAGCAGCGCCGTGACCGCGCCGGCTGCCATCGCCAGCAGCGCCAGGTCGAGCAGCGAGAACGCCGCCGCCAGGATCGCATGCGGTTCAATCAAGACGCCGCGGCCGAGCGCACGGCCGATCAGCGCCGGCGCCAGCACCACGCCAACGAAGCGCAAACGGCGCCAGGCTTCCAGGCCGCTCTCGCGCCAGGCCAGATGTGCCAGGACGGCCATCATCGCGCCAATGGCGCCGCCGAGCGCCAGGTAGACCGGGGCCGAGCGCGCGTCCAAGAGCGGCAGCACGGCGTCGGTCCACACTCGCAGGTTCAGCGGCAGTTCCATGGTCTCTAGCCGGTCCTCGCCCGGGCGTCCAGCAGTTCGCGCACGTAAGCGACCAGGCGCGCGATGGTGAATGGTTTGCGCATGTAGAGGTTGGCGCCCGCCTCGCGCATCGCCTCGCGGGCCACCTCGTCGGTGCGCGCCGACAGCGCGATGATCACCGTGTCGGCGTAGGTGCGGTTGCGCCGGATCAGGCGCGTGGTCTGCACGCCGTCCAGGCGCGGCATCATCACATCCATGATCACGACGTCGGGCTTGCAGGCGTGCAGGCGGTTCATCGCGTCCATGCCGTCTTCGGCGCGGACCACGTCGTAGCCTTCCTGGCGCAAGGCGTGCTCGAGCAGCGTCGCCACCGGCGCGTCGTCATCGACGATCAGGATGCGCTCGTGCACCGCTTCACCTCCGCGTCCCGCTGCCGACCGTGCGTTCCCGGCCGGACGCCGACAACAAGCCCTCTTCCAGCAAGGTGCCGAGGAAACACGTAACCACGCGTTCGTCGAACTGGGTGCCGGCGTGCCGCTGCAGCTCAGCCACCGCCGCGGCCACCGGCAGACCCTCGCGCCACGGGCGCGAACGCACCATGGCGAAGAACGCGTCGACCACGGCGAGAATGCGCGCGCCCAGCGGGATCTCCTCGCCGGCGCGGCCTTCCGGGTAGCCGCGGCCGTCGAACCGCTCGTGATGGTGTCGGATGATCGCCTGCAGATCCGGCAGTTCCACCAGCGGTCCCAGCAGATCGATCCCGCGCTGCGGATGGGCATCGATGTGGTCGCGCTCGTCGAGATCCAGCTGTTCCGGCTTGAGCACGACGTCGGGGTCCAGCAGCACCATGCCGGCGTCGTGCAAGGCGCCGGCGTACTGCAGCAACCGGATTTCGAACGACGACTGGCCGAGCCGCCGCCCCGTGCGCGAGAGCATGCGCAGAGCCAGGGGATCAGCCGTCGGCACGCCGCTGCGCCGCAGCCCCGTCAACGCGGCCAGCGCCTCGGTCACCATTTCCTGCTCGCGCCGGTCGTTGCCGCCCTGCAGAGCCGCCGTCCAGGCCTTGCTCAGGATCTCGGCCAGCACCCGCAACAGGACCAGGTCGTCGGTCCCGAATATGCCGCCGCCGAGACGCCGCGCCGCCAGGATCATGCCGGATTCGACCTGGCCGCCCAGGCGCAGCGGCGCCACCATGGCCGCGCCGGCATGGTCGCCCACGCCGGCGAAGGCGGCCGGCAGCAGCGCTGTGCCGGCGACCAGCCTCGCTTCGCGGCGGCCGAGTTGGACCAGATCGCCGGCGGCGGGCATGACACTGCCGGCGGCGTTCGGACCTAGCCCCAATGCCGCCGTCACCAGGAGCGTCTCGGAGTCGGCGCCCGGCAAGATCACCGCCACCCCTCGCGCCGCGGCGAGTTCGGCCACCAACCGCAGCGTGTGCGCGGCCAGCCGTTGCGGCACCAGGGGATCGCCGCACCAGGTTGCCAGCGCCGAATCGGCCGCCGCGTGGTGCTGTTCTTTGGGCAGGTGGATGCCAAAGGTCGTGCCGCGCCCGCACCGGCTGTGCACGTCCAGATGTCCGCCATGCAGGCTGACGATCTCCTTGACGATGCTCAGGCCGAGTCCGACACCCTCGGTCTGGGACGCGGCCCGTGTGCGGTAGAAGCTCTGGAAGATCGCGCGCAGTTCCTGCGGCGCGATGCCGGGCCCGTTGTCGGCCACGGCCAGCCGCACGGTCGACGCGTCCTCGCGCACCGACACGGTGACGCGGCCGCCCGACGGCGTGAACTTCAAGGCGTTGCCCAGCAGGTTCAAGACCACTTGGCGGATCAGATCAGCGTCGCCATCCAGCCGCGGCAGGTCGGCCGGCAGGTGCGCTTCGAGCGTCAGGTCCCGCGCCGCAGCCTGTGGCGCCATGATCCTCTTGGCCTCGGCCACGAGCGCGCCGGCCGAGACCGGTTGCGGGTTGACCAGCGCCGGGCCGCGCCCGCGGCGCGACGAATCGAGCAGACGGTCCACCAGGCGCAGCAAGCGATCCGCTTCGCCGCGGATCACCCGCAGGAACTCGCCCGCATGGGAGAATCCCGGTTCGCCGACCTGCTGCTCGAGGACCTCGGCGTAGGCGGTGATCGAGGTCAACGGCGTCTTCAGCTCGTGCGCGGTGACGGCGGCCAGGCGCGCGCGCAGTTCGCCGAGGCGGGACAGCGCCTCGCACTCGGAGCGCGTCGCGGTCGCGGCGGCGGCCAGATCGGCGAGGCGGCGGTGCATGCCCAGGACCGGCGCCAGGAACGAGCACGCCGACAGCAACGGCGCCGCCAACGAGTCGCTCGCCGGCGGCGCGCCCAGGGCGCGGGACATACCGAGCAGGATCGCCATCGCCGGACCCCGGCCGCCGGGCACACCGGCGGCGAGCCAGGGACCCGGCGCGAGCGTGCCGTCCGGCGACAGGCAGCCGCTGCCCAGCGGCGGCAGGCCGACGCCTGCAAGCAGCCCGCCGGGCGCCGCTTCGAGATTGGTCCAGAAGGCCGGCTCGGCATCGAGATCGCGCCAGCCGGTCCGATCGGAGGCTGCCGTCCAGGCGACGGCCGAGCCGCACTGCTGATCGCCCGGCGGCGGCACCGGTCCGAGCCCGTTGCGCGCCAGCACCAGCACCCAGGCAACACCGGGGTCGTCGCGCCAGGCGGCGGCGATCTCTTCGCACAGCACGCGCCACGCCGCCGGGTCGTCCCATCGGTTCTCCAGCCGGCTGCCCGCGCCGGCCAGCAGCTGTTGCAGGCTGAACGTCGCGGGGTGGGCGCTGCGGCGGCGGTCGTTCATGGTCCTCCCGGACGCAAAATCCTAGATGCCCTGACCGCTCCCGCGGTCTAGACACTGCACGGTGGTCTTGGTCCCGGACAGACGCCGTTCCACCACGATCACCGAACCGGTCTGTCGTTTGCCGTGGGTCTTCAGCTCGGCCAGCGCGTCGCTCATCTCGGCAGGATGGCGGTAGCGGCCGGCGACGTCGCTGATGAGCGCGACCGTGAGCGTGATCAGCGGCGACCGCGCGATCTCGCCCGTGCGCGACCGGGTCTCCAAGTAGCCGGCGGCCAGGTCGTCGGCGTCGTGCAGGTCGCCGACGCCGGCATCGAACGCCCTGACGACGGCCCGGGCGATGGCTTCGGCGCGCTGGCTGCCGCAGACCACCAGGAAGTCGTCGCCGCCGACGTGCCCGACGAAGTCGCCCGGCTCGCCCTCGGCATCGACCGTCTCGCAGAGCACGTGCGCCAGGAAGCTGATCGCCCGATCGCCGCGGGCGTAGCCGTAGTGGTCGTTGAAGCTCTTGAACCGGTCGATGTCGATGTACATGGCGCCGAAGCGGTCGCCGGCGGTCAGGCGCCGCTGGACCTCGCGCTCGATCGCCAGGTTGCCCGGCAAGCCGGTCAAGGGATTGGCTTCGCGCTGGGCCTGGCTGGTTTCGAGCATGTTGGCCACCCGCGCCAGCAATTCCTCGTGGTCGAACGGCTTGGCCACGTAGTCGTTGGCGCCGCCACGCAAACCCTTGATCCGGGTCGTGGTCTGATCGTGCGCGGTCAGCATGATGACTGGCAGCCGGCGGGTCTCGCGGTTTCGGCGGATCTGTTCCAGGACGGCAAAACCATCCAGATGTGGCATCATCACGTCCAGGAGCACCAAATCCGGACAGACCTGCTCCAAGACTTCCAGCGCCTCGCGCCCGTCGTTGGCCGTGGTAACGTTATACCCCGCCTGTTCCAGCAGAAACTGCAGGATACGGCGAATATGCTGCTCGTCGTCGACAACAAGGATTTTTGCCGGTTCGGCCATCGGCTTTTCCCCAATCCCGCGTGCATAATGGCATGCCGGGGCTGCCCAGGGCAGCCTGCGGTGGATCACCGCAAGGCGCGTGCCATGATGAGGGATTCAAAGGCGCGGTGGGGTCGCGGCGGAAACTCGCTGGCCGCAGCGGTCAGTGATAGGAATCGATCCTGTCAGGATGGCATGTCCACGTTGGAGGGCTGTCGCCGAAAACATATTCTCAGAAACGCCACCGCGTGATCGCCGCGTCGGCGCAGATCGAGCGGCCGTCTGGCAGCCCAGGCGACTGCTCGCGCGACCGCAAGGAACTCCTCCTGTTAGGTACGCGATCGTGGTCACCGGCTGTGCCGACGCCATGCTTGCCCAGTTCAACGGTGGCAACATGGTCGTCGAACCGGGCGGTGACACGGGCTCGGTCTAGGTGATCAGTTGTGCGGTGAAACGCTGAGATCGTCATCGTCGACCGCCTGTCGCGGACGATATCCTACAGTTCGGGGACACCGACAAGATAGATGTCCCGCGAACCGTCGCGCTCGCTGATGAAAGCAATCGCCCGTCCGTCGGCGGACCAGCTCGGCGACCAGTCGTCCGCTTCATCCGTGGTGAGTTGGACGATGCCATCACCATCGACGTTGATGATCCAGAGGTCGCGGTTCCCCGTTTCGTCGCTCGTGTAACAAATGTGGGTACCATCCGGTGACCAGCAGGGATAGCTCTTGTTGCCCGGACTGAGCGTGACCCAGCTGACCGTCGTAGTCCCCAAATGAGTCATCGCCACCTGATCATAAGTCAGAAGACCTTCGTCATCGTAGATGTATGCCATGCTGGTGGTATCTCTTGACCAGGCAAGATGGTGTACACCGTCCGGCAGCGACAGGATTCTTTCGCAGTAGTCTCCAGCGGATGGTGCCTTAATGACATCGCCGGCGTTATAGTCGCAGCTTGAAAAACAGGGCCACCATAGGAAGATGATCTCGTCGGAAACAGCCGACCAGCGAGGATAGTAGAAACACCCGGGTGTGTAGCCCAGAGAACACAAGAAGTACAATTGGGCTTCTGTGCCGGTCGATACGTTGACCACATACAGGTTGCAGCAGTTGTCATCCCGATCCGAATCGAAGATGAATTGCTGATTCGTCCGCGACCAATCGAAGCCGCGTATTTCGCCCCTTGGATTGCTGGTGACCTTGATCGGTTGCGCGATGTCGTCGGTGGCAATCCAGATGTCGAAGAGCCCGTCGCGATCTGAGAGGAAGGCGAGGCGAGGTGCGCTCGCGTCCTTATTGAAAGTTGGATTACGGTTCTCGCCGTCGTTCGTCACCTGTCGGATGCGGTCGTAGTGCTGGCTGAACTCGATCGTGTCCCCGTTTGCCAGCGCTCGCGCTTCTTCGTTGTCAGTCGGCTGGAGACAGCCGGGCAGGTACAGCCAGGTGATTTGGTAGTTCCCGACCGGCATGTCGTGCAGCCACATAGTCCCGCTACCCGAGGTGTCGATCTCCGCCGGCCCGATCAGGTGCCACGGGGGGGCGCCGCCGTCCGATGTCACGGTGATCGCCACCGTACCGTAGGGAAGCGTCAACGGTGAGAGCGGTGGCGTCTTCTCGCACGCCGCGACAGTCAGAACGCAGAGTGCGCTCACGATGACAAGGCGGCGCATCAAAACCCTCCCGCCGATCGACGGACTACCACCACGAGCCCGGACGACGCGCGCGGTGGCACAACGCGTACGTCAGTATGCCCTGTGAAATCGGGAGTGTCAATTCGTCGAGGCTTCGCTGTGTTAACAACGAGAAAAGGTCTCTTTCATAGAGGTGTCCAACATGAAGATAATTATTACTTTACAATGGGAAAAACGCTCGACCCGGTTGCGGGAACGCCACCATACTCTGTTCTGATCCGTTGTAACGTCGATGCGCCGGCACGGCAACCGTCCGGGCGCCGTCAGGCCCAGCTCTGCAGCGGTCCCCGGGCGAAGCTGTCGAGATTGAGCCCGTCGCGCCGGCCGGCCGCAAGGTGCAGATGGCCGGCGTAGGCGATCATCGCGGCGTTGTCGGTGCAATAGACCGGCGCGGGCGGCACGAAGTGCAGACCGCGGCGCGCCGCGCCCGCGGCCACGGCCTCGCGGAGCCGGCCGTTCGCCGCCACCCCGCCCGCCAGGTAGACCGCCGTCACGTCATTCGCACGCGCTGCCTGGAAGAGCCGCTGGCAGAGAACGTCGACGATCGCGTCCTGGACGCCGCGGCAGAGATCGGCGATGTCCTGCTCGCCTGGCGGGACGGGCAGCGACTCGACCGCCAGCTTGACCGCGGTCTTCAGGCCGCTGAAGCTGAACACCAGGCGCGGATCCTGCGCCAGAGGACGCGGCAGCACAAACCGCATCGGGTCGCCCTGGCGCGCCAGCCGCTCGACGTGCGGCCCGCCGGGATACGGCAGACCGAGCAGCTTGGCGGTTTTGTCGAAGGCCTCGCCGGCGGCGTCGTCGAGGGTGCCGCCCAACCGCTCGTAGCGTCCCACCCGCGGCACCAGCACCAGCTCGGTGTGGCCGCCCGAAACCACCAGCACCACGGCCGGCAGCACCAGCGGCGCCGACAAGCCGTTGGCCAGGATGTGGCCCTCCAGGTGGTGCACTCCCACGAGCGGCAGCTCGGCCGCGCTGGCCAGGGCTTTGGCCGTGCTCAACCCGACCAGCAGCGCTCCGATCAGGCCCGGTCCGCTGGTCACGGCGACGCCGTCGAGGTCGCGCGGGGTCAGTTGCTGGCGCCGCAACAGGAGGTCCAACAGCGGCAGTAGGTTGACGAGATGGGCCCGGCTGGCAAGTTCGGGCACGACCCCGCCGAACTGGCCGTGCACATCGACCTGGCTGCTCAACAGGTTCTCGACGACCCCGCGCCCGCTGTCGTACAAGGCGACCGAGGTGTCGTCGCAGCTCGTCTCGATTCCGAGGACCTTCACCGGTTATCCGTCTCCAGCGGCATCTCGCCCGCCAGCAGCGCGAGCACCGGCGCCACGGCGTCCGCGATCTCGCGCGCCAACACACCGCGGCGGCCGCACCTGGCGGCAGCTCGTTCGCCCGCCAGTCCGTGCACCAGCGCGCCGAGCAGAGCGGCGTCAGCGGCCGAAGCACCCTGAGCCAGCAGGCCGCCGATCACGCCGGTCAAGATATCGCCGGTGCCACCGCGCGCGAGGCTGTCGTCGCCACTCGGGTTGAAGAAAACGCGTCCGTCCGGCAGACCGATCACCGTCGGCGACCCCTTCAAGAGCAGGACCACGCGCCAGCGCGCGGCCAGTTCGGCCGCGAGATCGCAGCGCCGGGCGGCGATTTCGGTCGTCACAAGACCCGTCAGTCGCGCGAGTTCGCCCGGATGCGGCGTGAGCACGACCTCGCGGCCCGCGAACTCGAGTTCGCGGCCCTGCCGCGCGAAGGCCGACAGGCCGTCGGCGTCGAGCACGAGCGGCCGGTCGCAGCGCGCCGCGAAATCGCAGACCCAGCGGTCGGTGTCCGGATCGTCGCCCAGGCCCGGCCCGACGGCGACGGCTTCCTGGCGCGCCAACAGATCGTCCAGCACCGCCGCCTCGAGCGGCGCCAGCGTACCCGCCGCCGTTTGCGCGAGCGGCCGCAGGATCGCCTCGGGCAGACCGGTGCGCAGGCCGGTTTCCAGGCAGACCGGCGCCACGAGGGTCAACAGGCCGACCCCGGACCGCAGCGCGCCGAGACCGGTCAGGTAGGCCGCGCCGCCGTAGGAGCGCGATCCGGCTACGGCGAGCAAGCGTCCGACTTGCGCCTTGTGCGTGTCGCTGGGTCGCGGCGGGAGCATCGCCTGGTAGTCGGCCAGCGCGAGCACGTGCCAGGGCGGCGCGTGTCGCGCGCAGACGTCGTCGGCGAAGCCGATGTCCACCACCGTGAGCTCGCCGGCGTGGTCGCGGCCCGGCGGCAGCAGCAGCCCCAGCTTGGGCAACCCGACCGTGATGGTGGCGTCGGCGCGGACGGCGTCCGGATCGGCGGTGCCGTCGTCGCCGCTCACCCCCGACGGCATGTCGACCGCCACCACGGGCAACCCGAGGTCGTTCAGCGCGCGGCAGAGCTCGGCGTAAGAGGCGCGTAGCGGCGGCTGGATGCCGGTGCCGAAGACCGCGTCGACCACCAAGGCGCAGTCGGCCGCGAGTTCGTGCAGCGCCTCGACCCACCCGGCCGGCGCCGCTCCGCGCACCGCCACCTGCCGCGAGAGAGCGTCGTAACTCGCGCGCGCGTCGGGCGACAGTTCGTCGCGTTCGTGCAGGAGCAACACCCGCACCGGCACCCCCGTCTCGCCGAGGCGCTGCGCGATCACCAGGCCGTCGCCGCCGTTGTTGCCCTTACCGCAGACGATCAGCACCGGACCTTGCGGCGTCAGCCAGCCGCCCGCGCGCAGCGCGTCGGCGATCGCCGCGCCGGCCCGTTGCATCAACACCAGGCCCGGGGTGCCGGCCGCGATCGTTTCGCGGTCGATCGCCGCCATCTGGCGCGCGGTCACCACCCGCATGGCTCAGACCTCCTTGCCGCCGTTGTTAACCCGGTCGAGCACGTCGAGAAGTTGGGCGAGGTCGTCGATCACGAACTCGGCCTCGAGGGCGGCCTGCTCCTCGGCGGCGTCCAGGGCGGGGTCCTTGTAGGGCGGCGCCTTGTCGCCGTAGCGCGCCCAGACCGTGTGCAGGCCCAGGTCCTTGGCGCCGCGGATGTCGCGGCTGGGCCAGTCGCCGATCATCACCGCCTGCTCGGGCCGGACGCGCAGCTCGCGCAGGGCCAGGTTGAACGGGAGCGGATCGGGTTTGCGCACGCCCGTGTCGTCGTAGGTAAAGACGCGATCGAAGTGGTGATGTAGGCCGAGGCGGCACAGGCGCAGCCAGGCCTCGAAGCGTGGCGCGTCGCTGACCACGGCCAGGCCATATCCTTCGCGCAGCAGGCGGTTCAGCACCATCACGGCGTGCGGGTAGAGGACGAGCGATCCGTCGCGCGCGCGACGGTAGGCGATCACCGCGGCGGCGAGCACACGGTCCTCGACCCGGCCGGCGGTCTCCTGCAGGAAGCGATTGAAGACCTTTTGGTACTCGATGCCCTCCCGCTCGTAGATCGCGTAGAGACGCCGGTGAGCAGTGTCGGCGTCCAGGCGCAGGCCGGCGTCGATCATCGCGTCGACCGCGGCGCGGATGGCGTCGTCCTTGGCCTTGATGAAATCGGTGAGCGTGTTATCGAGATCGAAGATGACGGCCTGGATCGGGCGCCCCTGCATGCCGAACCCCTTTCTTGCCGGCGGGTCCCCGCCGCGATAATAATGGCGGAACGAACGACCGTACAGGAGGGATCGCTTGTCGCTGGATCCAACCCCGCCCGGCCGGCCCGGATTCTGGAACGCGTGGACCGCGCCGCAGCACGCGGCCTTCGCGCTGTTGTTGCTCGGCGCCTACATGTTCTGGCAGGTCGCGGTCCACAGCCTCACCGGCGATCTGTTCGTACCGGTGATCGCCGCGGCCTTGCTCGCAGTGGTCCTGCCCTGCGCGGCGGCGGCGCGACGCCACGGCCAGACGTTGGCCGCGACGTTCGACCTACGCCTGCACCGCCCGGCGGCGGCGGTCGGCCTCGCGGCAGGGTTGCTGGCGCTGGCGCCGGCCGGCTGGTTGGCGGGCCTCTCCTCGCAGCTGCGCCCGCCGACGGCGGAATACCTCATGTTCCTGGGCGAGCATCTGCCCCGCGACGCCGCAACTGTCGTGGTGGCGCTGGCGGCGGTCAGCGTGGCGGCGCCGGTCGCCGAGGAGATCATCTTCCGCGGCCTGATCTTCCGCCTGGCGCGCGACCGCTGGGGTTGCGGGCGCGCCGTCGCCCTGTCCGCGCTCTTCTTCGGGGTCGTGCACTGGCAACCCTGGAGCCTGTTCGGCCTGGTGGGCCTCGGCGTCTTGCTGGCGTTGCTCTACCACTGGACAGGTTCGCTGCTCGTCCCCACCGTCGCCCACGGCGCGCACAACGCGGTGTCGCTGGCGCTCCTCTTGCGCTCGCGCGACGACCTGACCGCCGGCGCGTCCGAAGGCGCCGCCTTCGGCGACCCGTGGGACTGGTTGGTCGGAGCGGTCAGCGTCATGCTCCTGTTCTGGTTGCTGCGCTGGCTGCGCCACAAAACGCAGCCGCCGCCCGGCTGAGCCGCGGCGCGGCCCGGCCTGCTGGCGCGAACGCCCAGGCGGTGTTTTTCTGGGCTGCGATCGCTCGAGTGTGCCGCCTATCCCAAGGAGCAGAGATGCAAGCGACACGAACGTTCCTGCGAGCGGCGCCGGCCGTCCTATTACTTGCGGGAGCTTGCCTGCTATCCGCGAACGCCGCCGCCGGAGCCGAGCCGTTGACGGCCGAACGCCTCTGGCAGATCCAACGCCTCGGCGGACCGGATTTGTCGCCGGACGGACGGTGGGCCGTGGTGCCGGTCACGCGCTACGACCTGGACGCCGCCGAGGAATCGACCAACCTCTGGCTCGTGCCGACCACACCCGGCGAGGCGCGCCGGTTGACCTCGCACCCCGGCCGCGACAGCGCCCCCGTGTGGAGTCCGGACGGACGCTGGATCGCGTTCGAATCACGACGCGGCAAGGACGAGACGACCCAGATCTACCTGATCGCCACCGACGGCGGCGAGGCCGTGCGCCTGACCGACATCCCGACCGGCGCCGCCGCGGCCCGCTGGTTTCCCGACTCGCAGCAGCTCGCGTTCATCAGCCGCGTGTGGCCGGACCTCGCCGGCTGGCAGGAGCAGGGCGCCCGGCTCCAGGAACAGAAAGACAGCAAGGTCTCGGCCCGCGCCTGGGACCAGGCGCCGGTGCGCTACTGGGACCGCTGGCTGGACGATCGCCAGGCCCACGTCTTTGTCATCGGGATCGGCGGCGGCGAGCCGGCCCCGGTCACGCTCGGCAGCGGGCTGCAGCTCTCGCGATCGGCGCCTGGACGCGGATCCTACGACATCGCGCCGGACGGGCGAGAGATCGCCTTCGCGGCCGACATCGACACCACCGGCGTCGACGCGAACGATGACATCTTCGTGATCCCCGTTGGCGGCGGCCCGGCCCGCAATCTCACCCGCGACAACCCGGCGGGCGATACGTCGCCCCAGTACAGTCCGGACGGGCGCTGGCTCGCCTTTCAACGGCAGATCGTCAAGGGCTTCTACGCCGACCGCCGCCGCCTCGTGTTGCACGACTGCGCCAGAGGAACCAATACGGTCGTCACGGAGGACCTCGATCGCTCGGTGGGCAGCCTCCTCTGGCAGCCCAACAGCCGGTCGGCGTTCATGAGCGTCGACGACGCCGCGCACGAGCGGGTCTATCGCCTCGATCTGCCGGCGGGCAAGGCCGAGCCGGTCACGAGGGAGCATTCCTTCTCGTCGCTCGTCCTGTCGGCCGACGGCAAGGTGCTCGTCGGCCTGCGGCAGAGCTTCGTCGAGCCGCCCACCCTGGTGCGCATCGATCCGCGTACAGGAGCGGTCACCAAGCTCTCCGCGTTCAACGACGACGTCCTCGCGGACGTCACCTGGGGGCGCTACGAAAGCGTCACCTACCCGGGCGCCGACGGCGCGCCGATCCAGATGTGGATCGTCTACCCGCCCGACTTCGACCCCGCCCGACGGTGGCCCCTCTACCTCCTCTTGCACGGCGGCCCGCACAGCGGCATCACCGACAGCTTCCACTGGCGTTGGAACGCCCAGGTCTTCGCCGGCTGGGGCTACGTGACCGCCTGGCACAACTTCCACGGTTCGAGCGGGTTCGGACAGGCGTTCACCGACGCGATCAATCCTCTGCAAGCGGAGCTGCCGTATCGCGACACGATCAAGGCGGCTGCCTATTTCGCGGAACAGCCGTGGATCGACGCGCAGCGACTGGCCGCCGGCGGCGGCTCCTATGGCGGCTACCTCGCCACGGTCCTGCTCGGACGGGAGCATCCGTTCCGCACGCTGGTGGCCCACGCCGCGGTCTACAACTGGTACACGCAGATCGGGTCGGACTACGGCGCCGGCAAGCGCCGCTTCGGCGAGTTCTGGGACGAGCCGGACCAGTATCGCGCATCGTCGCCGCATTACGGGGCCGGCCGCTTCGCCACGCCCACGCTCGTGATCCACGGCCAGCTCGATTACCGCGTACCGTTGAACCACGGCCTCGAGTTGTTCAACACGCTGCAGAAGCGGGGCGTACGGTCGCGACTGCTCTACTACCCGGACGAGAATCACTGGATCCTCAAGCCGCACAACTCGCTGCACTGGTACGGGGAAAAGCGGGCCTGGCTCGCCGACCTCGTCGGCGACGGGCCCGGCCAATGACTCTCGACATGGCGATCGTGTTGGGGTTGGCGGTGGCGGCGATCGTTCTGTTCGCCACCGAGCGGCTGCGGATCGACCTGATCGCCATGTTGCTGATGGGGACGCTCTTGTTGCTCGGACTGGTGTCCCCCGACGAGGGCGTTGCGGGTTTCTCCAACCCGGCCACCGTGACCGTGGCCGCCATGTTCATCATCTCCGCGGCGCTCTATCGCACCGGTGCGGTGTTGGTCTTGGGCCGGGCCTCGGCCTGGGTCTTCGAACGCAACGTCTGGGCGGGCCTCGTCGTGATGATGGTGAGCGTGGGCCTGCTCTCGGCGTTCATGAACAACACGCCGGTGGTTGCGATCTTCATGCCGATCGTCTTGTCGGTCGCGGCGACCATCCGCATCAGCCCCTCGAAACTCCTGATGCCGCTGTCGTTCGCCTCGATGTTCGGCGGCGTCTGCACCCTGATCGGCACGTCGACCAACCTCCTGGTGAGCGCGATCGCCGCCCGCAGCGGCTACGAACCGTTCCATATGTTCGAGTTCACGCGATTCGGCCTGGTGCTCTTTGCCGTCGGCACCGCCTACATGCTGCTCGTCGTGCGCTGGATCCCTGACCGCCGCGCGGTGCAGGAACTGACCCGCGAGTACGGCATGGGCCGCTACATGACCGAGGTCGAACTGCAGGAAGACGCCTGCTCGATCGGCTTTCCGCTGGCTGAGAGCCCGCTCGTGCAAGACGTCGGCGTCGAGGTCCTGGAGATCAATCGCCGCGGGCACCGGATCTTCGTTCCCCACCCGCGTACCGAGCTGCAGGCCGGCGACACCCTGCGCGTGGTCTGCGACGTCGATCGCATCAAGAGCCTCGCCGAGCGCCAAGGCATCCGCCTGAAGCCGCGCAAGCTGAAGGACGCGGACATGGAGACCGCCGAAACCGTGCTGGTCGAGGCGGTGGTGGCGCCGGGTTCGGTCCTGGTGGGCGAGACGCTCAAATCGTCCAGATTTCGCAACGTGTTCGGCGCCAACGTGTTGGCTTTACGGCACCGCGGCGCGGTCCTGCACGAGAAACTCGGCAACACGACCTTGCTGGGCGGCGACGTGCTCTTGATCGAAGCCCGCAGCGACCACCTGGACATCCTGCGCAACCACGAAGCCTTCGTCATGGTCAGCGAAGTGGCGTTACCGGAGTTTCGCCGCGAGAAGGCGCTGTTGGCGCTGGCCGTCGTCGCCGGCGTTGTCGTGACGGCCGCTCTGGGAATCGTGCCGATCTTGGTCAGCGCCGTGGCGGGGTCGGTGTTGCTGGTGCTTTCGGGCTGCCTACAGCCGGAAGAGGCCTATCACGCCATTGATTGGAAGGTGATTTTCCTGCTCGCCGGCGCGCTGAGCCTGGGCACCGCCCTGGAGAACAGCGGCGCCGCGGTGATGCTGTCGTCGTTGCTGATCAAGACCGCGGCCACGCTGGGGCCGGTGGCGGTGATCTCGGGCCTGTATCTGGCGACGTCGCTGATGACCGAGAGCATGTCCAACAACGCCACGGCCGTCCTGCTGGCGCCGATCGCCATCAGCGCCGCGCAGCTGATGAACGTCGATCCGCGGCCCTTGTTGATGGCCGTGACGTTCGCCGCGTCAGCGAGCTTCATGACGCCGGTCGGTTATCAGACCAACACGATGATCTACGGGGTCGGGCAGTACCGATTCCGGGACTTCCTGCGGGTCGGCGGGCCGCTGAACCTGATCTTCTGGGTGCTGGCCACGTTCCTGATCCCGGTCTTCTGGCCCTTGACGCCCCTGACGCCGCTGCCCTGAGCCGCGAGGCGCCGGCGCGGCGGTTCAAGGCAACAACGCGAGGTCGACCCGTTCGCCCGGCAGGAGCCGGCAGCCCTCGGGCATGCTGATCAATATCGGCAGCGCTTTCTCAGGCCGCATCCCGGGCGCCAGCATGTCCTCGGGCAGCAGCTCGAGCTGGGCCGAGACGTGCAGGACCTCGCCGACGCCGGCGCCGCCCTCGCGGGTGCGGGCCTGGACCCTGACCGCCATCCCCACCTGCGGCCGGACGCGGATCGGCTGGCGCAAATAGGCGATGATGCGATCGCTGGTCTCGGCCATCACCGTCAGCAACGGCTCGCCTGCCAGAACGTGCTCGCCCGGATTGCGGTAGATCAACCCCACCATGCCGTCGACGGGCGCACGCAAGGTTACCGGCCCCAGTTCGGCCTCGACCTCGCGCAGGCGCTCCTCGTGCAACCGGATGGCCGCGTGCAGGGGATCCTCGAGCGACGCCGAAACCGGCAGGTGCAACCGCGCCAGGTCGTCGGTCAGCCCAGCCACCAGTTCCTGCCGACCGCTCACCTCCGCCGCTAGCGTGGCGTGCGCCGCCATGGCGTCCTCGTACTCGGCGTCGGAGGCCAGGCCGTCGGCATGCAGGCGGCCGCTGCGCACGTAATTGTTCTCGGCATGGACCAGGCTCACCTCGGCCGTGGCCAGTGCGACCCGCTGGTTCATCAGCTCGACGCGCAGGCGCTCGTAATCCAGCGCCGACCGCTGGCGGCCGACCACAGGGTCGAGGCTGTGCAAGAGCAGTTCCAGCTCCGCGCGGATCACCGCCAGACGCGACTCCAGCAGCGCGGGGTCGGTGGTCATCACCATGGCCAAAGGCTCGCCGTGCCGGACGCGCTCGAACGATCGCACGTGCATCTGCACGACCTGTCCCGCCACGGGCACGACCACTTCCGCGCGCTGGGCCTGGGCTTCGCCGATCAATTCCACCGGCAGGACGTGATCGCGCCAGAGGCGCGTCACCACCGCGACCAACAGCAGGAACACCACCAACGGCAGTGCCTGCGCGCGCCAGCGCCGCAGCCGGCGCGGCCAGGGAATCGCAATCCTGTCAGCGACGTGTCTTGCCATGAATCACACTTCCGATTCGTCTTCAGCCAGGAGGCTCACGACGCGAGAGACGCCGTCGGTCCGTTCGAGCTCGGCGACCAGCTCGGCGACGCGTTGCGGATCGCGCAGCAATAGGCGGTAGGAGAGATCGGCCCCGGCCCCCGTCGCGTCGGTGCGCTGGCCGGCGCACTGGATCCGGTCGCCGTGCCGCCGCAGCACCTGCACCACCGGCGCCACGTCGCCCAGCGGCAGACCCCAGTGGAAGTTGAGGATCAGGTCGTAACGTTGCCGGGCGCCGAATTCGGTCCACCACAGGAACAACATGATGGCGGCGGTCCCCAGGCATCCGATCACCGCCAGCGTGTATTTCTGCGTGCCGGCCGCCATGCCCACGACGAGCACGCAGAGGATGTGCGCCGTATCGAGCGTGTCGCGCACGATGTTCCGGAACCGCACGATCGCGAAAACCGCCATCAGCCCGAACGCGGTGATGAAGTTGTCCACCATCACCATCATGACCAGGGCCACGATCACCGGGATGACGATCAGCGAGTTGACGAACGAGCGCGAGTAGGACAGGCTGGTGTGCGTGAACATGTAGACCCAGGCCAGCACCATGCCGCCGGCCAGCGCCACCGCGAGGCTCAAGATCACATGCGGCATCGTCGCGAAGCCGAGCCCCTGGTCGCGGGTCAACGCATCGACGAACCTGTCCACACCCGCCATCCCTTCCGGCGTTCGCCGGTTTCGAACCGGGTCAACCCTGCGCGCGCAAGGCCAGCCGGCGGCGGACCTCGCAACGCTCCCGGACGTTCAGGAACCGATGTTCCCCCAACGCAACGACTCCGTCGACGTACTTCGCCGCCGAGCCCTGGCGGAGGTTGAAGTGCTGGACCAGCGCCGACAACCATCGCGGGAAACGGTCGGTGAACTTGATCTCCAGCACCGTCTGGTTGCCGAAGACAAGGGTCAGCCCCTCCAACTCCGTATCCAGGCTTGCTTCGAAATCTGGGCCGGTCCGCACCCGGCGATCCATGGTCACGCGCACGGAATTGTCCACGGTGAGCCAGGCTTCGCGGTGATAACCGACGTGCGTTTGCGGAACCGCGCCGAGCGCGCGGCGAAAGGCGCAGAACTGCATCAGGGCCGTCAACTGCACATCCTCGCGCTCGACCAGATCGTCCCTGGTCGGGGGCCGGCCCCCCAGCAATTCGGGCAACGCGGCGCGGCGCACCATCGCCCGCTGCTTGCAGATGACGCTGTCCCGGCGCGCCTTGATCTCGAAGAACAGCGGCGAGGTCCCATTGCGCTCGTAGTACCGTACGCGCAGCTTGTAGCGATTGCGATCGCCATTGACCGTGGACTGGAACAGCTTCAGATCGCGCGAATCCAGGTACAGACTGTGGACCGGGTAAGCCAGATCGGCTTGCTGGGCCGAGTGGGGGTCGGGGTCGAGGTACCCGGACACGAAGTCACGGATCGGGCCCTCCAGAATAGAGGGAATCCGATACTTCAATTCAAAGCGCTGCTTCTGGTAACAATGCATGCGGTGACCCCGGGACAAGACGCTTTGTCAATTTTACCACATTTTAACGTAAGACAGAAGAGGCACTTGAATCGTTAACCCGGAACAACGCTTGAATTCTCGCGATCACCGCTCCCAAAGCGCTGCATACCGGGCGGCCGCGGCCGTAGCCGCTTGCGGGCCGACCCGCAGCGCAACGAGGCGGCGCCCTTCCCCCACTGCGGCGGCGCCCAAGGGTGCCAGTTCCCTCCGCGCGAAATCCCGCCGGCTGATCAACAAAGATCGCGCCAGAATTCCGGCCACATCGGTCCCGATGCGTTCATCCGTCCCGGCGTGGAGCCGCCAACCGTCGCGGCGGTGGACCTCCAGCACAACGAACGCGCGATGGGGGCGTCGCACCTGCAACGCGCGCAGTTCGAGCGGAACGGTTGGATCGACGAACACGGTATCAAGAGGCGCCGCCGCAAGAATCTCACCCAGTTCCGCGTCGACTGCCGCCAGCGCGCGCGGCCGGGCCGCGGCCATCAGGTGCGTCGACTGGATGCGATGCCACCAAACCTCGGCCAGACCCATGGACCGGACGCGCGGCGCGACCAGGATCTCGACAGGCGGCTGCCGGTACGGGGCGGCGAGAAAATACGTGGTCTGCAACGCGATCAGACCGGCCAGCAGCCATCGTCGCGGCCGCGCGGCGATCCGGGCCGCAAGCAGCGCGACGAGCGGAACCACGATCACGAGGGCGTAGCCCTTCTGATAGTGCCCCAATAGGAAGAACAACGCCGGCGGCACCAGCCAGATGAGAAGCAGGTTGCGCGAGCAGGGAGCGAGGGCGGGCCGGCGCCAGGCGCGCCACCGGCCGGCGATCGCGAGCGGCACTACCGATGCGATGAGGGTGGCCAAGAACAGGGACATGCCCCAGAGATTGCGCGCCGGCGACCAGTCGACGGTCAGATGGGTGCGGAACAGGCCGAGGTAGGCGCCCAGGCCGCCCGCGGCCGCGAGCAGAGGCCAGGTCACGAGCACAAGCACCGCCGCGGCGGACGCGTGCGCGCGCCAGAAGGCCGAAGCGGTCCACCAACCCTGGCGCCGGCCGCGGCGCCACAACCAGCCGTAGAGCGGCAGCAGCAGCAACGGCGTCGTCAACCGCAGGCCCGCTCCGAGCGCGAACACAACCGGCAAGGCGAGCAGGCCCCGGCGCGTGCGCCCGAGGCACACCGCCAGCACGCCGAACATGAGGTCGAACGCGTAGACCTCGGCCACGGTCGCGTGAAACCAGACCAGCGGCTGGGTGGCCACCGCCCCGACCAGGAGCGCCGCATCGACGGGCGCGAACCAGCGGCGCAAGACGCAGAAGCCGAGGCCCGCCGCCGCCGCGCCGCAGGCGATCGCCAAGGCCACCAGGGCGCCGTGCGCCCCGCACCAAGGTGCCAGACCGCGCAACGCGACCACCAGCAGCCACGACCCCGGCAGGTGAGGCCGTCCCAACTCGAGCGAGATTTCCTGCATCGCCAGGATGTAGTTGCCGGCGTCGGCGGACACGCCGCCGCAATCGGGCGAGGCGGTCGCCAGATAGAGCGCCGCCGCGCCGCCGGCGATCAGCCACGGCGCCAGGCGACCGCGACCCCGGCCGGCGTTCATGTCGATGAAAAGCGCGCGGCGAAACGGTCGACTGCCTCGGTGTCGCCCACGAGGATCAACTCTTCTCCTTCGCGAAGGCCAACGGCCGGTTCCGGATTGACCTCCATCGCGCCGTCGCGCTTGATGGCGATCACGCTGCAGCCGGTCTCCTCGCGCAGGCGCAGTTGCACCAGCGACCGCCCCTGCAGGCGATGGTCGACCGTAGCGCTGAATACACTCAGGCTCTCCGACAGCACGAGCAGGCTGCCCGGCCGCAAGAGATTGACGATCGTCGCGGTGGTGATCGAACTGTAGGACATCACCAGGTTGGCGCCGGCCCGGTGCAGGGTCTTGACGTTGCGGTTCAAGCTGGCGCGGCTGATGATCTGCGCGTCCGGCCGCAACCGGCGGCAGTAGATGGTCAGATAGACGTTCAGGTCGTCTTCGTGGGTCGTGATGATGATCGAAGGCGTCCGCTCGATGCCCGCCGCGATGAGCGTGTCGTAGTCGGCGGCGCTGCCGATGATCACCTTTTCGTTGCCGTTCTTGAGGTTGCCGCGCTTCTCGACCATGCGGTAGTCGATGCCGCGCTGCTCGAGGGTCGCCGCGACGGCCTGTCCCACGCGCCCCCCGCCCAGGATCAGCACCGGCCCCTGCTGCCGGTTGGGAACGTCGGGCGGCCGCACGGTCATCTCGAAGCGGTCGAGCTGCGACTTGCTGCCGGCGAGCACCAGCACCGTCGACGGTTCGATCCTGGTCTGCGCCGTCGGCAGCCGGAACTCGCCCTGCTCCCAGACACCGATCACGTTGACCCCGGTGCGCGCCCGCAGGCCGCTCTCGAGCAAGGTCTGCCCCGTTACGGTGGTCGCCATGGCCGGCACTTCGGCGATCAACAGGTCGTCGAAGCTGCCAACCACGTTGGCGTGCAAGCTCACGCCGAGCACGCGCCGCGCCAGAGCCTGCCCCAGCAGCTTGTGGAACTGGTACACATGCGTGCTGCCGGCGAGCTGCAGGATGTCGAGCGAATCGTCCTGGTCCGCGTTGGTCACCGTCACAACGTGGTCGCAGATCTCGCGGACGGTGTAGATGATGTTCGTGCTCGCGAGGTCGTCGTTCAAAACAACGACCATGGCTGCGTCGTGCACCCGCAGGTTGCGGTAGGTGTCGGGATGGTTGATGTCGCCGACCATGACCCGCAAGCCTCGGTCGAAGAGTTCGAGCGCGCCCGCGAGATCCGGCACCAGCACCACGCTCTGGACCCCGAGTTGGTCGAGCCTGGCGATCAGGTTAGCCGCCACGTTGTTGAAATGCGTCAACACCACGTGGCCGCGCAGGCCAGCCGGCAGCTTACGCGGCGCCCGCGCCTGATTCTGCGCTTCGAGCCAGGGAGCGTAGAAGAAGCGGATGAACGTGAACGGCAGCATCACCATCAGGAAGATGATCCCGCTCAACAGGACGATGATCGAGAACAAGCGCCCGAGGTCGCTCTCGAAGGTGATGTCGCCGAAGCCGAGGGTCGACATCACCGTCAACGTCCAGTAGAACCCCGTCACCCACGAGTACTCGCGCCCCTCGTGCTGCATGAGCACGTGGAAAAGCAGGCTGTAGAACGTGATGACGCCAGTCAGCAGCACCACGAAGCGCACGAGCAACTTGACGTTGCTCTGGCGGCCGCCGCCGTGCATCAGCGCCGTGATCTGCGCGGTCAGGAACTTCATCGTGTCGCTATCGATTGCGCTGAGGGTCGAAAACGCGGCGATGACGTTCGACGCCCGCACGCGGGCGGGCGTTAGAACGGCATCAGGATCGGAACCAGGACAACGATGATACCGAGAACGAGCAACGTCAACGGCGCGCCGACCTTGACGTAGTCCCGGGCGCGGTAGCCGCCGGCGCCCATGACCAGCAGATGCGCCTTGTGGCTGAACGGCGTGGCGAAGGCCGCCGAGGCGCCGAGGGCGATGCCGAGAAACAGGGTCAAGGGCGATAGCCCGGCCTGTCCGGCGATCTGCAACGCGACGGGCGCCAGCACGACGACCGCCGGCCCGCTGTCGAGGGTCTGGCTCAGCAGGCTGGCTAGCAGCACCAGCGCCGCCAGCAGCGCGTACGGTCCGTAGGGCCCCGCCAGGTCCGTGACGGCGTGCGCGGCGAGGGCCGCTGCGCCCGTGCGCTCCATGGCGATGCCGATCGGCAGGATCGCCGCCAGCAGAAAGATCATGCGCCACTCGACCGCGCGGTACGCCTCTTCCATGGTGAGCGCGCCGCCGAGGATCACGACGGTGGCCGCCGTGAACGCCGCCACCTGGATCGGTTGCCAGCCACTGACGACCAGGCCGATCAAGACCAGCAGCCCGCCCACCGCGATCGGCGCCTTGGCCGTGCGACGCAACGGGCGGGCCCCCGGCGTCAGCACCACGAGATCGGGGTCGGTCGTCAAGAGCTGTAGCTTGTCCCTCGGCCCCTGCAAGAGCACCGCGTCGCCGAAGCGCAGCGGCAGATCGGCGAGATCGGCGCGGCGGGGCTTGCCCTCGCGCCAAAGGGCCATGACCTGGACACCGTACCGTTCGCGGAACGCGATCTGCCGCAGCGAGCGGCCCGCGAGCTGGGAGCGGGGCGCGACGGTGGCCTCGACGACGCCGATGTCCGCCGACTCCAACTCCGCGGCATCCTTGTGGACATCGAGACGGATCTCGCCCAACTCCAGCACGCTGAGGATGGCCGCCGGATCGCCCGCGACCAATAGCCCGTCGCCGGCGGCCAGGACCTCGTCCGGCGCCACGCCGAGCAGGGTTTCGCCCCGACGCACCAGGCCCATGACCGTCAATCCCACGAGCTGGCCCAGGTGGCTGGCGCCGAGCGTCAAACCCGCTAACGCTGAGTTGTCGGGAATGCGCACCAGGAAGAACTGAGCGGCCAGGCGTTGCAGGTCGGCGAACCGCAGCGCCCGAACCTCGTGGTCGCCACTGGCGGTGAACCGCGCCAGGTGGGCGCGGTTGCCGAACGCGAGGATCGCGTCGCCTTCGCTCAACCCGATCTCGCCGAGCCGCTCTTGCAGGATCGCGCCGCCGCGCTCGATGCCGACGACGACCGCGCCGTAGTTCTCGCGAAAGGCTAGTTCGCGCAGCGTACGCCCGCAGAACGGCGAGTGCGCGGCCAATTGGAGTCTGATGCCCTGCACGTCGGTGCGCACCGGCGGCAATGATTCGGCAGACGCGCGCTCGATCGCCACGCCCTGGACGCGCAGCAACTCCTGGATGTCGTCCAGGCGCCCGGCCGCCAGCAGGATATCGCCGCCGCGCAGCGTGGTGTTCGCGTCGGGGGCCAGCAGCGTCCGTCCTTCGCGGCGGATGGCCAGCACCTGCGACCGGAGCACACGGCCCAGTTGCGCGTCGCCAAGCGTCATGCCGTCGAGCCGCGAATTCTGGGGAACGCGAATGGAATAGAGCCGCTCCTCGAGCTGGTACAACCGCGCCAGGTCGCGCGCGGGGGTGCAGGTGCGGCTGAGGCCGCGGTCGGGCAGAAAACGGCGGCCGCAGGTCGCCATGTAGAGCGTTCCGGCGAGCAGCAGGCAAACACCGACGGGTGTGAAGTCGAAGAGCCGCAAGGTGCCGGCGCCCTGATCCTGCAGCATGGCCCCGGCCAGGATGTTGGGCGGCGTGCCGACCAGCGTCAGCGTGCCGCCGAGGACAGCGCCGAACGACAGCGGCATGAACAGGCGCGAGGCCGGCACCGACGCGCGTTGCGCCAGGCTCGCCACCGCCGGCATCATGACCGCGGTCGCCGCGACGTTGGGCATGAAGGACGAGAGCAGGCCTGCGGTCAGCATCACCACGACGATCAGCCACACCTCGCGGCCGCCGGCCAGGCGGTGCGCGAGGACGCCGATCGCGTCGGCCACGCCGGTCTGCTGCAGGGCGCCGCCGAGCAGGAAGATGAACAGGGTCGTGATCACGGCCGGCGAGGCGAAACCGCTGAACGCCTCGTCCGGCCGGACGAACCCGCCGAAGATCAACGCCCCAAGTCCGAGGAACGCCGTCAAGTCCAGCGGCAGCTTCTCGGTCAGGAACAGATAGACCAGGACCGCGAAGATCCCGAGCAGACTGGCGATCTCGAAGGTCAAAGCGCGCGGCCTCCTCGTATCGTCGCGACCGTCGACCGCGGCCGCAGCGTCATTCTCGGCCGTCGTCCTCGGCCGTCGTCCGCCGCGCCGCGCCCGGCCCGGATCAGCCCGCGTAGCCCAGCCGCCGATTCAATTCTTCGAGCATCGCCCGGGCCGCGTCGGGAATCACCGTGCCGGGACCGAACACCGCGGCGGCGCCGTGGTCCCGCAGGAACTCGTAGTCCTGGGCCGGGATCACCCCGCCCACGACCACCATGATGTCGTCGCGGCCGAGTTTGCGCAATTCCGCCACGAGTTGCGGCAAGAGCGTCTTGTGGCCGGCGGCGAGCGAACTCATCCCCACGATGTGCACGTCGTTCTCGACGGCCTGGCGCGCGGTCTCCTCGGGAGTCTGGAACAGCGGACCCATGTCCACGTCGAAACCCAGGTCGGCATAGGCCGTGGCAACCACCTTGGCGCCGCGGTCGTGTCCGTCCTGGCCCATCTTGGCGATCATGATGCGGGGACGCCGGCCCTCCCGCCGCAGAAACGCTTCGATCATGGTCCGCACGTCGCTCACCGCGCCCTCCTCGCCCAGCTCAGCGCCGTAGACACCGCTGATGGTCCTGATCTCGGCCTGATGCCGGCCGGCCACCTTCTCCATCGCGTCGGAGATCTCCCCCAAGGTCGCCCGCGCCGCCGCCGCCGCCACCGACCGCTCCAACAGATTGCCCTCGCCGGTGGCCGCGCAATGGGTCAACGCCTCGAGCGCCGCGGCGACGGCCGCGGGATCGCGCTCGGCCTTGAGGCGGCGCAGCCGCGCGAGTTGCTGCCGGCGCACCTCGGTGTTGTCCACCTCGAGGATCTCCAGCGGTTCCTCCTGCTCGGGCCGGTACTTGTTGATCCCGACGATGGTCTCCTGCCCGCCGTCGATGCGGGCCTGCCGCCGCGCCGACGCCTCCTCGATGCGCAGCTTGGGCAGCCCCGAGGCGATGGCCTTGGCCATGCCGCCGAGCTGCTCGACTTCCTGGATGTGGCCCCAGGCTCTGCGCGCCAGGGCGTCGGTCAGGTGCTCCAGGAAGTAGCTGCCGCCCCACGGATCGACCACGCGGCAGATCCCCGTCTCGTCCCGCAGATAGAGCTGCGTGTTGCGGGCGACGCGGGCGGAGAAATCGGTCGGCAAGGCGATCGCTTCATCGAGCGCGTTGGTGTGCAGCGACTGGGTATGGCCGAGCACGGCCGCCATGGCCTCCACACAGGTGCGGACCACGTTGTTGAAGGGGTCTTGCGCGGCGAGCGACCAGCCGGAGGTTTGGCTGTGCGTGCGCAGCGCGAGCGATTTGGGATTCTTGGGGTTGAACTGCTTGAGCAGCTTGGCCCAGAGCAAGCGCCCGGCGCGCAGCTTGGCCATTTCCATGAAGTAGTTCATACCCTCGGCCCAGAAGAACGATAAGCGCGGCGCGAAGGTGTCGATCGCGAGCCCGGCGGCGATGCCGGCGCGCACGTACTCGAGGCCGTCGGCGATGGTGTAGGCCAGCTCGAGATCCGCCGTCGCGCCGGCTTCCTGCATGTGGTAGCCCGAGATCGAGATGGAGTTGAACTTGGGCATGTGCTGCGAGGTGTACTTGAAGATGTCGCCGATGATCCGCATGGAGAAGTCGGGCGGATAGATGTACGTGTTGCGGACCATGTACTCCTTGAGGATGTCGTTCTGGATGGTGCCCGCGAGCTGGTCGAGGCCAGCGCCCTGTTCCAGCGCCGTCACGATGTAGAACGCCATCACCGGCAGCACGGCGCCGTTCATGGTCATCGACACGGACATCTCGTCGAGCGGAATGCCGTCGAAGAGGATCTTCATGTCCAGGACCGAATCGATGGCGACTCCGGCCTTGCCGACGTCGCCGACCACGCGCGGGTGGTCGCTGTCGTAGCCGCGGTGAGTCGCGAGGTCGAAGGCGACCGACAGGCCCTTCTGGCCGGCGGCAAGGTTGCGCCGGTAGAAGGCGTTGGATTCTTCGGCGGTCGAGAACCCGGCGTATTGGCGCACGGTCCACGGCTGCAGCACGTACATCGTGGCGTACGGACCGCGCAGAAACGGCGGCAGCCCGGCGAGATAATCGAGGTGTTCGAGTTCCGTATAGTCGCCGGCGGTGTAGAGCGGCCGCACGGCGATCTGTTCGTTGGTGCGCCAGACGGCCGCGGGATCGGCGCCCGCGGCGCGGACCTGCTCGGCCCAGCGCGCGAACGCCGCCGCCGGCGCGGGACGGGTCGCGGACCCGCCGGCGAGGTCGACCTGGGTGTAATCGGGAATCCGGCTCACAACGCGACCCCCTTGCTGGTGGCCAGTTCGCTCAGCACCGCGTGGGCGTCCGAGCGCAGATGGATGAACTGGTCGACGCCCGCCGCCCGCAGCTCGGCCTCGCGCTCGCCGGGCTGCCCGGCCAAGATTACGGTTTCGAGGCCGGCGTCCTTGAGCTGGCGGGCCGTTTCGGCGGCCTGCTCGGCGTACGTGGCGTCGAGGCCGACGATCACGGCCGTGGCCGCCGTAGTCTGCATGGCGGCGTCGGCCACTTCGGCCGGCGAGCCGAACCAGCGGTCGGCTTCGACGGTGAAGCCGCCGGTCTGGAAGAAGCCGCGGGTGAAGTCGAGGCGCGGCATGTAGCGCGCGACGTCGCCCAGGTTGGCGCAGAAAACCGCCACCGCGGACGGATCCGGGTGGGCCCGCACCATCAGGCGCAACCGCTCGAACATCTCGCCCGCGCGCCAGGCGACGATCGGCTGCACTTCGAGATGCGGCTCCGCATCGTGGCGGAAGGTCCGGCTCAGTTCGCCGACGGTGGCGCCCGCGCTGGCGGCCTCGATCAAGGCGGCGAAAACCTGCGACTGGTCGCCGGTCAGTATTCGCTCCAGCTTCTGCAGCACGTCCAGGTTGCAGGCCTGGCTGCCGCCGGTGCGCAGGCTCTGCAACGCACCCGCGCGTTCGGCCGCCAGCGCCGCGTGGTCGACCCGCCGCGGCGCCAGGAACACTTCGCGCGCATTGGGATACTGATTGGTGCCCACGAGCACGTCTTTGCGCAGCGCCAGGTTGCGGCGCCGCTGCGCCACCGTGGCGTCGATCTGCGCCTGGATGGCGCCCGCCTGCAAGACCGCCACGACCCCGCCGGCAGCCTCGATCGCCTGGAACTGCTGCCAGGCGGCGGCGGCGATCTCGGCCGTGAGTTTTTCGACGTACCAGCTCCCGCCCGCCGGGTCGGCCACGCGGTCGAAATGGCTTTCCTCCCGCAGGATGGTCTGCGTGTTGCGCGCCAGCCGCCGGCTCAGCTCGTCGGGCAGACCCAGCGGCTCGTCGAAGGGCGCCACGTGCAAGCTGTCGACCTGGCCGAACACCGCGGCCATGGCCTCGGTCGTCGCACGCAGGATGTTCACGTGCGGATCCAGCACGGTCTTGGTGAAGCGGCTGGTACGGGCGCTGAGCGTCAGGCGCTGCGCCTCTTCGCTGCCGCCCGCGGCCTCGATCAAACGCGCCCACAGGAGGCGCGCCGCGCGCAGCCGGGCGATCTCCAGGAAGAACTGCGTGCCGACCGACAGGTGCAGGCGCAGGCGCGGCGCCGCGGTCTCGACATCGACGCCGCGGCGCTCCAGTTCGCGCAAGTGGTGCACGGCGACGGACAGGCAGATCGCCAGCTCCTGGACCGCACTGGCGCCGCCGTCGTGATAGACGTGCCCGCGCACAGCCACGGTCTGCAGGCCCGGCGCCTGCGCGGCGGCCCATTTCGTCAGGATCGCGAGTTCGTCGTACGCCTGGGCCCGCGACAGCGGCAACCGACCCAGTTCGGCGAGGCCGGCCACCGGATCCAACCCCACGCTGCCGCGGAGGCTCGCCGGCACCGTGCCCTGGCGCTCGGCCAAGGCCACCAGCAGCGCCGCATAGATCAAGGCCGCCGAGCCGCTCTCGATGTGCACCGGGACTCGCGCGAGGTCCACCCCGGCCAGGGCGCGCGCCATCTCCTCCAGCGTGGCGACCGAAGTGCCGCCCTTGCCCACCGCCTCCGGCGGCGCCTGGTCGGGATCCAGCCCCGCCTGGCCGGCGGCGTCGATCACCAACACGGCGGCGGTCTGCCCGCGGGCGAGGTCATGGCGCAACGCGGCGTTGAACTGCTCGCACAGGGGATAGGGCAGCTCCTGCGCCACCTCCCACGGGCGTTCGCGATAGCCGAGCGGCCGCGTGCCGCGGAGAAACGGCGCCTGGCCCGGCAGGCTGTCCGCGTGCGGCGCCGCCGCCAGGTCGGCGCGCGTGTACAGCGGCTGCAAGGTGATCCCCTCGTAAGTCTTGGTGAACATCTGTTTCTCGAAGGGCACACCCTTGAGCAAGCGCACGCACTCCTGTTGCCAATCGTCGAGCGACGGCACCGGGAAGTCTTCGCGGAGCCCTAAACGCTCAGGGGCTTGATCATGCCTGGTATCGGTCATCGAGTGCCTCGCAAGTCCACCGGTCGCGATCCGCCGGCGCGATGAAACCTCGGTATGGCGGGCCGCTCGCCCGTCGTGGTGCGGCAAAGTTGGTCGTTACCGCGAGGCCTGGCAAGGTGTGGCGGACCGCCGCACGTGGGCGTCAGTCCGCCGCCGCCGGGCGCAGTTCCAAGAGGACCAGTTCGGGCGGGCAGCCTAGCCGGAACGGGAACCAGTGCCCCAGGCCGCAGGTCACGTGCATCGCCGTCTGTTTGTGGCGGTACACCCCCCAGGCCCAACGCGCGGCGCCGTTGAGCTGCAGGATCGAGCGCCCGGCAATGGCGAGCTGGCCGCCATGGGTGTGGCCCGCCAAGACCAGGTCGACGCCCGCCGCGGCGGCCGCCGGCAGCACGCTGGGTCGATGGCTCAAGAGCACGCTGAACGCCTCCGCCGCGGTTGGACCGAGGGCGCGGCGCACCTGATCGGGATAGAAGACCCGCTGCGACACCCGTGGCGCCGCCCGCTGGTCGTCGATGCCCGCGAGCACGAACGGATGCCCCCGATAGGAGAGCAGTTTGCCGCTCGCGCACAGCAGTTCGACGGGGCTTTCGGCATAGGCCGCGAGCACCGCCCGCAGGCCGCGCGCGTGCTCGTGGTTGCCGAGGCTGGCGTAGTGGCCAAGCGGCGCTTCGAGCCGGGCGATCATCGCCAGCGCCTCCGGCAGCTGCGCGAGATCGTCCGCCAGATCGCCGGTGACGCAGACCAGATCGAACTCGCCGCGGGGCGCGCGGCGCAGCGCCCGCTCGAAGTCCGGCAGGCGCACCAGGTGCCAGAGATGAACGTCGGCGAAGTGCAGGATCCGCAGGCCGGACAACGCGGGTGGCAGATTCGGCAGCCAGACGGTGCGCCGGCGCAGGCGGACCGGACTGCCGGATTCGAGCACGCCGCCCAACCCCGCCGCCCCGGCGGCGGCCGGCAGCAACAGCGCGGTGCCCTGCAGCAAGAAGCGCCGGCGGTCCGGCCGCATCCCGGCCGGGGTCGGACGGCGGCGCCAGCCCTCGCCGGCGCGCCAGAGCACGATCAACAGCAGGACCCCGCCAAGCGCCAGTTCTGCGAAGAAGAGGCCGAGCTGCACCGTGACCAGGCGGTCGGCCGGCTCGGTCAAGCCCAGGCGCATCAAGGTGAACCAAACCACCGGCACCAGCAGGTTCGCCGCCAGCAGCGCAAAGCCGGCGCCGCGCACGCTACGCCGCTGCCACCACGGCCGCAACGCCACCCGTACGAAGACCAGGAGCACCGCACCGAGGCCCGCGAACGCCGCGAAGAGCAGCAAGAAATCCCGCCAGCGCACCATGGCCAGGAAGGTACCGACACCGGCGGCGATCGCCAAGGACAGGTTGCTCCCGGCGCAAGTTTGAGTTTCTATTTCCCGGGCATTTGGGCGACCGTCCGCCAAACGACTCCGGCGCAACCGAAAGGACGACCTGCGATGCGCCTTCCCGGTCAGTCATTGCCCGTGTGCGTGCCCGTGCTCGCGCTAGCCTTCGCGCTCGCGGGTGCGCCGTCCCCAGCGAGCGGCGCCGCGGGCGGAGCCGCCACGGCCGCGAACCCGCTGGACGTGCTCGTGACGATCCTGCCCCACGCGAGCCTGGTCGAGCGGCTGGGCGACGGCGCCGTGCGCGTGCACGTGCTGGTCGGCCGAAACCAGTCGCCCGAAACCTATCAACCGTCGCCGCGCGAACTCCAGGCCCTGGCCGGCGCGCGCGGCTGGTTCACGACCGGAACCCCCGTCGAGACGGCGCTGCGATCGCGCCTGATGAACATGCTGCCCGGGCTGGAGATCGTGCCCACGCACCGCGATCTGGACGCGCTCGCGGATCACCACTGCGGGCACCACGACCACGATCACGACCACGGCGAACTCGATCCGCATGTCTGGGTCAGCCCGCGCAACACCGCGCGGCAAGCCGCCGTCATGGCGGCCGCGCTGCAACGCTGGCTGCCCGCCGAATCCGCGCGGATCGACGCCGCGCTGGCAGCGTTGCAGGACGAACTGGCCGCGCTCGACCGCGACCTCACGCAGCTGCTCGAGCCGGTACGCGGCGACACGTTCTTCGTCTTCCACCCGGCCTTCGGCTACTTCGCCCGCGATTACGGCTTGCGTCAAGAAGCCGTCGAGAGCGGCGGCATGGCGCCCAGCCCGCGCCGCTTGACCGAGTTGCTGCGCACGATCAAGGCGCAGGGCGCGACGGCGATCTACGTCCAGCCGCAGCAATCGATCGAGGCCGTGCGGCCGCTGGCGCGCGAAGCGGCGCTGCAGGTGATCGTCCTGGATCCGCTGGACCGCGATCACCTGGCCAACCTGCGGCGAATCGGCGAGGCGCTCGCCGCCGAACTGAAGGCACGACCATGACGCCGGCGCTCGCGATGCGCGGGGTGATCTTCGCGTACGGCCGCCGGCCGGTGGTGCGCGACGTGGACCTGACCGTTCAGCCGCAGACCTTCACCGCCGTGATCGGCCCCAACGGCGGCGGCAAGTCGACGCTGCTCAAGCTCGCCCTCGGCCTCTTGACGCCCGACCGTGGCGAGGTGCAGTTGCTGGGCGACCGGCCCGAGCGCACACGCCATCGCGTCGGGTATCTGCCGCAGGCGGCGCGGCAGGACCTCGCCTTTCCGATCACCGTGCGCGACGCGGTCGGCCACGGCCGCCTCGGCAACGGCCCCCGCTGGGGACCCTGGCGCCGCGCCGACCGGGCCGCCGTCGCCGGCGCGCTGCGGGAGACAGGTTGCGCCGATCTGGCCGATCGCCCCCTGGCCCGGCTCAGCGGCGGCCAGCGCCAGCGCGTGCTGATCGCCCGCGCCCTGGTAACGAGTCCGGAAATGCTGGTGCTCGACGAGCCGACCGCGGGACTCGACCCCGCCAGCCAGAACGACCTCTACGACCTGCTCTCCCAACTAGCCCGCCGCCTGACCGTCCTCGTGGTCAGCCACGACATGACCCTGGTATCGCACCACGTCCAACAGGTGATCTGCGTCCATGAAGGACACCTGCACGTGCCGGCCACCACCGAGATCGGGCCCGAACTGGCGACGTTCTTCCCTGACATGCCGAACATGGTGCTCGTGCGCCACGACCACGACGACTGTCCACCGGGCGAAACGGCAGCTCATGAGTGACTTCTGGACCGCGCTCGGCCAGCACGCGTTCCTGCGCATGGCGCTGGTGGCCGGTCTGGTGGCCAGCCTCGCCAGCGGCGTGATCGGCAGCATCGTGGTCACCCGGCGCATTACGACGGTGGCCGGCGGCCTCGCCCATGCCGTTCTCGGCGGTATGGGGCTGGCGTACTGGCTGCAGACGGCGCACGGCCTGGCCTGGGTGCATCCCATCCATGGCGCCCTGGTCTTCGCCGTCCTGTGCGCCTTGCTCCTCGGTAAGGTGCAAGCGGGCGGCGGCGAGCGCATGGACACCGTGATCAGCGTTCTGTGGGCCGTCGGCATGGCCCTGGGCGTGATCTTCCTGTTCCGCTCGCCCGGCTACAAGGTGGACCTGATGAGTTACCTGTTCGGCAACATCATGCTGGTCGACCCGCAGGCCCTGCGATTGCTCATCTTGCTCGACGCCATCGTATTGGTGGTCGTGTGGCTGTTCTACCACCAGCTCGTCGCCGTCTGTTTCGATCCCGAGTTCGCCCGCCTGCGCGGCCTGAACGTGAACGCGTGGTCCACGCTGCTGCTGGTGCTGGTGGCTCTGACGGTGGTCAGCCTGGTCTACGTGGTCGGCATCGTGCTGGTGATCGCGCTCTTGTCCCTGCCCGCTGCGACGGTCGGTCGCTTCACCGCCCGCCTCGGCGTGATGATGGCCGCGGCGGCCGGGTTGTGCGCGCTCGTGACCGTGGCGGGCCTCGGCCTCAGCTACCACTGGGACCTGCCCACGGGCGCGGTCACCATCTTGGTAGCCGCCGCCTGTTACGGATGCGCGCTCCTTCTGCACTACAAACCGCTGCGCCGGTTGCTGCCGGGCGGTGATTGAGATGGCGGCGCGTGCCGGCGTCGTGGTCGTCGGCGGCGGCGCGGCCGGTATGTTCGCGGCCATTCGCACGGCCGCACTGGCGCCCGGCTTGCGCGTGACCGTGCTCGAAAAGGGCCGCGACCTGCTGCAGAAGGTGAGCATCTCCGGCGGCGGCCGCTGCAACGTGACGCACGACTGCCGCGACCCGCGCGAACTCGTCAAGTTCTACCCGCGCGGCAGCCGCGAGCTGCGCGGCATGTTCAGCCGCTTCGCCGCGCAGGACACGATCGACTGGTTCGCCGCGCGCGGCGTTTGCCTGAAGACCGAGCCCGACGGGCGCATGTTCCCGACCACGGACGATTCGGCGACGGTGGTCGGCTGCCTGCTCCAGGCCGCCCAGGCGGCCGGCGTCGAGATCCTCACCCGCCGCCCGGTGCGCGCGGCGCGGCGCACAGAGTACGGATTCATGGTCGACCTGGCTGATGGAACTTCCCTCGTCGCCGACCGCCTACTGATCGCTAGCGGCGGCATGCGCGGCGGCGGGGAACGGGAGGTTGTCGAGAGTTTCGGCCATACGATCGTCGAGCCGGTGCCGTCGCTCTTCTCGTTCCATATCGACGACCCTCGCCTGAGCGGTCTTGCCGGCCTCGCGGTGCCCGAGACCGCCCTGCGCGTTCCCGGGATGAAGGATCTCGCCAGCAGCGGCCCCGTGCTGGTCACCCACTGGGGTCTGAGCGGACCGGGCATCCTGAAGCTGTCGGCCTGGGGCGCGCGCCGGCTGGCGGCCTGCAACTACGAGTTCACGCTCGAGGTCGACTGGCTGCCCGCGCTGCCGGCGGCCGGCGTCGCCGACGCGCTGGCCGCCGGCCGGCGCAACCAGCCCCGCAAGCAGGTGGCCACCGGCGCGTGCGTCGACCTGCCCCGCCGGCTTTGGGAGCGGCTGGTGGCCGCGGCCGGCGTACCCGCCGTGCGCACATGGACCGAGCTGCGGCGCGAGGAAGCGCGAGCGCTCGGCGAGCAGCTCAAGGCGTCGCGATTCGCCGTCGCGGGCAAGACGCTCAACAAGGACGAGTTCGTGACCTGCGGCGGCGTCCCGCTCGACGAGGTCGATCTGCGCCGCATGCAGAGCCGCCGCGTGCCAGGCCTGTTCTTCGCCGGCGAGGTGCTGGACATCGACGGCCTCACCGGCGGCTTCAACCTGCAGGCGGCATGGACGGGGGGTTGGATCGCCGGCGAAGGGTTGGCAGGAACGGCCGATTGACGCCGTGGGGACGGGCGCGGCGGGCCGGCGCGCGAGTGGCGGGTGGTGATGGTTGTTTTGCGTCGTGTTGTGCCGGCTGCACGAGCACCTACCGCAAAAGCGCCAGGAATACGCCGGCCGCCACGGCCGAACCGATGACACCGGCCACGTTCGGGCCCATGGCGTCCATCAGGGGATTGACGCGGCCGCTGGTATGCTCGGAGACGAACTTCTGCACGACCCGCGCCGACATCGGCACCGCCGAGACGCCCGCCGCGCCGATGCATGGGTTGATCTTGCGGCCGGCGGGCAGCACGAGGTTCAGCAGCTTCGCGAAGAGGATGCCGCCAGCCGTCGAAAACGCGAATGCGACCGCGCCGAGCACGAGGATGAACAGGGTCTGCGTCTGCAGGAACGACGCGCCGCTCATCGTGGCGCCGATCACCAGGCCGAGGAAGATCGTGACGATGTTGATCAGCGGCCCGCCCGCGGTCTTGCTCAATCGCTCGGTCACGCCCGATTCGCGCAGCAAGTTGCCGAACATCAGCATGCCGACCAACGGCGCGGCCGCGGGAATCGCCAGCGACACCAGGACGGCGATCGCCACCGGGAACACGATGACCGCGGCCTTGGAAACCGACCGCCCCTTGCCGGTTGCGATGGCGCGTTCCTGGGGCGTGGTCAACAGGCGCAGGATCGGCGGCTGGATCACCGGCACCAGCGCCATGTAACTGTAGGCCGCCACCGCCACGGCGCCTAGAAGGTGAGGCGCCATGATCGCCGTGATGAAGATCGATGTCGGGCCGTCGGCGCCGCCGATGATCCCGATCGAAGCCGCCTCGCGGGCGCTGAAACCGAACAGGTAGAACGCGCCGAGCGCCGCGATGAAGATGCCGACCTGCGCCGCCGCGCCCAGCAGCAGCGTGAGCGGCCGGCTGAGCAGCGGCCGGAAATCGGTCAGCGCCCCGACGCCGAGGAAGATGATCGGGGGCAACAGTTCGGTTTTGATCCCCGCCTGGTAGATGAGCTGCAACAGCGGCAGCGAGTGCTCCGAGCCCGCATGCACGTAGCTGCTGGAGGCGCTGAGCATGGCCAGCGGCAGGTTGGCGAGGATGGCGCCGAAGCCGATGGGGATCAAGAGCAGCGGCTCGTAGTTCCGCGTGACGGCCAGGTAGATCAACAAGCCACCGACGCCGAACATGACCAGGTTCTGCCACGTCAGATGCGCGAAGCCGGCGTCCTGGATCAGGCGTCCGATCGCTTCCATATCAGGCGCCGATCGTCAGGATGGGACGTTCGGCCGAGACCTCGCTGCCGAGGTCGGCATGCACCGCGACGACCGTGCCCGCGGCGGTCGCGCGCACGTCGTGCTTGGCTTTCATCGCTTCGACGGCCGCAACGACCTGCCCGTCGGCCACGATATCGCCCACCTTCACGTTGATCTCGACCAGCTCGACCTTGCCCTCGAAGGGCGAGAAGACCGGTGTCGTCGGGGCGCCGCCGGCGGCCGGGGTCTCGGGCGTCGGCGCGGACAGAGGCTGCGAGGTCGTTGCTTGCGCCGGCGCGTTGTCGAGGGCGGCCGCTGTCGGCGGTTCGAGCGTGACGATGAACGAGCGGGTCGCCTGGCCCTCGACCACGGTGCAACGGGTGGTGACCGGCGCGGTCAGCGCGGTGGCGGCGCCCGCAGCGGGCGCAACAGGCGGCGGCGCGGCCGGCGCCGGCGACGCGATCTCGACCTGCGCTTTCAAGGGCAGCACGATCCTCGCCTTGCCGCTCAAGAAACGGATGCCTTCGTTGAGGTTCATGTTCTTGCCCGGAACGATCGCCGACGCCACCAGGAAGACATTCTCCTCGCTCAGCGGCAGCTCGCGCTCGGCCAGCGCCTCGGTCGCCAGGGCCACGTTGTCGGGCGCCGCGGCGAGCGGATCGCCCGTGAACGGCGCGAGGGCGAGTTGCTCGGCGGCGATGCGCACCACCTCGGGATCGGGAGCCAACGGCGGCCGCCCGAAGTAGCCGAGCACCGACCGGCCGTAGCCGGGGTCGATCTTCTGCCAGCGCCCGTGCAACACGTTGTTGAAGGCCTGCAGCCAGTACTGCTGGCTGCCCGGGGTCACGCTGGTCCAGGCGCCGCCTGCTCTGACCACCACCGGGAACTCGGCCAGCACGTCGCTGTAGCGGTCGAGGATCCCCGCTTCGGCCATCATGTGAACGTTGGGGCCGATGGCGCCGCCGGGCATCGGGAAGTTCACGACGCGCGCGTCGGCCGCCAGGGTGATCTCGCTGAACTGGTAGTCCCGCAGACCGTCGGTGAGGATCCGCTCGATCGCCTCCAGCTTCGTTTGATCGAGGTCCAGCGCGTAGCCGGTGCCCTTGAGCGCGTGCCACAGCGAGCGCACGTCGGGCTGCACCGTGCCCGAGGCCATGGGCCGCAGGCTGAGGTCGATGCCGTCGACGCCGCCGGCGATGCCGGCCATGTAGCAGGCCACGGCCATCGAGGCGGTGTCGTGGGTGTGCTGGATCAGCGGGATCTCCGGCGGCAGGATCTTCTTGAGGCCCTGCGCCGTGAGGTAGCAGGTGCGCGGATCGGTGGTGCCGGAGGCGTCCTTCATGCAGACCGAGTCGACGCGCACGCCCGCGGCGAGCACCTGTTGGACCACGTTGACGTAGAACTCGGGCGTGTGCACGCGTTCGGACTTGTACGGCAGGCCCATCATGGCCACGCAGAGTTGGTGGCGCATGCCCGCGTCGATGATCGGCTGGGCGGTCTTGACCAGGTTCTGGACGTCGTTCATGAAGTCGAAATTGCGATCGATGGTAGTGCCGTGCTTCTTCATGAGCCGCGCCTGCAGCGCGAGCGTCGCCAGGCGCTGCGTGGTGAGCGTGACGCCCGAGACCGAGCGCGTCAGGATCTGCAGGTCGGCGTCGGGCCCCACGGCCCGGCGCATCTGGTCCATGCAAGCGAACGGATCCTCGCCCGCGTAGAAGTACGGCGCCTGGTAGCGCGCCCCGCCCCCGAACTCGAAGTGGCGGATGCCGGCCGCCGCGGCCGCCTCCATGGCGGGCAGGATGTCCCGGGTGCGCACCTTGCCGCCGAACACGCTCTGCAGCCCGTCGCGGAACGTGGTGAGCATAACCTTGATGGACTTCGGCTTGCTGGTGAAGATCATGGGGTTCCTTTCGCATCCTTGCCGGCGTTTGCCGGCGCCGAGTCGGCGACGTCGATCCGCGCGACACACGCAGCGGGAAACACCGCCTGCGCGGCCGCGCTGATCGCCGCGACCATGGCCGCGTCGACCGATGTGGCAGCCGGCGAGCCGCTTGCGGCGGCGTTGACGGGCGTCGTGCCGGCGCCGCCGCGCGCTCCTGTTCCTGCCGCCGCCGGCGCCTGACCGGCCCGTGCGGGAAACGCGGCGATGAGCAGGCGCATGGCGAGGGCCAGCGCCGACAGCAGCGCAAGCACCGCCACGAAGGCGTTCAGGCAGATCACGAACAGGTTTGGTTCGTTCATCGTCACGGCCGCACCGGATGGGTGGATGAGTCGTAGCTAGGCCTCTGCGCCTTATCAGTTGCGCCATCTAATCGGCAGGAAATGAGGGAGTTTTACTGAAATCGGCGGATCTCGCCGTATCAGGCGGTTCCCGCAAGCTGCGTTCCAAGGCGGCATTCGGCGGCGATAACAGGGTCTAGTCGAGGCCTAGTTTCTCCAGGCGTCGATACAAAGTTGCACGCGAAACGCCCAGCTTGCGGGCAGCGATCGTGCGATTACCGTTGCTCTCTTCGAGTGCGAGCATGATATGAGCGCGACTCAACGCCACTTTGTCGGCGCCACCGGCGGTCGCTACGGCGGCGATTGCATCCGGTCCGGTCAAGACCATGGCTTCTTCGCCGCTGCCGAGAACCAGCTCCACGCGACCGTGACGCAATTTGCCGACGAAGGCGCGCCGGGCGACTTGAATGACCTCGCGCACGTTGCCAGGCCAGGCATAATAGCGCAGTAATCTCTGACTCGCCGGGTTCAGATATTGATCGATAGAAATCTTGCGCTGTTCAATGCAACTCAGGTAGTGCTCGAACAGGGGTACGATATCTTCCGGTCGCTCTCGCAGCGGAGGCACGGCGATAACGAGCCCAGCCAAGCGAAAGTAAAGGTCCTCGCGAAAACGACCTTCGGCGACCGCTTTCTGGAGATCGGTGTTCGTCGCTGCGATGATTCGCAAGTCAGCGTGGCGTTCGACCGGGTCGCCGAGTCGATAGTACGACCCATCCTGGAGGAGTCTCAATAACTTGACTTGAATCTCCGGCGGCAGGTCGCCGATCTCGTCGAGAAAGAGCGTGCTGCCGTTAGCGGCAGCCGCAAGACCAATACCGTCTGAATCCGCCCCGCTGTATGCCCCTTTGGCGTGGCCGAAGAATTCGCGCTCGAACGTGGACCTCGGCACCGCGGCGACATTGACGGTGACCATCATCTTCTCTTTCCGCGGACTCTGCTGATGCACAAGTTGGGCGACGATGTCCTTCCCTGTCCCCGTTTCACCCGTCACCAGCACCGTTTCGCGGTACGGTGCAAATGCGCTGGCCGCCTGGAGGACCTCTTGCATAGCTCTCGATTCGGCGATGACGACCTGCGGATCTTTTCGCGTGTCGGCAGGGCCGAAGCGATCCGTCGCCGTCGTCAATACACTCGGAGCCGCCAGGTACTTCAGTTCCTCCGCGCGTCGCTTCATGATTCGCGACTGCAGCCTCTTGACTGCGTCGGTCCAGTACTCGATATCAAGCTTGAGTATAATGCCTTGTGCGATAACCGCGTGATCCCACGCCTTGTCGAGAAGGTCGCGCGGAGCCTGATCTCTGCAGACGCTGCTGTATCGCAACAAGACTTCGCCGGCTACGAGGCGAGCGATCGCGTGTTCGTGCCGGGCGTCTATCTCTTCGAGGAGGGTGCAGGCGGCGTCAGAGTACTCTATCGCTCTTCGATAATCTTTAGACTGAAGCATCCCCTCAGCCAGGCATCGGAGAATAATTCCCTCTTCCCCTCTGTCTCCAAGTTTGCGAACATGTATCAGCGCTCGAGCAAGAATTTCTAGGCCCCGGCCTGTTTCGCCTTCATGAACGTAGCACTCACCTTCTCGTCTCATAATTTCTGAAACCAAATCGCCTTCCGGTGCGATGGCCTTCGCTACTTCTATTCCTCTCTTATAGTATCGGCGGGCTTCTCGGTGACTGCCTTCGTCTTTGTAAATATCTCCAAGATACTCAAGGGCTAGACACTCTTCTCGTGCAGCACATAATTGAGCTGTCATCGTGTATGCTTGGGACACGTGTTTACGTGCAGAAGAGAAATCCCGTGTCAATCGCAGCGCATGAGCCAAAGCAATATGAGTTCGGCAAACGTTCAAATCGTCCCTTTCCTCTTGTAACTGGATCAAGGCATTTTTCAAATGGGTCAAGGCCTTGGAGTAGACTCCTAGCCGATAGCAGCAGATACCGAGATTGAGAGTGATTCGACCAACACGCTTCGCAGATGAAATTTGTATGCAGAGTTGTCGCGTTCGCAGGTACCAATCCTCAGCTTGTTGGTACTTACCACAAGTGTGAAACGTCACGCCGAGATAATTTCCGTGCTCGATTTGTAGTCTTAGCGATCGACGTAACCTCGCAAGTGCATAACCAGCTTCAAAATCACTTCGCGCTTGTTCGAGTTTGCCCAACCGAAGAAGAGCATAACCACGAAGCAGAAGCGGCTCACTTAAATCGAAATCGCAGTTATTCAAACGATCTTCTATCCATTGCGCGAGTGACTGATATCCTTCGCTATACCTCCCATCGCTCAGGTAAAGCATACATTTAATTAGCCAGCCGCTTGATATATCTTCGACGACTGAACCAAGAGAGACCAAAATCTCGTTCGCTCGAGAATAATCACCATTCCAGAAGTGGCACTGCGCCTTAAGCAACCAGCAGTCCAAGACAGGAACACGGTATTCTATGGAAACAACCTGACTGGAGCTTTCTATCGCCTGGTCGAGGAAGATTAGAGCATCTTCTATTCGCAATGCTTCAAATAGCCGTATAGCTTCCTTATACAGCGTCGAATCGACACTATGCGTCTGCCTTGAAGAAATGATGTCACTCCGAGTCATCGCACAACTACCGCGCGAATTGTGTTGCGAGATTCATTGAGCACCACGGTAATTGAATCAAGAAAGTGGCAAGAGTTCGTATGTTTGCCACGTGTTTATCAACTGGTCGGGCAAACGCCGATTTAGGCGGATCGTTCGAACTAGCCGCTGGCTGTCCCGACGGTGGCAAAGTCCCACCTCCCCCTGTTCCTCCGTCTATTTGAATCAGCCCTCCCGTTGGGTCACCAAGATACCCGACTTCTTGAGCAATTTGGTAGTTTCTGCCAAAAGCAGAATCTACATGGCTCAACGTCAGGCCAATTGAGAGAATGACAACGAGTGGGGATAGACCGCGTCTCATACCGAAACATCCTGGCTTGAAATGTTCTCCCCAGAACATGCCGAAAAAGATCACCTAGGATGCGGAACTAACTGGTGCCTACACCAAAAACGGGCGCTCTCACCTATTCCAACGGCACTTGCAATGCGAACCGAAACACTAAAAATTGCTACGGCAGGGCAGAAGCATAGTCGCCCACCGTGAGAGACACTGGAACTCGAATTCGCCGCCAAACCCTATTTCGCGCTGCCCCATCTCAATCTTTGAGAAACTATATTCATACTCTGAACTATCTGTCAAGCGGATTCCCAGGTGTTAAATTCGGTTCAGAGGATGCTCCAGTCACATCAGTTCCAAACTCCAGACGCTATTCTCGATCGCTCCCCCCATTTGACTTCCCCGCCCTCCGTCGCGATCTTGTACCCTCTTTATCACTCTACCCCGCTATAGGGGTCTTTCGTGGTCTACTTGTGGAGGCAGCGTCCGTGGACTGGCATGAACTGAACAAGCACCGCGTGGCCGATCTGCGCGAGATGATGAAGCAGCACCTTCCCCAGGTGCAGGGCGTGATGTCGATGAAGAAAGAGCAGATCGTGGCCTTGTTGGCCGAGGCTCTGGGCATCGAGCCGCCCAAGAAGATCGTGGTCGGCGTCGACAAGACCGCCATCAAGACCAAGATCCGCGAACACAAGGCCCTGCGCCAGCAGGCGCTCGAGGCCGGCAACCACGACGAGTTGCGCAAGCAGCGGCGCAAGATCCACGGCCTCAAGCGCGACCTGCGCAAGGCCATGAACCTCACGCGTTAGGGTTGCTCACCGGCGACCGCGCGAGCGCGCGACGGCATGCGGCAGCACGTAGCCGCTCGCGACGGCTCGCCCCCAGGGGTTGCAAGCAACCGCGATCGCCGGCGCGGTCGCCCGCTGGGTCGCCCCGGGGTGGCCGCCGGCAGGACCGCAGATCCGCTGCTCGCAGCGCCCACACCAGCCTCGACGAGCAACTCGCCAAAACGTCGGCCGCCGCGCCCCGGAGGGTGCGGCGGCCGTTTCGTTGCCCTGCCATGCCGGCAGCAGTGGCCGCGGCCGAGACCGCGGCCGAAGCCTCGGCCTACACCGCGACCGTCCCCTTACCTTACCAGCGTCAACTTCGCGCCGGCGGTCCCTGACCGCGTCTCCATGCGCGCGAAGTAGACGCCGCTGCCCGCCGGTTCGCCGGCTTCGTTCAAGCCGTCCCACTCCACCGTGTGCTCGCCCCGCGGCAGGTCGGCCTGCAGGAGCGACCGCACCAGGCGACCTTGCACGTCGTAGACCACGATCTTGACCGCTCCGGCCTGCGGGTTGGCGAAGCGGATCGTCGTGCGGGGGTTGAACGGGTTGGGATACGCCGTCACGCCGGCCAGCAAGGGCGGCACCGAATCGACCGGCACCGAGCCGCCCGCCGTGAGCACCTGCACCACGAAATCGTCGAGGTAGAAGCCGGCGCCGGCGTTGCTGCCGTCGCTGGCCAGACGGAAGCGGAACCGCACGTCGGGCTGGCCGACGTATGCCGCCAGGTCGACGCTGCAGCTCACCCACGACGACTGCGTGCCGTCGAAGCATGGTGTGCCGGCCGGGACCTGCGCGCCCTGGCCGCTGGCCAGGCGGGTGCGCCCGGGCACCGCGAGCGCGGTCCACTGGGTGCCGCCGTTGGTCGAGATCTCGAAGAACACCGCGTCCCACGTCGCCTCGATGGCCCACCGAGCCTGGAAGCTCACCACCGGGTCGCTGACCTCGGCGAAGCTGATGCCGCTGGTCATCGTGGCCAGCAAGGTCGCGTTGTGGGGGTAGTTGCCCGCGCTCGACTTCAGGCACTGATCGCTGTTGTAGCCCGGGCTGAAGAGCACCCAGACGCCGCCGAACACGCCGCTGCTCGTCTCGAAGTCTTCGCTGACCGGGTAGCTGACGACGGCGCCGCCGAGCACGAAGTCCAGCTCTTGCGGCGAGGCGCTCACCTCGACCTGCTGGATGCCGGGGAAGTAGTCCACCGCGCTCGCCGTGATCGTGTAGCTGCCGTAGTAGACGTCGAGCGTGTAGGCGCCGCCCTCGCTGGCGAGCGCGTTGACCGAGGCCACCACCTCGCCGCCGGGCGAGGTCGCCGCCTGGACCACGGCGTCCAGCGGCTGCCCCTGCTGGTTGGTGACCGTGCCGAACACGACCCCCGTCGCAACCGGCTCGAGCTGGACGTCGACCACGTTCTCGACGCCCCAGACGTTGACGACGTTGGAGATCGTCTGCGGCACGTAACCGGTCGCCGTGACGGTCAACTGGAAGGTGCCGTTGTCCAGCAGCTTGTAGTAGTCGCCGTTGGCGGGGTTGGTGTGCACCGGTTTGGCGTTGCCGGTCACGGTGATCGTGGCGGCCACCGGCTCGCCGGTCACGGCGTCGGTGACGCGCCCGGTGACGCCGGCGCGCGCCGACCGCGCATAGGCCACCATGGCGGTGCGGTTGTCGTTCCAGTAGCCCGGCAGCGCCGAGCCGCTCGGCCACTTCGTGGTCGACACCTCGCAGGTCACGTCGATGCAGTCGGTCTGGTCGTAGCTCCAGTCCTGCAAGGAGCCGGTGATCACGTACCAGGCCGCGCCGTTGGTGATGCCTTGGGGGAACGCGCCGTTGTACATGGGCAGATTGCGCGTCGAGTATTCCAGGCTGAGCTTGATGATCGCGTCGTTGTCGGGCGCGAGGGTATAGGTGTAGTCCCACGGGTAGTTCATCACGAGCGCGCCGCCGTGGTAATTGATGCTGATCACGAAATGGTTGGCGGCGGCATGATCCATGAACAACCGGTTCTCCAGTTGGAGGATCGGATGCGTGCCCGCCGGCAGGGGAAAGTTGCGGTTCAGGTCGACGTTGTTGGCGTTGTTGCGCTGGTGCAAATAGGTGCCGTCGGGATTGTAGCTGGGCATCAGGTGCAGCTCGAAGTTGTCGACCAAGTCGGTCTCGTCCTCATAGCCCGGCTGGCCGTACACGTCGAGCAGGTACTGGGCCAGGTTCATGCACAGCACCAGGCCCGTGATCTCGTCGCCGTGCATGGACGACGAGTAACGCACCTGCGGCTCGGCCTCGACTGCGTCGACGTTGTCCGAGATCACGATCGCATGCAGAGTGCGGTCCTGCACCGAGGCCCCCCACGTGTAGTAGCGGGCCAGGTTCGGATAGGCGGTCGCGAGTTCCTGCAGCATGGTGCCGATCTGATCGTTGGTCGGCACGTAGTTCAGCGGATAGGTGTAAAGGGCCTCGGCTTTGCCTGCGGCCATGGCGCGCCAAGTCCTCTCGCTCTCCTCGCGGTTTTCGCGCTCGAGATCGCGCACCTTCTCGGGCCGGTAGCCCGCCAACTGCAACCGCACGAACTCGGCGTCGGTCACACGCGGCGTGAACACGAGCCGCGCGATGCGGCCGCCGGCGAACTCGGGCCGGACCTGGGAGCGGTCGAACGACGCGATCGGCACCTGGGCGAGCAGGTTCTGCAGGGCCGCGTGGTCCGACAGCTCGATGCGCACCGGGAAGTCGGTCCATTGCTTGATCGACCAGGCCGGCAGGCCGTCGCTGTCCAGGGGAATCTGGAAATCGTCGGCCGCTGCGCTCGCGCCGATCAGTGTGAACAAGGCCAGGACCAGGACCACGCTCACTCGTAGCTGTGACGACCGCTGCATCTCGAAAGCACTCCCGCGCTGAGGACACCAGGGACCGACAGCCGAACCCCATGGTCGGGCGCCGGTCGGCGATTCTCCTCCATGATAATAACGAATTCCGTGCATCCGCGGCCGCCGCTCTGTCCCAGACGGGCGAGCGGCGGCCGCTGATCATCCATGCCGCGCTACTTCAGCAGCAGCATCTTGTCCGTAATCGTCTGGCCGCCGGCGGTCAGACGGTAGAAATACGTGCCGCTCGCGACCTGCTGCCCGCGATCATCCTGGCCGCGCCAGACGGCTTGATGGTGACCCGCGGTCATCGCCTCGTCGACCAGCGTGGTGACCAGGCGGCCGCGCAGATCGAAGACCGCCAGCTTCACCGGGCCGGCCTGCGGCACCGCGAAGCCGATCACGGTCTGCGGGTTGAACGGATTCGGGAAGTTGCGGTTGAGGGCGAGGGCCTGCGGCAAGCCGTCCTCGACCGCGACCACGTTGCCGGCGTAGCCGATGTTCAAGCACCACTGGTTGAGCGTACCCGTGTCGTACGACGCGTGGTCGCTCACCTTCAAGGACCACGTGCCCTGCATCTCCTCGCCGAGGAAGGCGGCGAGGCTGTTGGCCGGGGTGAGATCGTCCGGATACCAGCCGACGATGTCGTCGGCCGAGCCGCCGCTGCGGTTGTGCAGCAGGATCGACGTCCCCGACGGCGCGGTGAGCCGCACCTGCAGGTCGCCGATGTAGGTGTGGGTGATGTTCACGTACACCCGCACGGACGTGATCTCGCCGGTCTGGCTGATCTGCACGGAGCTGGTGACGCCGTTCGTGTTGTTGTCCGGGATGTTGAGGCTCGGCGAAACGCACTCGGTCACCTCGTAGACGATGCTCAGGCTGAAGTTCACGCCGCTGAGGTGCTGGCCTTCGGCGAGCGTGATCTGGGTGCTCTCGACCGAGTAGCCCTCTTTGCTGGCGGTCAGCGTGTAAGTGCCGGCGCCCAGTCCCGTCAGCAGGTAGCTGCCGTCGGCTGCGGTCTGGGTGCTCACGTCGCCCGGCGTGGCCGTGATCGTGATGCCCGCGTGATTCGAGGCCCCTTGCAGGACGGCCGTCCCGCGCACGCTGCCCGTGGTCAGGATCGGGAAGTCGCGGCGGAAGATGTCATAGCCAGCCTTGAGGATGTACGTCTGGACCTCGCCGCCCACGGTCGGCGTGTAGACGATGGTGCCGGTGCTCGACCAGAGGAAGCCCAGGTCGTTGGTGTACGCCATCAAGGTGAAGTCAGGCGTGCCGCTGGTGGCGGTGATCGTGCTCTCGAGGTTCATGGCGAACACGTCGACCAGGCCGAACTCGGTCGCCACCGTGATCGCCGGACTGCTGAGCGGCAGGGCGGTGACGGTCAGTTCGTCCGCGAAGAGGAACCCCTCCGTCGGGTGCGAGCCGCCGATCCACAGCATCGTGCCGTAGGGGTAGTCGACGTCCAGCTCGGCCACGCCGGAGGCGTTGGTGACGGCCTCGAGGCCGAAGGTCATGCTGTCCTGAATCTGGACCGTAACGCCGGGAATCGGCGTCACGCCGTCGTTCTCGTACACTTGCACCGTGACGGTGGTCGGAACCGTCGCCGGGAACGTCTGCGGCGTGATCGTGACCACGCTCGGCGAGGCGACCGGGATCTCGACGACGTACGGCACACGGTTCTGCGCCATGACGACCATCTTGACCGGCGCCCCGGACGCGAGCGGCGCCAGGAAGTCGATCGTGACCTGGGTCATGCCGTAGCGCACGCTGCCCGCGCCGATCAAGGCGCCGTTCTGCGTCAGGCCGACGTAGCTGCCGACCGCGGCCTGGACCGTCATCGCGCCCATGTTGGCCACCAGGTTGGCCGGGTGGCTAACCGCATTCGCAGTCGGCACGCCCAGGTAGGTCGCGAGCGTCGGGTCGCCCAGCAGGTTGTAGATGTTCCAGTAGTACTGGGTCAGGCTGGAGCCCGACTCTTGTACGGCCAGGTTGCCGCAGAAGACGATCGCGTCGTTGGTGACGTACCAGCGACCCGGGGCGTTGACCTCGTTGGGCATATCGTGGAAGAGGCCGTCGTAAGCGCCGACGCCCGTTTCCGCGTAGGTCATCCCATCGCGGATCGACGACGAGGGCAGGTTGCCCACGCTCCAGTACACGTCTTCGTCCCAATACGTGTTGTTCGCGCCGCCGATGTAGCCGATGGCGCCCTTGTTCGGCGCGCGCAGGAACGTCTCGCCGAAGCACTCGGCGATGGAGTAGGTCGACGTCTGGCAGCAGTTGCCGACGGCCAGGAAGTACCGGCCGTTGTTGGTCATGCTGTTGACGTTGGCCTGGGTCATGCTCGGGTTCGACCAGCTCGTGGTGCTGCCATGCGCGGTGTAGTTGATGAAGCCGATGCCGGTGTTGCAGTTGTTGAGGATGGCCGCCGCGGAGCTACCGCTCGCCGGATAGTAGTAGGCATAGGCGTTGATGCCGTGCGCGTTGTTGAAGTAGTAGTCCTCGCCGTAGCGGATCGTGCCATTGGCGTGCGTGACCGACCAGTAGCTATCGACGCCGGCGATCAAGGTCGCGTTGGCCAGGTAGCGATCGTCGGGCATGCTGTACGTGTCGTACAGCATGGTCTTGTCGAGGATCGCCTGCAGTTGGGTGGTGTTGGTCGCGGACAGGCGCCCGTAGTAGATGTCCGGCACATAGTCGCCGTCGACCGCGCAGTAGGGCCGGTCGGTGGGGTTGCTGCTGATGGTCCAGGTCGGGCACTGAGCTACGTCGCCCACGAAGATAACGAAGCTCGGCGCCGGTTGCTGCGGCGAGCCGTTGTTGTAGAGACCGTGGATATAGGACTGGATGCTGGTCGTCGTGGATCCGACCTCTGGCGTGCCGATCTCCCCGGTGATCACGCGGAAGCCGCGCTCGGTCTTCCACTGAATAAAGTCCTGGAGCTGCGCGGTGAACATGCTCGGGGTGATGATCACGAGGGTGACCTCGTCGCGCACCAGGTCGGGATAGCTGTCGTGCAGGCCGCGAGCGCCGTCGATGCGGGCGTAGACCGCGTCGAAGAACGGGCTCCAGGTGCGGGCCAGTAGTTCAGCCGCGGCGGCGGGATCGCCTCCCTCGAAGCGGACACGGACCTGCATCGTCTCGGCGACCTCGAGTTCGCCCGCAACGGGGTCGTAGCTGACCGGCGAGATCTCCAGGCGGCTGAAATCCACGGCGCGCAGCCGGCCTTGATAGACCATCGCCGCCGGGGCGGCCTGCGCCTTCAAGCCGGACTCGGCGTAGGCGGCCGCATTGAAGTGGAACGGTGCGAGCGCCGGATCGTCGCTCTTGGACAGGCTGGGCTGCGCGGGCATGAGCAGGTTGGTGACGCCGAGATCGGCTAGCTTGATGCGCCGGGTCTGCTGCGAGACGACCTCGACGACGGCTTCGGAGCCCATGGGCACCGCCACCAGCCGGTTCATCATCGGCAGGCGGGGATCGCCCACCTGCTGGGTCGCGTGGAATCCCGGAATGACGAGTTGCGTGAACGTCCCCGCCTTGGTCTCGACATCGAAGAACTCCAGTTTGCCGACGTTCACGTTCACGGTGTAGCCGTCGCCGGCATCGCCGCGGACATCCAGTGTCGGTTGTTGACTGGACAGAACGACGGATTGCGGCTTGGCCAGCGCCGCGCCGCTGAGCAGGAGGACGGCGGCGGCTAGGAGCAGGACGTTACGCATGCGCATTACACAGACCTTCCTTGACCTCGGGACAACCGGACGCGATGTGGGTTCCTGATCGATCACCAGAACATAAGGAATCCACGACCTGGCCTGAATTATACCACTTCGTGGCGTTGGGAAAAAGGTTGTTTTGAAAAAAGAACTATATTTGATTAAATACACTATTCTTGCGGGACTATGCCATATACAATATCAATTCTCATTTTCTTTTGACCATATTCCTCTCTGATTTCGCCCGTGATGATGCAGGAAGGACCGGTTTTGCGAAAAGGCCGGGCCCCGGTTGGATATCCGGGGCCCGGCCGACGATCGACGCGCGTCGCGAAGCCTTATATCACTTGACGAGCGTCATCTTGTGCGTGGCCGAGTCCACCTCGGTAACCAGGCGGTAGTAGTAGACACCGCTGGCCTGGCGGCGGCCGCTGGCATCGGTGCCATCCCAGTTGACCGCATGCGACGCCGCCGGCAGATGTCCGTCGACCAGCGTGCGCACCAGGCGGCCGGCGACATCATAGATGCGCAGGCTGACCTGGCCGGCGCGCGGCAGGTCGAACTTGATGCTGGTCGTCGGGTTGAACGGGTTCGGGTAGTTGTGGTACGCCATGAACACGGACGGCACCGCGCCGCCGTTGGGATCCTGCGCATCGTCGACCCCGACCACCGTCGAGTGCGTGAATCGCAGGCACCAGGCGTTCAGCGTGCCGGAGTCGCTGCCGGCCATGTCCTGGACCGTAAAGGTCCAGACTCCGGCCATCTGCTGGCCCTGGAAGACGTCCAGGTTGCCCACCGGCTGCAGGTCGCCCGGATACCAGCCAACGATGTCATCGGCCGAACTGCCGCTGCGGTTGTGCAGAACGACCGACGTCTGGTTCGGCGAGGTCACCGTCAGGATCAAGTCGCCGATATAGGTGTGGCTGATGTTCACGAACACCTCGAGTGCGGTGATGGCGGCATCGTCCTGCGGCGGGACGGTGATCGTGGACGTCGTCGTGTTGTAGTCGGTGATCGGCAGATTGGGATACGCGCAGTATTCACTGGTGGCAACCGGCGTCAGCACCATGTCCACGCCGGTCAGCGTCTCGCCCTCGGCAAGGGTCACCGACTCGGCGGCCACCGACCAGCCTTCCTTGCTGGCGACGATGTTGTAGGGGCCGGCATACAAGCCGTCCAGCGTATAGCTGCCGTCGGCCGCGGTCAACGTGCTGCCGCCGCCGGGGAGGGCCCGTACGGTGACGCCCGCGTGGTCCTGTTGACCGGCCAGCAAGACGGTCCCTTGCACCGCGCAGTCGCCGAATTCCGGCGTGAGCAGCCACAGGACGGCGTTCTCCAGCAACTGGATCCGCGCCTCGGCCAGCGCTGCGTAGTTGAAGCAGAAGAACACGATCTGGCCGCCGATCGGACTCGGGTTCGGATCGTACGCGATGACGCTGGCGCTTCCGGTCTGGGTAGTCCAGCTCATCACCCGCGCGCCGGTCGGCAGCGGGGTCATGGCATCGGAGTCGCCATAGCCGCTGTAGGTGAGCTGGATCGTCGTGCCGGTCAGGTTATTCGGGTGGTTCGCAACGTAATGGTCGGTCGCGATCCCCTGGACGCTGCCGGCGCTGTCGGCGTTCCAGGTGCTGGTGTGCATCACGTAGGTGGCGAAGTCGCCCGAACTGCGGTGGTTGTAACCGACCTCGCCGCCCTCGAGCAGGATGTGCCCGCCGGCCTGCGCGAACTGCACCAGGGCCGTGCGGATGGACGCGTTCTGCAGCGTGCTGGTCCGCGCGCCGCAGGCGACGACCACGAGGTCGTAATCCCAGAAGGTGGCGGGATCGACGCTGCTGATCCCCTCCACGCTGACGTAATAGCCGAGTTCCTCGAGATCGGTCGCGATCAGGGTCGCGCTCTTGATCGCCGGCGGATCGTAGGCCGCGGCCAGGAGTTCGCCCTTCTCGCTGACCTTAGCCTCGGCCAGCATGACCGTGCTGTCGTCGATCACCAGGATGTCGCCATTGGTCGGGTCGAGCAGCCAATCTTTCTGCAGGGCGGGATCTTCGATGATGATCTCCGCCGTGACCGGCACGTGGTGCCAGGCCCGCACGCGGACGTTGTACGTGAAGTAGGGCAGGCTGCCCGAGACGTAGTACCCGTTCTCGTCGCAGTTGACCTCGTTGTACAACGCGCCGTCGTCGCTCCGGTAGATCTTCACGTTGCCCTGCAGGGGCTCCATGGTCTGGCTGTCGTAGACGTAGCCCGAGAGCACGCCGGAAGGCGCGGGCGCGAGCGCGATATCGAACGTGTTGGCGCCGTAGTTGACGAACACCGGCTGCTCGTAGTGCAGATAGCCGAAGTGATCGACCACCAGGGTGTAATCGTCCACCAGGACCTCGTCGGGGCCCGCGTAAGCGCCATTGGCGCCGGTCGTGACGGCGAAAACCGTGGTCTGGCTCGCATCGACCAGACGCACCGTGACGCCGGCCAGCGGCGACCCGCCGCTCGTGACGGTGCCGGCCACCGTGCCGTACGCGGCTACGACGTCGAAGAATTCGCTGTAGAGGTCATAGCCGCTCAGCGCGATGGTGCCCTTGACCTGGCCGAGCGAGCCGACCGTGACCGTCAACGACGGCGTCGCGCTGCTCAACAACGAGCCGTCGGGCAAAAGGGCGTAAAGGGTGAAACCGCCGGGAGACGCCGAAGCGTTCAAGGTTCCCGGCAGATTGAGCGGGAACATGTCGACCATGCCGATGTCCGTCGCCACGGTCAGATCGGGACGGCCAAGCACCAGCGCGTTGACCGTGATCGGCTCGGTGAACAGGCGATAGCTCTCGGCCGGGTCCTGCCCCACGATGTCGAGGCTCGGACCGTAGGGATAGTTGACGGTGATCACGGCGACGCCGGCGGCGTTGGTCGCCACGGGCGTCGTCTGATACTCCAGGCCCTCGGCCCAGATGTTGATGCCGGGCTTGGGCGTGGTGCCGTCGCTCTCCATCACGGTGACGGTGATATCGGTGGTCACATTGGCGTCGATCACCATGGGATCGATCGTCACGTCGGCCGGTACGATGACGAGCAGCTCTTCGATCACCGGTACGCAGTTCTGGGCCATGGCGACCAGCTTCAGCGGCACGCCCGGCGTCAAAATGCGGTTGAAGGTGATCTCGACCTGCCCGCTCGGCCCGACGTGGCCGGCGCCCACCAGTTCGCCCGCCTGGGTGAGTCCGATGTACGTACCGTGGACCGCCGCGATGTTAATCGACGGCATCCCGACGAAAACCGTGTTCGGGTAGGTCATCGGGTTGGTTTGCGGCGTGCCCAGGTAGGTGGTGAGCGAGGGGTCGCCCAGCAGGTTGTAGATGTTCCAGTAGTACTCGATGCGAGTCGAGCCGGATTCGGTGACGGCGAGGTTGCCGCAGAAGATGATCGCGTCGTTGGTCACGTACCAGGTCGACGGGTCGTTGACTTCGTTGGGCATGTCGTGGAAGAGGCCGTCGTAAGCGCCAAGACCGGTCTCCTCGTAGGTCATGCCGTCGCGGATCGACGTCGACGGCAGATTGCCGACGCTCCAGTACACGTCCTCGTGCCAGTACGTCGAGTTCGACCCGCCGATGTAGCCGACGGCGCCCTTGTTCGGCGCGCGGATGAACGTTTCGCCGAAGCACTCGGCGATGTCGTAGGTCGACGTCAAGCAGCAGTTGCCGACGGCCAGGAAGTACTTCCCGTCGTTGGTCATGCTGTTGATGTTGGCCTGCGTCATGCTGGGGTTTGACCAGCTCGTGGTGCTACCGTGGGCGGTGTAATTGATGAACCCGATGCCGGTGTTGCAGTTGTTGATGATCGCCGCCGCGGAGCTGCCACTGGCGGGGTAGTAGTAGGTGTAGCTGTTGATGTTGTGCGCAGCGTTGAAGTAGTAGTCCTCGCCGTAGCGGATCGTGCCGTTGGCGTGGGTGGGCGACCAGTAGCTATCGACGCCCGCGATCAGGGTCACGTTGTGCAGGTAGCTCGGATCGGGCATGCTGTACGTGTCGTACATCATGGTCTTGTCGAGGATCGCCTGCAGCTGGCTGCTGTTGGTCGCCGAGAGGCGGCCATAGTACATTTCCGGGAACAGGTCGCCGTCGACCGCGCAGTAGGGGCGGTCCGTCGCGTCGCCGCCGAGCGTCCAGGTGGGGCACTCGGCGACGTCGCCGACGAAGACCACGAAGCTCGGTGCGGGATCGCCCGGCGTGCCAGCGTTGTACAGCCCGTGCAAGTAGTTCCGGATGCTCGTCGTGGTCGTGCCCACTTCGGGCGTGCCGATCACGCCGGTGATCACTTCGAAGCCGCGCTCGATTTTCCAGGCGGTATAGTCGGCGAGTTGTCCCACGAACTGGGACGGCGTGACGATGACGAGCTTGACGGGGTCTTTGACCAGGTCGGCCCGGGCCAGGAACTGGCGGTTGCCGTCGATCCGGCCGTACACGACATCGAAGAAGGGGCTGTCCGTGGCCGCCAAGTGGCTCTCGCTCTTGGCCCAGTCGCCGTCGAAATGCACGTTGACCTGCAGGCTCTCGACAACTTCCAGCTCGCCCGTCAGCGGCAGGTAACGCACGGGCGCAATCTCCAGGCGCGCGATGTCCATCGCCCGCAGACGACCCTGGTAATAGACGCTCGCCAGCGGCGCCTCGACCTTGGTCTGGCGGTAGGCCGCTTCATCGTAGACAAAGGGAACGTCGTCGATGTTCTGGCTCTTGCTGAGACTCGGCTGATGCGGGAAGAGCGGATGGACCAGGCCGAAATCCGCCAGCTTGAGCGTGCGCGTCACGACGTTCGTGACCTCGACGCGCACGTCGCCGTCGGCCGGCACGGCAATCAGCCGGTTCATTTGCGGCAACTGCGGCGCGCCTTCGATCATCGAGTTGTGGAAACCGGGGATGAAGAGCTGCGTGAACTCGCCGCCCTTGGTGCTGACGTTCAGCGCGCGCAGCTCGCCGACCTCGATGTTGTAGGTCAGGCCGGCCTTGCTTTCGCTCAACAAGGTCATTTGCGGCTGCTCGCCGCGCAGGGGAATCGTGGTCTGCGCCGTGACGCTCGTCACGACGACGAGAGCGAACACGGCAACCAGGAGCATTCGCACGCGCATTGCAAGGTCCTTTCGTTGGCACAGTCCGTCGGGCCCGGCGGCGGAATCCGTCAGTCGTTCACCCGGGGGCGATCAAACGCTATTGATCATAGCACAGGACGTTGGTTGTTTTGAAGTCGCCGGGCCAGAATTTTTCGATGTTGGGCAGGTTTTTCGGGCGATTTCGAGAAAATGCGCGGTATCGCGAGATAGATTCCCTTCTCTGGCGCGACCCGACGTAAATGAGGACAAATAATGTTCCCGATTGGCGGCGGATCTACCCGGTCCAACGCGGCGATCGGCGCGGAGCTGCCGCGAATCGGCGGCGCGACCGGCGAAAGCGCAGAGGAGATTGACTCCGCCAAAGTCCCCGTTGTATACTTCGCTTTTGAGGTCGCCTGCGTACGGCGTCGACGGTCTTTTGAACTGGTGATGGATGACCTAACCATAGGGGGCTTTGTTTGATCAGGTCACTGATCCTCGCGGTCACAGTCGGCGCCGGCGGACTACTCGCCGGCTGCGGCTTCGACTGGCCGACTCCGGGCGAGATCGCCGTCACGTCCGAACCCTCCGGCGCCGCGATCAGCCTCGACGGCAGGGCGACCGGATTGGCGACCCCCGCGGTTCTGCGCGAACTCGACGGCGGACTGTACCGGGTGACGGTAGCCCAGGAAGGGGTCGTCTACCGGCCGGCCGCCAAAGACGTCGACGTCGCCTACGGCCAGCGCGCCAACCTGCATTTCGAAACCGGCACCGGCAGCATCGCGGTCACCTCGAACCCGCCCGGCGCCGCCATCGTCCTCGACGGCGTGTTGACCGATCGCGTGACGCCGCACACCTTCACCGATATCGATCCCGGGGAACACACGGTCACGACACAGCTGGCGCACCACCGCAATCAAACCGGCGAACTCACGGTGACGGTGACGCGCAACACCGAGGCGACGGCCGACTTCACACTGGTGATTGCCACGGTCGTCCTGTTCGAGGGTTTCTCCAACGTGTCCTGCACGGGCTGCCCCCTGATGCTGAACAACATCGCCTGGCTGATGGACGCCGGCGGCTACGGCTGCGACCGCCTGGTCTACGTCAAGTACGCGGGCTCGAATCCCAACGGGGCCGATCCGATGTTCCTCAGCAACATGACGATGGTGCGCAACCGGTCCTCCTATTATACAGGCATGCAGACGTTCGCCCTGCCCACGCTGGTGATCCAGGGCGGGCTGGCGGGCAGCTTGGGCACGCCGCCCGGCGCCGACGGGATGCAGCAAGCGGTCGCCGCCGGTTCGCTGGCCCCGGTCGATTTCTATCTCACCGTGACCGCGCCGCTGGCGGGCGATCTCGAGCTTCGCGATGTCGACTGCGAAATCACCGTCCATGCGCCGCACGCCGACATCGACCTGTCGGAGTACCTGCTCCGCGCTGTCCTGGTCTATGCGGAAGTCCACACGGCGCAGGAATACAATCCCGGCGGTAGCGAATACCACTGGGTCGCGCGCCGCGACGCCGAGGTGACCAACAGCCTGGGGACCTTGGCAGCGGCTGAACCGCTGGTATTGACGACCACGCTCAACGACCCCGACCCGACACTGTTCAACCTGACCCCGTTCGGCCGCGAGGTCATCGTCTTCGTCCAGCACAACACGACGAAGAACGTCATCCAGGCCGGCTCGACCATGGCCACCTCGGCGGCCCAGACATCTGCCAGGCGTTTTTAACAACCTCGGAGGATCCCGATGAACAGCTTGCGCACGACCCATCCGCACCGCGCCGCCTTGACCGGCCTCCTGCTGGTCGCCGCGCTGGCGGGCACGGCCGCGGCCGCCCCCTACGAGTTCCATTTCTGGCAAGGTCCCCGGGACATGATCATCCCGATGAACGACTTCCGGCAGTTCCACAGCACGCTGACCAATACCGGCGAACTGGCGGACAACTATACGCTGACCGTCGTCCGCGAACAGCCGGCCACCTGGCAGTTCGCGGTCTGTTACGACGGCATCTGCTGGCCCGAAGATCAGACCGTCTTCACCGTCCCCTTGGCGGGCAGCCTGGCCCCCGGCCAGACCGTCGATTTCGACTTCGACGTCACCTCGCTGTTCGCCGAGGGCGAAGCCGTGTACACGCTCAACCTGGTCAGCAACAACAACGCCGCCGTTGCGCACACGTTCGTCTTCACCGCCAAGTCGCCCACGGAACCGTACGCGCTGTTGTTCTCGCCCGGTGAGAACATCATCGGCACCACGGTCAACAACTACGTCAGTTTCAAACCGATGCTGTACAACGCCGGCACCGAGCCGGATAGCTACCACCTGTCGTTCATCCGCGACCTGCCGGAGAACTGGTCGGCCACGTACTGCTACGGCGACATCTGTTACCCCGACTGGCAGGAAGAGGGCGAGATTCCGATCAGCGGGACGATTCCCGGCGCGGGTGCCGTGCCGCTCGAGTTCGATTTCACCACCCTGTTCGATGAAGGCACGGGCGCGGTCGTCGTCACGATCCGCAGCAACACGGATCCCTCGCTGGTGAGCGTCGTGACCTTCTTCGTGACCACCGGTAGCGTCGTGGCGGTTGAACCGGCGACGCCGCCGCTGCTCGCGGCCGTGCAGGCGGCGCCGAACCCGTTCAACCCGCGCACCGAAATCCGCTTCGTGGTGGGCGGGCACGAACCCCGCGATGCGACGATCGACATCTTTACCGCGTCCGGCCACCGGATCCGCAGCCTGCCGGCGGCTCAGCTCGCGCCGGGGCCGCACGCCGTGACCTGGGATGGCCTCGCCCAGGACGGCCGGCCCGCGGCTGCGGGGCTCTACGTCGCTCGCGTGCAAGTCGGCAACGTCCGGCAGACCGTGAAGCTCTCGCTCGTCAAGTAGGCACATTGGCTCGCCCGACCCCGTCCGCGGCGGCACGCCGGCAGGCGGGGTCGGGTCTTGACCGCCGGGCGCTCTGCGCCTTCGGAGCGCCGGCCGACAAGGAGACCGCATGCCCCGCCGGTCCCGGTTCATCGCCGCGCCGAGTCTCGCCGTTCTCGCTGTGTTGTTCCTGGGCTTGGCCGAGCCGGCGCGGCCGGCCGCGGCCGGCGGCTTCCCGGCCCCGGACTGGACCTTGCCGACCCACGACGGCGGCGAGGTCGGCGCGCACGCCGCGCTGTCGCGCGGGCCCCTGGTCGTGTCGTTCTGGGCCACCTGGTGCGTGCCCTGTCTGAAGGAAATGCCGCGGCTCAACGAACTCGCGGCCGAGTTCGCCGGCGAGGTCACGTTCATCGCCGTCAACGTCGACCAGGCGCGCAGCGTCGCCAAGGTCGCCCCGCTGGTGCGGTCACGGGGTTGGACCGACCTGACCATCGCCCTGGACATGGCGGGCACCGTGCAGCAGACCCTGCAGGTGTTGAGCCCCCCCTACCTCATCTTCTACGACGCCCAGGGGCGAGAAGCCTACCGCCACGAAGGCTACAAAGAAGGCGACGAACTGGTCCTGAAGCAGAAGATCGAGGCCGTCCTGGCCGCGGCCGCGGCGCCGGACCTCGCGGCGCCGGCAACCGGCGCGGTCGACTGGCGCGAAGTGGTCACCGCCACCAATCAGTTCAAGTACCGCTTCAGCACCGAGACCGAGGCCGAGATCGTTGAGAACTGGCTCGATGCGACATATCAATTCGGCGGCTTCCGCACGGGCCTGTTGCTGAACCATCAGTCGCCCAGTGAAGAAAACAACCGGCGCAATGAGGTCGTCCACCGCTTTCTCGAGTATCGCAGCGGCGGCTTCGACCTGCGGCTGGGCCATTTCTACGGCATGTTCGGCCGCGGGCTGGTCTGGAGCAGCTACGAAGACCGTTTCATCCGCGTCGACACGGCGCTGGACGGCGTGCTCGCGCGGGGCAGCGTCGGGCCGGCGAACCTGCAGGTCTTCTCGGGCGCCACGGGCACCGCGCCGGTAATCAGCGATCCGGACGGGGTGACGACCAACAGCGTCGACGTGCGCGGTGTGGATGTCGAATTTCGCCCGCTGCCCGGCTTGCTGGTCGGCGGCGCCGGCCTGACATACCGGCCCAACCTGCTGCCGGCCTCTGATGAGATCCACCGTGAATGGGTCGGCGCCGGCCGCCTCGGCTACCACCACGCGCTGATCAGTCTGTACGCCGAGTACGGCGGCAAGACGGGCTATGAGTACCGGCTCGCGACCTTGGCCAAGGATCCCGGGCGTGCCTTTTACGGCAACCTGGGACTATTCCTCGGGCCGCTCAATGTCTCCCTCGAACGCAGCGACTACGACCGTTTCACCGTGATCGAGCGCAGCGACGGCCAGCAACCTTTGAACCGCCCGCCTGCGCTGGTGCGCGAGCACCTGTACACGCTGCTGGGACGCAAACCGCACGCCATGGACCAGAACAACGAGCAGGGTTGGCAGCTCGAGGCGATCGCCGCGCTGGGCCGCAACTGGTCGTGGCTCGGCAACGCCAGCCGGATCGAGACCCAGGACGAAGAAATTCTCTACGAGGAACTCTACACGCAGCTCGAGCGCGAGCACCTCGGCGCGTTCCGCCTGCGCGGCGCCGCCGGCTACCAGGACAGCGAGGGCGCCATGCGGCAGACCGCGGCCGCCGACGTCACCTACCACATGAGCGAGGCGGTGTCGTGGACCGCCATGGCCGAGCACCAGCATGTGCGCCTGGGCGTGCTCGGCGCCTATGACCAGCAGTGGTTCAAGCTCGCGCTCGATTTGCCGCCGCGCTGGACCTTCGACGCCATGCTCGAGACCAACAACAAGCACTCGGCGCAGTTCGACGAGGGGGAGATCCGCGGCAGCCACTTCCCCTCCGGCCAGATCACCTATGCGCTCACGGGCGGCGGCAACCTGAACCTCTGGTTCGGCAAGCGGCAGGCGGGGCAGCTCTGCGCGGGCGGCGTCTGCAAGTTCGAACCGGCGTTCGAGGGCGTCGAGGTCTTCGGCATCTTCCGCTATTGAGCGCCGGTCATCCCAAGCGGCCCTCTTGGCGCCCCGCGCCGGCCAGCGACACAGGCGCGTAACCTGATTTATTCATCAATCATCCGGGCCAAGCCCAACGTGGCCGCAACAATTGATACGTAAAATCATCCAAAATTCCCTCGGATTAAATAGGTTATTGCCAATCGCGGCCGCCGTCTGATATACTCGCGGTGACCGTCCTACGGGTCCGTCTGGACCCTGATCGCCAACCTCGGAGGAAGCCATGAAACGTTTGCTGATGCTGCTGGCCCTCGCCGGCCTGATCCTGCCGGCCGTGGTCCAGGCACAAATTCCCCGGACCGTGCTGGCGGAGATGGGCTCCGCCACGTGGTGAAGCTACTGTCCGCGTATGACCGCGGGCCTCACCGTGTGTGAGGGTCTGTATCATCCTTCGCAGTTCAATTGGATGGTGTACAAGGCTTCCAGCGGCGGCCTGAGCTGCCCCGACAGCGATGCGCGTATCTCCTATTACGGCATCTCGGGCTATCCGACTCTGAAGATCGACGGCACCGAAACGATCGTCGGTGCGCCCGCCGATGCCATCGACGGACACTATTATATCCCGATCATCGATGCGCATCACGCCCAGTCGGTGCCCCTGGCGATCGCCATCACCGACTACAGCTTCACGATGGGCTCCGCCTACGCCGAAGCCAAGGTCAAGCTCTTCGGCGAGTTGGCCAGCATCGCCAGCACGTACATCCGCATTGCGGTCGTGGAGAACCACCTGCTGTACAGCGGCACTACTTACAACAACGTCCTACGGGACATGCTACCCGACCAGGCGCTCACCATCTCCCAGACGGGCCAGGAACAAGTGGTCAACGTCACGATCCCGATGAGCGGAACCTGGAACCCGGACAACCTCTGGCTGATCGCCTTCGTGCAGCGCGACACCGACAAGTACATCCACAACAGCACCAGCAGCAAGCTCGGCGAGTTCGCCGTAATGACCGGCGTGACCGGCCCGCAACAAGTTTTCGCCGACGGCGGCGAGGCCGAATTCGGCCCGGTCAACCTCCTGAACGTTGGCCTGGCCAGCGACACGTTCGATATCTCGCTGGACCTCAGCTTCCTGCCTGACGGTTGGGACGCGCACATGACCTACGACGGGCAAGATCTGACCGAAGTGCAGATCACCCTGGACATGTTCGAATCGGCGAGCCTGACCATCACCATGCAGACCGGCACGGTCGGTTCCGGCCGCGTCGTCCTGAACGTCTACAGCCACGGCGCCGGCGAAGTGGTCGAGAGCCTCGATTTCGCGGCGCTCGCTGCCGGCACCGATTTCCTGGTGATTGCCGACGACGGCGGCGCGGGCCATGCCTACACCGCGTATGCGCCGGCCCTGGATGCGACGGGCAAGACCTACGCGATCTGGGACCGCGGTCTGGCGCCGATCACCGGCGGCGACCTGGCCGATTACGATGCGGTGATCTGGGCCAGCGGTTCGAACAACGCGACGCTGCAGGCCAACGACCGTGCGGCGCTGGATGAGTACATCTTCGGCGGCGGCCGCTTGATCCTGGCGGGCGAAGACCTCATAGAGAGCCTCCAACTGCAGGGCGGTTCGGCCGCGCTGTGGTACCAGATGCGGCTGCGTTTCGATCTCGCGAGCGGCAACAGCAACAACCTGCAGCTCGTCGGCGTCGACGGCGATGACATCGGCGACGGTCTGAGCTTCACGCTGACCGGCGGGGATCCCGATCAACCGGCGATCATCGTGGGGCAGCCGGTCGAGCCGAGCCTCTTCTACGGCAACAACCAACCGGCGGTGCTGAGGACGACGTACGGCGCCTACAAGGTCGTGTACTTGCCATTCGGCCTCGAGCGGGTGCCGACGCAGGACATTCGCAACCTTCTGGCGCAGCGGTCGCTGGCGTGGCTGGGCGTGCTCGGGCCGACGCCCGTCCAGGACGTGCCGGGCGCCGCGTTCGCGCTGCGGCAGAACGCGCCGAACCCGTTCAACCCGTCGACCGTGATCGGCTTCCGCACCGACGGAACGGGCGCGGTGCGCCTCGAGGTGTTCAACGCGCGCGGCCAGCTCGTGCGCGTGCTGACCGACGAGGTGCTCCCCGCCGGCGAGCACAGCGTCGCCTGGGACGGCCGCACCGACAGCGGTGAGCGGGCCGCCTCCGGGATGTATTTCTACCGTCTGAGCCGAGCCGGCGAACAGATCACGCGCAAGATGGCGTTGATCAAGTAACGGCCGCTGCGGCCACTGCGCACCCGGCTGCCAGGTCCGCCCGGACCCGGCAGCCGGTTTTTTTGTTTCGGCGCGGTCACGGGTGGTAGGTCAGCTTGCGCAGGAAACGCGTCTTCAGATAGCGGCTCTCCGGAAACTCGAGTTGCACCGGGTGATCGGGCGCCTGGCCGCTCTCGGCGAGCAGTTCGACGCGCTGGCGCGACTGGAACACGGCCTTCGCGACCAGCTCGGCGAAATGCTCGGCGCTGATGTGGAACGAGCACGTGCTCGTGGCCAGGACGCCTCCCTCGTCCAGCCGCTGCAAGCCGAGGCGATTAATGTCGAGGTAGGCGCGCGCCGCGGCCTGGACGTCTTTGCGGGTCTTGGCGAACGCCGGCGGATCGAGCACGAGCGCGCCGACCGTGTTGCGCGGCATCGCGCGCAGCGCATCGAACGCGTTGGCTTGCACGACCTCGGCGGCAGCGAAGCCGTTGAGCGCCAGGTTCGCGCGGATCAAGTCGCAGGCTGGCGCGCTGCTCTCGACGAACGTCACGTGGCGGGCTCCGGCGGCCAGGGCGTGCAACCCCCAGCCGCCGGCGTAGGCGAAGACATCCCACACCGCCGCGCCCCGGCACCAGCGCCGCAGCAGGCGCCGGTTCTCCTTCTGATCCAGGAAGAGCCCTGTCTTCTGGCCCTGGAGCGGATCGACCAGGTACTTGACGTCCCATTCCTCGACGACCACGGGCCCATCCAGGCGGCCGCTCAGAACCTCGGTGCGCGGCGCCAGTTGCTCGTAGGCCAGCGCGGTGGACGTGTTGCGCAGCACGATGGCGCGCGGCGCCAGCAGGTCCTGCAGCGCCGCGAGGATCGGCGCCAGGAAGAGAAAGATGCCCTGGGTGTTCAGTTCGAGCACGAGCACGTCGGCGTAGCGGTCGACCACCAGGCCGGGCAGCCCGTCGCATTCGCCGTGCACCAGACGGACGCAGGCGAGGTCCGGATAGAAGGCTTGCCGGCGGGCCAGCGCCGCCTGCAGCCGCCGCCGGATCAGCGCCGCATCGACCGGCTCGTCCCGCCGGGTCAAGACCCGGATCTGGATGAGCGAATGCCTGTAATACGTGCCGGTGGCGAGCGGTCTGCCGGCAGGGTCGCAGACCAGCGCCAGGTCGACGTCGGCCAGATCGCCGGCGCGCGCGGTGACCTCGTTGGCGTAGATCCAGGGATGGCCGGCGGCCAGCTTGCGCACGGCGCGAGCCTCGATGGTGACCGGCTTGGGTACGGGCAGCGCCGCGGAATCGCTCACGACAGCTCCAGACGGGTGAACGCTTCGTTGAGGCGGGATACCTGGCGGCGATCCTCGCCCTCCATGTAGTAACGCAGGACCGCGTCGGTGCCGCTCGCCCGCAACTGGAACCACAGACCCGCGAACTCGAGCAAGGTGCCGTCGCCCGCGTGGAAGCAGCGCACGACCGCGGGCAGCTCGAGGTCCTGCGGCAGGCGGCGCCGCAGTTCGGCGGCGATCACGGCGGGATCGCGCCCCTGCAGCGCGGCGAAGGCGGCGACGGTGGCGTCGCGGCGGCGCAAGCCTGCGGCCCGCGCCGCGTCGCGCGCCGTTCCCTTGAGCGACTCGTCGAACAGCGTCACGTCGCGGCGCTCGTAGAAACGCCAGCGCACGCGGTACTCCGCGAGCAGGTCGAGGTAGTAGCGGGCGAAGCTGCGCTCTTCGCGGAACAGCCGCGCGGCCAGGCAGAGCGCCAGGACTCCGACCTGCATCGCGTCCTTCTCCTTGGGCGCCAGGCTCACCCGCCGGCCGGTGCGGCTTTGCACCGGTTCGGCAGGGCCGCACGCGGCACCGCCGCTCTCCTCGGCCATGATCAACAGGCGCGGCCGCGAGCCGAAATCGCTGCGCGTCCCGGTCGCGTCGGCGGCGCTGCAAGTCTCGGCGCCGGCAGCGATCTGCGCCTCCAGCTCGCCGACCAGCGACGCAAAGTGCTTGAAGCCGACGGGCGTGCGGAAGGTGGCCAGGCGGGCGCCCCCGCGCGCGCTGAAGACCTCGGCGACCTCGCCGATGCTGCGGCTGGTCGGCCACGTGGTGGCCACGATCCAGTCGTAGCGCTCCAGCTCGCCGCGCGCGGCCAGGGCCGCGACCTTGGCCGCCGTCACCATGAAGTAGATCTGATTCGGCTTGAAATAGACCAGGCAGCGCTCCGCGTCGAGCGCGTCGACTTCCAGGCCGGCGTCAGCGGCCGCGGCCGCGAGCGCCGCCGGCGCCAGCGTGACCATGTTGAAACGATCGCCGTCGGGGTCCCAGATGAAGAAGATGTTCGCGCGACGGTCCCGCAACAGCTCCTGCGCCCCCACGTTCTTGTAGACCTGCCACTTGCCCGGGTCGACACCGTGGTTGACGCCGTCGACGACGCCGATGCCGTGATACGTCGAACTCTCCTCGGCATGCGTGAAGAAGATCGGTCCGGCGCCAGCCTCCGGGAACTGCAGCGCAGTGAACACGCGGCGCGCCGCGGGCGCCATCGACCCGCCCTCGGTGCAGAACGCGGCGCGAAATCCTCGGTCCCCCGCGGCGGGCACTTCCGCCAGCAGGTCGGCCGGCACCACCCGGCGCAGCGCGTCCACGTATGGCTCGATCGGATCGAAATCGCGGTGGATACGGGGATCGATCGCCGCGGCCAGCGGAACCTCGAGGCCCGCCGCCGCCGCCTGGTCGACCAGAACCCGCACTCGCGCCGCGATCAGCGCGGCCATTTCGAGCAACTGGCCGCCGCCGGCGTCCATCGGCTTCCAGCCGCCTTTGTAGCTCTGGCTGTGGCTGGCCGTGAAATTCTCGCCGCCGTCGAGCTCTTCGTAGAAGACGCCGAAGCTCGACAGCCAGATCGGCGTCGTCCGCTCGCCCGCCGGCCGCAGGTGGACCTGCAACCCCTGGGCGGCATAGAGCCGGGCCGCCAGGTCGATGAATTCCTGGGTGTGCGGGCGGACCTCGCCGCCGACATGCAGCCGCCGCAGCCCGTGCTCGAGCGCCAGTTGAGCCCGCGCGGCGAGCATCACCGCCACGGTGACCGCATTGAACGGGACCTCGGGGCTGAACAGGTCGTCGGGGTCGAGCAGATCACGATAGCCGGCGGTGCCCAGCTCGAAACCGGCGGCCCAGGACGCAAGACGGTACTCGGCCGCCACCGCGGGCGTGATGAACAGCGTTTCGGCGTGCTCGGCGAACGGGGTGAACAATGGCGGATGCACGGCAACCTTCCCTGCAGGCAGTACGCGATCAGCGGCCGCCGCGACGGCCGCCGCGGCGCCGGTTGCCAAGCCTACAGGAAATCGGCGCGGATGCAAGCCGACCCCGCCGGTGCGAACGATGACGCAGCGGGATCGACGAGAAGCCGGCGAGCGGGCTACCTGGCCACGGTCAGTTTGTGCCGCTGCTCGCCCTGCGCTGTCACCAGACGCGCCAGGTAGACGCCGGCCCCGACCGGTTGACCGCTCTGATCCCGGCCGTCCCAGACGACGTGGTGGCTGCCGGCAGGCAACGTTCCGTCGACCAGGACGCGCACCAGACGACCGCGGACGTCGTGAAGAGTGAGGCGCACGGCACCGCCGGCGGGCAACACCAGTCCCAGCGTGGTCTGCGGGTTGCAGGGGTTGGGCCAGTTGCCGAGGACGGCGGTCGCCGTGGGCAGCGGTTCGGTCGCCGGTTCCTGGTCGCCGCCGACGGCGAACGCCACCCGGTAGGGCTGGGCGTTGGGCGCGGTCACGGTCAGACGCACCGATTCGCTCTCGCGCAGCGGACGCGCCAGGGCCAGCGATCGAGGACCGTCGCCGGCAAGGTCGGCGCGGGCCAGCAACTCGTCGGCCGTCGCGACGACGACGCGGGACCCCGCCGGGGCCGTGACGTCGAGTACGGTCGCCCCCGGGTCCAGCCGCGACGCATGCGCCACCACGAGCGGATCCGGCCGGCGGGACCGCACGTGCAGCGAGCCGTCGCCGAACAGATTGAATTGCTGCATGAGCTTGCGGCCTTCCGGCGTACCGTCGTACTGGACCAGAGCCGCCGCCACGCCCGCCGCAAACAGAGCGCCCACTTGCGTCTGGCCTGCGCCGACGAAATGGTCGACGATCGCAGCCTGCATCACACACGGCGGCACCCACGAGGTCGCCGTCGAGGCGGCGATCATGGCGACTGCGCCGGCGGGACGGCCCTGGTGGCTCGCGCGCAGCCAGGCCTCGGCGAAGCACTCCGGCTGCGTAAAATCGCCCGTGCTGCAGGATACGTCGATGATCCAGGGCCAGGCGGCCGTGTTGGCAAGCGCATGCACGTCCGCCCGGTCGAACGGAACGCTCAGCCACCCGGCGCTCGCGCCGTGCCCGACGTAGTTGACGAGGCTCACCCCGTCCGCGATCGCCTCGGCGATCTGGGCGCGGTTGCCGCCAAAACCCTGGTAGATGCGCGCGACGGCCGTGTAGTCGCCGCCCAACATGGCGCTCCGCAACCAGTCGGCGCGCTGATAGTCGGCCGGATAGCCTTGATCGCCGGCGATGCCGGCCGCGTGGCTGTACCAACTCGCCGCTACCTGCGGATCGCGTTCGTAGGCGACGCTGCGCTCGATCATCAGCCGCAGCTCGCTCTGGTTGCGGGCAGGCAGTCGCGAGACGAGCACGTCGGCGAAGAGGTCGTCGCCGGCCACCAGTCCGTAGAGCCCGTCGGCCGCCGCGTTCTCGTAATCTCCGTAGTTGGTGGGCACCAACTCGACAGCGCCGGCGAGCAGTAGATGGGCCAGACCGGCCGTCTGGTAGAAACGCTCGTGGACGGCGGCGTGAATCCCCGCAGCCGTGCTGCCCAGTTCCGCTGCGTCCGCGACCTCGACCGTAAAACCGCACTCGCGCTTCCAGGCGGCGAGTTCGGCCACCGCCGGCCGCAGGTCGGGCGCCGTGACGATCAGCAGGCGTTCCGCCGCGTCGGTTCCGGGTGCCGGCGCGTCCCCATCGATGGCAGCCTTCGCAACCGCAGCCGACTCGCCGAAGATCGCACGGTAGACCGGTGCAAAGGTCCGCTCGGCGGCCGCCACCACCACAGCCGGCGCCTGATCGCTTCCGGGAGCTTCGATCTCGACCCGCGCGGTCAGGCGCACCAGAGCTTCCAGCTCGCCGCGGTCGGCGCGCCACCGCACCGGATAGATCCGCACCGCGACACCCCGGCGGTCGCGCACCAGAAACGGATCGCCCAGTTCCGCCGATTGTTGCGGCCAGACCCCGCCGGACCGGTAGGCGGCCGCCAGGACCGGCAGCGCCTCGTCGCCGGCGCCGCTGCGCGAAGCCGGGCCGCGTGACGGCAGCGGCGGCGGCGCGGCCACCGCCTGCCAGACCTCGTCGACGATAACCAGCCGCGGACGGCCGCCGGCAGGCAGGCGTACCGCCCGGGCAAGCAACGGCAACTCCGGATCGCCCGCGCTGAGCAGCGGGACCGCGCCGGGCACCTGCACGCGGCTGAACGTCGCGCCACCGTGCGTGACCGGGTGGATGGCAAATCCGGGAATGGTGACGGCGATCTCGGTCGCGTGAGCGTCGATCGATCGGACTTCGATGACAGGCGGGCTATCCGCGGCGCCGCCAGCAAGCGAGTGCCACTCGGCCGCCGCCGGTTGGGAAACCACGGTCATGAACAAGGCAATGTGCAATATCTGGCGGGACCGATCGTGCAACATGGGCATCCTTTGGCTGCAGTCACTGCAGGATGCCATGATTATAACATAAAAAATGGAAGGAAAAGGAAATTATTTCCCAAAACTACGTTTATGATTATGTGTTGTCATTGATCCGGATCATGGGCGACAAGCCGGCACAGCCATGAACACCAAACCACCGCCGGTTTCACCACTGATTGTGGTGGGTCTTGTCGGGATCGTAGCGATCGTCCGGATCCAGGGCTTCGTCCGGGTACCCGACGGCAATCAGCGCCAAAGGTTCGATCCCGTCCGGCAGTTTGAGCAGGTCGGCGACCTGCTGGGCCCGGTCTCCGCCGGGAGCGATGCCGAGCCACACAGCGCCCAACCCCAGCGCGTGCGCAGCCAGCAGGATGTTCTGGGTCGCCGCCGAGCAATCCTGGACCCAGAATCCTGCGTACTTCTCCCGCGAGGGGTCGGCGCAGACAGCGATACAAAGCGGCGCTTTCGCGCACATTTGCGCATACGGATGCGCCGACGGAATCGCCTCGAGCAGCGCCCGGTCGTCGATGACCACGAATTCCCAGACCTGCTGATTGCCGGCTGAGGGCGCGGCCATGCCGGCGCGCAACAACAGTTCGATGTGTTCGTCGCTGACCGGCTGGTCGAGGTAGGTCCGGATACTGCGGCGAGAGAGGATGGCATCAAGTGCGTCCATGATTCCTCCAGATCGGTTCGCCAGTATTGTCAACAGGGCCGAGCCGGCGCGGGCGTTGCGGACGAACAGCGGGGTTCGGCGCTCGTATGATCGGCGTTGCGGGTATATCTTGTCAAACGAACCTTGACCGGGAGAAGGTAATGGCCGCCGCCGCGCGAACGCTAGCCGCCCGCTACGACCGCATCCGCGAGCAACTTGCCGTGTTATGCCAGAAACAGCGCGACCCGATCGCACGCATGGCCACGGTCGCCGCCTTGCTGCACCATAAGCAGCCGCATTTCTTCTGGACGGGCTTCTACCGCCTGCTGGACGGCAAGCTGGTGGTCGGACCCTATCAAGGTCCCCTGGCGTGCGCGGTATTGCCCGGACCGGACGGGGTCTGCTGGGCCGCCGTACAGCGCGGTGAACCGGTCCTGGTGCCGGACGTGCACGAGTTTCCGGGCCACGTCGCCTGCGACAGTCGATCGCGCAGCGAGGTCGTCGTGCCGGTGCGGGATCGAAGCGGCCTCATGCTGGCTGTCTTGGACGTCGACAGCGAACGTCCCGCAGCGTTTTCGGCCGTCGACGTGGCCGGCCTGGAGGCCATCGCCGCTCTGGTCTACGGCGAATAGGCGGCTCCAGCGGGTACGACCACGACGGCCCCGACGCCGGCGCACCTCGGCCCCCGCCACGGGGCAGGCCCGCCAGGCCGAGGACATCCGGGGGTCGAGGCGTGTCTACGCCAGTTCCAACCAGGAGAACCACAGCGGATGGTTCTGCTTGTACCAGGCCAGAACCTCGCGCAGCACGACCTGGTTCTCCGGGAAGATCACGTCGTCGCTGATCCGGTCGAAGTGGACCCGAATACCCGACTCGCCGAAGTGCTCGAGCGCCCCGGAACACAGGGTCTGCAATTCGTTGCGCAGGCGACCCGAGTCGGAAATCTTGACCGCTCGCTGGCGATAGTCCTCGCCGCGGAAGAAGCGCACCAGAAGCGGGTTGCAGACCAGCGGCCGCACTTTCGCATCTTCCATGAACCGCAGGCTCAACCTCACCTGCTTGGCCCCATGCGGGGTCGACAGGCGTACCGTGACGCGATAAGTGTCGGCGTTGATCGCTTCGACGCCCGGCGAACCCGTGTACGGGTCGTCGAGCATGAACCCGACCAGGGCCATGACATCCCATTTCTTGCGGGGCAGGAAGTCGTCGGCCATGAGCGTGGGTTTGTGCAGCGGGATCCCGGAATCCCGCGCCTCGCGAATCCAACCGCGGAATCGTTGCTCTGCTTCCCGGCTCGGTGTTTCCCCGAGAATCGCCGCCAATTGCTGCGGGAAATCGGGGGCTTCGGCGTCGAGCCGCATGACCCGCCCCTCCACGCGGGCCGGCATCTCGAATCGGGAGCTGAAGACCGCCAGCGAGACGTCCAGATCCAGGATCGGCGCCAGACTCGCTGCTTGCAGGGCCTCGGCGCTGGCCGCGTACCCGTCGACCAGCAACAGGTGGCGGTTGCCGGAATCATCGAGCCAGGTGCCGACCTGGTACGCCGGCGCGTAGGTGCCCGAATCGGTGAACAAGGCCATGCCTGATGGCAGCTTCCAGCCGTCCTCGACGAGGTGGACGCCCACATCGCGCCATTGTTGCCAGATATCGCCGATGCGCGGCTCGCGGCTCGGTCCGGTCAAGGTCCAGACATGGACGTGGCTCGGCTCGAGGTCGGGCCACACCATGCGGATCGCGTCCATGATCTTGGCCCGCGGCGTGTGGAAATCCACGAGCAGCGACTGGCGGGCCGCCGACTCGCGCACGACGCGCGGCAGGATGAGATGCCCCATGTAGCCCTCATAGGGGCGGGTGACGGCCAGCGGCTGGTCGAACACGTGCAGCACGGCCATCGGTCCGGTGGCGGCTCCCTTGGCGAACCGCGTCGTGTTCTCCAGCGTGTCGATGGCCGCGCCCCAGACCACGATCCCGGCTTGATCGATCCGGCGCTGGAATTCCTCCCAACTGAAATCCTTGTTATTGATCAGCCGCTGGACCTGGCGATCGAGGAACTTGGCGACCTGGGGCCGCGCGTAGATGCGGCCGAAGCCGAGCAGAGGGTTGCTGCCCATGTCCGGCGATTCGCCCCCCTTGGGCATCAAGCCCTCGCCCAGGCACACCATGACCGCGTGGTTTTCCGGCAACTGCCGCGTGAGGTACCAGAGGCACTCGCTCAGCATGTAAGCGCTGATCGCGTCGGCGTCTTTCTTGATGCGGTTCAGTTCCTTCTTGTCGGCGTTCTTGCCCTCGCCGAAGCGCCCGAACAACCTGGTTCCCAGCGCCGCGACGCCGGCGGTCATGATGAACAGGCGCTCCATGGCGCCGCCCGCAAACGTGATCTCGTGCCGGAACTCGACGTTGTCGGTGCCGTCGAGCCAGGCCACTTCGACATCCTCGAGCCAGAGATGGAAACGACCTAGAATGGGACGGGTATCGAAGGCCCACTGGGCGATGAGGTTGCGCTTCTCCATGGCTTCGGGTGTGGTCATCGTCTTCCTCCGGGTGGGAACATCGGTTGACCGCGCACGCGCGCCCGGACAATGTAACACGTCCACTGAACCGGAGAAACCCAGAACCCTGCCGGTCGTTGCGTTAGCCGGCGGGGACGGGCGTAGCCCGGAGCCGGGTCCGCGAGATCGATCTACGGCTTGCAGGATCCGGCGGGTCGGGTAACGTGGCAGACACCGGTACGATGATCGGTCGGAGCGGAGACTGCGCGCGGGCGAAACTGGACGGACCGAGGCCAAGGACGGACGATCGTGACCGAACAGATCCTGGAAACGCTGTTGCACCGCTATTTTCCGTTCGGCTTCCAGACCTCGTTCGACGGCTGGGAGCGCTTCGGCATCGGCCGGCTGCTTGCGGCGCAGGAGCCGCTGTCCGAGGAAAACCTCCGCTACACGGTCCGGCGCCTGGCCGAGGTCTACAATCGGCGGCCGCCGAGTCGGAGCTACCCGCTCGTGCCGGTCTTCGCCGAGCAGTGGCTGTGCCTGGGCTTGATCAACGACACCTTGCGTTACGTTCTGCTGCACTACGTGTTGATCCAGCGCCCCGGCATCCTGGCCGACGGCACCGACTGGGTCCGCCAGCGTCTCGGCGAGGAGCGCATCGACCGCCTGCCGCCCGCGTTCGCCACGCTGTTCCCCCCTTACCAGGTGCTCGCGGCGATCCAGCCGGTGGAGCGCTGGTTGGCAACGGGCGAATCGGAGCTGCCGGCTGCATCCCGCATCATCGTCGAGACCATCCTGCTGTACCTGATGATGCGCAACCCGGCGACGCGCCCCTGCCGCGAACTCTTCGACGACAGCGAGCTGCAGCGCCGGGCCAGCTACGTGCCGTTCGTCGTCGGGCTGGAAGAGTTCTTCGACAGCCAAGAGCCGTCCGGCCTGGTCGGCCAGACGCTCTTCCACGCACTGCGCGCGCCGATCCTGGCCAGCCCGGACGATCTCGGCGGGCAGCTGGCATACATCCGTAAGCACTGGTCGCACATCTTGCCGCCGGCGCTGCTGGCCCGCCTCGATCTGATGCTCGATCTGTTGAAAGAAATGGACCTCGCCCGCAGCCCCGACTACGGGCCGCCGCCGGTCCTGGAGTTCGCGGACGCGGACTGGCTGCATCACGAACCCGCCGCGTTCAGCCGCGACGCTGACTGGATGAGCAACGTCGTGCTGATTGCCAAGAGCGCGTATGTCTGGCTCGACCAGCTCTCGCGGCGCTACGGCCGCGATCTGCGCACCCTGGCCGATATCCCGGACGCCGAGCTGGACCGCCTCGCGCGCTGGGGTTTCACCGGCTTGTGGCTCATCGGCCTCTGGCAGCGCTCGGCCGCGTCGCGCAAGATCAAACAGTACGCCGGCAATCCGGAGGCCCTGGCTTCGGCCTACAGCCTTGATGACTATCGGATCGCCGACGACCTCGGCGGCGAGGAGGCGTTCAACGACCTGCGCGAACGGGCGTGGCAGCGCGGCATCCGCCTGGGCAGCGACATGGTGCCCAACCACATGGGCATCGACAGCCGCTGGGTGATCCAGCACCCGCAGTGGTTTCTGCAGACCAGCCGCCCGCCCTACCCGGCCTATCGCTTCGACGGCGGCGACCTCTGCGATCATCCGGACGTGGAGATTCGTCTGGAGGAGGGTTACTGGCGCCGCGACGATGCGGCCGTGGTCTTCCAACGGCGCGACAGCCGCAGCGGCGAGGTCCGCTACATCTATCACGGCAACGACGGCACCAGCATGCCCTGGAACGACACCGCTCAGCTCGACTTCACACAACCGGATGTGCGCGAAGCGGTGATCCAGACGATCCTGCACGTCGCCCGCCAGTTCCCGATCATCCGCTTCGACGCCGCGATGACCCTGGCCAAGAAGCATTACCAGCGCCTGTGGTTTCCCGCGCCGGGCGACGCCGGCGCCATTCCCTCGCGGGCCGAGTACGGCCTCAGCCGCGAGCAGTTCCACGCGTTGATGCCGCGTGAGTTCTGGCGCGAAGTCGTCGATCGCGTCGCCGCCGAAGTGCCGCAAACGCTGCTCTTGGCAGAGGCTTTTTGGCTCATGGAAGGCTATTTCGTGCGGACGCTCGGCATGCACCGCGTCTACAACAGCGCTTTCATGAACATGCTCAAGATGGAGGAAAACCAGAAGTACCGGCAGACCGTCAAGAATGTGCTCGAATTCTCGCCCGAAGTCCTCAAGCGCTTCGTCAACTTCATGAACAATCCCGACGAGCGCACGGCCGTCGAGCAGTTCGGCAAGGGCGATAAATACTTCGGCGTCGCGGTGCTCATGGTCACCATGCCGGGACTGCCGATGTTCGGCCACGGACAGATCGAAGGCTTCGCCGAGAAGTACGGCATGGAGTACCGGCGGGCCTATTGGGACGAACCGGTGGACGAGGGGATGATCCGCCGCCACGAGCGGGACGTGTTTCCGCTCATGCGCCGGCGGGCGCTGTTCTCCAGCGGCGAAAATTTCGCGTTCTTCGATTTCGTTACCCCGGAGGGGCGGGTCGACGAGAACGTCTTCGCCTACACGAACCGGCACGGCAACGACCGCGCGCTCATCCTCTACAACAACGTGTATCAATCGACGCGCGGCGGCATTCACACGAGCACCGCGATCAACGCGGCGGCCGCCGATCAAACGCCGTACCTGGTGCGCCGCACCCTGGCCGAAGCGCTGGCGCTCGACACCGCTTTGGGCGCGTACTACGCCTTTCGCGATTTCGTCAGCGGCCTGGAATACCTCCGCAGCGGCGAGGAGTTGGCGCGCTTCGGGCTGCGGGCGGAACTCAACGGCTACCAGTACCAGACCTTCCTGGATTGGCGCCACCTGCACGACGCCGACGGCCGCTGGCAAGCGTTGCACGCGCACTTGCAGGGCCGTCCGGTCGCCTCGCTGCGCCGCGCGCGGCGGGAGATGGAGCTGGCGCCGCTGATCGCGACCTTGGCGGCAGTCACCGGCGAAGCGGCCTGGCACGGCGTATTGACCGGCGCTGTCGACGAGCTCGCACGCCGCTGCCACCAAACGCTCATAACCGCTGGCGAGCTGGCGGCCGGGGACCCGCGGCCGGCGCCGGCCGCCGCTGAACTCGCCGACGAGTTGGCTGAGATCGCCGCGATCGCCGCGGCCGCCGTTGCGGACGCCGGCCGCGAGGCTTCTCCGACAGACCCGCTGCCCGAGCAGCACGCCGCGATCGCCGCGGTCGCTGCGCTCTACGCCGCCTGGCTGCAGCGGCACCTCGCCGCGATGATGGGCGCCGCCGTGCCGGCCGAGCCCGGCGCCGCCGCGCCGCCGCCGCGGCAAGTCTGCTACCATCTCGCCGGCGACGACCTGGCCATTTTCCAGGACCAGGTCTGCGGGGGCTGCGGCGCGGTGTTGCCGTCAACGGAACAACGCGAGCTGGTCCTGGCCGTCGCCGATCTCCTGACCCGTCACGGCGATCTGCTCGGGCCGCGGCCGCGGCCCGCGCTGCAGCGCCTGTTCACCGACCGCTCGGCGCAATCTTTCCTGCAGGCCAATCAATTCGCCGATGTCTGGTACTTCAGCAAGGAGAGAGCGGAACTTCTGCTGGACTGGGCCGCGATCGCGCTGCCGGTTCTCGGCGCCGTCACTCGCAAGCAAGCCGCCGCGGCGGCCACCGCGCTGAAGTCGCTGGCCGCGGCCGCCGGCTATCGCCAGCAGGACATGCTCGATCGACTGGCCGAGAAGGTCCCGAACCGCGGAGCGCGCACCGGCGATGAACATGCCTGAGGACGAACGACGGCGCAGCGAACGCGAGGCTCGACAGCGCTGTCAAGCCAGCCTGGCCCTCGCGTTGGCGGGGTGCGATGGCGGCGGCCATCTCAAGGGAGCCAGCCCGACGCCGCTGCTCGCGCGGGCGCAGCTCGAACTCCAGCAGTTTCTGGCCGTCGCCCTGCCCGACCCTGACGGCTGCCTCAGGCAGGTCATCTTGCGGCGCCTCGCGGGGCTGCCAGAACTACTGGGCGAGGGCGTCGGACATCCGGCAGCGGTGTTGAACACCTGGCTCGACTGGTTGTTGAGCCGGCCCGCCGCCGTGAAGGACTTGGTGCGCGAAACGGACATGGCTTGGGGAGAGCGCTATCAGGAGCGACCTCGCTTCGAGCGCGAGGGACAGCCGCCGGCCGCCGATGATCCCTATACGGTGGCGCAGGTGACGGCAACACTCACGGATCTGCGCGAGCGGCTGGCGTTACGCGGCTGAAACGGCCGCGACCGCGCGACCCGCGGACTCGTGCACGGGGCCGCGCTGCGCCGGCCGGGTTCAGTCGCCGACAGCGAGTTCGCGGGCCAGTTCCGCGGCGGTGGCGACGAACGCGTCGGGCCGCGCCGCCGCCAGGGTGGCGGCGGCAGTCAGTCCCCAGCCCACGGCCACGACGCGACAGCCGAAGCCGCGCGCCGCCAGCACATCATTCGGACTGTCCCCCACGGCGATCACGTCGGCCGGCTCCATCCGTGTCCCGGCCAGGCACGCCGCCAGGTGCGCCGGATCGGGCTTGCGCGCCGCCACGTCATCGCCGGCAACAATCCGCCGAAAACACCGCTCGATGCCCAATCCAGCCAGGATCGCGAGCGTGAAACGCCGCGGTTTGTTGGTCGCCAGGAACAGCGAGCGCCCGGCCAGCCTGGCCAGGAGTTCGGCGATCCCCGGATAGAGGCGCGTGGTGTCGAGCAAGTGCTCGGTGTAGAAAGCAGAGAAATGCGCAAGACCGGCTGCCACGGCCTCGGCCGCCACCGGCGCAGAACGCGGCGACGGCGACGGCGAGACGGTCGCTCGGCGGTCGTCATGCGCCAGGACGCGCTCGAGCAATCGCTGGACGCCGTCTCCGACATGGCCGATCGCCACCGCGGCCGGCAGCGGCGTCATGCCCAAGGCCTGCCGCGCATAGTTGGCCGCGGCCGCGATGTCCGCCCCGGAATCGATCAGGGTTCCGTCGAGGTCGAAAATGACAGCGGCGCGCGCGGAACGCTGTTGGCCGGTCATCGCGGGTATCCCCGGGCAGAACCACGTCGGGAGATCTCGGCGCAGCGAGCGGGGGCTTGCATTGTCCTGCGTCTAGACGATAATGGATTGTGGTGACCAAGGAGGACCGTGCCATGCCAGCAGCAAAGGAACCCGGCGAGCCCAGAAACGAACGAGTGGCGCGCCCGCGTCGGCGTCTGGCGGCCAACCGAGGCGGCAACCGCCTGTCGCGGCCGCTCGCTGCCGCCTTGCTCGTGATCATCGCCGCCGGCGCGTACCTTTTTTGGCCACACAGCGGCAGCCCCCCCGGCGGCATCGGCGAACATTTGACCGTGATTACCGCCGATACCATTACCGCCCGCGCGCCGCGGTCCGGCAGCGTGGATATCCAGCAGGAAGTCAAACCGGTGGTCGCCGAGAAGCCGCTGGCAACAGGCGAGCGAGTCGCCGCCGCGGCCACGACGCCGGCCCCGACGACATCGCCGCAGACCGTTACGCCGGTCGCCGAACCCGTCGCCCAACCGACCCTCGACCGCGCCGCAGCCCAACCCCGGACCGCGCCCGCCGGAACGCCACCGTCGTCGCTCCAATCGCCGGCCCAGGCGCCGGCCCCCGCGTCTGCCTTGATCGAGCCGCAGGCGAACGGAGCCTGGGCGGTCCAGGTCGGAGCCTACGGCAACGAAGCCAACGCCGAGAAAGCAGCCGCCCAGTTGCGCGAACAGGGTATCAGCACCCAGGTCCGCGCCGCGAGCACGTCCACCGGCGAGATGATCTATCGCGTCTGGATCGTCTGGTTCGGCAGTCGCGAGCAGGCCGTGGCGTACGCGAGGCAGGAACGACACCGCATCGGCGAGGGGCACCCCGTTCATCGCTGATCCGTCATCGCGCGCCGCCGGGTCATTCGGTTCGAGACTGCTCGGCACCGGCCGGCGCGTGCCCGCGCTGCGCCGGCACCAGGTCGCCGCACTTCACCTTGAAGCTCAACGCCATGAATCCGACCGTCAGCCGCTCGTGCCGCAACGCGACCTCGTCGGGAACTTTCAACTCCGTCGGCGCGAAGTTCAGGATGCCCATCACACCAGCCGCGATCAACCGGTCGGCGATGGCCTGGGCGCTGCCCGCCGGCACGGTGATCACGCCGATCTTGATTCTCTCGCGGCGGCACACCGGTTCCAGTTCGTCGACATCGCGTACGGGTTGGCCGCGGATCAGCAACCCCTGCAGCTTGGGATTGATGTCGAAGATCCCTTTGATCGGAAATCCCTGCGCCGGCAGGCCGGGATAATTGGCGAGCGCCTGCCCGAGGTGGCCGGCGCCGACGATCGCCGTCGGGACCTGTTGGTCGACCCCGATGATCTTCTCCAGGGCGGCGACCACGGTCTGCACGCGATACGGACGTCCCGGCTTGCTGAAACCACCGAAATAGTGGAAGTCGTGGCGAAGCTGGCTTGCTTTCAAATCCAGCGATTCGGCGAGTTGCCGCGAGGACACGTCTTCCACCCCGATTCCCTGCAGTAGCTTGAGCTTCTCCAGGTACAGGGGCAGGCGCAAAACCGTCGCTTCCGGGATATCGCAGGGGTGTTCACGGCGCGTCATGGCAACGACCTCGCGTCAGCATCTGTCGGCCGGGCAACAGATCGTTCGGACAAAAAAACAGGCTCGGACATTGTCGGAACAGATTATCGCCAGTCGGCCGGCCCTGCAAGCCGGGCGCGGCGTTGCGCGCGAGGCGGCGGCGCCGCCATGGCCGCGAAAGGCTTTTTTCATGGACGCTGCGCGGCCGAAATCTATATTTGTCGCGCCCGCGGATCGCGTCGCCGCCGAACCTCGGCCGCGGGGTATACCATCTTCAGCCTCCGGTGGTCCTCATGAACCCTCGACACGCCCTGACGGAACCCTGGTTGCTGCGTCCGCTCCCGCAACTCGGGGAACTCGATGCAGGCGGTTATGCTGACCTGGGCATGATCTCCGGCCTGGAGGTCCACCAGCAGTTGCTGTCGGACCGCAAGCTTTTCTGCCGTTGCCCCGCCGGACGTTACAGCGCCGAGCACCAGGCCGAGGTCCTGCGGCACATGCGGCCCACGCTTTCGGAGATGGGCGAATACGACGGCACCGCCCTCATGGAGTTCAAGACCCACAAGGACATCGTCTATCTGCTGAACAACGAGACGGTCTGCACTTACGAGATGGACGACGCGCCGCCCTTCGAGATCGACGACGTGGCCCTGGACCGCAGCTTCGCGATCGCCCGCCTCTTGGGCTGCAACATCGTCAGCGAGGTCCACATCACGCGGAAGCAGTACCTGGACGGCAGCATCCCCACCGGCTTCCAGAGGACCGCCATCGTGGGCACCGACGGTCGGATCCCCTATCGCAGCCGCACCGTGCGCATCCGGCAGATCTCGATCGAGGAGGACAGTTGCCGCGAGGTGAGCGACCGCGGCCACCTGCGCACCTACCGCACCGACCGCCTCGGCATGCCGCTGATCGAGACCGTGACCGACCCCGACATGAAGACACCGTGGGAAGTCATGGAGGTCGGGCAGATCCTGCGTTGGCTGACGCGGATCTCCCGCCTGGTGCGGACTGGTCCGGGCGCCGCGCGCCAGGACGTGAACGTCTCGGTCACCGGCGGCACCCGCGTCGAGATCAAGGGCGTGCCCAGCCTGCGCCACATCCCGCGCCTGGTGCACAACGAAGCCTTGCGCCAAACCAGCCTCGTGGCGATCCAGCGCGAGCTCCAGAAACGAGGCGTCGGCGCCCATGACATCGTCGACCGCGCCGTCGACGTGACGGCCAGCGTGCGCAATACCGAGTTCCGCAACGTGCGCCAGGCCGTCGAGGAGGGTGCGACCGTCGTGGCAGTGCCTCTGCCTGGCTTCGAAGGGCTGCTCGGCGCGGCCACCCAGCCGCGCACCACCTTCCTCAAGGAATTCAGCGACCGCATCCGCGTCATCGCCTGCATCGACGACCTGCCGAATCTGGCCTGCTCCACGCAGGACGCGCCCACGTTCGCGGGCGGCGAGTGGGACAAGATCACCAAAGCCTGCGGCGTCGCCGACACGGTGCCGGTGCTCGTCGTCTGGGGCCGCCGGCAGGATACCGAGACCGCCGCGCGCGAGATCGCGATCCGCGCCCGCGACGCCACGGCCGGCGTGCCGAACGAGACACGCCAGGCGCTGGACGACGGCACCAACGGCTTCGAGCGCATCCTGCCCGGCGCCGATCGCATGTACCCGGATACCGATCTGCCGCCGATCGGCATCAGCGACGAACGCCTCGCGCGCATCTTCGCCAACCTGCCGGAGCCGCCTTGGCAACGGCAGCAGCGGCTGCTGGCGCAGGGGGTCGGCGCCGACCTAGCCGAGCGGTTGAGCCGCCATCCGGCCTACGACCTCTTCCAGATCCTGCTGGTCGAGCTGTCCCGGCATGGCCAGTCCGCCATCACCGCCACCGGCCTGGCCAGCCTTCTGCTGGATCGCAGTTGCCCCCGCCCCCCGAGCCTCAAGGTCGCCAGCGCCTGGTGGGGCGAAACCGTACGCCGCCTCGCCGCGGGCGAGATCCTCCCCGAGGGCGTCTACCACGGCGAGGAAGCCCCGCTGGAGCCGCTGTCCGAAGCGGCGGCGCGCCGGTGTCTGGCCGCGGCCCTCGCCGCCGTTCCCGACGGACCGCGCTCGGGCCGCCAGGGCGAGGACTTCGTCATGGGCCACGTGATGCGCGACCTGCGCGGCCGGGTCGCCGGCCGCAAGGTGCGCGGCTGGGTGAAGGAGGCGCAGGCATGAACGAGGCGAACCGCGACTACCCCGGCTACCGGACGCCGACCTTGGATCTACTGCGCCGCGAGAACGCACCGGTCTGGAGTCAGGCAACGCTGCACACCGATCGCGGCGATTTCACCGGGTTGATCCTGCCGCGCAGCGAAACCGCCGACGCTCAGCACATCGTGCTGAAACTCGACACCGGCTACAACATCGGCGTCCGCCAGGACACGGTCCAGCGCATCACGGTGCACGGCCGCAAGGTCGCCCATTACAAGATCCCGGAGAAAGCCTTCCCCTACGATCCGCAGAAACCGCGGGTCAAGCTCATCGGCACGGGCGGCACGATCGCCTCCCGGCTCGATTACCGCACCGGCGCGGTGATCCCCGCGTTCAGCCCCGGCGAACTCTACGGCTCGGTCCCCGAACTGGCGGACATCTGCAATCTGGAGACCGAGAAGCTCTACGGCGTGTTCTCCGAAAACATGGGCCCCGAACAATGGCTGGGCACGGCGCGGGCGATCGCCGCCGAAATCGAGAAGGGCGTGGCCGGGATCGTCGTCGGCCACGGCACCGATACCATGCACCACACCGCGGCCGCCCTGACCTACATGTTGCAGGACCTGCCCGTCCCGGTGGTGATGGTTGGCAGCCAACGCTCCAGCGACCGTCCCAGCAGCGATGCCGCGATCAACCTGATCAACGCCACGCGCACCGCGGCCACCAGCGACATCGCCGAGGTCATGGTCTGCATGTTCGGTCCCACGAGCGATCAATACGGCCTCTTGCACCGGGGAACGCGCGTGCGCAAAATGCACTCGTCCTACCGCTCGACATTCCGCACGCTGAGCGACATCCCGCTGGCGCGCGTGGACCAGGACGGCGTCAAACCGTTCCGCGCCGACTACAACCACCGCCGCGAGGACCGAGGGGTCACCCTCAAGGACTATTACGACGACCGCATTTCGCTGGTTTACTATTACCCCAACATGAAGCCCGACATCATCGACTCCCTGGTCGCCAACGGCTACCTCGGTATCGTGATCGCCGGCACCGGGCTGGGGCACGTCAACAAGCCGCTCTACCCGGCGCTCGACCGCGCCAACCGGGCCGGCGTGCACATCTACATGACCGTGCAGACGATGTGGGGTTACGTGCAGATGTATGTCTACGAGACCGGGCGCGAGATCATGGAGTTGGGCGTCGTCCCGGCAGCGAACATGACGCCGGAAGCAGCGTACGTGAAGCTCGGCTGGGCTTTGGGCCAGAGCCACGACCGTGCCGAAGTCGAGCGACTCATGCTGACCCCGGTCAACGGCGAGATCACCGCGCGGGAGCCTCACAACGGGTACTTGGTGATGCAGGGCGGCATCCCCGAGGTGGACGCCTTCATTTCCGAGCACTGGAAATAAGCGTCCCGGGTATTCTGTCGGCGGCGGCAAGCGGTTGGCGGGCGCCGGCGTGGCCGAGCAACCGGCGTCCGGGCCGCAGCTCGGATGCAATCATCGCGAACGGTCAGCCAGACCTGTTCCGCCCGAGAGGAGTCGACGATGCGTCGAACGATCGTGATCGCGCTGCTCACCGCACTGCTGGCGATTGGTCTGGCGGCCTGCCAGCAGCAACCCGGCGACCCCGTGGCCCGCGGCCTGGGCGTGATCACCGCCGAAGCGATGCTGGGCGACGTGGCGATCTTGGCCGGCCCCGATTTCTCAGGCCGCCTGTCCGGCGATCCCGGCTACGAAGCGGCGGCGCGTTGGGCTGCCCGTCGTTTCGACCGCCTGCACCTCGAGCCGGGCGGCGACGACGGCACTTACCTGCAGCGTCTGCCCATCGAGTTCAACCAGATCCAGGGCACGCCGACTTTGCGGGTCACCGGCTTCGACGGCGCGGTCTACGACGCGGTCCTCGGCCGCGACTTCACTTGCCGCGGATTCACCGGCTCCGGCGCAGTCGACGCCGAGGTCGTCTTCGCCGGCTACGGCTTGAGCGCGCCCGAGCACGGCTACGACGACTACGCCGATATCGACGTCAACGGCAAGATCGCGCTCGTCTTCAAGCGCCTGCCGCGCTGGACACCCGACAGCCTCGCCTGGGATCCCTGGCACGGCACGCCGCGCGGCAAGGCGACGGTGGCGCGACAACACGGCGCCGCGGCCCTGCTCTGGTTCGATGTGCCCAGAGAGGGCGACTGGGCGCCGCACCGCGGCCCCATCGGCAGCGTCGCCCACGGCGACGGCGAGTACCTGCCGGATATGCCGCATCTGGAGCTCGACCTCGCCCTCGCCGAGCGGCTGCTCGGCGGCGACGGCGCGGCGCCGCGCTTACAAGCGGCGATCGACTCCTTGCGCAGCCCGTTCTCGCACCAGACACCGGGACGGGCGGCGCTCGCGGTGCAATCGATCTACGACCCGGCCCGCGAAACCTGCAACGTGGTGGCAGTCCTGCGCGGCAGTGATCCCGAACTGAACGGCGAAGCGCTCCTGCTCGGCGCGCACCTCGACCACGTCGGCCGGCAATCCCCCACCGTCTATTTCCCCGGCGCGAACGACAACGCCAGCGGCGCGGCGGCGGTCCTGCGCCTCGCCGAAGCGTTCCAGGCGGCCGGTCGGGCGCCCCGGCGGAGCGTGGTCTTCGCGCTGTTTGCGGGTGAAGAATCGGGGCTGGTCGGCTCGAGCTTCCATGCGGACCGCCCCGTGTTCCCCCTCGCAGATACCATCGCCATGTTCAACTTCGACTGCGTCGCCTGCGGCGACTCGATCCGCATCGGCGGCGGCGAGAGCGCGCCCGCGCTGTGGAACCAGGCCCGCGCGCTCGACGCCGCCCACAGCCGCCGTACCGTGGCCGCGACCTGGAAGGGCGGCGGCGCCGACGCCCAACCGTTCCACGAGCGAGGCATTCCTACGCTCTACTGGGTCACGACCAACGGCTACGCCCACCTGCATGCAGTCACTGATACCCCCGAGACCCTCAACGGCCATCTCTACGCGGATCTCGTGCGGTTGGCCTTCCGCACCGCGTGGGAGCTTGCCGACGCGCCGACCGCGCCCGTGCCCGACAACGCCGCCGCCGGCGACGCGGCGGTCACGGCACGGCGGAATTGAACGGTACCGCGACGCGCACCGGCAACTCGACGCGGTTCGAACACCGGCTGCCACGGGCATGTTGCGCGTGTATACTGTGCGGAGTCGTCAGCCGGAAGGGTCCGCGCGATGCCCCACTTGCCTGCAGTCTCCAGCAAGCGCGCGCGACCGAGCTACACCGGCAGTCAGCGCGGCCCGGAACGTACTCCGCGATCGCTTCTTCGCCGCCGCCAAGGACTCCTGCTCGCCTGCCTGACCTTGGCGGCAACCGCCGCCGCCCAGTCCGGCCAGACGCCGGCGCCGATCGACGTGCAGAACCTCGCGCGCTGGCAAGGCCGCGAAGTCACCGAACTGACCATGCCCGGCTGTCCGCCTCATCTGCTCGACACCGCTCACAACGGCCTGGCACTCGCTCCGCGTCGCCGCCTGCTGGGCCGCCGGCTGGCCACACTGACCATGCGCGCCGCGACGGCCGACGCGCGCCGCCTGCAACTGCTGCTGGCGCGCCACGGCTACCCGGCCGCCACGATCACCGCGAGCGGCATCGCCGACGGCGCCAAGGGCGTCAAGCTCGCGTTCGCCGTGACGGTCGGGCCGGTCGTACGCTACGGCGAGATCGCGATCACGGGCTGGCCGCTTGAACTTGCCGCGGCCGCGGACACGGTTCGCTCGGCGCTGCCGGCGGGCGCCCGTTTCGACGAACCCGCGGTGCAACGCGCACGCCAGGATCTCCTGCGCGCCTTGCAGCACGCGGGTTATGCGCGGCCGCAGGTGAGAATCGCGGTCACGCGCCGCGATCCGACGACCGGCGACATCGAGTTCGCGTGCCGGGCCGGCCACCGATTCGTCTACGACGAGCTCAAGGTCGCCGGCGCTCCCGACGACCTCGTACCCCTGGTCCGGCGTACCGTGAGCCTGGCCCCCGGCACGCCTTACAGCCCGCAGATCGTCGCCGACTCGCGCCGCCATCTGCGGCAGTTGCAGCTCTTTCGCCAGGTGCGGTTGCACGCTGAACCGCGCGACAGCGCGACCGTCGACCTCATGGCCGATCTGCGGCCACGGACCATGCTCACGACCGAAGCGAGCGTGGGCACCTTCACCGACAACTGGCTGGTTTTACAGGGCGGCATCACCCACCGGAACTTCTGGCGCCGGGGACGCGGGCTGTTCGCCGGCGCGTCGTACGCTACCTTCCGCCGCGACGCCGAACTGCGCACCTGGTGGCCGGGATTGATCACGGCGCGCTCGCGCACCGAACTGCGCCTGATCTACGAGATCCAGGACGAGGACAGCTACCGGCTGGACAAGACCGAGTTGGCGCTGTCCAACCTGTTTACAGCCTGGCGGTACACGTCCCTGCGGCTCGGTGTCGTCGTGAGCCAGGGCAGGCTGGCCGATCGTTCCGCCGACCCGGACGCCTTCGCCGCCGAGGTCGGCCTGCAAACGTTGTTGCACGGCATCTGGTACCGCGACACGAGCGACAATCCGCTCGCGCCGGGCCGCGGCCATCGCCTGACCGTGCAGGCGGAATGGTCCCCGCCGGGCTTCTGGACCCGCGCCCCGTTCAGCTCGCTGCGCGCCTTCGGCTCCCAGTATCTGCCGCTGGGGCCGGACCGCGTGCTGGCCTTGCGCCTGGACGGCGCCGTGGCCTGGCCGCTGGGCGACGCCGCCGATCTGCGTCCGGACCGCCGCTGGTTCGCCGGCGGCACAAGCAGCATGCGCGGCTACCGGCGCCGCCAGCTCGGACCGCTCGACCGCGACTTCCATCCGATCGGCGGCGAGGTCCGCGTGCTGGCGAGCGCGGAAGCGCGCTGGCCGGTGTGGTCGATCTTCGGCGCGGCGCTCTTCGTCGATAGCGGCCAGGTCTGGCGGCGCCTGGCGGACATCGACGCGCGCGACCTCGAGACGGCGGCCGGTCTCGGCTTGTTGATCGGCACGCCGGTCGGTCCCGTGCGGCTGGACGTGGCGCACAATCTGACCGTCCCAGAGCCCGGACAGCCGCGCACGCTGTTGCAGTTCGGCATCGGGCACCCGTTCTGATCTCACGCCGCAGGAGCCGGCATGGACCGAACGCGAAGCACAGACCAGACCGCGCGCAAGAACAGCCGGCGGCAAGATCCGCGCCGCGCCGGGCGCCGCAGCTGGCGCCGCGCGCGGCGCCTGCTGCACTGGCTGATGCTCGCAACAGCGGCGCTGCTGCTGCTCATCGCGATCGTGCTGGCCGTGGCGCCCGGGCGCCAGCTCGTCTTGCGCGCCGGGTTCGCGGTGGCCGAACGCGCGCTGCCCGGCGAGCTGCGCGTACAGAGGGCGGCCTGGCCGCAAGCCGGCTCGCTGGCGCTGGACCGCCTCGCGTGGACGGACGGGCCCGACACCCTGGCGCGGATCGAGTCCGTGCGGTTGCAGATCCGCTTGAGCGACCTGTGGCGCCGGGACCTGACCGTCGCGCTTGCCGAGGTTGCCGGCGTCGCGGTTGATCTTCCCGCGATCCAGGCGCGGCTGCCCGCGACCGCGACCGACGAGGCAGCGGCCGAGTCCGTAGCGCCGGCCGCCGCGCCCAGTGAGCAAGCACCCCGACGGTTCGGTTTGCCATGGCTGCGCGCGGGTCGGTTGCCGCTGCTGCCGTCGATGGCCGTCGAGCGGCTCACGCTCGCGCGCGCCGCGGTGGAGTTCGCGCCCGGGCAGACGGCGCGGCTGGACAGTCTCGCTGTCGCGTGCGATCTGCGGCGCGACCACCCGCTGCAGCTGGCCGCCTACTTGCAGGCGCGGCCGTCGCCCGCGCTCGGCGTGAGCTGGCGTTGGCGCGGCGCCACGACCGCCGATACGCTCGAATTCGCGGTCGCGCCGCTGCACCTGGCGGCGCCACAACGCCTGCCCGCAGCGCGCGAGCTGCCGCTTGACGGCCGGGTTCGCCTGCCGCTCGCGTTGATCGACTCGCTCCTGATCGGCGCGGCGATCTGGCCGACCGCAGCGATCACCGACCTTCTAATCGAGGGCGACGCCGGCGCGTGGCGCCTGGACGCCAATATCGACGGGCGTACGCGCGGCCGGGTACGGCTGCGAAGCGAATTGCCGGAAGCGCCGGTGGCGCTCCTGGCGGCCCTGGCTCAGCTGGCTGGCGACACGACGCTCACCGCCGCGCGGCTTGCGAATCTGGCGGCGCGCTGGAGCGAGCACGGCCCCCCTGGCGTCGACCTGACGATCGACGCCGAACCGCCGCCGCCGGGCCTGCCGTTCGCGCGCGCGCAGTTGGCGGCGCGCGGAACGTTCCGGCTGCCGGCGCCCGCGGCAGTCGCCCCGCTGCTGCCGCCGCAGCTCGCCGTCGGCGACCTCGGTCCGCTGCTGCTGGATCTCGACGCGCGTTACGACGGCGCGGTCGAACCGGCTGGTCTCGAAGCCACGCTCGACCTGGGCCGCACCGCGTGGATCGAGCGCGCGGAGCTGCGTTTCGATGGCGACGCCAAGGCGGTGCGCGCCGCAGCGGTGACTCTGCGCCTGCCCGGTCTGGATCTCGTCGGCGCGGGCCGGGCCGACCGCGATTCGCTGCGCCTGGATCTTTCGGTCGACCTGCCCGACGCGTCGCTCGTGCGCCGCTGGCGCGACCCGGCGACCGCGGACCTCGACCTCGACGCTGCGCTGCAACTGCGGGCCGCTGGACCCTGGTCCAAGCCGCGCGCGCGCCTGCACGGGTCGCTGCGGGCGGCCTCGCCACAGCTCGAGGTGCCCGCGGCGCAGCTTGCGGTGATCGCCGACACCGACACGCTCGACGTGCGCGTCGGTTTGCCTTCTGGGCTGCGCAGTGCTGCGTTCGACCTCGCCCGATTCGAGTTCGGCTTCGGCGGCACGGCCGGCGATTCGCTGCGTTGGCTGCGCGGCCGCGTCGACGTCGCGGCCGCGGCGCCGCCGGCCGCCATCGCCCTCGGCGGACAGTTGACCGCCCGCGATCTGGACTCGGCGCCGGCCCTGGAGTTCGCCGGCGAGCACTTGTCGCTCGCGCTCGGGCGGCGGTCGCTCGCCAACACCGGACCGTGGCACGCCGCTTTCAACGCGGCCGACAGCACGGTCTGTCTGACCGGGCTGCAACTGGCCGGCGAGCTGGGACACCTGGATCTCGACGGCTGCGCGCACCCGGACAGCGTCGCCGCCAACGTCGACCTCGATCTGCGGCTGAATCTCGACGAGATCAGACCGTTGCTGCCGACTGAGCAACAAACCCGATGGCCGGCGGGGACCCTGACCGCCGCCGGCCGCCTCGCGGCCGCCGGGATCGCCGCCGCGCCGTGGGCAGGCGGCGACCTCCGAATCGCGGTTGCCGATCAACCGGACCTCGCCGGTCTCGGCGTCGATCTGGGTTTGAGCATCGCGGGCCGCGGCCCCGTGCCGGCGGCGCTGGATCCGGGCCGCCTGGGCTGGCAAACCGGGAGCGCCCGTATCACCTGCCGCTTGCTGGACCGGCAGACCGCGCTCGCCGCGCTGGCTATCCGCGTTCCCTGGCCGCAGACCGCAGCGGTCCCGGATTCGCTCGACGTGCGCCTGGACGTTCCCGCCCTCGACCTGACCCGTCTCATGCCGCTCTTGGCGCCAATTCTGCCGCCGGATCACGCCGCCGCAGGGGTGGTCACCGTCCACACCCATGTCCATGGGCCATTGCCGGCCGGGCTCTACGAGAAGATCGAGCGGCAGGCGCCGGATCTCACCCGCGACCTCGATCTAGCGGTCGCCGGCGAACTGCACCTCGACGACATCGTCGTCGTGCTGGCCGATGGTTCAAGGTTGCGCGCGCACGGTTCGATCGAGATCGCCGGCACCACCGGCGCTCCGTTGGGGCGCGTCAGCCTCGACGTGTCCGGCGATCTGGGCCGCTTGCAGCTGCGCGCCGACGCGCAGCTCGACAGCATGGCGGTCGCCGCGGACCTCGACCTGCGGGTGGCGAGCCAGGTGTTGCGGCCGTACTTGCCGGTCGAGCAACAGATCCTCTTGCCGCAAGGAGTCGTGACCGTTGCCGGTCCGGTGCGGGCGGCCGGGCGGCCGGACGCGCCCTGGGCCGTCGCCGATCTGACGTTCGGCGTCGCCGACCGGCCCGAGCTGGCCGCGTTCACTAGCCGCGCGCGACTGCACGTGGGCGGCAGCGGCGCCGTTCCGGCGCATCTGAATCCGTCGCTGTCTGCGTGGCGGCCGCGCGGCCTGCACCTGCACTTGCAGCTGCTCGACGGCGGCGCCGAGCTGTTGCGCCTGACAACCGCGGCGCCGTTGCCGCAGCATGCAGCCGGCGCCGATTCGGTGGACGTGCGACTGGACGCCGCCGGGCTCGACTTGGCCCGGCTGTCCCCCTTCCTGCCCGCTGGCGTCGGCCTGGCTGGCCGGTTCACGGCGGCAACCCGCATGGCCGGCCTGATCGAACCAGGCCGGACCGAGCCCGATCTCGACCTGTCTGGGCGCCTGGCTTTGGCCGGCTTCCGGATCGAGCTGCCCGAAGGCTCGCGGCTCGCCATGAACGGCGAGGTCAACCTCGCCGGCACCTCGCAAGCGCCGGTCATTCGCGGGGGGATGCGCGTCGAGGGCGGCCTGCTCCGGTTGCCGGATCCGCCCCCGGTGCTGCTGCCGGCCGCCGGCGAAGCGCTCCTCTGGCGCGGCGCAGTGCCAGCTACGGCGGCCGCGCCGAACGGGCCGGTCGCCGCCGCGGCGGCAGCCGCAGACACGACGGTCGACTCAGCCCGCCGCCGCGCGGGCGACGGGGGCGGGACAAACAGAACGGGCGAGACCGCCGTCGCCGATCCCGCCGCCTCGGCGCTGCCGAGCATCCTGCCCGATCTGGTCTTCTCGGTGACCAGCCCGGGCGGCCTGTGGCTGCGCGGCCAGGGACTCGACGTCGAGTTGGCCGGCGACCTGGCGTTGCTACTGCGGGGCGGACGGATCGCCGTCGAGGGCGAGTTGCAGGCGGTGCAAGGCACGATGCGCCAGTTCGGCCATCTGTTCCGTCTGGAGCGCGGTCGCGTGGTCTTCGACGGCAGCGAAACCGAGTTGAATCCCGAACTCGACCTGAGCCTCGGCGTCCGTGTGGGTCAGTACGCCATCGGCATCCTGATCGCGGGTACGGCGACGGCGCCGACGTTGCGCTTCACCAGCGATCCCGAACTTTCCGAGGGCGATATCCTGGGAACCCTGCTCTTCGGCAAACCGCTCGATGAGTTGGACGAAGGCCAATCGGGTCTGCTGGCCTCCCGCGCGGCGCAGATCGCCGCCGCCTACGGCACAACGCGGCTGCAGGAGAGCCTGGCCCGGCAACTCGGCGTGGACGTGGTCAGCCTGGCGCCGCGCGAGGGCGATGAGGAAACCACGGCCTTGACCGTGGGCAAGTACCTCAGCCCCAGGGTCATGCTGCGGTACGAACAGTTGCTGCGCGAGGGCAGCGCCTTCTTCGTCCACCTCGACTACGCGTTCGCGGGCGCGTTCCGGTTGCACACCCAGGTCAGCCAGGGCGAAGAATCGGGCGTGCAGCTGAAGTGGCTGCGGGACTGGTAACACCGGTCAACGCCGCGGTCAATGCAGCAGGGTGAATTTGCGCACCGACCGGGAGCCGTCGATCGTGACCGCCGCCCAGTAGACACCGGCCGGTGCCCGGCCGCCCGCCGCCGTCCTGCTGTTCCACGTATAGGTGTTGGCCTCCGGATCCGGCACCACGCGACCCAGCGAGCGCTCGAAGACCCGGCGCCCCTTGACGTCGTAGACCGCGACGTCGACCGTGCTCGTGGCCGTGAGCTGGTACGCGAACACCACCGCTTGGTCGAACACGGGGTTGGGGTAGACGCTGGTCAATCGCGGCTGCTCGCTCGTGCCGGCCGCGGCGCGCCAGAGGACCCACCGCTGCGGATCCAACCGAACCTGCTGCAACGCAGCTCCCGCCGGCAATGTCACCGTCGCGACGGCTTGCGGGCCATCCAGCCGCAAGCGCTCGACCACGACCTGATCGCCATTCAGTTCGAGGTGGATGGGGTAGATGTTGTCGAACGCGGCAGCCTGGGTCTGGCGCAAGGTCAGCGTGACGGTCGCGCCGCCATTGCCGTCGGCGGCCAGTTCGTGCCGCAGGTAGACCCGCGGCACGTCGTCGGTCGTCAGATACGGCCAGAAGAACGCGGCGAGGTCCTCGCCGGCGTAGATCGCGCAGTGTGCGATGAACTCCTCGGTGGTCACCGTTCCGAACGCGCGGTCGCCGGCCTGGGTCCAATCTTGCAGGAGTTGGAAGAACGCGGGATCGTCGGCCAGGCGGCCGCGCAACATGTGGATGATCCAAGCGCCCTTGTCGTAAATGATGCGACCCGGGAACACCGGCACCGGATCGTAGACCGGTCCCTGGCCGACCCAGTCGCTCTCAGGACGCGCCAACCGCATGTACTCGTGGTAGCGTTCCGAACCGCCCTCGTATTCGAACCAGAGCGCTTCGCTGTAAGTGGCCAGCCCCTCGTTGAGCCAGATGTCCGCCCAAGTGCGCGGTGTCACGCTGTTGCCGAACCACTGGTGGGCCAACTCGTGCACGACGATCCGTTGGCTCCAGCGCGGCGACCCGAAAAAGGTGGCGCCGAAGCTCGTGCAGGTCTGGTGCTCCATCGCGCCGCCCCAGGTGAACTCGGCGTGACCGTATTTTTCGCGGCCGAAGGGATAGCTGCCGAACCACTCCTCGCAGGCGGCGATCATCTCGCAAGTGCGGCCGAACAGGACGTACGAGGAATCCACATGCCCGGGATAGACGAAATGCTGCAGCGGCATGTTCGTGCCGAGTGGCGTCGCGCAGTCGTCTTGCCACACCACATAGTCGCTCACCGCCACCGACACCAGATAGCTGGCGATCGGATAGGTGTGGATCCAAGTGAAGGTGGTCCAACCCGGCTCCGATGCTCCCTGGTCGGCCAAGAGACCCGGCGCCGCGGCGGTCAGTCCCTCCGGGACGGTGCAACGGATGGTCAAGTGGTCGATCTTGTCGTCGGGCCGGTCCTTGCACGGCCACCAGTACTTGGCGTAAGCGGGTTGGCTCATGGTCGCGAAGATGGGTCCCTCGTGGGTGACCTGTGCCCCCTGATAGATCCGATAGGTCTCCAGCCAGAGGCCGCGCCGCAAGGCCGGCGACGACGGCACGCCGCCGTAGGTCACCGTGACCGAATCGACCGCGCCGGCCAACAGCGCCGCCGGCAAGCGTACGCGGAGCGCATCCGCCGCATGCTCGAACGGCAGCGGACCGCCGGTGCCGGTTACCGCCGACACCGTCAAGCCGTGCCCGTCCGCCAGGTCCAGGATCACAGTCTGCAGCGTGTCGTCGAGGCTCGCAAAGACGTGCTTGACCTCGCCGGCCACGGTGCCGGCGGCGGTGTCCAGGCGCAAGTTCAGCTCGCTGCGCAAGATGTCGTACCGCTCGCTGCCTGGTGTGTAATCGCCGTCCTCGGGGCCCTTGTCGAGGACGCGCTTGTTTTCCCAATCCAGGCGATGCAGGTTGCCATCGGGGTACGGCAGGTCCGGCGATTGCGGCTGCGTCGCGGCCACCGCCGCGCCAAGGCTGCAAAATAGAACAACAGCGCAGAAGCGCAGCATGGCTAGCCCTTCGGGTTGCGCGCCGGAACCGGCGCGTGCTCGTGCGGACGGGCGGTTCTCCACCCCGAACGACCGATCAAGGATACCACGGAGGCGGGTCATCGCGCCACATCGTCGACCCAGCCGCCGCCCGCGACGGTCGCCCCCGGCGGCACCGAGCGGGTGATCCAGGCGCCGCCGCCGATCACGGCGCCGCGGCCGATCACGGTCTTGCCGCCGAGAATCGTCGCCCCAGCATAGATGGTGACGTCGTCCTCGACCGTGGGATGGCGGCGCCCCCCTTTGACGAGGCTGCCGTCGGGATTGCGCGGAAAGCTCAGCGCGCCCAGGGTCACCCCCTGGTAGAGCTTGACCCCATCGCCGATCACCGCGGTCTCGCCGATCACGGTCCCGGTACCGTGATCGATGAAGAAGCGCTCGCCGATCCGAGCCCCGGGATGGATATCCACCCCCGTCCGGTGATGGGCCCACTCGTTCATGATCCGCGGCACCAGCGGCACACCCAGGCCGTGCAGCGGATGCGCCAGCCGGTGCACCGCGATCGCAAACAATCCCGGGTAACAGAGAATGACCTCGTCGGTGCTGCCGGCGGCGGGATCGCCTTCGTACGCCGCCTGCACGTCGGTCCGCAACCGACCGCGGATCGCGGGCAGGTACGCGAGGTACTCGCGCACCAGACGCCGCGCCAAACGGGGGATCTCGGCCTCCGGCAGCGCCTCCGGCAGCGCCTCCGGCAGCGGCGCCGGCGGGCTGTCGCGCTCGGCCGCGGCGGGATCCGCCCAGAGCGCCGCGCAGCTGCAGCCGTGGCGGCGGCAGAAGCGCAGGGTCTGCTCGAGCACGGTCCCCAGTTGCGCATCGAGACGGTCCAGATGAGCGGCGACGAATCGCTGCAAGTTCGTCTGCCGCGGCACCGGCTCGCCGAAATAACCGGGAAAGACCACTGCCAGCAGGCGATTCAGAATGCGTACGATCGCCGACTGCGACGGCAGATCCTTCTCGCCGATGCGATTGATGACACCGTCGCGGCGATACGTCGCGGCGATATGGCCGGCCAACTCCCAGGCATCGTACTCGCCTGTGTGCCGATTCATCGGGTCGATTCCTTTCGCCGAGCCGGCGGCAACCGCCGGTGTCAGTCCAGCAGGTCGGCGTAGAGCGGACTGGACAGGTACCGTTCGCCGAAGCTCGGGATGATCACGACCAGGCGCTTGCCCGCCATTTCCGGCCGCGCCCCGACCGCCAGCGCCGCGGCCAGGGCCGCACCGCTGCTGATCCCCACGAACAGGCCCTCGCGGCGCGCCGCCTCGCGCGCGGTGGCCAGCGCCTGATCGTCGGTCACCGTGATCACCTCGTCGATGAGATCGGTCGCCAGAACCTCCGGCACGAAGCCGGCGCCGATGCCCTGGATCTTGTGGGGACCGGGCGCACCGCCGGAAAGGACCGGCGACGCGGCGGGCTCGACGGCGATGGTCAAGAAGCGGGGATTGCGCTGCTTGAGGCAGCGGCTCACGCCGGTGATCGTACCCCCGGTGCCGACGCCGGCGACGAGCCCGTCGACCCGGCCGCCGGTATCGCGCCAGATCTCCTCGGCCGTGGTCCGCTCGTGGACCAGCGGATTGGCGGGATTGGTGAACTGTTGCGGCATGAACGAGTGCGGGCGCGCCGCCTGCAGCTCGGCGGCCGCGGCGATGGCGCCTTTCATGCCTTGCTCGGCGGGCGTCAACACCAACTCGGCCCCGAGCGCCCGCAGGACGGCCCGCCGCTCTCGCGACATGCTCTCGGGCATGGTCAAGGTCAGGCGATAGCCCTTTGCGGCGGCCACGAAGGCCAGACCGATGCCGGTGTTGCCGCTGGTTGGCTCGATGATCTCGCCCCCTGGCTGCAGGCTTGCGTCGCGCTCGGCGGCCTCGATCATGGCCAGCGCGATGCGGTCCTTCACACTGGCCATGGGGTTGTAGTATTCGAGCTTGAGCAGGAGGTCGCAGGCGGTGGGGTTCATCCTTTGCAGCCGCACCAGCGGCGTGCCGCCGACCAGGTCCAGGATACTGTTGAAAATCCGCTCGCCCGGTTGATCGCCGGGGCTTAGATCCGGATTGGGAGGAAACTTCTTAGACATCACATTGCTCCTTGGCTCGGCCCGGTTGACGCGCCACTGTCCCGGGGTTTCGGGTTGCCGCCAAATTCAGTACCAATATTGTATACTATACCGTCACCCCCCGAGCCGGCGCCAGCGGTCAGAACCGGTCGGCGCCTTGCCGCCGCAGAAATACGGGCGGCGGCCCCGCCAATTCGTCTTGCGGCTTGCCGGTCGCGCTGTCAACGACAATGTTGTGTCGCGCCCGGCTGGCGCAGCCCGCGTGGAACTCGACCGGCGCGTCCGTGTTTGCGTGACAGCGCCGGGTTGCAGCCGGCGCCGACGCGCAACCCGACTGCGGAATGTCCGCTCAACTGAGGAAGAGCCCATGCGCACCGTGATCCTCGCCGTGATTGCTGGCTTGCTGCCTGCCGCTTGCCTTGCCCAGCCCCGCATCGAATTCAGCCCCGACCGCCTCGACTTCGGCCGGCTCCAGGAATGGGAGTCGCGCGAAGCCGCGGTCACGATCCGCAACACCGGCGATCAGGTGCTGCGGATTCGCGATGTCGAGAGCACGTGCGGTTGCGCCGTGCCCGAGTTGCCCGTGCGCGAACTCGCTCCCGGCGCCGGAACTACGATGCAGGTGCATTTCAGCAGCAAAACGTTCCAGGGGCCGCAGATCCGGTATCTGCACATTTATTCCAACGATCCGGTGCGCGGCAGCTTTGAATTTCTGGTAACAGCCGACATCATGGTGCCGCTCTATATGAGCCCCAGCGAGACGACGCTGCGCTTCCCGACCGTCAAGATCGGCGAGAGCCACAGCTTGAGCTACTCATTCCGGACCGAGGACGTGCCGCGTTTGGAGATCGAGCCACAGACCTGGCCGCGCCAATGGCTCGATATCAAGGTGCACCAAGGCGACGGACCGCAATCCGCCCGGGTAGAGTTTTCGATCCGGCCCGAGGGAGCCGCCGGCCGCTACCGCGACACGGTCCGACTGGCGACCAACGTGCCCGGCGCGCCGACCGTGGACCTGGAAGTCGACGTGCGGCTGGTCGCCGATCTGGTGCTCGGCATGGACCGGGTCAACCTGGGCGTGGTCACCCCGCACCGGCCGCTGCAGACGAAGGTGCGGGTCACGCCGCACCAGCGAGGCACGGCGTTCAAGCTGACGCGCGCCGAGATCGACATCCCCGGCCTGCGGGCCAGCATCGAGAACGGCAACGGCGAGAGTTTCGCGGTGCTCGAGGGCGAGGCGATCGCCAAGGATCACCCCCTGGCGACTCAGAATCAGGGACGCATCCAGGGAACGTTACGCATTTTCTCGGATCTGAAAACCACGCCCGAGCTGCAGGTGCCGGTCACCTACATGCTGCGGCTCTAACCCGGAGCGACCCCGCGCCGATGAGACGCCACGACTGGCACCACGCTCTGCGCCAGGCCGGCTCGCTGCTCTTGTTGGCGGCCGCGGCGAGCCTTGTGCTCTGGGCCGTGCGATCAGACCGCCTGCCGTTGCTGGCGGACCCCGACGCCTACGCGCTCGATCTGCCGGTGCCGCTGATCTCGCAGGCGGAGGCGCGCCGGCTCTACGAAGCCGGCAGCCACCTCTTCATCGACACGCGCCGCGCCGATGCCGCCGGCGGGATTCCCGGCGCCCTGGTCGTGCGCGAGGCGAGTTTCGCCGACGACCTCGCCGCGGTCATGGATTTCGTCTACCCCGAAGACTCGCTGATCCTCTACGGCGACGCAACGCCGCTGCCGGTGGCAGCGGTCGCGGTTCGCTTCCTGGAGCGCGGATACCGCAACATCTGGATCCTGCAGGGCGGTTTGACCGCGTGGCGCCTCGGCGGCGGTCCGCTCCGGGAAGGAAGCGGCGGCGATGAGTGACCGGCGCCAAACGTTCATTGACCTGTTGACCACGGCGTGCGCCTGGGGCGCGGGCGTCGTGTTCCTCTATGCCAGCATCGACAAGATCCAGCATCCGGCCGCCTTCGCCCAGGCCATCGCGAACTACCGCATGGTGCCGGCCTTGCTGCTGCATCCGTTCGCCTGGTACCTGCCAGTGGTCGAGGCCGCGGTCGGTCTGGCGTTGATCGTGGGCTGGCAACGCCGAGGCGCCGCCTTGCTGGCCGTTCTGATGACGGCGATGTTCATCGCGGCGATCACGACCGCGCTACTGCGGGGCCTCGATATTTCCTGCGGCTGCTTCGACACCAGCGAGGGCGGCAAGGTCGGTCTCGACCTGCTCTTGCGCGATATCGTCCTGCTCGTGGCGGCTGCCGTCCCGCTCGTCATGGGTCGCGACCGCTGGTCGCTCGACGCCTGGCTCGGGCGTGGACAATGATGTCCAAATCCATTCTCATCGCACCCGCGAAACCCAGCTCAGATCCAGCAGAACGAACCATGGCGACAAGTGGAACCTCGATGCCGGGACGCGGGTTTGACTTGCCGCATGCTGGCTGCGATTATACCCAGCGACACCGGATCGTCACAGCCACCAGATACCGTCGAGGAGGATGAACATGCCCGCGCTCGTCGATCCCGCCAAGTGCACCGCCTGCGAAGAATGCGTTTCCGTCTGCCCGACCGAGTGCATTTCGATGGTCGAAGGCAAGGCTCTGGTCAATCCCGATGACTGCACCGATTGCGAAGCCTGCGTGGATGCTTGCCCGGAGACCGCGATCAGCATGGTCTGATCTGCGGTGCCCGACGCAGGTACCGTGGCGCTTCCGATAGAGATCGCAACGACCGCCAGCCCACCGGCCGGCGGTCGTTCGTTTGCGCAGCGCGAAGCATCCGGGTTAACCCGGATTATTCATGAAGGATCGCCGCGAGAAAGTGGAAAATGCTTGCCAGGACGCGGGCTCGCAAGGATCGGCGAGGGAGGCGTACCCAAGGCGGTACGTTGACCGAGCCGATCCGAGAACGCGCGTCCTGGCAAGCATTTGACCTTTCGCAGCCGGTCCTTCATGATTAATCCGGGTTAAGGTTCATCCGATTGCGGTCGAACCCAAGAGGGCAAGACCGATGCGGACGGAACCGCCAGCCCGGGACGGAGCCATGGATACGCTCGAAAGCCTGCGAGCATCGCTGCCGCCTGACGCTCACGCCATGGTCATCGACGATAGCGCGACCATGCGGCGAATCTTCACCAAACAGATGCAAGAGCTGGGTCTCGGCGTCACCGCGTGCCACGACGGGCGGGAAGCCCTCGCGGTGCTGGCCGACGAGATCGAACGCACGGCCATCATCTTCTCGGATATCCAGATGCCGTCGATGGACGGATTCGAGTTCTGCTGGCGGCTGCAGCAGGCCCCCTGGTACGACGGAACGCCGCTGGTGATGATCTCGACCTGCAGCGACGCCGCCAGCGTCATCCGCGTGTTGAAGCTCGGCGCGGACGACTTCATTCCCAAACCGTTCAGCCGTGATGACCTGGCCCAGATCATCGCCCGGGTGATGTGCCATGACTGATGTCGCCACCGTCCACAAACGCACGGTCGACCGCATGCAGGTGCGTCTGGAACACCTGGACACCCTGCTCGGCCTGGCCGGCGAGGTGATCATCACCAGCGCCAACCTGCAAGACCTCGAACGCCGCGCCAATAGCGGCGCGGCCGGCGGCCGCGGGCTCGGCCAAGAGGGCCTGCACCTGATCAAGACCAGCAACGAAACCACCCGGCGCATCAGCCAGAACCTGCACAACCTCGTGATGGCGATCCGCCTGGTCGAAATCGGCGAAACGTACCGCCTGCTGCGGCGCCCGGTACGCGACCTGTCCCGCAACCTCGGTCGCGACGTCGACCTCGTCTTCGAGGGAGCCGACACCATGATCGACAAGGCGCTGGCCGAGCGGCTCGTCGATCCCTTGCTGCACCTGCTGCGCAACGCCATCGATCACGGCATCGAAGCGCCGATCGAGCGCAAGGGCACCGGCAAGGCGCTCACCGGCCGCGTGGTGGTGCGCGCGATCGACACGGAGCACCATACCGAGATCCAGGTCGAGGACGACGGCGCCGGAATCGATACCGAAGCCGTCTACGCGCGGGCTTTCGCCCTGCTGGGCGATCGCTGCGAGCGGACGCCGCTGTTGGATCTGATCTGCCAGCCCGGGTTGAGCACCTCAGGCCAGGTCACCGCCACCAGCGGCCGCGGCGTCGGTCTGGACCTCGTGCGCAGCGTGGTCGAGGAGTTCAACGGCGAACTCTCGCTGCAGACCGTGCGCGGGACCGGCACCGTCTTTCGCCTGCGGATCCCGAAACTGCGGGCGGTTAATATCATCGATGCGCTGACCCTGCGGGCGGGGCAGGATCTCTACGCGCTGCCGATCGAGCAAATCGTGGCCAGCATCGGACTGCACAGCGCCGACATCAACCTCGCGTTCGGACGCAGCCGCCACTTCATCTACCAGGGCGAGGTCGTGCCGTTGCATTGCCTGCAGACTGTGCTCGGCCAGCCGGCGACCGACGCCGAGCGCGATCCGCTGCCGGTCATCATCGTGCGCGGCCGCTGCGGACTGGCGGCGTTCATCGTCAGCGAATTCTTGGGCCCGCAGAAGCTGGTCAATATTCCCCTGGACGCGGGTCTGTGCCACCATGCGGCGATCGGCGGCACGGCGGTGTTCACCGGCGGCAAGCTCGGATTGACGGTGGATGTCGACACCTTGGTGGAGACCGTCCACGGGCTGGCCGGCGACCCTGGCGCGGCCGCTCGCAAGAGCGCGGGCACGCGGCCGGCGGCGGCCGGCGACGATGTCGCATCATTGCCGGAAGCAGCCGCGCCTCGCGACCGGCGCGCCGGCGGCTCGGTTTCGACCCCGCGCGCCGCGAGCAACGGCGCCGCCGTTGCGGCGACCGAAGCCGCGGATCTACGCAGCGAGTTGCTCGTCAGTCTGCAAGCCCTGCAGGAAGATCTGCTCAGCCTCGAGTCCGATCCCAATAACCGCGATCAGCTCAACGCGGCGTTCCGCCGCCTGCACGCGGCCAAAGGCCATCTGACCGTGCTCGCCGCCGAACCGCAGGCAGACCTCGCTCATCTGCTGGAAACGGTGCTCGACTATTTGCGCGCCGACCGCCTCGTGCTGTCGCCCGAGCGGATGGACCTCTTGCTCGACGGCGTGACCTGCCTCTTGCAAGCCGCCGACCAGTTGCCGGGCGTACCGACCGCTCCGGCGGCCGACCTGTTGGCCGGCTTGCAGGAATTGACGGCTACCTCGACCCTCGCCGCCGAAGACGGCCTGGAACTGGGCGACTTGATCCGCCAATCCTTCGACGTTGTGCCGACCGTCCAGTTGCAGGTGCTCAGCGCGCTGAAACGCGGCGAACGCACCTACGAAACCTACCTCAGCTTCGACCCTGGGCGGCAACCGAGTTTCCTGGCAGCCTACGTGCTGCTGCGGCGGGTCGGCAAGGCGGGCACCGTGCTGGCAACGTTGCCGTCGGTCCAGGACATCGAGCAGGGGCGCTGCGGGCGGGAAGTGAAAGTCTTGTGGTCGACCCCGCTGGACGAGGCGGACGTCAACCGCCTCTACGACCGCCTGGCCGGGCTGTACAATCTACGGGAACACCGCTCGATCCCGGCGACGATCTTCCGCTACGAAAGCACCCTCTAGCCCGGATTATTCATGAAGGAGCGCCGCGCCGCCTCGATCAGGCGCGGGCGCTCCGGGTCAGGAATCCGCGGCTTCGGCCAGGATCACGGCGGTTCCGTAGACCAGGATCTCGGCGGCGTGGTCCATCATCTCGCAGGTGGCAAACCGCACCCCGAGCACCGCATTGGCGCCGTTCTGGCGGGCCTGGGCCAGCATGCGGTCGAGCGCCTGCTCGCGGGTCTCGGCGATCATCTTGGTGTAATCGGCGATCTCGCCGCCGACAATGCCCTTGAGGCCGGCCATCAGGTCGTGCCCGAGGTGGCGGGCGCGGATCGAATTGCCGCGGACCAGCCCCAGCACTTTGACAATGCGCCGGCCCGGCACTTGCTCCAGAGTCGAGACGAACATGCTTCGCCCTCCGTCAGCGGACGACATCGTCGTAACGTTCGCGCTTGCGCGTGAAGACGCGCTCGCGCAGGACCGAGATCAGCAGCACCAAGAGGCCGGCGCCGCCTACGAACACGCCCAGCCGCATGATGATCGGGATCGAGGCCATCATCAGGATCGCGGCCAGGCGTATCAGCAGATAACCGCCGAACAGACACGCCGCGACAGTCAGCAGCAACCAGGCCAAGGTGCGCTCCCGGCGGTACGACTTGCGATCGCGGAACTCCTCCCAGGCTTCGCTCGGCGCCTGACGCAAGGCCAGATGATCGGTAAAAGCTTTTAGACGCACCAGGCGCGCCAGTTCCTCGCGCGCGCGTTCGTCATCCGCCAGCCACGCCTCGACGAGCAAGCGATCGGCCGAATCCAGTTCGCCGTCCGCGAAGCCGGAAAGCAGAGGACCGTCGCGTTCGGGATCGAAGGACCGGTGAGCGCTCACGCGGGTACCTCCTTTTCCCCCAGGTGTTGTCGAATGCGACGCCGCGCGCCGTACAGACGGGACATGACCGTGCCGAGCGGGATCGCCAGCAACTCGGCGATATCGCGGTACTTCAAGCCCTGGAACGTGTACAGCAGGAACACCTCGCGCAGTTCGTCGCTGAGCGTCTCGACCGCCGTCCAAAGCCGGACACGCAATTCCTCCGCTTCGGCGGCTTGGAGCGGCGACGGCAGCAGCGCCGGCTCGGTCACCCACTCCAGCGGGCAATCGCCGCGGTGACGCGTTTCGTCGCGCCGCTGGTTCAGAGCGGTATTGCGCACGATGCGATAGAACCAGGGAAAGAACGGCTCGCCGAGCCGGAAGCGGGGCAGCGACCGGTGGATCCGGATGAAGGCCTTCTGGACGGCGTCCATAGCGTCGTCATGGTTGCCGACCAGGCCCAGCGCCACTCCGTAAGCTCGATGCCGGTAGCGTTCCACGAGAGCCTCGAAACCGGTCACGTCGCCGTGGAGAAAACGGCGAATGTCCCGTTGGTCTGGATCGTCGTCCGTTGCGACGGCCGGATCGCCGCCGCGATGCCAGACTACCCCGTCGCCGCCTTCGCTATTCGCGGCCCAGCGCCAGGGCTCTCGCTTCCAGCCGATCATCGACAACGGCTTCCTCCCGCGCTAACGCGCCGATCGCCGCCCGGGCCACAGCACGTCGTCGCGGCCGGCGACGTGGTTTACAAGCCTCGCCGCCGTGAACAGGAGATCGCTGAGACGATTCAGATAGACGATCACCCCGCCGGGAACGGCCAGGCCGGTGTCGCGACGCCGCACGGCCTTGCGTTCGGCGCGGCGGCAGACCGCGCGGGCCAGATGCAATGCCGCCGCGGCCGGCTCGCCGCCGGGCAGGATGAACGCGCGCAACGCCGGCAGCGGTTCGGCGAGGCGGTCGATCACTGGTTCGAGCGCCGCGCCGTCGACCCCCAGCGCGACCGCCGGCGCGCCTTCCAGCCGCTCGCAGCGGCCCGGGTCGGCCAGCAGCGCTCCCAGCTCGAACAGATCCGCCTGGATTCGTTCCAGATCTTGCCGCAGCGTCGCCACGACAGGCAGGGTCAACTGGGAGACGGCCAGACCGATCGCGCTGTTCAACTCGTCGACATCGCCGTAGAGGTCGACGCGGGGATCGGCCTTGCTCGTGCGGCTGCCGTCCGCGAGCCCGGTCTGACCGTCGTCGCCGGTGCGGGTGTAGATTCGCGGCACGGAGCACCTCCAGGTTGGCGAGAAGGAGCGATGATAGCTCATCAGACGCCCGGCGCAAGCTCCGAGCGCCTGGCCGCCGCCAGTCCGGCGCGAGCATTTCTGGTCAGCGCACCAGGGTGAGACTTCGAGCCGCGTAGCCGCCGCCGCCGGTCGCAACGACGCTCAAGACGCCGCTGGCGACCGGACGGCCGGCCGCGTCCAGACCGTCGAACTCCCAGGTGCCATGCCCGCTGGCCCCTGCGGTCACCTGCGCGCGGCGGACCAACCGCCCGCGCAGGTCCACGACGCGCAGTTCGACCGCGCTGCCGGGCGGCGCGCTGAACGCAATTCGGGAGCGCGGGTTGGCGGGGTTGGGATACGGCGAGGCCAGGGCCAGGGTTGCCGGCACCAGATCCGGCGCCGACACGGGCGCGGGCGGCGGCAGCACGATGAACGCTGGGGGCAGTCCGGTCGCCACCGGCGCCGCGGTGAGTTGCGCGCCCGAGACGGCATCGAACACGCGAATCCCGGTCTGACCCGGCCGGCGGTCCGCCACGAAGACCTGGAAACCGCCGTCGTAAGCGATGTCGGCGTGGTGGTAACCGTTGCTCTGGTGCAGCAGACTGACCGAACCGCCGGGCGTGTAGGCCTTCAGCGAGGTCGCGAACGTGGCGCTCGAAACGACGGCATGGCGCCGGCCGCCGGCACCGGCCGCGAGATCGACGACATCGCCGCCGAGCTGCGCCTCGGTGACCTCCAGGCCCAGTGAGCTGAGCGAGCCGAGATCGACCACGTCGACCCCGCCGTCAGCGACTGTGTAGTTGCCGGCGCAGCCGATGAGCAGCCGCTCGCCCTCGCGCACCGGCTCGCAGTAGGGATTGCTGGCGCTCAACAAGATGCCCTGCACGCCGGGCTGCGCATGATCGCAGTCGATCCAGGCGCGCGTGGCGAGGTCGAGGACAAGCAGATAGCTGTCGCCCACCGGCGCGTACCAGTTGTTGCGGTCGAGCCGTTCGCAGACCACGAAGAGACGCTGGCCGTCGACGACCAGCCAGCTCGTCTCCGGCCGACCGTCCGCGTCGGCGAACAACGCGGTCGAGATCACGTGTAAGACCGCACCGCTGACGGGGTCGATGTGCAGCAGCTCGGGCGTATCGTAACAGCTCACGTACGCGGTGCCGTCGCCCACGAAGGCGATGTGCTTGAGGCCGCGGTTCGGCCCCAGGCTGAACTGGCGGACGGTTGCGAAGCTCAGCGCGGGATCCAGCACCTGGACGTTGTCGGCGCCGGCCCGGTTGACGATGTAGACGAGCCCCTCGTGCCAGACGCCGATCGCGTCCTTGTACACCGGCTGCAAGTCGGGCGCGTAACTCCACGGCGCCGCCAGCGCCAAGCGACCGACCGTGGCGCTGGCGATATAGTCGCTGCAGATGACGGCGCCGAAGTCGTTGGCCGCCGCCGTGCTCAAGGAAAGGCCAAGAACGAGGCCCAGGGCTCCGCCCAGCCGGGCCAGGCTGACGGCCGCTCTCTCACCCATACGACGCGCTTGCATCGAGTTCTCCCTTCGGTGCCTAAAACCAGCGGCAGGACAGGCGCACGCTGCGGCCGGGCAACGGATAGCCCTCCACGTCGTGCACCTGGTTGCCGGTCACATTCATCAGTTCCGCGGTGAACGTGGCCGTGCGGCCGCGGCCCCACGGCCCGCCGCGCAGCGCGCGCTCGAGCGCCAGGTTCCAGAGCGTGCGCGCCGGCGCGCGGTTGCTAGCGAGGTTGTAGCGGTCGCGGAAGTTCGCGGATTGGTGGATCACGGTCAGACCCGGCCGCCAGCCGCCCACGCGGCAGCGCAGATCCGCGTGCAGCTCGCGATCGCTGAGATACGGCAGGGCCTTGTCGAAGTAGGTGGGATCCTCTTCGCCGCGATCGCGCGCCCGCTGCCAGGTCGCGTTCGCGGCCAGGTCGAGCCGACCGCGGCGCCAGGCGGCTTCCAGCTCGATGCCGCGCGTGCGGGAGCGGCCGATGTTGACCGGGCGGGACATGCCCGGTCCGGCAAGATAGTAGATGATGGTGCGGTCGGTGCCCTGCGCGAACGCGGTGGCGCGTACGGCCAATCCCGGGCGAGGCCAGTGCCAGCGGACGCCGAGGTCACCGCCGGCGATTCGTTCCGGCGCTAACTCGCGGTTGCCGAGCAGGCCCCCCGGCTGGCCGAAGAGTTCAATCCAGGTAGGCTGCCGCACCGTCCGGTGCCAGTGCGCCTCGACGACGACGCGGCCGGGCACGGCCTGCCAACTCGCCCCGACCGCAGGCGACACCGCATCCTGGACATGCTCGACGCCGGCCTCTTCCGGCAGCCAGGGCAAGGCCGGCACCGGCGGCAGGTTGTCGCGGATGCGCTGCCACCGCCAGGCCGGCGTCAAGACCAGGCGCGCCGGCGACAGATCGACGCTCAGACCGGCGAACAGCGAGACCGTGCGCCGGTTGCGCAGCGGCGCCGCGGCGCCGTCGTTGGTCTCCCGGAACCACTCGCCGCGCCAATCGCCGCCTGCGGTGGGGCCCAGTCCGACCGCGCCGATCGCCAGCTCCGGCGCCCACACGACGCGGCCGAACAAGTCCTCGCTCACCGCGTCCACGCGGTCGTAAGGGTCGTGGCCGACCTCGCGCCGCGGATCGTCGAGACGGTCGCGCCGGCGGCTTGCGGCGAGATCGCAGGTCACGGTGCGCGACCGCGTGGCGGCGCCCAGGCGTCCGTCGATGCGGTCGTGGCGAACGCGTGCGTGCAGCGACGGCGCGTTCTGCGGGCCGGGGCGGCCGCCATCGCGGCGGAACCACCCGGCCGCAAGCTGCGCGCTGCCGGTCTGGCCGTTCAGCTCGCCTTGACCGAACAGACCCCACTCGGCGAGGTCGGCGTTGCGCCGCTCCTGGTCCGGCAGATCGAGGGGATCAACCGTCCAGACGGGAATCCACGGCGTGAAGGTGTACCGATTGTCGAGGCGGCGTCCGTGCACGAGCAGCCAGGCTCGCCGCGCGCCGCCGCCGCCGCTCAGGCTCTGGCTGGCACGGCCGCCCACATCGCCGAAGCTGCCGGCGAACACGCGCACCTCGCGATCGCGGGGCTCCGCGCGCGTGCGCAGGTTCACCGCGCCAGCCGCGCCGATGCCGCCGAAGCCGACCGGCACCAGACCGCGGTGGATCTCGGCGCGATCGAAGCGCTCCAAGGGCAGAAGCGACAGATCCACCGCGCCGGCCTGGGCGTCGACGAGCGGCAGCCCGTCGATCAGCACCTGCACCTGCGCGCCGGTCGAACCGCGCACGCTTGGCACGGCTTGCGCGCCGAGGCCTCCATAGCGCCGCACTTGCAGCCCGGCCACCCGCGCCAGCAGTTCGGCCAGGTCGCCGCCCCCGCGTTCGCCCTCCAGGTCGACGACCGTCACCACGCTCGGCGCCAAGGGGAACACCTGGTCGGCCAGACCGCGCCCGCGCACGAGCAGCGTATCGTAGACGACGGTAGCCAGGGCTATCTCGGCCTGATCCGCGGCTGCAGCAGGCTCCGCCGCGAGGCCGCAGGCCAGGGCGGCGCCGATCGCGGCGCGACGGCGCACCGGGCGGCGGCGGGGGCGATCAGGCCGCGGGCGTGTTGGTAGCGTTGGGAAATATCGCCGCAGAAAGCGCGCGAAAGAAACCGGTCGCCAAAACACCATGCCGTACCTCGCCCACGAAGGTGACGGGCAAAGGCTCGCAACCGGTCTCCTGGCTTGCGGGTCGTCCTACTCGCCGCGCCTTCCCAGAACGATCGCTTGCCGGGGCAAGCCTTGGTTCCAGTGGCATGGTGCGGGTTTCGTCGCCGCTTACAGTGGCGGGGCCGCGCCGGAATTTCACCGGACTTCCGCTGGCTGTCGAGCCGCCTTTTCGAACGGCGCTTCCGGCCGCTTGTGCCGGAACCGCCGGTGCGATTCTAGAGCCCCGGATGGTCCCTGTCAAGCAGACGCCGCCAGATGCGCTCGTGATCGGTTTCCAGCGGGCTGGCGAGTAGCGCGGTCTCGGGATCGGCCGCGTCGGCGGCGGCCAAGGGCGGCGCATCCGCTGGCGGCATCTCGTCGTCGAACCCGACGTCGCGTTCATCGCCGTCGTCGCCGTTCGGCGCAGTCCCCTGGTCGCCGGGCAGCGGCGCCCGCTTCTGGATCAGCGACTCCGGCCAATGCGCCTGGAAATCGACCTCGGTGTAGGGCCGCCAACGATGCCAGAAATGCAAATGCCAGAGTAAGAACCGGCGAACGCGCGAGAGGCCCTTGTCGTCGCCGCCGAAATGCTCGCAGGCGAACTCGAAATACCGGCGCATGACCTGCCAGCGCTCGGCCACGGTCGGATACCAGGGCCGTGCGTCGCGCAGTTCCCGGAAAACCCAGGGTTTGATCAGACAACCCCGGGCGATCAGGAATGAACGCACCGGCGTCTCGCGGCGGCGGCGCTGCAGGTCCCAGACGGTCAACAGGTCGCCGTTGCCGATCACCGGCACCGCTACCGCGGCAGCCACCTCGGCGATGATGCCCCAGTCGGCGCTGCGCTTGTAACGCTGGGCGCGGGTGCGACCGTGCACGACGAGCGCGTCGGCGCCGGCCGCCGCCGCGAGTTCGGCCACGGCGACCGCGTTGCGCTGGTCATCCGCATAGCCGGCGCGGATCTTGACCGAGAGCGGCACGTCGACCGCGGCGCGGACCGCGCCGACCAGACCGGCCAACTTGCGCGGTCGTTTCATGAGCGCGGCGCCACTGCCGCGGCGCACCACGAGGTCGATCGGACAACCGAAATTCAGATCGATGAACCGCGCCCCCGCATCGACAGCCAGGCGGGCGGCCGCGGCCAAGGTGTCCTCGTGCTTGCCGCAGAGTTGGACGCCGAACGTCGTCTCGGTGGGGTGGCTGCGCAAGAGCGGCCGCTCGCCGCCGCGCAGGAGCTTGTCCGCGATGACCATCTCGCTGCACGTCAGGTCCGCGCCGTACTCGCGGCACAAGCGGCGATAGGGCAGGTTGCCGCCCACGGCCATCGGTGCCATCGCCACCACGTCGGTGAAGAACCGCCGAGCTTGCGCGCGTGCCGCCGACAACGCGAACCTCCGGCCTCAGGTCGACAGAAAATACGGCGGCCGCTCGCCTTGAGCGGCCGCTCCGGCATGAGCGCATCGGCGAAGGCGTACCGGCGCGCCTGCGCAGCGGATCGCGCCCGCCGGGGGGCGCCAAGATCGCCGGCGCGCCGCCGTGCGTCAACCGCCGTCGAGCAGCGGGTTCTCGTCGAAGCCATGCCAGGCTTCGGGGTCGGCCAGGTAATCGTACGTGTTCTTGAGCAGGGCATAGTGGTCCTGCTCCTCGCGGGCCAGGTCGCGGAAGATCTCCTTGGCGCGCACGGAGGCGACCGTATCCGCCGCCTTCGTATACATCGCGTATCCCTTGCGCTCGACCTCCATGGCGCCCGCGATGATCTTCAGCTCCGCCGGCTCGGCCGTGTACGGATCGCTGGCTTGCTCGAGCGCCGCCTCGAAGATGTCGCGGGTGGAGCGACGGCCGCCGCCGGTACCGCGTTGCATGTCCTTGGGGTTGTTCTTGGCCAGCAGCTGCGACTTGATCTGGAGCAGGTACGCCTTGTGCCGCTTCTCGTCCTCCGCCAGGGAGCGGAAGAGATTGCGCTCCAGCTCGTTCGGAGCGTTCTCGCCGCGCTCGACGTAGAAGGCCATGCCGGTCTCCTCGAACTTGACCGCTTCGTCCAGGATCGCCGCACACTCGCGCACTTCGTCGTTCATCCGCGTTCCTCCTCGGGTGGTGGACCGGTCCGCACACTCGACGCCAAACAACTACAGTCGCCCCGATTCGGCAACTGCGACGCCGGATCCGGTTGCCTTCCGGCGGGACGCGACTAGAATGTTTCTTATTGTTTTTAGGGCCCGCGCTGCCGAGCTCAGGCGGGTATTCCCCGCGTCCACTGCGCATCCGACGAGGAGACCGTCATGGCTTACTTGCACGAACGGCTCGCCGAAACCATCCCCCTCTGGCGTGACCAACTGCGCGACCTCGTGCAGAACCACGGCGACCACGCGATCAGCCAGGTGACGGTGGCCCAGGCCGTCGGCGGCATGCGCGGCGTCAAAGGCATGGTCTGCGACACGAGCGAGGTGCCGCCGGACAAGGGGCTCCTGGTGCGCGGCATCCCGCTCGGCGAACTCACCGACCGCTCGCCCGAGGACATCTTCTACCTGCTCTGCACGGGCGACCTGCCCGACGCCGACGCCCGCGAGCACCTGCGTGCCGAGCTGGCCCGGCGGGCCGTCGTCCCGCCGTACGTCTGGCAGGTCCTGGAGAGTCTACCTCGCGATTCGCACCCGATGTGCATGCTCGACACCGCCGTGCTGAGCATGCAGGGAGAAAGCGCGTTCGTGCGCGCCTATGACGACGGCGTCGCCAAGACCGAGTTCTGGCACTCCATGCTGGAGGACTGTTTGAACCTGCTGGCGCGCCTGCCGACCATCGCGGCCGCCATCTACCGGCAGCGCTTCGCCAAGGGCCCGCGGATCGACCCGCAGCCGGATCTCGACTTCGCCGAGAACTTCGCCCACATGCTGGGCTTGCGCGACCTGCACGCCGAAGCGGCCGCGGCGCTGCGCCTTTACCTGGTCCTGCACTGCGACCACGAGGGCGGCAACGTCTCGGCGCACACGTGCAGCCTGGTGGGGTCGGCCCTCAGCGACGCCTACTACTCGGTCTCGGCCGGGCTCAACGGTCTGAGCGGCCCGTTGCACGGGCTCGCCAACCAGGAATGCCTGAAGTGGGTGCTCGCCGTCCGCGACCGCTTCGGCGGCGTGCCCAGCGAAGAGCAGCTCCGGCAGTTCGCGTGGGACACGCTCAACAGCGGACGCGTGATCCCCGGCTACGGCCACGCCGTGCTGCGAGTGACCGATCCCCGCTTCGCCGCGCTCTTGGCGTTCGCCGAGAAGCACTTCCCGCAAGATGAGATCGTCCAGATTGTGGGTCGCGTCTACCGCGTGGTGCCCGACGTGCTGCGCGAGCAAGGCAAGGCCAAGAATCCGTGGCCCAACGTGGACGCCGCCAGCGGCGCGATCCTCTACCACTACGGCATGACGGAGTTTCCGTACTACACGGTGCTCTTCTCGGTCTCGCGCGCGATGGGCATGTGCGCCCAACTCGTCTGGAACCGGGCCATGCTGATGCCGATCGAGCGGCCGAAATCGGTGACCATGGCGTGGCTGCGCCAGCAGGTCGGCGCCGCGTAATCGGTGGACAGTGGTCGAGCCGGGGATGGGGGTTCCACGAGCGGTCGCCGGGGTTCGTGCGTTGGTGCCTGATCGGGTCGGTGTCGCTGACTCTGGCCAAATTATTGCTAGAAAAAGTCTTCTGAACGAGAAAGCGACGAACGCATACTGTATGCCGTAGGTTGTGCCGTCGAGATTGTTGCCGGCTGGCGCCCAAGCCCCGGCGCCGCAACGAGATCGACACGTGCGCGCCGGTAATTTCACAACTGGTTCATAACCAATAGATTGCGCCTGTCAGCAACAATCTCGACGGCACAACCTATGCCGTAGACCGGATGCGTTGTGCCGGCGCAACATGCGTGTGCCGGCGCACGACATAAAGACTCCACTCATGGCTGGATCGTCACACCCCCTTGACCTCGAACGCATCGCCGCGGCTCGCGAGCAATGCCACCGCCGGTACCAGGAACGGCAGTCCGATCAGAACGAGCACCAACACCACGCTCTCGTGGCCCGACCGCACCAGCGACCCGCCGATGTGCCAGACCATCCACGCTACCACCGCGATCAGCAGCACGCCGGTCGCCCGCGGCCAGCGGCGGCTCAGCAGTACCAGGATCCAGCCGATCGCCAGTTGCAGGCCGCCGGTCCAGATCCCGTGCCAGATCATGGATCTCTATGCCATCGTCGCGACGGCCCTCGTCGATGTCGGCTTGCTTGACCCAGGCGCGGATGGTCTGGGCGGAAGGCTCGAACTCGCGAACTCAAGACGGAGGAGAAAGGCTCCGACGTGAACCTCGCGGCGCACATGCTGCGGGATGGGTTTGTCGGCGACTTCGACGTGGCCGTAGTCGTGACCAACGACTCCGACCTCTTGGAGCCGATCCGGATCGTTCAGGATGATCTCGGGAAGCCCGTCGGGATCCTGAATCCGCAGAAGCACCCGAACTGGGTGCTGAAGCAAGAAGCGCGGTTCTTCAAAAACATTCGGCAGGCAGCGGTTGCTCGGCGCCAGTTCCCGGACGAGATGCGGGACGCCGGCGGGTCATCTCGGAAGCCACCGGCGTGGTAGGGGCCTATGGCAATCGCCTGAGGAAGTTCGAGTTGGCAAGGTCGTCCATCAGGTCCTGCAGATCCGCATCGTTCACACGCGTGCCTCCCTATTCGGTACCAAGTGCACTATCTAGATATCTAGATTTCTCGCCATCGCACCGACAGGTCGAGTTTTCCCTGGCTCTTCCGGTCCGGCGTGACGTTGAGGAATCGCTCAGCGGCGTGGAGGGCGATAATCGCGAGGATCGCGGCAGGAATCGTAGGTTCCCCGGTCGATGCGGATCCAGTCTGTAGCGTTGATGCCACGCCGGTTGCGACTCGTCGGGCTGGAGGGAAACGCGGAGGCGATCTTGATCCACCGGCCGCGTTCCCTCGCAATGGCGCGGATTTCCTGGGCACGGCAATCTTGCCTCGCCAGAAGGCACTTTCATAGGTCTAGATCGGGAGTTTCTTTGGACAGGTGTGCCTGGGTGGTGGAGTCTAGTTCCCTATACGAATCCGCCGACAAAAAAAAAACTCATCTCTGCGAGCTGACCGACCGCGAGATCTGGCTGCAGAAACCAGCCGAAGGCGCGGAACCGGTGTTCGCGGCGTACGATCTCGCGGGCAGATCGCTAGGCGATGTCCGGATCGCGGGCCTCGAAGGCGGCGTCGAGCACATGGTGCTGCACGAAGAGCTGCTGCTGACCTTCGCAGAATGCGAAGACGGCACCGGCGCGATTGCCCGGCAGACGTTTCGGCTCTATCGGCTCGGCATCTGAGCCCACGGAACGTTAGACGACTGGTTGCCGAGCGCACCGAAATCGGTCGCAATCAAGTCGGGATTCCCATCTTCCCTTTCGCCGCAGCGCGTTTTTTGCTATAATACCTCAAGAATTGCTTTCTTGTGATCCTCGTCGGGCCGGCCACGCCGGTTCGTGGGGCCGGACCGCGAAAGGTGTGCCATGCTGATGCGTTCGCTGACCTGCCTGACGCTCGCCGCGCTCTTCTTGCCCGCGGCCGCGCCGGCCGGGGTCACGATCACGGTCCTGGACGTCGGACAGGGCGACGCGACGCTCGTCCGCTCCACCAGCGGCACCACGCTGCTCTTCGACGCCGGCCCGAGCGGCTCCCACACCGCGATCCTGTCCTACCTGGCGAGCCAGGGCATCACGGCGCTCGACTACATCGTGTCCAGCCACTACCACGCCGACCACATCGGGGGTACGGTCGCGGTCTACCAGCAGACCGGCGCGGCGAGCGGCGTCTGGGACCGCGGCTGGAGCTACACCACGGCCACCTACGAGACGTACGCCACCGCCGTCGCTGCCGACCGGCAGACCCTGACCGCCGGCCAGGTGCTCGATTTGGGCGACGGCGTGACGGCCACGGTCCTGGCCCTCAACGGCAACGGCGTGCTCGGTCCGCCGTTCAACAACGCAAACCGCGAGAACGAATACAGCGTGGCGCTCCTGATCGAGTGCGGCAATTTCGACTACTTCCAGGCCGGCGATCTCACGGGCGTCAACGACAGCTCGTACTTGGACATCGAGACCTCGGTCGCCCAAACCATGACCGCGCTGGGCAAGGCGAACCTCGAGATCTACAAGGTCAACCACCACGGCAGCTACTCCTCCAGCAACGCCTACTTCTTGAACACGACCACACCCGAGGTCGCGATCATCTCCTGTGGTCTGGACAACTCGTACGGCCATCCACACGCCGAAACCCTGACGCGCCTGCAGCAGCGCGACATCTTCGTGTACATGACCACCGCCGGCGGGGGCGCGACCCTGCCGCCCGCCGACATGACCATCGTCGGGGGCCATGTCGTCATCGAAACCACGGGCTACCTCACCTACACCGTCAACGGCGATCTCTGGGAAATGGATGAGCAGGGCACCGGTGCCGCGGACAGCGCGCCCGTTCTCTTCGCGCTGCACGGCAATCATCCCAATCCATTCAATCCCGCCACGGTCATCTCGTTCACCTCGCTGCGCGGCGGCGACGGACGCCTGGAGATCTACGATCTGGCCGGGCGGCGTCAATCGAGCAGCACCTTCTCGGCGCCGGCCGGCCCGTACGAACTGACCTGGCACGCCCGCGACGCCGCCGGTCGCGCGCTGCCGGCGGGCGTGTACCTCTACAAGGTCGTCCTGCCCGACGGACACGACGCTGGCCGCATGGTCCTGGCCAAATAGCGACCCACCGCCCTCTTGCCCCCGGCGCCGTTCGGCGCAACATTCTCCGCTGGTTTCGGACCGGCGGCGCGTTTGGTGCCACGAATCCGGCTACGGCCCGCGATGGGCAGGAGGTTCCAGCCGATGAAACGTGCGATCCTGGTGCTCGTCGTCCTGGCGGTGCTGGCGGCGGTGGTCTGGTCGGTGCGGCGCGGGAGCGGCCAACCGGCCGTGCACTACCGCCTCGTCACCGTCGAACAGGGCGACCTCGACGCCGTGGTCTCGACCACCGGACACCTCGAACCGGTCGTGACCGTGCAGGTCGGAACGCAGGTCTCGGGCATCATCGACGCGATCTACGTCGACTTCAACGACCAGGTCCGCGCCGGCCAGGTCATCGCCCGCATCGACACGACGCTGCTGGCCAGCGCGGTCGCTTCCGCCGCGGCGCAGCGCGAGCGGACGCGGGCCGAGCTGCGGCACGCCGATCGGGAGTTCACGCGGCTCAGCAGCCTCTGGCGGGAGAACCTGGTCGCCGAAACGGAATACCATACCGCCACGTACGCCCTCGACGTGGCACGAGCCGCGGTCGCCGGTGCGGAGGTCGATTTCGACCGCGCCCGCCGGAATCTCGCCTACGCCACCATCACCGCGCCGATCGCCGGCACCGTGATCTCGCGGGCGGTCGATCCCGGCCAGACCGTCCAGGCCAGCTTCTCGGCGCCGGAGTTGTTCGTGATCGCCGGTGATCTCGGCGCGATGCAGATCCTGGCCGCCGTGGACGAGAGCGACATCGGCCAGATCGTTCCCGGGCAAGTCGCCCGTTTCACCGTGCAGGCCCACCCGGACGACGCATTTACCGGCACCGTCCGCCAGGTTCGTCTATCGGGCAACACGACCGAGAACGTGGTCACCTATACCGTGGTCGTCGACGTCGCCAATCCCGACCGGCGCCTGTTGCCGGGCATGACCGCGACGGTCGACTTCCTGGTCGCCACCGCCAAGGACGTCCTGCACGTGGCCAACGCGGCGCTGCGCTATCGGCCGCAAGAAGCGATCATGCAGGCGGCCATCGAGCGCCGGCGCGCCGCGATGCAAGCCGAGCGGGCCGCGGGCGGCGATTCGGGCGCTCTGGCAGCCGGAGGCAACACCGGTCATGGCAGCCCCGGGTCCCCCGTGGCGCCGGGCGCGGCGGCGGGCGCCGGTTCGGGCGCGGCACCGGGTGCAACAGCGGGCGCGGCAGCGGATGCGGCGCCGGCGCGCACCGGCCAACCGGGAACGGGATCGTCCGGCGACCGCGGCATGCTCTGGATCGTGCAGCCGAACGGCCAACTGGACGTGCTCATGGTTCGCACCGGCATCACCAACGGCACGAGCACGGTCGTTCAGGGACGAGGCCTCGCGGCGGGTTTGCAGGTCGTCGCCGGCACCTCGAGCCAGCCGGTGGCGGCATCGGCCACGGCCACACCGTTCCAGCCGGCGGGCGGCGCGCCGCGCGGGGGCCCGCGCGTCCCGGGAGGCTTCTGACGATGGCCGCGCGCGACGTGATCCTGCTCGAGGATGTTCACCGCACGTACGATCTCGGCAGCACCATGGTCCACGCGCTGGCCGGCGTGAGCCTGCGCATCCAGGCCGGCGAAATGGTGGCGATCATGGGCGCGTCCGGCTCGGGCAAGTCGACGCTCATGAACATCCTGGGTTGCCTGGACCGTCCCACCGCCGGCCGCTACGAGTTCGCCGGCCGGCGCATCGAGCGTCTGAGCCACAACGAACTGGCCGACATCCGCAACCGCCACATCGGATTTGTGTTCCAGGGCTTCAATCTGCTGGCGCGCACCAGCGCGCAGGAGAACGTCGAGCTACCGTTGCTCTATGACCGCTCGCGCCGGCGGCGCGATCCGGTACAGGCGGCCCGCGCTGCGCTCGAGCGCGTGGGCCTGGCCGACCGCCGCCAGCATCACCCCAGCGAGCTGTCGGGCGGCCAGCAGCAGCGCGTCGCGATTGCGCGCGCCCTGGTCACTGAACCCTCGCTGCTGCTGGCGGACGAGCCGACCGGCAATCTAGACACCCGCACCAGCATCGAGGTGATCGCGCTCTTCCAGGCGCTCAACGCGCAGGGATTGACCGTAGTCATGGTCACGCACGAGAAGGACATCGCGTGCTACACCCGCCGAGTCATCGAGCTGCGCGACGGGCGCATCGTGCGCGACGAGCCGCTGACCGACCGGCGGGACGCCGCCGGCGACCTGGCCGGCCTGCCCGCGGCCTGAAAGGACCAGCATGCGGCCGGACCGCCTCATCCGCATCGCCACCCGCAGCATCGCGCGCACCAAGATGCGCAGCGCGCTCACTATGCTGGGGATCATCATCGGCGTCGGGGCTGTCATCGTGATGGTCGCCATCGGCCAGGGCGCCCGCTCGCGGATCGAGGCCAGCATCCAGAGCCTGGGCACGAACATGATCGTGATCACGCCCGGCACGAGCGCCAGCGGCGGCATCAGCCGCGGCGCGGGGAGTTTCAACCGCCTGACGGTCGACGACGCCGACAAGCTGGCCAAGGAAAGCATCCTCGTCGCCCACGTCTCGCCCGTCATCATGGCGGGATCGCGCATCCGCGGCGGCGGCGGCAACTGGTTCGGACCCGTGTACGGCGTCGCGGCCAGCTACCAGGAGATCCGCGACTGGCAGCCCAGCAGCGGTCAGTTCTTCAGCACAGCCGATGTCCGCACCATGCGCAAGGTCTGCCTGCTTGGCGCCACCGTGGCGCGCGAGCTTTTTCCCGACCAGGACGCCGTCGGCCAGGACGTCCTGCTGCGCAACGTTCCGTTCCGGGTGATCGGCGTGCTGGCGGAAAAAGGCCAGTCGGCCACCGGCGCCGACCAGGACGACTGCGTCCTGGCGCCCTATACCACGGTGCAGACCCGGCTGTCCGGCCGGCAGTGGATCGCGCAGATCCTGGCGTCGACCTGGTCGCCCGGCGACATCCCGGCCGCCATGGCGGAGATCGCGGTCATCATGCGCGAAAGCCATCGCCTGGCGCAGTGGGAGGACGACGACTTCACGGTGCGCAACCAGTCCGACCTGGCCGCCGCCGCCACCGGCACGACCGAGGTGATGACGATCCTGCTCGCCTGCATCGCCGGCATCTCGCTGCTGGTCGGCGGCATCGGCATCATGAACATCATGCTGGTGTCGGTCACCGAACGAACCCGCGAGATCGGCATCCGCATGGCCGTCGGCGCGCGACCGGGCGATGTGCTGCTACAGTTCCTGGTCGAGGCCGTGGTCCTCTCGCTGTTCGGCGGGCTGTTGGGCGTCGGCCTTGGCTACAGCGGCTCGTGGTTGGTCGGCCACTGGACCGGTTGGCCCACCGCCATCGACCCGAGCACGGTCGGCCTGGCGTTGGGTTTCTCGGGCACGGTCGGCATCTTCTTCGGCTTCTGGCCGGCGCGCAAAGCAGCCGCGTTGGATCCGATCGCAGCGCTCCATTACGAGTAACCGCCGCTCTGAGATTGCCGCGCGCGCCGGCGGCGGCAAGGGTCAAGCCACCGGCTCTTGCGCGACGGGTGCGGCCTGACCGTCAGAGGCGCCGGGATCGGCGTCGACCGCCGTGACCGCGTTGGCGGCGATCACCCAGCCGAGCAGGATCTGTGACGGGTAGTGCATGCGATCGTGGAGCCGCGACCAACCGCTGAGCAATCCCAACCCGCGCAACGCGAGACGTCCGCGCGGCCCGGGGAGACGATCCGCCAACGTCCACCAGGGAATCGCCGCGATGAACGCGTGGCCGCTGGCAGCGTTGGCGTAGGCGAACGGCTGCCAGCGCGGCGTCGCCGCCGATCCGAGCGGGCGGTTGCTGCCCAGGACCCTCTGCACCGTCCACAGCATCGGCAACCCGACGCACATGGCCTCGAAACTGGCGCGGCACCAGCGCGAGAACGGACTGGACCGCCAGAGCCAGTCGGCCACGGCACCCGCGCCCCAGACCAGGAACCAGGCGCGCTCACCCCACGGTTTGAAAATCGCCGCCGCATGGTCGCTCGCATCCGCCGGCAGCGACTCCGGGTGCAAATGCAAGGCCTCGTGCTCGCGGCCCGCCGTGCGCAAGGCATCGCGCGCGGCGGCCAGGCGACCCTCGCGGGGATCGACCAGCTCGGCGTGGCGGCGCTCCAGCGCGGCGTCGGCGCCCGAGTAGGCAAGCACCGCGGCTGCACCCAGCGCCAGGCCCAGGCGCAGGAACGCCCGGCGGCCGTAGTTGCGGCGCCACTGCGGCCCTGTGTGGCGGAGTAACGGCCGGCCTCGCCGGCGCGGTCCGGACGTCGGCCAGACCAGAACCAGCAACAGCATGACCAAGACCAGAATCCACCACATCGAGTTCACCTGCGTCCGTTCAGTCCAGCAACCAGGAGACCACCTGCCCGGCGATGGCGGGCGCGGCCGTCAATCCCGGCGATTCGATCCCGACCAGGTTGATCAAACCCTCGTGATCGCCTTGCTCGCGTTCGATGATGAAATCGGACCAGCCGTCCTGCCACCAGCTCAGCAGGCGTGGTCGCAAGCCGCACATGTCAGGGCTGAGGTCCTCCGGCGCCAGAAACGGCAGGAAACGTTGCGACCCTTGATAGAACGCCTCCTTGCGGTGGGGATCGACCTGGTAATCTTCTCGGCAGCCCAGCGGTTGCGGCTCGACATCGGGACCCAGGCGCATGCGGCCGCTCAGATCCAAACAGAGATGCACCCCCAAGCTGGATCCGTCGCGGGGAGGCACGGGGTAGATCAGCCGGCTGACGCGCCCGTCATGGCGGGGCGAGACCGCGAAGTAATTGCCTTTGACCCAGCGCAGGCGCCAGCCCCGGCGGTCGATGTCGATGCCGGCCAGCGCCGCCACGCGATCGCTGTAGAGCCCCGCCGCGTTGACCACCCAGCGACTCGTGTGATTCCAGCCCTGGCGGCCGCCCCCGGCCGGAGGCGCCACCTCCAGCCGCCAGCCGTCGGGCTGCCGGCGCAGGCCGACGCACTCGGCGCCGGTCATGATGTTGGCGTCGGCGGCGCGAGCGACGCGGGCCAGCGCGCGCGTGGCTCCCTCGGCGTCGAGAACCGCAGTGCGAGGCGACCAGAGCGCCGCCACGGCCCGCACTGCCGGTTCGAGACTGGCGGTCTCGGCACCGTCGAGCAACCGCAGGTCTTCCACGCCGTTGGCCTGGCCCAAGGCGAACAGGCGCTCCAGTTCGGGGATCTCGGCCGGATCGACGGCCACCACCAGCTTGCCGCATTCGCGATAGCGCACGTCCTGCTGCGCACAGAACCCCTTGAGCAGACGGCGCCCCTCGACGCAGAACCGCGCCTTGAGCGAAGCGGGACGATAGTACATGCCGCCGTGTGCGACCTCGCTGTTGCGGCTGGTCGTGCCGCCGCCCAGGTTCGGGCCGCGTTCGAGCAACACTGTGCTGAGGCCGGCGCCGGCGGCGCGGGCGGCGACCGCGCAACCCACGATACCGCCGCCGATCACGGTCACCTCGACATCTGCCATGTTACCGTCCTGCCTTGACAATGAGCGGCCGCGCGAGGGACATGCAGCCTCCTGGCGGCCGGGCGGACGTTCGCCGCGGGAATTTCCCGCTCACGGCCACGGCCACCCCGGCGGCAACGGAGCTTCCAGTCTGACGGCAGCACCGCCGATCGGATGAGCGAACTCGAGCCTGCAGGCGTGCAGCGCGATGCCCGGCGGCGCCGGCTGTCGCGCGCCGTACTTACGGTCGCCCAGAACCGGCCAGCCGGCCGCTGCGAGTTGGGCGCGGATCTGGTGGCGCCGGCCGGTCAGCAGCTCGACCTCCAACAGCGATCGCCGCGCTGCGCGGCCGAGTACGCGGTAACGCAGCCGGGCTGATTTCGAGCCCGCGAACACCGACGGCGAAACCCTGGTGACGCCGCGCGCGTCGCCGCTGCCGGCGACCTCGTGGCTCAATTCGCCGGCCGCCGGTTTCGGCGCGCCCTCGACCACCACCAGGTAGAATTTAACGACGGTGCCCGCGCGGAACTGCCGCGACAGCCGCGACGCCGCCTTGCTCGTCCGCGCGAACAGAACCACGCCCGTGACCGGCCGGTCAAGCCGGTGCACCAGACCGAGGTAGACGTTGCCCGGCTTGTCGTACCGGTGCTTGAGGTACGCCCGCGCCAGGTCTAGCAGCGTCGGGTCGCCCGTGCGATCGCCCTGGACCAGCAGGTCGGCCGGTTTGTTGACGGCGAGCAGGTGATTGTCCTCGTATAGGATATGCAGCCGGCGCCAGTCCATGGCCCGACAGTAGCAGCCCGGCCGGCTGCGGCCAAGCGTCACCTTGACGGCGGCGCCGTGCCGCGGCCGGCAACGCCGCGCCGACAGCCCGACGCGCGCGCCGCAGCGCCGTCACGACTCGCGGGACGGCGGGCAACCCGCAGCGGCGTCGACCAAGAGCGGCGGCTGGCCGGTGTTCTCGATGACGTCGTTCCAGAGCAAGCTGTCCGGGTCGAGCCGCTTACGATGTGCCACAGCCTCGCGGATCGGCACGTGGACGAAGCGGTCGTGCACCAGGCCGACCAGGCAGGCTGTCCGGCCGGCCATCGCCGCGTGCACGGCATGCGCACCGAGGCGCGCGCAGTAGATCGAGTCGTTCGCATTGGCCGGCAGGCTGCGAATCTGGTAGCTCGGATCGATGTACTTGACGCTGACGGGGCGCTGGCGCCGCCGGCAGTATTCGGTGATGGCCTGGGTCAAAAACACGCCGATGTCGCCCAGTAATCGGTTACCCGAGGCATCGACCTCACCCGGCGCACGGCCGGCAGCGGCGAGAAGGTCCTGGCCTGCGCCCTCGGCCGCGACGACCACCGCATGATGGCGCTCGGCCAGCCGCTGCTCCAGGTGGTGCAGCAAGCCATGCGGGCCGTCGAGCGCAAACGGCACCTCCGGCACGAGCACGACGTTGACCTCGTTGGTGGCAAGGACCGTATGCGCGGCGATGAAGCCCGACTCGCGCCCCATCACCTTCACCAGGCCGACACCGTTGACCGCACCCCAGGCCTCGGCGTGAGCGCCGGACACGGCGCGCACCGCCTCGGCCACCGCCGTCTCGAAGCCAAACGAGCGCTGCACGAAGCTCAGGTCGTTGTCGATGGTCTTGGGAACGCCGATCACGGCAATCGCCAGGCCGCGCCGCGCCACCTCTTCGGCGATCGCCAAGGCGCCTTTCTGGGTGCCGTCGCCGCCGATCGCGAACAGCATGTCCAGCTCGAGTTCTTGCATGCGGTCCACGATCTCGGTCGTGCGTTCGCCGCCGCCCCGTCCGGAGCCGAGGATACTACCGCCCAGATTGTGGATGTGCCGGACGACGTCGAGCGTCAGCGGCATCGGCTGGGCGACGGCTTCGGGCAGCAAGCCCGGATAGCCGTAGCGGACGCCGCTGATCCGGCGCACGCCGTAGCGGTGCCAAAGCGTGAGCACGAGAGCGCGGACCACGTTGTTCAAACCCGGGCACAGACCGCCGCAGGTGACGATCCCAGCGTGAACACGGGCAGGATCGAAGTAGATGTGCTCGCGCGGACCGGCCAACTCCAGGGTCTCCGCCGCCGCGGGCGCCGGGACCGAAGAGTCGGCGCTCACATCGATGACGGCCAGGAGCCGCTGGTCATCGCGGACGTAATCGGCCTGGCAGTCGTCGGGCCGGTTGGACAACCGGATCGGCGAGGGGCGGGTGATCGGACCGAGGCGCGTGATGGACAAATCCGGACTCATCTTGCCTCCCTGATGCTAGTCTCCCCGGAAGGGCCGCGATCGTCAAGCTCCTGTTCCAGGCCGTGTTACGACGTTCAAACCAGGAGGACTATGCGCAATTTTTACTAATAATTGCATAAATCTTTATACAGAATTCAGGTGATTTTTCTGGCGTGATGCTATTAAATAGGGGCCCATCCCCGGGTCGGCTCCTCGCCCTTTGACAGCTGACCCGCGCGGACAGGGACGCGGTCAAGGGTGCCGATTCGCATTCCTCGGTTTGGCACCACGACCCCGCTGAAGACCGGGACCCCGGGCCGACCAGCTCGGGGTCTCTGTCTTTCTCGATCAGAGTCCTGCCGGCGAGCACTCACCCGCGACCGCGCGACGGCGGCGTCGGCGCGCCGCGCGCACCGGCGATCACCAGGCCGCCGATCATCACCGCCAGTCCGCACGCTGCGCGCACATACTGCGCGGACTCCTGGAACACCAGCCACGCCGCGAGGATGGCCAGCGGCACTTTCAGATTGTTGGCGACGGCGAGCCGGGCGGTGCCGGTGCGGGCCGCGCCCTTGTTCCAGAGCCAGAAACCGACGGCCGTGGCAATCAACCCCAGGTAGACGAGCACCGCGACGGCGTCACCGCGAATGCGCGGCGGGACGGCGTCGCCGAACAGCATCGCCCCCGCCAAGGCCAGCGCCGCGCCGCCCAGGTACATCCAACCCAACAACCCGGCTTCGTGATGGCGCGCGCGCCCCATCCGGCGGGTTGCCTCGCGCAGAGGCCGGTAGCCCAACTGACCCAGGGCGAAGCACAGGTTGCTGCCCTGGACCAGCAACACGCCGCGCATGGTCTCTGCCGCCGGCAGGCGTCCCTCGGCCACGAGCGCGCCGGCCACCGCCAACAGCGCCGCGCCGAGCGGCCGCAACGGCCGGCCGCGATCGCGCCAGGCGCCGAGCAGCGCTACGAACACCGGCGTCAACAGCGTCCAGAGCGCCACCTGCCAGGCCGCCAGGTCGGCGAAGGCGGCGATGTAGAACACGTACATGGCCCCGAACTGGACCGCGCCCAGCAGCATCGCCCGCACGCGCAGTCCGGTCGCCGCGGTCGCCGCGGGCGCCGCGGCAACGGTCCACGGTAAAAATACGAGCGCCGCGAGCGACAAGCGGGCCGCCGCCACCCACCAGGGGTCCAACCCCGTCAGGTGCTGCTTGATCAGCCCGAAGGAGAACGCCCACAATAACGATGCGGCCAGCAACCAGATCATGCGCGCAGTATCGATCGCGCGCCGGCCGGGTGGCAAGCGCGCAAGTCAACCCGGAACCAGGGTCGAGCCGGATCCGGGTCAAGCCCCCGCGGACGCCGAACTGGCGTGCTCCGACTGAGCCGTCGCGTCGATGTCCGGCGCCACCGCGTCGAAGTCCGCGACCGGTCGCGCCGGCGTCAGCTTCGCCAGCAGCGAGTAGACGACGGGCACCAGGATCAGCGTCAAAAAGGTCGACAGGAGAATACCGCCCACGATGGCGATCCCGAGCGGCCGGCGGGATTCGGCGCCCGCCCCCAATCCGACGGCGATCGGCAGGATACCGAACACCGTCGACAGCGACGTCATCAGGATGGGCCGCAGGCGGATGCGCGCCGCTTCAAACACGGCCGCAGCGATGTCGCGGCCGCGGGCGCGGAGCTGATTGGCGAACTCGACGATCAAGATCGCGTTCTTGGTCACCAGGCCGATGAGCATCACCAGGCCGATCTGGGAGTAGATGTTGAGGCTCTGGCCGAAGGCAAACAACGATGCCAGGGCGCCGACCAGGGCCAGCGGCACTGAAAGCAGGATCACCAGTGGATGGACGAAACTCTCGAATTGCGCCGCCAGCACCAGATAGATGAACGCCACTGCGAGCAGGAACATGAACGCCAGACTGCCGCTCGCTTCGCGGTACTCGCTCGACTGGCCTGTCAGGT
>Ga0334890_1000184_pt1 | contig 121574 bp, 91 predicted proteins | sample GraSluR1_MG_3_FD_207220 | JGI IMG/M metagenome (GOLD analysis project Ga0334890, IMG submission 207220) | Sludge microbial communities from methane-producing bioreactor in Wageningen University, Netherlands - Granular Sludge_31_08-R1 | ecosystem: Engineered > Bioreactor > Anaerobic >... | reverse complement strand
GACCTACAACGGTGAGTTGTACAACCATCAGGATCTTCGTTCGGAACTTTCGGGGTTGGGTCACTGTTTCCGGACCCGTACCGATACGGAGGTGCTTCTGGCGGCGTACCGCGAGTGGGGTGAGGAGTGCCTGGACCGGTTCGACGGGATGTGGTCCTTCGTACTGTACGACAGGAGGAGGAATGTGCTTTTCGGTTCCCGCGACCGTTTCGGTGTGAAGCCGCTGTATTACGTGGAAAACGGCCAAACATTCGCGTTCGCATCGGAGGCGAAGGCTTTTTCCGCTCTTCGCGGATTTCAACGAAGTGTGCGCCCGGAGGCGGTCTTTGATTATCTTGCCTTCCGAACCGTATGGTGGGAAGATGGCAGGACTTTCCTTGAGGAGGTTGCCGAACTGCCTCCATCGCATTCCTTTCGTTTCGATCTTGCGGAAAAGAAATTGCGGATATTTCGCTACTATGAACTGCCTTGTCAAAAAAACGCAGACTGGGAGCCTTTTTGCGAGAAAAAAGGAACGGAACATGTCGAAAGGGTTCGAGAGCTGATCTTTGCGGCAGTGAGACGGCGCCTTTCTTCGGATGTACCGGTGGGGACGTGTCTCTCCGGCGGGATCGACAGTTCATCGATTCTCGGAACGATCGACGCGATCCTGAGAAATGAGCGAATTATGGAAGTCGGAGAGAGGCCGAGAGCGTTTACGGTCGTTCACGATGATCCCTTAATTGATGAAAGCAGATGGGCCGGCCTTGTAGCTGAACATACGGCGTCGGAGTGGCATGTCGTGCGACCGGCGCATGAAGAGTTGCTTCGTGACCTGGAGGATCTGGTGTATATTCAGGACTTCCCCTTCAGCGGCACGAGCATATACGCCCAGTATCGCGTGATGAAACTGGCCAAAGAAAAGGGCGTTACCGTGCTTTTGGACGGCCAGGGAGGAGACGAGTTGTTCACGGGTTATATTCCCTACTACGTCGCGTTTTTCAGGGAAATGCTCGGATGCGCAGCCTGGAAGGATTTGATGAGAGAGTGGAGGGCATTCGGCAATGCTCCGATGTCGAAAATGAAGACGTTCACGGCTTTTTTCAAGGACCGGTTAATACGGAATTTTCCCCGCCCGCTTCAAAAATATGCTTTCAACCGGCATAATGTTTTGATGCAGTACTTGTCTCCCGCATTTGTGAAGGAGCACTATGACCGGAGTCTGGACGCGGCAGCCGAGGCTTTGTCGCAGGAAAAGTCCTTGAACACGATGCTTTTTTCGCTCATGACATCAAGAACGCTTCCTTCTCTTTTACGATACGAAGACCGGAACTCCATGAGATTCCAGATCGAGTCGCGTACTCCGTTCGCCGACGACAGGGAGATGATAGAGGCCGTCTTCTCCATCCCGTCTGTCTATAAGATCCATAAAGGAGCCAGTAAATGGCTGCTCAGAGAATCGATGAAATCGTTTCTCCCCGACGCGGTGTACCGGCGCCGTGATAAGATAGGATTCGCTGCACCGGGAGATTGGCTTCTAAAGGAAAACATGTCCTTGAAAACCTTGATGAACGAGCATCTCGGAGCTTTCTGCGATGTCCGGAAGCTGCTCGGTGAATGGGATACGTTGGTTCGAAATCAGCCCCGGACGGGAATAATGCCTCTTTGGAGGCTTGTGAACCTTGCGCTCTGGCTGAAGAAGGCTTGATTCAGTCAGAGCGTATCAACTCCTCCCACCGAGGAAGTAGAATATGATCCGATTCCCTGGAGGGGCATAGGACGAGTGAAATAGTCAGGTTTTTAAAGCGTATGCTTTGCTTTAGAGGTGTTATTTCTACAAAGCGGGAGTTTTAGGAGAAGGGAAGTGCGGTTTTGTTATTTAATTCCTATGTTTTTCTTCTGCTCTTTTTGCCGTCTACATGGATCCTGTTCCGTATCGCCAGCATATTTCGCGGCATTGATGCCGCAGTTACTCTCCTTATGCTTGCTTCATTATTTTTTTATTCTTATTGGAATCCTCCCTTTGTTTTCTTGATTCTTTTCTCCATCATTTTTAATTACTCCTGGGGGCGGCTCATCGGTGAAAGCTTTGTAGAAGATGCCCTAAAAAGGCGCTCTTGCCTTTACATAGGGATGGCTGTCAACCTGCTTTTGATTGCTTATTTCAAATATACAAACTTTCTGCTTTCGAATATCGCCTTGATAGGGGGCTGGCATTGGACGAACAAAGAAATTTTTCTGCCTTTAGGAATTTCCTTTTTTACTTTTCAGCAGATAGCTTACCTTATCGATTGTTTCAAGAATTCAATGTATAAGAATTATACATTTACACAATACGCTCTTTTCGTATCCTTTTTCCCTCAGCTTATCGCCGGTCCTATCGTCCGGTATGAGCAGATTATGCCCCAGCTCGTCAGGTTGAGAACGTTCGGATTCAGTTATAAAAATATGGTGATGGGGATTTCCCTTCTCTCTTTGGGATTACTAAAAAAACTTTTTATCGCCGATACATTGGCCCTTTGGGTCACTCCTGTTTTTGACGGTTCTCATTCTGTCACTCTTTTCGAGGCTTGGGGCGGCACCCTCTGTTATGCTTTTCAAATTTATTTCGATTTCTCCGGTTATTCGGATATGGCGTTGGGGTTGGGACGACTCTTCAACATCGAGCTTCCCCTTAATTTCAATTCGCCTTACAAAGCCTTCTCCATCAGTGATTTTTGGAAGCGATGGCACATTTCTCTTTCAACTTTTCTAAAAGACTATCTCTATATCCCTTTGGGGGGGAGCCATAACGGGAAAGTAAGGCGCTATGTGAATCTTATGATAACAATGTTGCTCGGTGGTCTTTGGCACGGCGCTTCCTGGAATTTCGTCGCATGGGGCGCTCTTCACGGACTCTATCTATGTATTCATCACGGGTTCCGCTCTCTTTTTCCCCGGATTCGTATCCCCTCTTTTTGGGGAAGGTCAATCACTTTTTCGGCTGTTGTTCTGGCATGGATTCCTTTCAGGGCCCCCTCTCTTTCCCGGGCGATGGAAATATTTGAAGGGATTCTTGGGAACAACGGGAGTTTCTTACCGCCGCATTGGATTCCGGTTTCTTTTCTGCAGGAATTAGCGCAAAAAATGGGTATCGAAGTGGTATTTATGCCGGATTGGGCTTTTTCAGGACCTCGTAGAGAACATTTGACCATTCTTTTTGTTCTGTTCATAGCCGCTGTTCTCTCTTTTTTCTTTCCGAATTCCTATGATTTTGTTCGACATTCCAAATCGAATACTGTTTTCCGTGTGTTGGCGTTCCTTCTTGTCGTCGCGGTCTTCTTTATAGGAAGAGAATCCGAGTTCTTATACTTTCAATTTTAATTTTTTGAAGGAGCTTGCTTTTCATGCGATGGAAAAAAATTTTCACTTCTCAGCTTGTAATTTTGTGCGTTTGCTTTCTCAGCATTGCATTGTTTAACTTTTTCATAGATCCATACGGAGTTCACAGTTTTTTAAATTTCAATTCTGCTAAGGACGAGGTGGTCTCCGTGATGGACCGGCGTCTTTACAAATTGTCCAAATTTACTAAATCCCCTCAGGAAATAGTGATTTTAGGAGACAGCAGGGGGGATTCTCTCCATGAATCTCTTTTCCGGGACCACGGATATGCTGTTTCCAATCTTGCGTATGGAGGCGGTACTCTCTATGAAGCCGTGGATACCTTTTGGTATGCTGCAACAAAAATAAAGTTAAACCATGTTATATTTGTTCTGCCATTTAATCTTTTCAGCGATGAAAATGCAATGAATCTCGTTCCGAATGCTTTGCGTTTGCTCAAGAGTTATCTGGCTTACTCTTTTGATTTTGCTGTTACAAAAGCCAGCTTCTTTGTTTTCTATAATTTAATGAAGGGCGAGAAACTGGTCACACAAACTCCGTCTCTAGATAAAGACGCTTTTTGGCAGCATCAATTGAGCAAAGAAGTCACGGGACGATTTTACGGGGCTTGGAAAACTCCTGCCAAGCTTACAAAAAAACTTAAGGAAGTGGCGGAGTTCTGTATAAATAATGGAATACACCTTCTTTTTGTATCTCCTCCTACTCATTACGATCTTCAGAAAAAGATTAGCGAGTTCGGGCTTGTCGAGGATTATGCGGAATATAAGCGCACTCTCGATGAAATGGGCTTTTTGATCGATTACGATGTTGTAAACGATATGACTCGAAATAAGGAAAATTTTACTGACCCTTATCATTTTAATAATAAGATCGCTTCAGATCTTGTGAAGGAGATCGCGATTTTTTTAGATGCACTTCAAGCCTCTGCGTACACGCAACGGCAGAAAAAAACAGCACGCTTCCAATGATTCTGACAGTTCGCTCTTGCCGAGGCGGAATCTCCTGCTTCATCATTGGTTACGGGGATTGTCAACGGTACATCCTCTCCGCCAGCATCTTGTAGTCGAGCAGCTCTTTCGCGACGGTATGCGAAGCTTCGGCCATCCGGTGCAGGATTTCCGGATCTCTTCCGACTGTCTGAAAGGCGTCGATGATGTCGCTGCGGGTCTCGACGAAAAATCCGTTTCCCTTGAGATACGGCTCGTGGCTCTTGTACGGATAGAGGAGGAGCGGGCTTCCCGCGCACAGCGCGCTCTGCATGGTCGCTGACTGCGTTCCCGGCTGCAGGTACAGGTCGGAGGCGCAGAGGAAGTCCGATAGTTCGCAGCTTTTTTTCCACCCGAGGTAAAGGATCCTCCGGTCGGCCGCGATGAGGCGTTCCGCGTCTTCCTTGATGTCGTCCCGGAGCGAGCCGATCAGGATGAGGCGGAAGCGGGGGTTCGGAACGAGAGAGAACGCGTCGAGCAGTTCGGTTGTGCGCTTCTTTGCGGACATCCTTCCGGTATGCAGCATGATGATTGCGTCGTTTTCCATTCCAAGTTCACTGCGGAGCTTATGGCCCCTCTCTTTTCTCTCTTCCGGAGTGATGACGGCGCCTCCCAGAGGATAGAATTCCAGGGCGGCAAGCGGAATCTTGTACATGGTATGGACAAACTCCATGACGTCCAGGCTGATGCAGAGAATTTTATCGATATGCGGGAGCGCTCTCCGCAGGATCGGGCCGTAGAACCGCCGGTGGAGGAGTTCTCTCGAGACGAACGTGAGCGCGGAGTTGTACCGGTCCACGTGGTTGTCGACGAGAAGCCGGACGGAAGGATGCCGTTTCTTGTACCGTGCGACGGTGAGAATCTCGTATGCCGATGCGCCGTGGAAGAAGATGATGTCGGGATTGAATTCCTCGATCATCGCATAGACGCCCGGGTATGCCCGTATTTTTTTCATGGCGCGATGGGGCAGTATTTTCCGGTAGGGAATACGAAAAACGTCGATTCCGTCGGCGTTTTTATAGCTCGAAGGGGCGACGTAGCCGAGCGCGTCGGGAGTCTTCAGTATCTCGGTGGAGGCGATGATCCGCACTTCATGACCGTCCAGCATGTTCTGCCTCGGCAGGGCGTTCTCCTGATAGTTGAAATTGTCGATGTAAAAATTCGACAACATAAGATGCAGTATTCTCATTTCGTGCAGAAAACCCTTTCAAACGGCTGAGGACCGGGAGTTTCCGGCGCCGTCACTTTCCCCATACGACCTTGTTCACGATCTTCGTGTAGCTCTGAATAATCCTGACGACCTTCACCGACACGTTCGTCTCGCTGTAGTCGCTCACGGAGGAGAGGATCTCCCGGTTCTCCCACATGCCGCGTGAAAGCTCGACGGCCTGGAGGATGTCGTCTCTTTTGATGCCGCCGAGGATGAACGCTCCTTTTTCGAGGGCCTCCGGCCGTTCCGTGGAGGTGCGGATCGAGACCGCGGGGAAGCCGAGAATGGAGGATTCTTCAGGCACGCTGCCGCTGTCAGATAGGACGCAGTAGGCGTTGAGCTGGAGCTTGTTGTAGTCGAAGAAGCCGAACGGTTTGAGATTGCGGACAAGCGGATGAAAGATGAAACCCCGCTTTTCGATGAACCCCCGGCTGCGCGGATGTGTGGAGTAGATCACCGGCATGCCGTAGGTCGCCGCCAGTGCGTTGATCGCGTTCATCAGCGAGAAGAAGTGCTCCTCGTCGTCGATGTTCTCCTCCCGGTGTGCTGAGAGAAGAAAGTAACCCCCTGCTTCGAGCCCGAGTTTCTCCAGGATGGGGGAGGCGTGAATGCGCTCTTTGTGGCGTGTCAGCACCTCGGTCATGGGAGAGCCTGTAACGTAGATGTGCTCCTTGCGGAAGCCCTCCGAGAGGAGGTAGCGGCGTGCGTGCTCGGTGTACGGCAGATTGATGTCGGAGATGACGTCGACAATGCGCCGGTTCGTCTCTTCGGGAAGATTCTGGTCGAAGCAGCGGTTTCCGGCCTCCATGTGGAAGATGGGAATCTTGAGGCGTTTTGCGGAGATGGCGGAGAGCGCCGAGTTGGTGTCGCCGAGAACGAGCAGGGCGTCCGGCTGTTCGCTCTGCATGATTTCGTAGGATTTCGAGATGATGTTGCCGATGGTCTGCCCCAGGTCCTTGCCGACCGATTCGAGGTAGTAATCGGGCTCCCTAAGCCCCAGATCTTCGAAGAAGACCTTGTTCAGCGTGTAGTCCCAGTTCTGGCCGGTGTGGACGAGGACATGCGCGAAGTAGAGGTCCATTTTTTTGATGACCTCGCTCAGGCGGATGATTTCGGGGCGCGTTCCCAGTATCGTCATGACTTTGAGGTGGCTGGTCACGGTTACACCTCCTGGAAAAGTGTATCGGGTTTTTCGGGATTCAGAATTTCGCTGGCCCAGAAGAGGGTGACAAGGTCGTTCTCGCCGGTGTTGACAAGATGATGCGTGTAGCCGGGAGGGATGTCGATCGGCTGCGGACAGTCGCCGGTCACGCGGTACTCCGTCGTTTCACCGCTGTCGATCTGCCGAAACCGGACGACGGCTTCGCCGCTGACGACGAGGAATTTCTCGGTCTTGGTATGGTGCCAGTGGTTGCCGCGAGTGATTCCGGGCTTCGTGACGGAGACGAAGATCTGTCCGATGGCAGGCGACTTCAGGAATTCCGCAAGCCATCCGCGATTGTCGGAACGCATCTTCAAGTCGTAGGCGAAGGCCCCCTCCGGCAGGTAGGAGAGGTAGGTCGCGTAAAGAGCCTGCGTGAAACGGTCGCTGAAGTCCGGAATATGGAGGTCCTCCCTGCTGCTGCGGAATGAGCGCAGAAGGCCGAGCAGATCGCCGAGACGGACGGGGTGCTGCTCGGAGACGGTCGCGAAACCGTCTGGGCCAACAGAGGGCGCGCCGCGTATGCAGCGGAGGAACTCTGCGACGACGTCGTCGATGTAGACCAGCGGCAGAATTTTCTCAGGGTCGTCGAGTCGGACGGGAAGATCGTTCGCGACAGCATGACACCATGTTGCGACCACGGAGTTGTAGTTTGGGCGGCACCACTTGCCGAAGGTGTTGGGAAGGCGATAGATGGTAGCCAAAGCGCCGGTGCGCTCTCCCCAGACCCTGACGGCTTCCTCGGCACGGCGTTTGCTGATGCCGTAGGGAGTGTCTCCGGCAGCGTGTATGGAGGACGAGAGAAGAAAACCGGGATTTTTTCCAGACTCTTCGAGGATGTTCAGCATATCCTCGGTGAGTTTCCGGTTGCCGAGATCGAAATCACGTTCGTCCCGGGGGCGGTTCACCCCCGCGAGGTGCAGAATGAAACCGGCTTCGAGGAGCATGCGGCGAAGGTCGTCGGGGGTGTGTTCCACGTCGTATTCGAGGAGCTGGAACTCCGGATCGTTTCGCAGCACGGCACAGATGTTGCGCCCCATGAATCCCAGGGCGCCGGTGACGAGGATCTTCATCCGCGGGATCTCTCCTTTCGGGCGATCGCCGCCCGGACGATATCGAGGCGCAGTAGCAGGGCTTCGAGTTCGTCCATCGACAGGCGATGCGTGTTGTGGGACGTGTACTCCCATCCACGGGATACGGTTTCGTTGCCTTCTTCGAAGTACTTTTCGTAGTTCAGGCCTCGTTTGTCGGCGGGAATGCGGTAATAGTTCCCGCGCTCCTCGGCATGGGCCATCTCCTCCCGGGTGAGCAGGGTTTCGCAGAGCTTCTCGCCGTGGCGGGTTCCGATGACGTGAACCGGATTTTCCGCTCCGAGCATTTTTTTAAGCGTTCCCGCCAGAAGTTCGATGGTGCATGCCGGAGATTTCTGGACGTAGATGTCTCCTGATTCCGCGTGGATGAATGCGTGGAGGACGAGGTCGACGGCATCCTCGAGGGTCATCATGAAACGGGTCATCTCGGGGTCTGTCACGGTCAGCGGAAGGCCATCCTCGATCTGCTGAAGAAAAAGAGGAATGACGGAGCCCCGCGAGGCCATGACGTTGCCGTAACGGGTACCGCAGATGACCGCTCCGTTGGGGGCGGTTTTCGACTTTGCGATGAAGACTTTCTCCATCAGAGCCTTGGAGAGTCCCATGGCGTTGATCGGGTAGACCGCCTTGTCCGTGGAGAGGCAGACGATCTTTTCGATGCCGTGCCGTATGGCGGCGTTCAAGACGTTTTCCGTTCCGAGGATATTGGTCTTGACGGCCTCTAGCGGAAAGAATTCGCATGAGGGGACCTGCTTCAACGCCGCGGCGTGGAAGACGTAGTCCACGCCCGGCATGGCCACTGAGACGCTCTCCTGGTCGCGGACATCTCCCAGAAAGAAGGAAACCCTGTCGTTTCGGAGCGCTTTCCTCATGTCGTCCTGCTTCTTTTCGTCGCGGGAAAAGATCCGCACCTCTTTGACATCTGTCGTTAAAAGTCTCTCCAGAACGGCGTGGCCGAAGGAGCCGGTACCGCCCGGGATGAGCACTGTCTTGCCGTTGAACATAAAATCCTCCCTCATGCGAAGTGCCGCAGGATAATGTCGGCCGAGCCGGACGCCGTGTAATGGTCGAGCAGATACTGCCGTGCCCTGGCTCCCATCTGCCGGCGAAGATCCTGATTTTGTACCAGAGTCTCAAGATACCGGTTGAAAGAGGTGTTGTCTCCGCTTTCGCACCAGAAGCCGAATCCTCCTTCGACGACGACGTTTCCGATGTCGGTGCTTCTGTCCGTAGCTGCAAGAACCGGTTTCCCGAGGTCCAGATAGTCCAGGAGACGGGACGGGAAGTTGGGTATGGTAAACCGGGGATCGAGAAAGATCAGCCCCGCGTCGCAGGCCTTCAGCAGATCATTATAGTCTTTTTTCGGGAGAAAGGGATAGAGAGTGACGTTCTTGGCGTTCAGCGCGTTGCAGAAGATGCGCAGCCTCTCGTATTCGGTACCGGAACCCACGATGAGGAAGTGGAGACCGGGGCGTCCGGCGTGCTCCCGGAGTACTGACTCCAAAAAGAAGATACCCTGTGGTTTGCCGATGTTCCCTCCGTAGCTGAAGACGACGGCGCCGGAAGGAATGCCGTATCGAGTCCGTATGGAACACGCGGCTTCCGGATCGTCGTCTAATTCCCGGGGCCGTATGCTGTTCGGACAGACTTCGATCTTTTCTCCTCGCAGAGTCGGATGATGCTGTTCGAGGTATCGCTTGTTGGCGGGCGACATGCAGCCGATGAAGTCCGACATCGCATAAAGCCGTTTCTCACGGGCCGAGAAGTAGCGGTGCGCGAATCCGTTTCGCTTCATCATGCCGATATCGACGGCGTTCTGCGGAAAGATGTCCTTCAGCAGAAGATAGCTTTTCGCACCGTCGCGCTTCTTGATGTGCCGTACCAGGCCGTCGAGGGTGATTGGCGGCGTTGAGTAGAGGACGAGGTCGAAACGGACGTTGTCCAGCACGCTATCGAAGGCCGTCTTGAACTGACGCTGCAGAAGAAGCGTGCCGACTCCTTTTTCGACGAGGTTTTTCGTCTTCTTTATGTTCCATGTCCGCACGCGAAGGATATTGATTCCCATTTCCTCAACAAGTTCAGTCTCTGTGCCGAGACGGCGTTCGGAGGCCGTCATCACGTACACCCGGTGTCCCCTGTCCCGAAGTTCCTCCATGAGATCCGTGTAGATGTTTCCTCCCGCAAGCGGGTCGAAAGAGGAAATGGTGGCGAATAGGATGTTCATAGGCTCCCGCAGGTTTTCCGTACGAGGGCGATGACGCGCTCCTGTTCTTTTTCCGTCATGTTCGATCCCGAAGGGAGGCATATTCCATTATCGAAGAGGGTGTCGGATACGCTCTTCCCATCTTCGGCGGAAAAGTATGCGCACTGCGAGAAGACCGGCTGGAGATGCATCGGTTTCCAGACCGGGCGGGACTCGATATTCTGTTCCTGCAGGGCCTTCATGATGTCGGCCGGAACGACTCCCGTTTCGGGGTCGATGATCATGACGGTAAGCCATCGGTTCGCCCTGCCGAAAGGCGCCTCCGGCATGAAAGAGAGACCGGGTGTTTCTTCGAAAGCGTTCCGGTAGTTCTCGAACACACGCCTGCGGGCCGCGACGCGGTCTTCGATCACCTCGAGCTGAGCCCTGCCGATCGCGGCCAGGATATTGCTCATGCGGTAGTTGTAGCCGATCTCGCTGTGCTGGTAGTGAGGCGCCGGATCCCTCGCCTGCGTGGCCCAGAATCGCGCCTTGGCGAGGAGTTCAGAATCGTCGGAGAGGAGCATGCCGCCGCCGCTGGTGGTGATGATCTTGTTTCCGTTGAAGGAGAGGACACCCAGCGAGCCCAGGGCGCCGCACTTCTTGTCCCGGTAGGTCGCTCCGAGCGCCTCGGCCGCGTCCTCGAACACCGGGACGCCGTACGATGCGCATATCTCCAGGATGGAGGAGTAATCGGCGCTCTGTCCGTAGAGGTCCACCACGATGACGGCTTTGGGGAGCCTGTTTTTGGCTGCCGCGTCTTCGAACGCGCGGCGCAGCGCGACGGGACACATGTTCCATGTCTCGCGGTTAGAATCGATGAAGGCGGGGGTCGCTCCCTGGTAGAGGACGGGGTTGACGCTCGCCGAGAAGGTGAGGGAGGAGCAGAAGACAACGTCTTCCGGGCCGATGTTCAACAGCTTGAGTCCGAGATGGATGGCCGCCGTTCCGGAAGAGAGCGCCAAGGCGCCCTTCGTGCCGACATAGGCCGCGATCTCCTTTTCAAAAGCGTCCACGTGAGGACCGAGGGGAGCGATCCAGTTGGAGTCGAAAGCTTCCTGTATGAAGCCCATCTCGCGTCCCGTCATGTGCGGGGAGGAAAGATATATCCGGTGACTCGTCAAAACAACACCTTCTTTATCGAGTGATTTGGCTCATGCTCTGTACCGGGGGAAAAAACCGCTCAGTTGGCATGTTTCGGAGGAAATTTTCGAATGTCCTTCAATCTCTCTCATTTCCAGAAGCCTATCGTATCTCGTTCCGTCGAGTATTTTCTTCCCGATGTAAAAGTCGACGATTCCGCCCGGCGCAAAGCTCTTCTTGTAGCGGAAGATCCCGTCGTCGGCGCCGTAACCGCCTCCCAGGACAAAACGTTTCAGTCCTTGCTCCAGCGCCCACCTCATGATTTCAAATTTCAGAAACTCGTTGGGGCGGAGGTGATAATACTCGCTCTCAGTGCCTCCGAGAAACGAGTAGCAGTTTTCGGTTCCGTAGAGAACCAGTTCCGTCGAGACGACTTTTCCGTCGTGAAGGACGTGAAAGTACTGGAAATTCCCTTTCATTCGCTGAAGCGTTTCAAAAAAATCCTTCGGGAAAAAGAAAGCGTTCCCCGCCTGGTTGCGTTGCATCGTGGCATAGTAAATCCTCAGGAAGTCCTCGATGCGCTCTCCTGAAGGATCTCGTTCTATTTCGAGGCCGGAGGCGACGGCTCTCTTGATGTTTTTCCTGACCTTGTGCTCGAAATTCCCGAAAAGCTCTTCGAGACCGCCTTTCAGGCTTCGCACCACGTTGCGCGAATTGCTTTCGGTGTACCCGTCGAACCGGAGGCGGGCGTCCGTAAACAGGTGGAAACGGACGAACTCGCTGATAAAGCCCTGTTCCCCGCAGAACATTCGATATTCCGCGTCCAGCTCGCCGGAATACTCCCCCTCGATCCAGAAACCGCCGTATCCGTAAGGCGTGGAGATATCATAGAACGTCTCCGGGGGCAGTTTTCCGGCGAAGGGAAAAGCCTCTGCAATGTCCCGTTTCATGACGACGTTGACGGCCCTGCAGCTTCCGTTTTCAAAGTATACCAAGAGGGGCTCCCCTTCCCCGTGGCGGGAGAAGGCTCGTGCATAGTCGGGAAGATAGCAGACATCGTACTGTCCGAAACTCCGTACGATGGAGTGCCATTTTTCGCTCTCTTTCAACGTGAGAATCCGCAGATGGTTCATTTTTATCCCTCTAGGAACCCGCGAACAAGCTCGGCGACGCGCTCCATCTCCCGCCGGGAATATCGCTGGTCGCATATCAGCGAGAGTTCGCTTCCGTACAAAGAGTCCTCGGAGCGAGGGTGCACGTCCGAAAGCGGCCAGTGCACGGGGCAGTAGACCCGGTTCTCTATGAGATGCTTTCGGAGGCCTTCACGACGGTGTTGCTCCCGGAGAAACACCGGAACGAAGAGCGGAGCGTCCTCCTTCTGAAGAAGGGGGAGCTCCAGAGAGGCGCAGTCTTTCAGACCCTCGACCAGTACCGCCGCATTCGCCCGCCGCACGCCCGCGATCATTCTGCAGTCGAGCGCGGCTATTTGCTCCGCCAGCTCTTCGGGGAGGGAATAATTCCTGTAGTCGTGTTCCAGCAGCTCTTCCGCTTGGTTGAAAAGATCGAGGAACCGCTCTTTCCTGCCTTCCTGGTCGCTGATAAATTGCTTTTTCAGTGCCGCTGCCCGGATTCTCATCTCAATGTACCGTTCATTGGTCTTCGAAGGAGGAGGAAGATGAAACTCTCCGTTCCGCTTGATTGCCGCCGATCCAGCGGGAATCCCCGTCCATTTTCTGAAGCTTGCCAGCACGTAGTCGGAGGAGGGGGAGTACGGCGTGCCGGAAAACCAGGAGTGCGTCGCGTCCTCGACGACGGTTTTCCTCATTTCGTTGAAGCGAAGGATGATGTTTTCGACATCCTTCGTGCAGAATCCGAAATACTGCATGACGAGCAGGGCGTCGCATGGAACGGACGGATCGATGTCGTAGGTGAATCTCCCTTCCGAAAACGAAACCCGGTAGAATTTCACGGCAACGCCGTTGTCGAGAAACGGCCGGATCATCGTTCTGCAGCAGTATGAGGGGAGATAGACCGAATCGAACGGTCTCTCTTTCCTGATATCCTGGATGATGAAATCGAGCGATGTTCTTCCTGAGAGGAGGAACGAGAAAGAACGTTCCCCTTCCGGAAATCCGCATTCCGTTCCTTTCTCGATCTCCCAGAATTCGCTGCCGATCTCGTTGTTATTCAATCAGCTCACCCTTCTGAATCGACCAGACGACGATATTGTGATACGAGCCGTTCTTGTAGACCCGGTTGCGCAAGACGGCCTCTTTTGTGAAGCCGCTTTTCTCCTTAGCTCTTTGAGATGCGATGTTGTATTCGAGAATATGGCTGTAGACCAGATGCAGGTTGAGCTGCTCGAAGGCGTACTTCACCAGTGCGCGGGTTGCCTTGGTGCCGTACCCTTTGCCCCGCACGTCTTTGCTCGTCGCGATTTTCGAGTGGAACTGGGCCGTCCTGTTCTTCCAGTCGATGTCGGTCAGTGCGACGAGGCCGACGGCGCCGTGCTCGCGGGTCTCGATGACGGTGCGCAGCTCTCTCTCTCCGGCCGGGAGGTTTTCGAACCATTTTTTCTGCTGGTGATGCGAGACCGGAAAAGAGAACCCTCCCGTCATGAGCTCAATTTCAGGATCGTTCATCATCTCCCGGAGCAGGTCCAGGTCGGATTCCTCGATGGCTCGTAACTGAATGTCCTCGTATTGGTAGATCATGACGCTTCCTCCGGTGAACTCTTCGAATTTTTCCGCCTGATGATGTGCAGGCTTTCGGGCGCTTCTTCCGCCTGGCCGATGCCGGAGCGATCGAATACGCTCGAGACGGTGCGCAGGAGAATGCGGATGTCCCCGCGAAAGGAGATCGAATCGATGTACTCGAGGTCGAACCTGAACTTATCCTCCCACGAGAGGGAATTTCTGCCGTTGACCTGGGCGAGCCCAGTAAGGCCGGGGCGCACCGAATGCCGTCTGCGCTCCTCCGGCGTATAGAAAGGGAGGTATCGTACCGACAAGGGGCGCGGTCCGACGAAGGACATATCTCCCTTCAGGATGTTGAGCAGCTCCGGCAACTCGTCCAGAGATGCGGAGCGAAGGAAGCGGCCGAAGTTCGTGAGTCGCCGGCTGTCGGGCAGAAGCGTGCCGTTTTCGTCTCTTTGATCGTTCATCGTCCTGAACTTGTAGATCGTGAAGAGATCCTCGTTCAGGCCGGGACGCTGCTGGCGAAAGAGGACGGGACTTCCGAGTCTGAGCCTCACAAGGAGCGCTGTGATCAGAAGAACCGGAGAAAGCAGAGCGATGAAAAAAAGCGCGAGGAGAAAGTCCAGGGGCCTCTTCAAGCGGAGCGCGTAGCATGTCCTCGAAGTGCCGTGCCCGTTTTTCCGTCCGTTTCCGGGAATCATCGTCAATTCCTCCCGCAGACCGTGCAATGGGGGATGATGTTCTTCAACGAATCGAGGATCCGCGGCCGGTCTTCAGCGTGCGCCGCGTCCCGAAGTTCTGCGAGGAGCGCGTCAAAGTCCGCCGGCAGGTCGTTGTTCCGTGCGAAGAGAATTTTTTTGAACGTCGTCGTTTCCGTCCCCTCCTCGGCGGTTAAAAGTTCCTCGAAGAGCTTCTCGCCGGGGCGGATCCCGGTGAAGGTGATTTTGATGTCCTTTTCAGGTTCAAGGCCGGAGAGGCGGATAAGATCGCGCGCCAGGTCCGTGATCTTGACCGGTTCGCCCATGTCGAGGACGAAGACGGCGCCGTTGTGCTTCATTCCGCCCGCCTGAAGGACGAGCTGGGCCGCTTCCGAAATGGTCATGAAATAGCGCGTCATGTCCGGGTGCGTGATGGTGACGGGGCCGCCTCGTTTTATCTGCTCCTTGAAGGTGGGGATGACGCTTCCGCGGCTGCCTAGGACATTGCCGAAGCGAACCGAGACAAAGGCTGTTCCGGAAGGCGATTTGGCCGCGGCGGCGCGCACCGTCATCTCCGCGACGCGCTTGGAAGCGCCCATGATGGAGGTGGGATTGACGGCTTTATCGGTGGAGATGTTGACGAACACTTCCGTATTGTGCTCCAGCGCGAGTTGCGCGAGGTTCATGGTGCCGAAAACGTTGTTGAGCACCGCTTCCTCCGGATTTTCTTCCATCAGGGGGACGTGTTTATGGGCGGCCGCATGGAAGAGAACGTCGGGTGCAAAGCGCCGGAAAACGCGGGAAAGGCGTTCCTTGTTGCGGACATCCGCGATGACTGCTGAGAATGAGGTGATTCCATGATCCGTGAGCAGCTCCTGTTCGATCTGAAAGAGGCTGTTCTCTCCGCGTCCGAGAAGCACCAGGTGCTTCGGGCCGAAAGGAAGAATCTGGCGGACGATTTCACTGCCGATCGAGCCTCCGGCGCCGGTGACGAGGATGGTCTTTCCCTGGATATAGCCCGCGATGCGCTGGAGTTCAAGGCGGACGGGATCGCGGCTCAGCAGATCTTCCACCTGGACTTCACGGATGCTGGAGATGGACACCTTGCCGGAAAGCACTTCCCAGATTCCGGGAATGATGCGTGCCGGAACGGCGGCGCGCCGGGCCTGTTCGATCACCGAACGCACCGTACTGCCCTGGGCGGACGGGATGGCAATGAGAATTTCATCCACTTTCTGGCTGCGTGCGACGAGAGGGAGGTCGGCAATCCGCCCGAGGACAGGGTAGCCCACGAAGGTGGTCGTGCGTTTTGCAGGGTCGTCGTCGAGAAAACCGACCGGAACAAGGCCCGCGTCCGGATGGCGGAGCATTTCGCGCGCAATCATGGAACCGGCGTCCCCGGCGCCCACGATGAGGATTCGCTTGGCAGGGAAGGCGCCGCTTTTTTTCGGAAGAGGAAGCAGGTTTCCTTCGTGGAAGAGGCGGAGGCCCATTCTCGATCCTCCCCAGAAGAGCAGCAGCAGAATGCCATCGATAATGGGAATGCTTCGCGGAAGCGGAAAATACGGAGTTCCCAGGAAGAACGACGCCGCCGAAGCGGTAGCGGTGAAGATCAGCGCACATTGCAGGTGCTGCATCAAATCCCGGATGCCGACGTTGCGCCAGGACTGGCGGAAAAGAGAGAAATAAAGGTTCAGCGCTACTTTGATTGTTGTGCTGATAACGAGATAGGGTAGAAGCATTTCGCCAAATACGAAAGGAATGGGAAGCCCAAAACGCAAAACAAAAGACGCCCATGCGGCAAAAAAAGCAAGAGTTGTGTCGATCGAGAATTTTATAAGGAGTCTTCGGGAAAAGCGACCGATTTGCACTACGGCGAACATCCTTTCGAGCTTTAGGGCCCCTTGAACTGGAAACAATGATAGCATAAAGCTCCGAAACCGGAAGAGGAAAGGGCCGTTAAGAAAATACAAAACAGGGACATGCGCTTTTTTTTCAGCAGGTACTGAACGTATGCCCCTGAAGAAATCTATTCGGGAACTGCGGGCGATTTACGGACTTCTTCCTCTCCAGCGGCGGTAATCAATCTTATCGACTTCCATTTGAACGCAAGCTCTCGAGGATCGTCGCCCGTGCCGACTTGCATTGGTGAGACCGCGTCCGGGTATTCCAGGTTTAAGGCCAGTCTGCCGCCTTCGATTGTCGACGCAGGTATGAAGACTTTGATTGTGCGAGTTCCCGATTCAATCACCTTGTCAAAAAGGATTTCCTCCCTTGCTGACAGAATAAGGCGCTGCCTGTTCCCGTATATGTTATGAACTTCGAATTCCATTGTCATATCATGTTTCGGAGATTCTTCGAAAGGTATGGAGAGACTTCCCTTTTTGCCCTCTGTCCAACATCCGTCGCTTTCCGGCGAGGATAACCCGTTGCGGTAGAACATCGATACCGGGGACTGTTCCTCTGAGAAATTCAGCTTTTCTCCCAAAGAATAAGACCTTTCATTATCGATCACCATTTCAGTGACAAGGACTCCCAGTTTGCGAAAATCCGCTGATTCCCTTATTTCTGCCGGAGACGTGGGGTCGGAAATTGTAAATTCGATCTTCAGGTTCCCGGTTTGTAACAGTTCATACGGAATGACAGCCTGATACCATTTCTGAAGATTTACCTGCCATGTCGCAATCCGCCGGTCGTTGACGATCACACCGACTTTCTGATGAGAGAGCCCCCCCCCAAGGTATGCTGCGGCCTTCATTCGGAGTTGAAGATCCTTCCCTTCCTCAAGATCCATGATGTTAAGAAGTATTCCTGAACGTGAACCGTCTGTCCAACGGTGCGTGTTTTCCTGGTGGCTCCAGCCGTACGTGGTGTACTTTGAACTTGTCCCGTCCAGGCCGAATGAAATCTTTTCACCGAGGGTGTACGGCATTCCGGTTCCTGTATCTGTGGTTTCGCGAAGTTTGATGGAGCTCCATTTGAAGGCCAGCTCGCGGCTGTCCTCGCTTTCACCGATGCTTTTCGGCGAAAATGCTTCCGGGTGCTCCAGGAGCAACTCCACGATATCGCCTGTAAGCAAGGATGCCGGGATGAAGACGGATAGCGATCCGGTCCCGCTTCTAATTTGCTCGTCGAAAAGCAGCGTCCCTTTTATCGATATTCTGAGTCTTTGACTGTCTCCGAAGATGCGCCCGACAGAAAGATCCAGGCTGAGATCATCAACGGGGGAGCGCTTCAAAGGAATAAAGAGAGTTCCGCTTTTTCCATCAGTCCAGGAGCCGTCCTTCTCAGGAGCGGAGAGGCCTTTGGTATAGAAGCCCGCCTCTGCGGCGATGACGGAAGTGAGGATGTCCTCTCCTAGCGGGTAACGCCGTTGCGGGTATATTACGAATTTACGCGCTGCTATGCCAAGCGCGCGTGAATCTCTCGACGGATCTCCAACATCCCTGGGTACAGTGGGAGAGGCGATGACAAACTCGAGATTCAGCATTCCGTCGGCCAGAAGATCCGACGGAACGAAGGCCTGGTACCATTCCCAATCTCGTACCTGCCATGTCGCAATCTGGCGACCGTTCACGACGACGCCTACTTCCTGGTAGGGGAGCATGCCTCCAAGATATGCCGATGCCTCCATGCGAAGAAGCAAGTCGTCAGCACTGTGGGATTCGGGTATCTTAAAGGTCATTGCGGCACGGGGGCCGTCTGTCCATCGTAGATCATCCTCCTGCAAGCTCCAGCCGTAAATTGAATACCGTGAGGCTGTACCATTTTTTGCGAAATCAAGAAGATCTCCGGGAGAATACAGATAGTCTGCGTCTTCAAGGATATCCAGTTCAGAAAGCGCTATTCCCAGTTTCCGGACATCTTTTCTGTCCATCTCCAGTTCGATCGCTTCCCTCCGGGACAGGCCCAGGTCAATCGGGGCGGTGGGATACGGAATGATGATGTCGATTATATTTGTATTTTCAATGTCATCGAACTCGACGTAATGCTCCATAAACTGGCGGCCCAATCGAATTTCCCGCCTTTGCCCGCCGACACGGATTGTAAAAGGTTCACCGATATTAGGACCGAAAGCCCTGGCAAGAATACGCATTCGGAAATTTCTTGGCAGATTGCGAAGGAGCTCTATTCTCATAGTGCCTCCGGAGGACCAGATCCCCCAATCCTCCCATTCGTCAAGAATAGAAACGCCGGTGACGTCTGCAACGCCGTGAAGTCGTGAAAGGAATTCGACACTCAAAGAGCTTTTTGAAAAGTTCAGGTGGATCGGCTTGATTTTCCCGTACATCGTAAATTTTGGAGTCCTCCATTCCAGCCAGGAGTCGTCCTTTGTGACAACGTGATCGCCTGTGACAAGGTACCAACGATCCGGCCTCGCAGTGGTAAGGTCAATTTTCCCAGGATTTCTCCCCCACGCTGCAGGCAGCGTATCAAACTGAAACATCGCTTTTAATTGATCGTCGAAGACGCTCCCAATGGATACCAGCTTGGAGGATACTGTCGCGTTGAAATTTTGCCGTACGAAAATGGCGGCTCTTTCCATGTCGTTCGGAAGTCGGCCGTGCCTGTACAGGTCAGGGTTTATCAGGGAATAGAAGCCCATTAAAGGCAGTGCTGCGAGGAGGTAAACCCGGCTTGCGAGTTTCGGTTTTTTTAAGAAGAGTCCCGCGGAGAGGACGGAGAAAATTCCAAAGGAAAACCAAGTAAAATGATTAAAAGCAATGGCTCTTAAATCCGGGCAATCATTCTGCTCTATTCTGTAGGAGAACATCGTGTTGCAAAGGACGTAAAGCATGAAAAGAGTAATACCCACTGCAATAAAACGGCTTGTCGCAGTTTGTTTGAACTCTCGGGTATAAATAAAAGAGACAATTATAATAAAGAAGGGGAAGACGACATTGTAATAACGCATCATGATTCGGTTTGTAGATCCAAAACCGCGTAAATAGGCAATACTTGCGAGGAAAAGCCAGAAAAACACGAAAAAAGCATAGACGGCAATTTTTTTCATATCCTTGCCATTGGAATCCCGCTTGCAGGATCTCGATAACAAGACGGAGAAGAAAATGATCAAGGGAAGACCATACATAATGGCGAGTGCCATGATATGTTTGTGGGCTTCTCTGTAAAGTCTTTCGAAAATGGTTATATAATAAGAAAACTCCGCTAAAATCAGTTCCAGGTAAAAGGAAAGGCCTTCCCCGGCAGGGGTGGCGGGGCGGACCGCCACCCAGTTCATTCCTCTTTGAATTTGCCTGGACATGTAGCCGGGTTCAAGTAGACCAGAAAGCGCTCCTTCCCCTAAAAAAGATACGAGAACTCCGCGCACTGAGAGCATTGCGATAAAAAAGGCCGCTGAATTGAGTAGTATCCGCGGAATATCGAAGGAAAACTTTTTTTCAGAGTCGTTTTTCGTGGTACGTGAGAGATGTGCTATGTATGCAAATGCGAGAGGGGAAAGAAAGAAAAGCCGTGGCGTCACAAAAACTGCGAGTCCCAATAGACCTCCGACAACGCTCCAGAATACAAGAGGAAACTTGCCGCGAATGTGTTCAGCTTTGAAAAAGAAAAGCGAAACGAGAGAAAAAAATAGGAAGGCGCCGCCGAGGAGAATTAATTTTTTAAGTGAGTCTCCAATAAAGATCCATCGAATACTCTCTCGTGTAAGAAGCATGAGGAACGCAAATGCTATGGAGAATACCGTACTCTGAAATCCTTTCAAGAGCCAGTGTTTTTTTCCGTCGGAGCTGTGGGATGTAAAGCATGAATACGCTATGAATGCCACGATTGCCGGAGCGATAAACAGCATTCGCTCTCTTATAAAGGAAGCAAGCCCCAAAAGCACTCCGGTGATTCCCCAAAAAAGAAACGGATACCTCTCTCTCTTTTTATCGCAGTACAGTATGAACCATGATATGAGCCAGAAAAAGAAGAGATACGGCATGTCCGCCATAAAAACCGTTGTGTATATGTTGATTGGGGAGGCGAAGACAAGGAAAGTCACCAGAAGCGAAACGGACTTTGAGCATACCTTGCGTGTGATCATGTAGATAAGAGGCATTGTTGCAGAAAAGAAGAAAATATTGAAAATTTTGGCGGCGTTGTAAAAGTTATCCCCGAAATAATTCGTGAAATAATAGATAAAATTGTAGAGGTATTCCGGGCGAAGAGGACCATGGGGGCCGAAAAGCAGCCTGGATGCCCTGCCGTGAGCCACTTCATCTCCCATTACATGAGGATAAGGGGCCGCGATGGCTCTCAGGACAACCCAGAAAAAGACTATAAAAAAGGCTGAGAGGAGAATGTTCATCTCCCTGTCGGTAAAATCGTCCCTGAGGAGAAGCTGTTGAGTTGGTTTTCTTTTGAAAAATCCCAAAAAGTCATTCAAAGTATTCATAGGGCCTCCTTGATAATTCTTAAAGCGAAAAAAGCTTTGTCATTGCTTTAACACGATCGATTTGATCTTCTCGGCGCTTTCTTTCCAGGTCAAGCACGGCATAGCGTCCGAATTTGGATGCTCGTTTCTATTATAGAGCTTCATCCATTTTTTTACGGCTGCTGCCAAATCGTTCCCCCCGGTACCTGAGAAATAGAAAGCATATGGACCTGCTACTTCACGAAAAACAGGAATTTCCCTTGCTATTATTGGCAGTCCATGTTTTGCCGCCTCAATCAGCGGGAGCCCGAACCCTTCTCCTTCAGAGGCAAAAAGAAGGCACGTCGAAGAATTATACACTTTTTCGAGATACTCGTCACTTATGTGCTGAAGCCAAAAGAGGCGCTTCTCCCGTTCTTCGTGGCATTGAATTATTTCGATCAGGGATTCCATCATCCATCCGGTTTTTCCGACGATGACCAGATTGCACTCCGTGTTTTCTTTCCAGAGTTCCGTAAACGCGTCAAGGGTCTGCCGGTGTCCCTTTCGCGGTTCTACGGTTCCGACCATCAGAAAAGTCGTCCGCTTTTTCAATTCTGCGAGCACTATACCGGCGTCTTCCGGAAGCCCTGTTGTGGGGGCGCTTCTGTCGAGATCGGCTCCGTGATGCGACCATTCGATCCGAAGGGAATCCAAGCGACCGGGAGCGTGTTGCTCCATCCAGGAGCGAAGTTCGTCAGCAGTCGCCTTCGAGACGCAGATGCAACCGTCCATCCCCACTATAGTTTTCAACCATTTCGCATGCGCTTCTCCTACACCCTCCTCGAAAAAGTGCGGCATCGTAATCGGCAGGATGTCGTGCAGCATAAAAAAAACTTTGACGCCGCGGTTTCGAAGCTGCCGGTACAGAGCGTCCTTGGAAGCTTCAATCGTCATGTCGACGGCAAGATCCGGGCAGAAAAGAATGTCTCCGTTTGCTATTTCCGCAACTTCGTCCGTCATGATTTCGGAAGGGCATTCGAGAAGATTCGTTGTGAATCGCCGTGCGTAGCGATAGTGCCAGCGGACTCCTTCGTTGAATAGATAGACCGGTTCTATCCGGTATCCTTCGGGAGGCGAGTCGAGAAGAGCAAGGAGGAGAGCCCGGACGACCCGCTGAATTCCGGTTTTGAAGTCGTCACGGCAAATGACCGAGACGTCTACCAGAAGCTGTTTCCCGGCAGTCCTGCGCGGAAAAGTTCCCGAGACCGCCCGAGCGAAATCGACGAGATCGTCTGCGTTGTGCGGAGTGTCGATCTCGGTTTTCACCGCGATCATGAGGTCCTGCAGGTTTCTCCCGTTCGGAGCGTACCATTTTTCGATAGCCCGCACACTTTTTGGAGGACATCCCTTGGGCTGCGAGGCGCCCATCGCCTCTGCGATGGGAATGTATTCGCAAATCGCGTCGTTGGCCGCCCCGTACAAATTTCTCATACGTTGTTTTGACTCTTCGGAGTGCACTATGACTCCGAGGGCGTTTTGAATGACGCTGAAGTTGATGGGGTATTTGCCGACGAAATCCAGTTCTTCCGTACGGAATTTTCCCTGCAAAGCCTTGTAGCCGTGCGACAAGTAGACGTCTTTTGTTCCGCCGAAAGGAATATGTCCGAAATGATCCCGATATCCCAGAAGACCTCCCAGTGCGAAGTCGTGCAGAAAGACCACGCCCGGTATTTTTTCCAGCAAGGGAAACATGAAGAGATGAACGGGCGAGTTTCCGAAGTGGTAGAGCACCCTGTCCATATCCTTATGATGTTCCTCGAGCCACTGTGCGTCCCGGATCGAACAGAAAAGCTGAATCCAGGTGTCGCTGACCGATTCCTGTTCGACAACAACGGTGATATCGTAGAAGTCGCCGAGCCGGCGGAGCAGTCCGGCACTGTAGGCCGCCACGCCGCTTTCCACATGAGGAAGCGGGGAGACGTAAGCGAGAGTCGGTTTTTTCGGCGGGTATGCAGCGCAGATTGTCGCTTCGGCAGCCTCACTACGGACCTGTTCAAAAATATCCAGCGTTTTTCTGCCCCAGCTTTCCGGAAAAACACCTGCTTTGGATCTGCAACCGGAATCTTCGCTTGCCGACAGCGGTTCCAACAGGTTTCCCGGCACGGAAAGTGCTTTCGAGAAGGATGAAATATATTCGGGCGACGGAACAATAACCCTCGCAGCCCTTTGAATGCAGGAGAGTTTCCTTTTCAGGAAGCATGCGTGAACGGCATCCATTTCCGTCAGCTCTCTCAAGGGAGACAGGGGACTCCGCTCCAGAAGCGCGACCACTGTCGGCGCCCTGTTTTTAAAATGTCCTATACTTGTGACTCCTTCTTCATGGTAGCCGATGAAAAAATCCGGCACGAAGATGACGTCCGGTTCCAGGCTTGCGAGGAAGGCCTCGCGGATCCTTTCCGCAGCCTCGCGGCGCCACGTGTTCCCCGGCAGAGAGTCGCGCACGGGAGCCGGAGCCTCCCAAATTCTGATCTCCTGCGGTGAAAGCAATTCGCTGAAAGCGTTCCGCAGGGGCTCTATCGTCTCCGGAAAAAGGGCGCTAAGGGTAAGAATGACGGTTTTATCCCCCTTGTTACCGACGATTGATTTTGCCCATGGGAGAAAATGCTCTTTCACTTCGCCGGAGAGAAGTTCCCGCTGCGCTCCCTGAAGGTCGATGACGATGCGCATTATTCTGTCTCCCGTGCATCTCTTTCGTTCCTGGTTTTCAGCTCGCTGTAGAGGTCTTTCGCATGAGGAGCGAGGCTTTCAAACTCGACCGGAGTAGAGGAGAGATCCTCTCCGGTCTTCAGGGATTCCTGTGACGAATCGGCGCATAGCTCCGCACCGGAAGTGGTCGATGGAATCTCTGCCTGAGGGGTGTCAGGATGTATCGTCGGCACGTTTGCGGCTTCGGAAAAGGAGTCGGTTCTCCATTCGTCCGATGTGGCCAGTTGCTCAAGCCTCGCCCTGAGACCGGGAAAAGGCCGCAGAAGGAAGAATATCGGCTTCCCGAGAAGGGGTTTCTCCAGAAGAAATCGGGTCGTTCTTGCCGCGGACGGCTTCAGGAAATTCTTGAATCGCCGCCACCTGTTCCGAGAAAAGTCGCCGAACGCCCTGTACGGGGCGGTAAGTTTCCAGGAGCGGCTGTTCACGATCATCTGGAACGCGGCTTCCATGGCCTGCGTTCGCGCTTCAACGTCCCGAAGTTTGCTCTCGAGCGCAAGGTCAATGCGAGAGTGATACGCTGCAGCCAGCGTTTCAGATTCTGAAATCCTGAATTGAATTTCGTTGCGGGCGGTCTCCAGTGAAAGATCAAGACGGGCTATGTCGGCACGCACTTCACCGATTCGTTTTCCGGCAGCGAGCTCAACGGCGTCAATACGAGCATGAGTATCGTTTAAGGCATCGTCGACGGGTTTCTGGACGGAACGGTCATACAGTTCCGCCAGATTGTCAATGGTGACGCCGTATTCTCTTTCGAATTGAGTGTCGAAAAGCCTCATACGCTTCGCGCTCGTTTCTTTTTGTGCGATGATTGCATAATCGGGACTGACACCCTTAATAAGATCGATCATCCTGGTTTTTTGCAGCTCTTCCTGTCTTGTTTGCTCGTGCAGACGGACGATTTTCGTTCGTGCGAACCCGTAATGCCGGGGCAGGAAAGAAAGAAGCTGGGGGGGCAGCGGAAAACGATGGGTTGGATCGATATAAAAGTTCGTAGTGCCGACGATAAGATTCTCCGGGTTTGGCGTCTCCAGAATAAGCAGACCCCCTGGCTGGAGAACTCGTAAGGATTCTCTGACGATCGACTGAAGTGTCTCGAACGGCAGGTGTTCCGCTATGTGAAACCCTGAGATGATCGTTCGGCTATCGTCGGGAAGTTCCTGCAGCGCGAGGAGCGCGTCCCTTTTTTCTGCCGGGAGACGGTGATTTTTACACTCGACAAGCATTCCTTCGTCCAGATCCACGCCGAAAACAGAAAAACCGTTCTCGGACATCAGTTCGAGCCATTCCCCCCGGCCGCATCCGAGGTCAAGGACGGAACACTCTTCGTAGAGCTCCTGGCAATGGAGGACAAACGGAAGATAGACTCGAAGTCTCGATTTGATAACTTCCCGAGAACCTCTGTAGCATGCTTCAAAGGAACTGTAGAAATTATCTTCTGCCGAGCTATCGTGATGGGGATTCGTACCCTTCTTTTCGGAGCAGGCTGAAACGCTGCACGAAATATTTTCTTTTTCCATATGACCTTGACACCTCCGAATATAAATAGGGTCGAATATCTTTCCTGTGTGTGACTTTTGGTAGAAAAAAGTGCTCCCTCTGCATATTGACAGGTATTTTACTTTGTTTTTCGAAGCCAGATGCTGCCGCCTATACTTTTGAGGCATCTCGGCATGTTCCGTTCAAACCAGGCCCGGTGTTTTTTCTGCATGTAATCCGCAAACAGGACGATCTCGAAGTGTTCGTTGTATTGAAGAAATGCGCGCAGTATGTAGGCCTCGTTCCAGTACCGCCCTTCCTGAAGCCAGGCGTCGATGTATTCAAACGGCCAGAAAATGTCGTGCAAATGGATGATGACACCGGGCTTGAGTGAAGGCAGAATCTTGAAGAATATATGGTTGACATCGCTGTTCAGCTTGGATACATGAGTGGAATCGATGAACAGGATATCATGAGCCTCAAGCGCTTGTATCGCTCCGATATCAAAATCCTGGAGTTTTTCCTGGTGGAGCATGTCTTCGAGGATATCCCCCGGTTTCAGCAGCGATTTTACGGCGTGAGGAAACGGATCGATCAGCTTGATGTTTATTTCCCCGTTGAAATGAATTTCATTTGTGTCCATCATAACGCACGAAGAAAGACCGGAACCTACTTCGATTATTTTACGCGGTTTGAAGTGCCGTATCATGCTGTATAAAAAAATGGCGTCGCTGTGGATGTAGGAATTGTTTAAAAAAAAGTACCTGAAACGGGAATCCCTGGTCTCCGGAAAAGGACACTGGTCGTGAAACGGCTGCAATTCACGCAGCATCCTGCGTTGAAACTCGTCGTTCATTTCCACGGCGAGCATATCTTCATACGTCTTGTATTTTGCAATGTCTTCGGACGATGGGTGCGTCGAATAGAAATGCCCCGACGGAACGAACTCCCTGTGATTTGTCAGCGAGCGGCGTTCCTCGCAGGTCAAAAGCACCAGCATCAGGTCCTGCCTGCTGATGGCCGCGCTGGACAGTTCCTCGGCGTAGTGTTTTTTGCCCTCTTCATCGGCTTTTCTCAAAAGGATTGATTGATAGCAAAAATCCACGAATTCCTCGTCCGACATTTTAGAAACTGCGTCGAGCATGAGAAGACCTCCGTTTTTGTATTGCGGTATCGCACATTATAATTCAAAGATGCAGCCGTTACGGTTTTCTTGTGAAAAGAACGCACGTTCGTACACCCGGATTATCGAGGGCATTCAAAGAGAACCTGCCCGAGAAGCTGCGCGGCGCTCTCCTCCCAGGTGAGCCGGCGCAATCCGGCCGATTGCGGATGCAAAGACTGTTTATAATGTCCAATCCAGGTTTGTATTGCCCGGGCGAGATCGTTTCCATCCGCACCTGAAAAGTAAAAGGCGTGTTCTCCCGCCACTTCGCGGAATACCGGCAGATCGCGTGCTATAGCCGGTATTCCGTGTTTCGCCGCTTCGACCAGCGGAAGTCCGAAGCCTTCTCCCTCCGATGCGGCGAGAAGGCACGTGGAGGCCTGGTATATTTTTTCAAGAAATTCATCGCTCGAATCTTCGATCCAGAAGAGTCTGGTTCCTGCCTGTGGATGTTCTCGCAGGCGGAGACAGAGATCCTCCGTCATCCACCCCTGCTTGCCGACGACGACAAGATTGAGGTCCTCTCCCGAAGCCCAGAGTTCCTCCATCGCCGCCAGTGCCTGGGTGTGTCCTTTCCTTGGCTCCACCGTTCCCACCATTACGAAGCTTGGATGCTTTCGAAGTTCGGTCAGGATTTTTTCGCCGTCTTCGGGCACTCCCTTTGAAGGGATCGAGTTCTCTACATCGGCGCCGAGGTGGAACCAGCCGATTCGAAAGGGAGCGGAATCCGCGGGAATGTTCTTTTCTCTCCAGGATCGCAGCTCCTCGGCGACGGAGCGGGAGATGCAGAACGCTCCATCGAAGCGGCATATCGTCCGAAGCCATTCCGAATGGGCTTCCTCCGTGCCGGGTAGGAAGCAATGGGGAAGCAGGACGGGAAGGAGATCGTAGACGACGAAGTAGACCCGTACCCCGGCGCGATGCAGTTCTTCCAGGTAGAGTTTCTGACGCTGTACCACGTGATGCTGCAGATCAAGCCCGAGGAAGACGTCTCCGGCGTGAAACTCGATGGGGGAGTCTTTCTCCTCTTGAGGGGCGCTGCCTTGAAAGGCCCGGATAAAGTTTTTCGCGCAACGGTATCCCGTCTCTTCAGTTGTTGCGTAGGCGGGCTGGAGAAGAACGTTTCCGGGAGGATTGTCGAGAAACTGCTTGAGGATGCTTCTCGTCACCCGTTGGACTCCGCTCCGGGCGTCTCTTTGGCAGAGTTCGGAGATATCGACGAACAAGCGGGAGGGGCCCGGTTCGGGGTGATTGATGCAGAGAGCCCATGCAGTCTGGAGAAGATCGTGCTCGGTCAACCGGTCACCGCAGCTTCGGATAATTTGCCCGGCCGTCGTCTCGGCTGTTATAGCCGGGATCCGGAGAGACGAGCCTATCTTGTTTCGTGTGTTCCATGCCTCGAAAAAATTGATGGCCCGTCTGGCGGTTGAATCCCACGAGAAGCGCTTCGACTGGGCTACCGCATTGCGGACGAGCCGTCTGCGGAACTCGCTGTCCGTCAGACCGAATTCTATCTTCGCCGCGATGGAATGTTCATCGAGAGGGTCGAAAAGCGCCTCTTCCAGCCCGATCACCTCCGGTATGCTGGACGACGAAGAGCCGATGACCGGGGCGCCGCAGCTCATGGCCTCAAGGGCCGGAAGGCCGAAACCTTCGTGCAGGGAGGGAAGGACGAAAAGGCTGCAGAGAGCATAGAGGCGGACGAGATCGTCGTCGGGGACGTACCCGGGGCAGATGAACCGGTCGTTTGTCAGTCCTTCGTCGGCAGCTGCCCGTCGCAGTTCGTACAGATTTCCCTCCGGGATCCTGCCGGCGAGGACAAGTTGACAGTTTTGCCGAATACTCTCCGGAAGGAGAGCGAAGGCTCGGATGAGCCGGGGGAGATTTTTTCTGTCGTCGACCCCCCCTGTATAGAGGACGAAATCCTTGATAATTCCCATGCGAGCGAAGAGATCTTCCTTTTCTTCCGAAGAAACGGAGATCGGACGAAAAACTGTGTCGCAAGCGGTGGAGATGACGGTGACGGCCTCTTCCGGCAGAGCGAGGGTTCGTTTTCCCTCGATCGCCGAAGCATTGGAAATGGCCAGGTATCCGTCAGCATCCCTCAACGAGGCAATTTTTCTTCTGTAATATTTTTCAAACCGGGGATTGGAGGCAAGATACTTGTCCGGATTCAGGAATGGAATAAGATCGTACAGAACCGTCATCACGGGAAAGGGCGGCTGGATGCGGCCTATGCTCGTGACAGCGTCGTCGGCGTATCCTTCGAACAGGCTGGCCACGAGCAGCACATCGGGCTGCAGCGACGCCAGAAATGCTTCCCTTATCTCTTCGGCGGCTTCCCTGCGGGCCTCGTTTCCGGGCAGTATCTCCCTGACGGGAGCAGGAGCGTACCAGGTACGGATACAGTGCGCGGGGAGCAGGTCCTGAAATGCCTCCCGAAGCGGTTTGATCGTCTCCGGGAAGAGCGCGTTCAGCGCGATGATGACTTCATGCTCACCCTTTCGGCGCGCAATGCCCTGCGCAAGGGAGAGGGAGTATCTTCCGATCCCCCGGTAACGGCTTTCTGATTGAGCGCCTTGAAGATCAATAACGATGCGCATCAGACCGTATTCTCCTTTTTTCGGCAAGCGCGGATTTAAAATGGCTGTAAATTTGTGCGGCATGCGGCGGGAGAGGTCCCAGGGTTGATATGATGTCAGAGGAAGCAGCGTTTTCGAAGGGGGAAAAGAGCCGGCGCAAGCGGGACGCAACGCCGGGGAAACAGTCAATAAGACGGATGGCGCGCTTTTTCAGCGCAGGATAGCGGACCACCAAACGCAAGGCAGGAGTCAGCAGTATTCTTACGAGTTTTTTTGCATTGTTCCGTGCCGTGTCCCGAGCTTGCCGGGTCAAACGGGATAGCAGTGTCATGCGTCCTCCTCCGGTTCCGGATTCTCCGTACAGGATATTGCAGGTTCAAGACGGGCGATCCCTATGAAAAAATCTCCTTTTATTCCGGCTACTTCAAAATCCGTCACTTTGTCCATCCAGTTGAAACAGGAATACACAGTACCTTCTTCCGTGTGAAGAGCCGCTGTTACGGTGTATTTTCCGGGCCCGATGTTCATGTGCATGGAAAAACAGCATGTGTACCGCCCGTCTTTGCGGCACCGCACGGGAACGCGCGAACGGAAGGTGTTTGCCCCGAAGACATCCTGGCCGAAGCGGTCGCGGATAAGGATTCCGACCGTGAGGTTGTCGATTTCAACGTTCGACTTGAAGGAAACGCTAATACTTGTTTTTTCGCCGGCACATACTATGGAAGAGTGCGACTCATTTCCGGTGACCGCTACATTCGTGATCTTCGCCGCCATGGTGCCGAAATCGGTCTTTTCGGCGCACGGAAAGCTGTTGTTCTGCCTCACTCCGTCGTCGTTCAGCCTCGAGATAAGGAAATTATAGCTGTTCACGACTTTTTCCGGGGTTCCCTCGTCGATGACGTGGCCGGAAGCAAGAAGGAGCGCTTTTTCGCAGAGGACTTTCACGGCGTTGAGGTCGTGCGAGACGAAGACGATGGAGCCTCCACGTTCCTTGAACTTCTGAATGGCCTTCATGCACTTCTGCTGGAAGTGCGCGTCGCCGACGGAAAGGGCCTCGTCCACGAGAAAGCAGGAAGGCTCGGCGTGGTAGGCGACGGCGAAGGCGAGGCGCATCACCATGCCGGAGGAGAAGGTCTTGAGCGGGTTGTCGATGAACGAGCCGAGCTCGGTGAACGAGATGATCCGTTCTTCCTTCTCCTTGATCTCGTCGTTGCTCATTCCCAGCAGCAGGCCGTTCATGAAGATGTTCTGCCTGCCGGTCATCTCCGGGTTGAAGCCGGTTCCCAGTTCGAGAAGCCCGGTGACTTTCCCCGAGATGGAGACTGTGCCGGAGTCGGGGATGAGGATGCCCGAAAGCAGCTTGAGCAGCGTGGATTTGCCCGCTCCGTTGGGGCCGATGATCCCCAGGGTCTCCCCGTCGCCCACGTGAAAGGAGACGTTTTCCAGCGAAGGGTAGAGCGTGTGGAAAGGCCGTCTCAGCAGGATCTCCTTCAGGCGGGCCGAAGGTGCGGGATAGATTTTGAAGCGTTTCGAGAGCCCCTCGACATGGATCATCGATCATCACCTTCGATGAGCAGGGGAATGCGCAGCGTGCGGGATGCGTGCGAACGGGCCGCGAACCAGAAGTCTCCCTCGCGGACCAGGTCGAATTCGGCGATGTACCTCCCGGGATTCAGCTTGAGGGTCTCGTTGTCGAATATCGCGACGACGGCCTGCTGCTGCTTCGGCCGAAGGGGGTCGGAGAAGGCGAAGCGCGGATTGTCGAAGAGGATCATCTCCCCTTCCGGGCCCAGGATGTGAAAGGAAAGGTAGACCGGGTTGCTTCTGAGCGTGCTGTCGAAGGCGTTCGTTCCGTAGTTTTCGACCAGGACCGGGACGGATGTCCTGTCGCCCGCGCGGAGCGTGATCGTCCCGGCTTCGCTCGACAAGGATGCCAGCCACGGTTCGTGGACGATGGTGATGTACCGTTCGGCGGCGAGCTGCTGGACGAGGAAGAAGAACGAGGAGAAGAAGAGGCACGACGAGAGAATAAGCCGTATCACGCGCCGGGACTGCGTTGCGCTTGTCGTAAGGCTCCGGCGGGCGAGCAGCAGTGAAAAGGCGAACAGCAAGGCGGCGGGGAGGATCATAGGAAATCCCTCACGTCTTTTTCCAGTCTTTTGAACACGACGTAGGCGACGGCGAGCACAAGATGCCCCAGCAGCGTCAGCGCGATGAGGTGCCTGAAGTTCGGGAGGCGGTTGTAGAAGAAGATGTCGTGGTAGGCTCCGATGAAGAATGTCGCCGGGTTGAGGCGAAGCAGCGACTGGACGAAATCGGGAAGCATCGTCCGCATGTAGACGATCGGGGTCGCCCAGAACCAGACCTGGATGAGGATGTTCACCAGTTCGCGGAGGTCCCTGAGAAAGACGTTGAGCGTCGCGAAGAGAAAGCCGAGCGCGTAGGCGAAGATCTGCTGCACTGCGAAGACGAAGGGGACGAAGAGGATGGCGGAGAAGGTGAGGTCAGCCCCTGCGATCAGGAGGAAGATCATGTAGAGAAACATGGCGACGACGAAGGTGACCGTTTCGGAGAGCACGACGTAGACCGGGAGCCGCGGCAGGTAGATGCGAATTTTCGAGATGAGGTGCCGCTTGTCCACGAAGACCGTGGAGGCTCTGGAGACGGTGTTCGCGAACGCCGTCCACGGAAGGATGCCCGCGATCAGGTAGATGCTGTAGCTGTAGATCGAGGAGATTCCGGGGAGCTTGGCCCCCATGATGCGCGAGAAGACCACGGTGTATATGGCGATCATGACGAGAGGCCATAAAAACATCCAGAAGACGCCGAGCACCGAACCGGCGTACCGTTCGGTAAAGTCTCTTTTCGTCAGTTCGAAGATAAAGCCGAGGTTCATTCAATCCCGTCCTGTCCGCTTCTTTAAACGCGTATTCAAAAACGCTGCGCGTCATTATACCATATGGCGGGGCCTCTGAAGCTCTGCGCGGAAAGCGGTTGCACCGAAGTCCTCCAAGTCGGCCGCAGGCGTGCCAGGATGGAGTTTGCTGGTATAATAGAAAAACGTATTCTGCTTTGCCGCAGAACAGGGAAATGCACTCTTTTCCGCTTTCTCTCCGGACCTGCGGTGAAGGTAATTTCCCTCGGCTTCCGCTCCGCTGGGAGCGCCGGCGCACGGAAAGGAGAATTCCCGGAGTGAACGAAAAAAAGACTTCCCTTTTTCTAGAGGACGCTGAGAAAGCCGCTCCCGTTCCGGGCGAAGACGGCGAAACGCCTGTTTCTTTCGCCGACGGAACGATTTCTGACATCTCATCCTCCTTCGTCGAGGCCGATCCTCCATCGACGGAAAGCGAATCCGTTCCGCAAGAGAATAAACACGATCAGCTCCTGGCACGGCTGCGGGATGAGGTCGAGCTGCGTTCCCGCGAGGATGCCGAGCTTCTCGCCGAAAGAAAGAGCGCTTCCCGAAAACGGGACGGACATGCCGCGGCGCCGTCGGAAATGCCGCGATCCCTGGAAGAGAGCGAACTCCTCGTTCCCGCCGCATCCGGCTCCGAAAGGCTCCAAAAGGCGGACGGAGGCGGACGAAAAAAGCCCTCTCCCGGAAGACGATTCGCCGGGGCCGCCGGCGCTCTTTTCCGTCGGATGTATCGCATCCCCGTGCTGGGCTATTGTATCGAGCTTCTGGTCGATGTGTTCGGCCTCCCCGTGCTGCTTCGGGATATGAAGTCCCGTTCGGCACGGAAGGAGAAGGTTGTCCAGGCACGCCTCGAAGGCGTGGGGAACCGGATCGCCTCGCTTCGGGAGGCTCTGGAAGCCGGCCGCAGGGAGATGGAAGGCAGGCTAGAAGAGAAGGCCGATGCTTCGAATGTCGCGCGTATCGAGGGTGAACTCTCTCGAAAGGCGGACGAGGAGCGCCTTGAATCGTTCGCATTGACTTTCGAGGCGGGGCTGTCGGCGAAGAGCGACTCCCGGGCCGTGGAGCAGCTTCGGGAAACCTGGGAGAGGGCCCTTCAGGAGCTGCGGGAGGATCTGGCGAAGAAAGCGGACGACGGACGCCTCGATGCAGTGGAGGAGAGCGTTCGCGCGAAGGCCGACCTCGAGCGGGTGGAATTGCTCGGAGAGAGGATCGACGAGCTGGCCGGGCGGCTGGACGCTCTCGACGGGAAAGCGGATTCCGACCGCGTGGAGCAGATCGAGACGCAGCTTTCCCGGAAGGCCGACCTCGAGCTTGTACAGCAGCTATTCCCGCTCAGGGATGACGTCGAGGAGCTGAAAACGTTAGGCGGCAGGCTGGAAGAGGCCGCCGGCAAGGCTTTCGATGCTCTGGATACAAAGGCGGACGCGGCCCGGGTGAATTCGCTCGAGTCGATGCTGTTGCTGAAAGCCGGAGAGGATGCAGTGAACTCCCTCCGGAAGCAGCTGGAAAACATCCGCGGACGCTTGGTTGCGCTCGACGGGAAGGCGGATCTGGAATCCCTGAAAACGCTGGAAACAAGACTCTCGATGAAGGCCGATGCCGATTCATTGGATTCGTTCGTCGAACAGCTGAGAGAACTGACGGATCAACTGAGCCTTCTCGAACGAAAGGCGGACGCGGGAAGAGTGGAAGTGCTGGAGTCGCAGCTGGCCCTGAAGGCGGGCGCGGACTCGGTCAAGTCACTCGGAGAGCAACTGGCCGCAATAGGGGAAAGCCTCGGTGAATTCGGGAAGAAATCGGACGTCGAACGCCTGGAATCCGAGCTTTCGCAGAAAGCCGACGCCGGAACGGTGAATACTCTCGACGAAAAGATTGATGCTCTCGTGACAGGACCGCTCACCGCGCTCGACGGGAAGGCTGATCTGGAATCCCTGAAGGCGCTGGAAAGAAGTCTCTCGATGAAGGCCGATGCCGATTCATTGCATTCGTTCGGCGAACAGCTAAGAGAACTGGCCGGACAACTGAGCCTTCTCGACGGAAAGGCAGACGCGGGGAGAGTGGAAGCACTGGAGTCGCTGCTGACCCTGAAGGCCGACGCAGATTCCGTAAAGTCCCTCGGAGAGCAACTGTCCGCCTTCGGAGAAAGCCTTGGTGAATTCGGGAGGAAATCGGACCTGGAACGCCTGGAATCCGAGCTTTCGAAGAAAGCCGACGCGGGTGTCGTGGACTTTCTCGACGAAAAAATAGACTCTCTCGTAGCCGAACAGTTCAGCCTGCTCGATGGGAAGGCCGATCTGGAATCCCTGAAGTCGCTGGAAAGAAGTCTCTCGATGAAGGCCGATGCCGATGCTGTGATTTCGTTCGGCGAACAGCTGAGGGAATTGGCTGGTCAACTGAGTCTTCTTGACGCGAAAGCGGACGCGGATCGAGTGGACGCTCTGGAATCGCTGCTGGTTTTGAAGGCCGGTACGGATTCCGTCAATTCCCTCGGGGAAAAACTGGCCGCGATGGGAGAAAGCCTGACCGGGTTCGGAAAGAAGTCGGACCTGGATCGCCTGGAATCGATGATTTCGCTGAAAGCCGACGCAGGGGTCGTGAATTCCCTCGACGAAAAGATTGATAATCTCGAGATAGAGCATTTCACCGCACTCGGAGAGAAAGTCGATCTGGAGCGAGTGGAGGAGCTGGAGTCAAAGCTTGCTCTGAAAGCTGATGCGGATCGAGTCGAAACGCTGGAGTTTCTCCTCGCCCTGAAGCCCGACGCCGATTCTATAAAGGTCATGGGTGAGCGGCTGGAGGAGCTGAGCGGACGTCTCGGCGCGCTCGATTCCAAGGCGGACTCGGAGGAGCTGCAAGCCCTCGAGGCGAAGCTGACGGCTTTGGGAGACGGCTTGAACGAACTTGGAGAGAAGATGAATCTGGAGCAGCTGGAGGCGCAGCTCTCGCAGAAGGCAGATGCGGGAGCTTTCAGATCGCTCGAGGAACAATTCGGATCTCTGTCAGGGAAGCTCGGTTCGCTTCCTTCGAAGGAGGATCTGGACCGCTTGGAGTCGCTGGAGTCGCAGATCGCTTCGAAGGCTGACCTCGAGATTGTGAAGTCGCTCATGTCGATGAAAATAGACGTTGAAATTCTGAAGTCGCTCGGAAAAAACCTGGAAAAAGCATCCGGAGACACTCTCGGAAGGCTCGATCGGAAGGCGGACGCGAAGACCGTCAGGGAGATAGGCGATCGGCTTTCGACGCTCGCCGAACATTTGGGTGCGCTCGATTCGAAAAAGGCCGACGCCGACGCCGTGAACGAAGCGCTTTCCTCGAAGGCGGAAAAAGATGTGCTGGAGGGGCTGCAGGAGTCCGTCGGAGACAGGCTGGACGAAATGCAACGGCGTATCGCCGACCAGGGACAGCGCACCGGCGCGGAGGAGCGGCGTCTCGCCCTCTTCCGCGAGGAGGTAAAAGCCCTCATAGCCACTTCGCTCGAAAGAGGGATGCGCGCGGAGGTCGAAGAGAGATTCCGAGCGCACTTTCCCTATGTGCGGAAGATGAAGGAGCGTTCCGCCGGGTTTTCACTTCTCGGTACCGGAGTTGGAGGACGCTCGCCGAAAGCCTCTGAAAGCGCGGAGAACGCAGCCGCCAAATCGAGGAAGAGGGTGAAAAAATGAGCAGGCGGATTGCTCTCGTAGCTGCTCTCCCGGGAGAGAACGGACACTGGGGAGCGCAGCATTTCTCGGAAGGCCTCTGTTCCGCGCTCGAGGAAGCGGGCGTGAACGTGGAGGTGGTTCCCGTCGTTCATGACGAGTCTTCGTACGAGGCGCTTCTTGCGACGTATGCCCGGTACGCGGATCTCGACCTTTCCTCCTACGACGGCGTGCTGTCCACCAATGCGCCGGGCTGCCTCGCACGTCATCCGAACCTCGTCTGCCACCTTCTGCGGACGGCGCGGCGATACTACGAAATGTTCGACGTGGAATACCCGGCACCCTCTCCGGATCTCCGCCGCCGGAGGCGGCATATCCAGGATATGGACAGGGAAGCGCTCCAAGGGGCGGCCCGCCTTTTCGTTCCGGGCAACGAAGGGCGGATACGCCTTCTGAAGTATCTCGGAATCGATTCGGAGGTGCTCTACCCCTTCGCGACTCTTTCCGGGCTGCGGAGCGAATCGTACGACCATCTTCTTCTCCCGGGACGGCTTCATCCGTGGAACCGCGCCGACCTGGTCGTCAGCGCCATGGAATATGTGAAAAGCCCCTTGGACCTCCTGATCTGCGGAACGGGGGAGAACGAGGACGCTTTAAAAACGCTCGCCGCAGGAGATCCTCGCATCCGTTTCCTCGGCCGCGTCAGCGGAGAGCGGCTGGCGGAACTCTATTCCCGCGCCCTCGGAGTCGTGTCCGTTCCGGTCGCGGCGGACTTCGGATACGTCGCACTCAAGGCCGGACTGTGCGAAAAACCCGTGATTACCTGCACCGACTCGGGAGAGCCCTCCCGGATTGTATTCAGCGGCCGGACAGGATTCGTCTGCTCTCCCGACCCGCGCGAAATAGCGAGCTGTATCGAAGTCTTTGCGCAGCACCGGGACCTGGCTGCGGCGATGGGCCGGGTCGGGCGCGGTTCGCTGGGGCACGTCTCGCGAAAGCATGTCTCCTCGGTACTCTGCGACGCGCTTGGATTCCGCGCCTCTCCTTCCTCGTCCGTCTCCTTCCTCGCCGGCGGGAGCAGAACTGCATCGCCTCTCACACTGGTGCTCGATACGCAGCCGGTCGATCCCCCGGTCGAGGGCAGCCGGGCAAGGGTTCTCGGGCTCTACGGAGATACCGGCTTTCCCGTGCGCTACACGGGGGCTATCGCGGAGGGCGGCGCGGAAGAGGAGCATCGTTCACTCACGGCAACGCTGGAAGAGCAGGATGTCCCCCTTTCGCCGGAACATCGCGACGAGATGGACCTTCTGCTGCAGCAGGCCGGCGACAATGCGGCCGTCGATATTTCGTTCCCCCTGCTGGGACACCTCTCTCCGGGGTATGCGGCCAAGGCGGCGGAGGAAATCGGGAAAGCGGGAATCGTGATTTTCTCCCGCCCGTGGAGCTATCCGCTCGTCGCCGGAACTCTCGCGGAGAGCGATGCTCTCGTGGTCTACGACGCCCACAATGTGGAAGGGGTTCTGCGCTGCTCCCTCCTCGACGATGGCGCATCCGGATCGGAGCTCGTCGGATTCGCCGGGGAGCTCGAGTCGACGCTCTGCACCAGGGCCGACCTGATCCTCGCCGCGTCGCATCGGGACAGACTCTCTTTCGCCCGGCTGTACGACATTCCGTTCGAGAAGATCCGGGTGGTCCCCAACGGAGTGTTTCCCGATTCCTCCGGGTTTCCCGACGAGGATGAAAAGAAGCGTCTGAAAGAAGAGGAGGGGCTTCCCGACATGCCCGTCGCGGTCTTCCTCGGAGGCGCATCCCCCTCCAATGTCGAGTCCGTGAAGTTCATCCTGACGGAAGCGGCCCCCGCGATACCGGATGTTTTCTTTCTGCTCGCAGGCGGAGCGGGAGAGTCGGCTGACTGTACCGTGCCCGGGAACGCCCGGCTGACCGGGATCGTCGACGATGAGCGGAAAAAGAGATTGCTCCGCCTCGCCGATGTCGCGCTCAATCCGGCCTCGGCGAAAGCGGGGATGAACATGAAGGTGTTCGATTATCTTGCCGCCGGACTTCCCGTGCTCGCCACTCCCGCAGGGATACGCGGAACCGTTCCCTGCAGGACGGGGGCTTTCCGGCTCTCCTCCCGCGAGGAGTTCGTCGAAGATCTGCGAAGCCTGCTGGGGAACCGTGAAGAGCTGCAACAGATCGCCTCCGCAAGCCGCTGCGCATTGAATGACGAACACTGCTGGAAAAACATCTCCCGGAATCTCGGGGCCCTGCTCTCCCGCCATTCCGGACACCGGAGAAAAAAGAAACCGTTCTTCTCCGTGGTGGTTTCCGCGAGCGAACAACCTGAAATGCTGGAGAGGCTTCTCCGTTTCCTTTCGATCCAGACGTTCCGCGATTTCGAGGTGATCGTCGTCGACGGTTGCCGTACCGGATGGAACGGCGCCGGGAAGTTCGACATGCTCGATCTGTTGTATCATCGAATCGGGACAGCGGATCCGGCCCGACTCCGCGAGACGGGGGCCTTTCTCGCCCGGGGCGCGGTGCTCGCTTTTCTGGACGGCGACTGCGAACCTTCACCGAACTGGCTTGCCGCGGCCCGCCCGTGGTTCGACGATCCGCGGAACGCAGGACTTGAAGGATCGATCCGCACCGACCTCGGATGGAACGATGAAAGGAGAAGAAGTCAGAGCGAACAGTTTTTAAAGAATAATTCCGCGCCGGCGAACTTCTTTGTCCGGATGGAGGCCTTCAACCGCACGGAAGGGTCGGCAACCTCGCGCCTTGAGAAAGAGACGGGTCCGATAGCCCGCCTGAAGGAGTTCGGCGAGATCCCCTGCTGCGAGAACGCCTGGGTGTTCCGCGCTCCGCGCTGAGTAAAGGCTCCAGGGTCCGGAAACAAACGGTTGTTTTCGAGCGATGCTTCCCGAAACCGGGCGAGTGCTTGGAATACGGGCAATATGCCGTTACCGGGCGAAACTTGATACTGGAGAATGCCGGGAGGATCGTGATTCCTTTGATAGAGAAGCGACAGAAAGGAGTTCCGGTCTCGATGAACAACGAAAACCCGTTTTCAGTCCGCAGATTTCCCCCTCGGTTCTGAAAGAGTCGAGGGTATATCATAAGGGGGTGTATTTTATGAGAAGACTCGGTTTCAGGTTTTTGGGCGTATTTTTGCTCTTTTATGCTTTCACTGTTCCCGCGAGTGCGGACGTGTTGCCTCGGACCACCACGGCCACTCGCGACATAGTGCTTATGGAGGACTACGAAGACGCCTTTGAGGAGGTCGCAACGGAAGGGGAGAAGGCGGTATCAATGGACGGTGAGGAAAAAGCCGCCAGGCTCGACGTCGAAGAGATTCACAAGACGGACTTTGTTCTTTCGCTGGAATCCGGGAAGTCCGCAGAGGGAGATGTCTACTCGATCGGCGACAAGATCGAGTTTTCGTTTACTTCCGACCAGGACTGCTACGTGACGCTGCTTGACTTCACGCCTTCGGGGAAGATCTACGTTCTTTTCCCGAACAAATGGGTTTCCGACAATTTCGTAAAGGCCGGCGAAACGATCCATGTTCCGGCCCAGGGACAGAAATTCGCGATGAAAATCGGGGGCCCTGCCGGGGTGGACGTGGTCAAAGCCATCGCTACGAACGTCGAGACGAAGATACTCGATCCGGAGAACCAGAGACTGATGGGACCCTTCACCGTTCTTGAGGATGCGAAAGCGGCAACCCGGGATATCATTCTCTTCGAGAAGGAACCTGACACTCATGCCGAAGTTCCCTTGAAGTGGGCGGCGGCTTCTCTCGCAGTCTTCACCAAGGGCGATACCCCGGAAAAGGGAGGTTTCGGTGTGACGATCAAAGACGGATGGATACTCAAAGCTTGGGCAGACAGGGATGCCTTCCTCACCGGGGAAGCCGTCTTTGTGAAGCTGCAGAGCAACCGCCCCGCCGCGATCATCTCTCTTCTGAACAAAGGCGCCAGCGGCAAAGAGAATGTTCTTCTTCCCGAGGGTGTGGAGAGAACGGTCGTGCCGGGCGCGATCACCGTGCTTCCGGGGAAAGAAGACAAGTGGAAGCTGATCGCTGCATCGGAGCCGGGACTGGATACTGTCACTGCCGTGTTGCGGGATGAGGAGGGCACGGAAGTCGCTGTTTCGTTCGTTATCACGGTTGAGGAGTAGAGGCTCGACATGAGGAGCGGACGCTGTTATCCGGCGGTGCTTCTCACCTTGAATTTTTTAGGGAACGGAACTGTACTCGCGGCAGGAAGAGGCGGAACGGATTGTCTTCTGGAAAGGGCGAAAGGGCTCTACGGAATCGATGATGCGCACGTGTTGCTCGAAGAGGCGAAAAAGTGAGGAACAAAGGATGAATTTGAGAGATGCTGTCATCCCGACTGTGTCCGGCGGACTCGATGGTTCCGTGCACGTGCATCTGTTCCTGGAACGCCGCGGATTCATCGAATCGAAAATGAAAGGGCTCTGATGTGATTATCATCGCCTTTCCTCCGGTTGAACGATCGAATTCGCCGGCGGAAAGGCGAACTCGTTTCCGGCAGCGGTGCTTTCATCTTATCATCGGGAGGTTGTGCAGAGTGTCGCGAAAAACTCTTTTTTGGACAGCGATCGGCTTTTTAATTCTATGCGCGGGAATTGTGATCGCACAGATGAATCTGACCGCTCTGACGGCGAACGAAACGGCTATGTCCGCCGAAAGCCAGGAATTGCAGGGGATTCAGGGAGCGGACGAGACGACGATGGTCGTACAGAAGACCAAGATGAACAAGAGCGGAGCGTCCGGCAAGAAGGCGGCGGTTTCGCTTGACGGGATTCACAAGCAAAAACTCCAGCAGTACCGGGTGATCAACGGGGCTCTCGATACCCAGAAGAAGCTCTACGCGGCCCAGAGGGCGGACGATCCCGGCGCATCCCGGCTTGCAGCGTCGTTGAAAAAAGAGATTCCCAAGGCCCGGGATGCTTTGAAGAAGCTTCGAAAACTCACGGACGACGAAGTCGCCCTGATCAGGTCCACCACGAAGGACGCCCAGGCGATCAAGGTCGCCGAGGCTTCGTACGCTTCCTGGAAGAGCGCGGTCGATCACCTGAAAGACCAGCCTCTGACCGACGGAGAGATGAAGGCTCGCAACGAATCCATCCGCAAGAACTCCGAGGTTGCCATCACCAATGCGCATGAACAGGCGAAGCAGGTGAAATCGAACGAGCTTGCTCCTGAAGATAAAACCCTGCTGAAGACGAACGTGGTGGCGAATGCACGCAATATCTTCGCGAACCTGCAGCAGATCATGAATCAAATGCAGTCCGTGATGCAGTCGATAAGCGGCGGAGCCGGTCCCGGAGGAATCGACGTGAACGCCCTGCAGCAGCTCGCTGGAACTTTTGAAGGAATGGGAAAGCAGATGCAGGGGTTCCTCGGGAACTTCGGCCCGTTCGCACAGACCGTGGGCGCCCTCGTTGGCGAGAACGTCTCCGTTCCGACGCTGGCGGTTCCGGATTTCTCAAGTATGCTGAAGATAGGGGCGGGTACGGGCGGCGTCTCGATGCCTTCCGTTCCGTCGATTCCGGGAGTGAAGTTCAAGCCGCCATTCTAGGGTTTCGGCCTTAACAGAACAATAAGGGGGGAGGATGCATGAAAACGAGAGCGGCCGGCGCAGGCGTTTTGTTGCTGCTTCTTGTTCTTGCGCTCTTCCCCCTTGGAAGCGCTTCAGCCGCTTCCAAGGGGGAAATCCAGATGAAAAAAGGGTTGGAACTGTACTCCGCAAAAAAGTACGCAGCCGCCGCCGATTCTTTCAAACAGGCCTCCGCGCTTCTCGAAAAAGAGAAGAAGCTGTTGCAGGCCGCCGATGCATCCTACAATGAAGGTCTTTGCCGGAGAAGTGCTCCTCCCGATGAACGTGAGAAGCCGGATGACCGATACAAGAGTCTCATGGCGGCATTCGACCGCGCCGCGGTCCTGTACGGCAAGGCCAAAGAAGGAATGAAAGAGGTCAACGCGCTGCTGCAGGGTGCGCAGATTGCGTTCTCCTCCGGACGTCTCTCCGAGGCTGAGAAACGATATGAAGAAAGCCGAAAGAAAGGAGAGAAGCTAAAGGCCCCGCTGCTTCAGGGGCTTGCTCTGGAGGGACTTGGGAAGACGGCTTTTCAAAGAGGGATGGTCGGAAAAAGTACAACTTTTTTGTCGGAAGCGCATGCCCGATTGAAGGAGGTTCCGTCGGCGCGCCTGAGAGTGGCTCTCCAGCTGGCGGCAGCGATACGGAAGTCGGGAGACCTTCCCGGAACGCTCCTGCGGCTGGAGGAAGCGGACAAAGAGGCTGCCGGGCTGGCACAAGACGAAAAAAACAAAAACCTTGCCGGGCTTTTGCGTTTTCTCATGCTCGCGGAACAGGGGCATACCTATCTCCAGCTGGGAGTCTTCCATAAGGCGCAGGAGTACCTGCGGACGGCCCTGGAGTTTGAGCAAGCGAATCCGCTGATCAGCGAAGAGAACCGCATGAACGTGGAAGGGAACAATCTTGTCTCCGAGGGAGAGCTCGGCAATCCCAGGTTTTCAGCCGATGCGCTGGAGACGCTGCGCCGGAGGGCAGGCGGCAGAGGATTGACCGAAATGGAGTGCACCAGCCTTATTTCGATGGGAAGAATGCTCATGATCGACGGGAAGTATCCCGAGGCGATGCGCTCTTTTGAAGATGCCGCAGGAGTCGCGCAGAGAGCGGGACTCGGCAACCGCTATATTCATGCTGTGATCGCCAAAGGGAACCTGATGTACTTCCAGGGAATGTGGAAGGCAAGCGAAAACGCCTACAGGCTGGCATTTCACGGCGCTCTCGAACAAGGCGACATGGAGTCGGTCCTCGTCTCCCTCCTGGGAGTTGAGCGGATCGCCCGCGCCAACCACCTCGGGTTGTCGGGAAAAATGGATTACAGAAGGATGCAGGGTGTTCCGTGGCGGGGAGCGCTGCTGCAGGAAAAGAACATCCTGCCGGTTCGCGGCGGCAGTGCGTTGCGCGGAGCCTGGACGGGACTGATGGATCTATCTCGCGGCTGGTTTCTCGGGTCCGAGCCGGGAATTCGCGGAGCGCTCGCCGTCGAGGCAGCGGCCGATCTGCTCTCATGGAGCAGGATGAAAATCCTTGGAGGACATCTTGTCGCGGAGGGCATCCTCAGGCTGGTCACGGGGCGGGAGGAAGTGCTTGCCCAGGTGACGGAAGCTCTCCTCGCCCTGGAGAAAGGGCATGCGGTCGATCCCGATGCGCGTGCAGCGGCATATGCCGCATGCTGGGACGTTCTTGCGCACGGAGCTGGCAAGGGACTTCTCGTGAAGGCGGAAGATGTCCCGGTGATTCAGTACGACGGATTTCGAATGCTCCCGGAAGGTCCTTCAGAAGAACCGAAAGGGAAAGGAAGCGTATCCTCTTCGGAAACCCGCCGTATGCTCACGGAGATAACGGACGCATTCGGCCGCCTTTCCCTGCGTGAGACGGATCAAAAAAAACTGGTCCGGGCGCTGATAAACGGCGAGCCTCTTCCGGATTTCCTTCTCTCGCTCCTCGCGGCTTCCGCTGGCTCCCGTGCGGTTGAGAGGGCGCATGCGATGGAAGGGCGTCTCGCTGCAGGAGGAGAGAAAGCATCCGCCGCCCGGAAGGAATTCGCCGGGATTATTTTGGAGATCCTCGATCGGCTGGGAAGTTCTCCATTGGATGAGATCCGCGGAAACGACAAGCTGGGGCGCTATCTTAAAGGGATTGAAAGAGTATCACAGCAGGAAAGGATGAACCTCGCGGAAAAACTGGCCGGTTCGACGCCTCCTTTCATCATCTATTCCCTCCGAGAAGCCGCTGCGATGGCCGATGTCAAGGAGGCGTGGAACAGCGTCTCCCTCCGTATCGTTCTTCTTCGCAATCTCGGTGTTCTCGGGAATGCGAAGGAGATGTCGCTCCGTCAGGGGGTGGACTACATCCTTTCCGCCCTGACCAGGGGCACGGAGATCTTCGAGAGGCGCTTCACCCTGTCGGAAAATGATTCACCAGCCGAAAGGGAACGGAAAATCACGCAAATGGTCTCCCTGGCGAAAGAATTGGCACGTGCCGAGCTTTCTGTACGATTGAGAGGGTGCAGGAGCATCGCGGAGGCGCCGGAGGGGCTGATCGGTTTCGACGACAGGCAGGCTGCACGGGAACTTCTGGCGCGGTACCTGCTCGCACTCGGTGAAACGCGGCAGGCCGCGTTGCTCGCGGAGAAAGTCAGGCAGAGTTTCGGATATTCAGCCAGAATCACCGATGGAGTGCCGAACCCCGAGGTTGTCTGGAGAACGCTCTCGGTATCCGCCAAGGCCGCTCTCGCTTCGGGAGACATCCCGGAAGCCCTCCGTTTTCTCGACCAGGCCATCGACGTGATCGATTCCGTCTCACCTTCGGACGGGACAAGCTCCCAGGCTACAGCCGACAAGCTGGAAGTCCACCGCACCGCCATAGAGACGGCATTCAGCGTGTGGAAAGCCTCTCCCTCGGACGAGAATGCCGCGCTGCTCTGGAGATACCTTGAGGGAATGAAAAGCCGCCAGTGGCGCGAAATGCTGGCGAGCACCGGGGCTCTCTTTCTTGACGGCCTTCCCGAAAAGGAAAAGGATCGCTACTACGAACTCAGAATGAAGGGCGCCCAACTCAGCGCGAAGATTTCCTTCATGGATCTGAGAGGGGTAACGGAAGAAGCCGACGAGGCGAGGGCCGAGCTTCAGAATGTGAGAAGAAGTATGGGAGAGCTCACCTCAAGATATACTGTCGATTTCCCGAGACAGGCGCCTGACCTCGACGAAGTCGCGGATTCGATTGCTCCCGACTGGGGAGTGGCGAATTACTATATTTCCCGAAATCTCTCCTTTGTCTTCGTCCTCGGGAAAGGGAGAAAACCGGAAGTGGTTCAGCTCCCGCTTGATTATGACAGCTTTTTCGTGTACACACACTGGATGAGAACGCTCCCCGACGCCGTCGAATTCCAGCCGGTCCGTGCGAACGACGCGGTGATGGCCGCAGGAATGACGTCCCCTCGTCTCGCGGAACAGCTCTTTGAACCCGTTGCCCGTTTTCTTGGAGGCAAGAAAAAACTCCTCGTCATTCCGCACGACCTGCTGTACACGTTCCCCTACGAGACAATGTCGGTGAAGAGTCATGACGGGGAGCGGCGGTTTCTTCTGGACGAAGGATGGACGTTCGCCGAAATTCCCAGCGCCTTTCTCTTCTCACGGGGAGAGTCCGGAAACAATCCGAACGAAAAAAAACGTCTCGTGGTGATGGCCGATCCGGAATACTACCCCTTGCTGCGAAAAAAATTCGGCGCGGCCGAAGCGCAAAAAATGCTTTTGCACGGCATTGACAATCCTCTTGTCCGGCAGATACGGGATGCGTTCTGCAGGTTTATGGCGCCTCTTCAGAACGCACGGAAAGAAGGGGAGTATCTTGTCGAAAAATGGAAGGGTTTCGGAGAAATTCAGCAGCTGATGGGGCGCGATGCATCGGAAAAGAGGCTCTACGATCCGACAATGAAGGTGTCGGAAGCGGATTATCTTCATATCGTCTGCCACGGCTATGACCGGAACAGCATACCGGACCTTCAGCCGGGGCTGGCGCTTTCTCCCGTCGACGACAAAGAAAACGACTCCTTCGCCCAGATGGGGGAGCTGGCCGCCATGAGATGGAGATCGGAGCTTGTAGTGCTTTCAGCCTGCGATACCGGGTTGGGAGATCTCTTCGTCGGTGACGGGATGATAGGACTAAACACGGTTTTTCTCGCCGGAGGAGCGAAAGGAATGCTCATCTCAAGGTGGAGAGTGCCGGACGAGAGCGCGCCTGAATTTATGCGGATGCTCTACGGCGATATTGTGTCGGGAGCGGCTCCGGTAGACGCCCTCTCATCCGCAAAGCGCTCTTTGAAAAAGACATACGAAGAGGCTTCTCACTGGGCCGTTTTCAAGTATGTCGGCGTTCCATGGTGATTTTCCTTATTTCCGCTGCGTCCCCTTCGGGACGTTCAACCGGCGATGCATAGGGGCCGGAACCGCCGTTTCCCCGGAAGCGGCCATTCTCTTCAAGGAGGAACAGAATCATGAAAAAAATCGGGGTGTTGTGCGCGGTTCTACTAGTTGCGACGTTCCTGTTCGGTGCCGCGGGAACCGCGTTTTCATCGGATCTTCTCCGCGAACGGGCCAAGAACCTCTACAGCGTTCAGGACTACAGGGGGGCGCTCTCCCTGTTCGACAGGCTGCTCGAACAGGTTCCGGGAGACGGAGAGGCTCTGGACTACTCCGCTTGGTGCCTGAGATACCTCGGTGACTGGAAGAGTGCCGAAGAGCGCTTCCACGAGGCGTTTGAAGCGCCTTCAGGAGCACTCGTCAGCTGGCTGTATGTCGGATTGGGCGAAACCTACCTCGGCGCCGGAGACGAGAAGAAGTCTGCCGAGTCTTTCCGGAAGGCCATGGAAGCCGCACCGCAGGATGAAGAACTGCTTCTCCGGTCATTGAAGGGCGTCCTCTGGGCAAAGGCCTTCCTTGGCGACCGGGAGGAATACGAAAAAACCCTCTCTCTTCTTGAGCGCAAGGACAATGTGTTTGCCGCTGAAGTTGCCGCCGATACCGCATCCATACTGGAAGAACGGGAGAGGGCGTTCACTGAAAAAGCGGTTGATGCACAAGAACCGGCCGAGCCGGTTCTCGTGCTGGACACGGTGGAACGACAGGCAAAATTGCTTGAGGATCACGAGCTGGAAGAAGAGCTGGAAGAGGTTTCTGCGGAGGCCGGGGCACAGCAAATTTTGCCTGAACCTGGCGCCGGGGCGGCGGAGGGGAAAGAAGAGCAGCTTGAAATCGTCGTTCTGGAGCCGGTAGAAGATGTCGCCGCAACTCCAGCTCCTCACGAAATGCCTCCTTGCGAGTCGTCCGAGGAATCTCTTCAGCCTGATGTTGCAGCAGCAAAAACGGGTGATGAAGCGAAAGATCTCCTTTCTCCGGCGCCCGCTTCCGATGAGGCTCCTGCTCAAGCTGAAACGCCTGCAGTTACAGCCGCGCCAGTGAAACCTCCGAAAAAAACCGTTCTCAGCAAGCCTGCCTCAAAGCCCGTTCAGAGCGGAGTGATAGCGTCCGCAGCCAAAACCGTTCCCGAGGTTAGGGGAGTTCGGCTGGGAGCGCCGCTCGAAGAGGAACTCTCCAGGATCGAAGCGGACGGAATCAAGCTCGATCGTGAAAACAAGGCCGAGAAGAATGGTTTGATAACGATTGCTTTTGTACCGATGAACAGTTTTTTCCCGGCGGAAATCCTTTCCGATGCTGCGTCCGAGTTCCACCATATCGAAGGATTCAGCGGATTTGTTCTGAAGGTTCAGGGAATGTTGAAGACGAAGCCGATGGCACGGCCACTCGAGTGGAAAAAGAACGTATTCGAGTCGATGGTAACCGAATTTTCGGCGCAGTACGGCAAGCCGACCATTCTTACGGACCAGGGAACATCTTCGGAGGCTGCCTGGCTTATTCCCGACAAAAGGGTGCTGTGGATTTTTGCGGATGCCGGACTGGATAATAAGTGCAGCATACAGATGTCCTATGTCGACAGGAGAATCCAGGCCGGTTACCTTATTAATATTCTGAAGTAGCGGAGAGTTTTTCCCGGAGAGGGAGCCGGATTTCCGGCCCCTTCTCCGCAAATGGGAAAGAAGCGGGAAAGGAAGGTTCCGCCCGATGAGATGATTTTTTACGTAGGCGCCGATTATCCGCTATACTGTGACAACAAGGAGCAGCGAAATCATTATACCCGTCGCTTGTCCGAGATATCCCGATGGATGTCGAGATTTTTTTCGCCTTTTGAAAGGAATGAGTTTCATGGAAAAGAAGGCCGGCAATGCCGGAGGGGCTATCTTCGTCCTGCTCGGCGCGATGCTGTGGGGGACGACCGGCACGTCCCAGGCGCTGGCGCCGTCTGGCGCGACATCTCTCGGGGTGGGGGCCCTCCGCGTCGTCATCGGCGGCGCTGCCCTTCTGGCCGTGGCGGCGGCGAGGCGTTCCTTCTCCTCGGGAGGCCGCTGGCCGCTTCTTCCGACGCTGATCGCCGTTCTGGCCACTGCGGCCTACCAGCCTTTCTTCTTCACGGGTACGGCGAAGACCGGTGTTGCGGTGGGGACCCTGGTCACTCTGGCAAGCGCCCCCCTGTTCTCCGGCGTCTTCGGCTTTCTTTTTCTCGGGGAGCGGCCGGTGAGAATCTGGTATCTCTCCAGCCTCCTCGCCATCGCCGGTTGCGCTCTGCTCACTCTCTCCGGGGATGCGGGGAGCGTCGTCAACCCGGCCGGAGTGCTCTCCTCCCTCGGCGCCGGTTTCTCCTACGCGATCTTCGTGCTGGGAAGCAAGCGCCTTCTTCGGGAACACACACCCGATGCCGTCAACGGTGTCGTCTTCTCCGGTGCGGGACTTGTGCTCCTTCCCGTTCTGCTGATGAATCCGCCCCTTTGGCTCGCGGAGCCTCGAGGTCTTCTTGTCGCGCTGCACCTCGGGCTGATCGCCACGGGACTCGCGTACTTTCTCTTTCTGAAGGGACTCTCGTCCGTTCCCGCATCCACCAGCGTGACGCTCTCGATGGCTGAACCGCTGACCGCATCGCTGCTGGGCGTTTTTCTGCTGGGAGAGCGGCTGAACGTGTTCGGAGGAATCGGAGTGGCTCTGATGTTCGCCGGCGTTGCTCTGCTGGCGTTCGGAGGATCTGTTTCGAGAAGGTAGGAGGAATACCATGGCTGCCGTTCTTTCTTTGCTGATCGTCGCAACCTTGTCGCTTCTGGTGATGCGAATCGCGGCGATGGCGCTCATGCTCACCGGTCTCTCGAGCGAAACTGCGCGTTTCCAGGCGAGATCCGCATTCACAGGAACTGGATTCACCACCTCCGAATCGGAAAAAACGATCAACCACCCGGTACGGAGGCGAATCATCATGCTGTTGATGTTGCTGGGGAATGTTGGAATCGCCACTGTGATGGCGACGATCGTCCTCTCCGTAATGAACGTTGCGGGCAGCGGCGGATGGCTGATCTCGGGGCTGTTTCTGGCAGGGGGTATTGCTCTTCTCATTGCTCTGGCGACGAGCCGTCGCATCGAGGTGATGATGAACCGTCTGATAGCCAAGTGTCTGAAGCGATGGACGCATCTGAATGTGACGGATTACGTTGCGGTGTTGCAGCTGCACAAGGGGTATGCCGTCTCGGAAATGCGAGTGGAGGAGAGAGACTGGCTCGCCGGAAAAACGCTCATAGAAGCTGCGCTTGCGAAGGAGGGAGTCCTCGTCCTCGGAATCGAACGCGCCGACGGAAGCTATATAGGAACGCCCGGCGCGAACGACGTTATTGCTCCGGGAGATAATTTAGTGCTCTACTCCACCATACAGCGCATTGAGGAACTTGACCGCCGCTCGGCAGGGCACGAAGGGGAATGCGCTCACTGCCGCGCCATTGTAGAACATCAGCACGACCTGGAGCTTCAGGAGTCCTCCGGGAATCCGCCGGAAGACAAAAAACGGAGAGAATCGTTGCCCTCCTTGGAGTGAGGATGACGCTGGACTATTGCACGAAACTTTCTGTCACTTGTTTTTAAGATTCAATCTCTTTCCGTCTGATGAAACGAGCTGCGCTTTCATTCGAGATAGTGTTTTATCTTGTCAGGCGCCCCTTCTTCGGAGATAATATCGGCTGATTCTCCAGAAACGGGGGCAATATTTTCGATGTCAAAAACACTTCCGCAGATGATCGGATCGTCGAACTCATGAGAGCCGTTCCTGCGATTCTTCTCTCTGATAAGGACAACGTCCTCACTCTTCTGGCGCCGGGGAGCGAGGGCGATTGTGCCTGCACGCCGGACGGGGGAATGCGCGTGCTGCTTCTTGATGAAATTCCTCTCTATCATAAAGCCGCCGGATCGCCCATACCGAAGGGCGGGCCGGTGATCAAGTACGGCGTGGTGATCGGGGCGGCGACGGAAGACATTCTTTCCGGCCGCTGGGTACACCTGCACAACATGCGAAGCCTGGTGGACGAAAAGTCCTCCGATCTCGACCTTCACACCGGTACCGACCCTTCAAGGCAGTACGCATGACCTCCTGGAGCGGATATCTCCGGTCGGACGGGTCGAAGGGAATTCGGGATATCCTCCTTGTGGTCTATACCGTGGAGTGCGCCCGCTTCGTCACAGAAAAGATCGCCTCGGGCGAAGAGGGAGTCCACTGCATCGGGTACGCCCCGTGCAACGACAACGACTACGCCATCCGGACGCTTCTCGCGCTCGCACGCCACCCCAACTCCGGCGGTGCTCTCTTCGTCGGGCTCGGCTGCGAGTACACGAGTCCCGAGCGTCTGTGCGAGATAACGCGTGCCTCCGGCCGTCCGGCAGACTGGTTTTTTATCCAGGAGGTCGGGGGGACGTCCGTCTCGGTAGCCGAGGGTAAGCGGAGGCTTCTGGAGCTTCGCAGACGCATGGAGGAAAACCGGAGGGTTGTTCCCATGACCTGGTGCGATCTTGTCGTAGGATGCGAGTGCGGAGGATCGGACGCCACGAGCGGCCTGGCCGGGAATCCGCTCGCCGGGAGATTCTTCGACCGTCTCGTGGACCGGGGAGGCACGGCCCTTTTCGAGGAGATGGCGGAGCTCGTCGGGCTTCTTCCGGAGCTTCGGAAGAGGGGGGCCTCTCCATGTGCGGAGCGCGAGATCGAGGCGGCCTATGACAATATGGTGCGGTACTGTCAATCCGTCCGGCAGTACTCCATTTCGCCGGGAAACTTTGTGGGCGGCCTTTCCACCATCGAGGAGAAAAGCTGCGGCGCTTTCGCCAAGTCCGGGAGCCGTCCGATACAGGGGGTGCTCCGCGTCGGGCAGCGGCCTCCGCGCCCCGGTCTCTGGCTGCTGGACAGCCTCCCCGATCCGTACTATATGCAGTTCGGCTACAGCAATCCTCACGACACGGAGGGCCTGACGGACCTTCTTGCCGCGGGGTGCGGGATTCTCATCTTCGTCACCGGACGGGGGAGTCCCGTGGGAGCGCCGCTCGCCCCCGTGATCAAGATCACCGGGAACAGCGGCACATTCCGGAAGATGCGCGATGATATGGATCTGGACGCGGGCCGGATTCTCTCGGGAGAACGCTCCTTCGCAGAGATGACGGACGAACTGGAGGCCCTTGTCGAGAGTGTCTGCAGAGGAGAGATGACCAGCAGCGAGCGTCTCGGGCACAGGGAGTTCTCGATTGAGTGCAAGTTTCAGGATTTCTCCCGGACACGTTGCGATGAGCATGTTTGAAACGGAAAGGAATGAGAATATGGACCTTTCGTACTTTTCCCTGCAAGGAGAGCGGGCCTTCATCACGGGAGGCGGTTCGGGAATCGGACTCGGTATCGCCCGGTGCATGCTGCGGGCGGGAGCGGAGGTCGTCCTGACCGGCCGGAGGAAGAAACTTCTGGACGAGGCTGTGAAGGAGCTGGGAGCCGGCGCTTGTGCGCTCCAGGGAGACGTGACGGATTTCGAGGCCGTCGATGCGCTCGCCCGAAGAGCCGAGGAGGAGTTCGGGCCGGTATCCATCGTGGTGAACAACGCCGGAATCCATCTCAAGGCGCCGTTCGAGGAGACCTCGATGGATGATTTCGATCGGGTGATGAGAACGCACGTCGGAGGCGCGTTCGCCGTATCGCGGGCGTTCGTGCCGGGGATGAGGGTTCGGGGGAGAGGGCATCTGCTCTTCATCGCATCGATGACGACGTTCATCGGCATGCCGCAGGTCATCGCCTATTCAGCCGCCAAGTCGGCCTTCGGCGGCATGGTGCGCGCGCTCACTGCCGACCTCGCTCCTTCGGGAATCCGCGTGAACGCGGTCGCGCCGGGGTGGATCGATACGCCGATGCTCCATAAGGCTGTGGACCACGATCCGGAGCGGAAAGCGAAGATTCTCGGCAGAACGCCGATGAAGCGCTTCGGTTCTGTGGATGATATAGGAAACGCCGCGGTCTTTCTGAGCAGCGCGGCGGCTTCTTTCATAACAGGAGTGATTCTTCCCGTGGACGGCGGCGCCGTGACGGGATTTTGAGCGGATACATGCACTGTATTTTCAGGATGCACGGACGCTTCCGGGGAAACGGAGACAGGGAGATCCAACAACAAAATCAGGAGGGGATATTATGTACAAGAAAAATTTCCGCATCGTCATCGGCCTCGCTCTTGTCCTTGCACTGTTCGTGTGCGGACAGGCGCTTGCCGCGCAGTATGAGATCAAGATCGCCTACGAGAACAACCCGGGCGAACCGACGGACCTCGGGGTCCATGAGTGGGCGCGCATTCTGAAAGAGATCAGCGGCGGCAAGGTCGAAGCCGTTCTGTACCCCAGCTCCCAGCTCGGCGCGAAGAAGGATGTCCTCGAGATGATCCTGATGGGGAGCAACGTGATCACGATCGCCGACGCGGGGTTCCTGATGGACTACGTTCCCGACATCGGCATCATGTATGCTCCCTACCTGACGGACACGTACGACGAGTACTTCGCGCTCGTCGAGTCCGACTGGTTCAAGAAGCAGATGGAGAAAGTGGCGGGGCACGGTTTCGAGATCGTCACCGCCAAATGGATCTACGGCGACCGTCATCTGCTGGCCAACAAGCCCGTGAAGAATCCCTCCGACCTCGCCGGCCTGAAGATCCGTACTCCGAACATGAAGATTCTCTCGAAGACGATCGAGTACATGGGCGGCATTCCGACGCCGATGCCTCTCGGGGAGGTCTATCCCGCGATCGCGCAGGGAGTCATCGACGGAGCCGAGAACCCCTACCCCGTGCTCTGGGGCGCCAAACTCTACGAGAAGGCGAAGTTCCTCACCCCGACGGGCCACGTGAAGAACGTCTCGATGTGGCTCGGAAGCCACAAGTATTTTGCCTCCCTGCCCCCCGAGATCTCCGGCTACATTCTGGAAGCCGCCGACAAGGCATGTCTCTTCGTGAACGACAACGTGAAGAAGGACGACATTCAGGCCATCGAGAACTTCAAGAACGCAGGCGTGGAGATCGTGGAGCCCGACCTGGCGGCGTTCAAGAAGGCCGTGGAGCCGATTTACGAGGAGCTCTGGGGCAAGGAGCTGTACGAAGAAGTCAAGAAAAACATGAAGTAGATTCTCTTTCCGGACGGGGCGCCCTTCTCCGGGACGCTCCGTCCGATTTCGAACGAACTCCTCCCCGGGAGTGCACCGGCGCTTTCTTTGTGTGATTTTTCCATATGTCTGGAGGTTCTCGGAAGGTGAAAATTCTCAAGAAGCTGCTCTATTCGGTGGACGATATCATCGCGTCCATCGCCCTGATCATCCTGGTCGGAAGCACCATCCTCGGCGTCTTCTACCGGTACGCGCTGAGCGATCCCCTGACCTGGGTGGAGGAGGTCAGTCTCCTGTGCGTCGTCTGGTTCGTCTTCATCGGCGGCAGTTCGGCAACGAAGCGGAATGCGCATGTCGGAATCGACTTCGTCATCGCGCTCTTTCCGCCCGCCGTGCAGAAGGCGGCCTTCGTCGTCGTTCATGCGGTCTGCTACGCAGCTCTCTCCTTCATGGCGTGGTGGGGGTGGCTTCTGGCGCTCCAGGCCAAGCTCAAGGTTACGAATATGCTCCGCATCTCCTACACGTACATTGATCTCGCCGTTCCGGCCGGATGCATTCTGATGATGATCCACCTGACGCTTTCGCTGCGGCGGAACTGGAATCTTCTCACACCATCGGGAAAGGAGGAGTCCCGATGATCGTCTCCCTGACTTTCGCGCTGCTCCTGGTGCTGCTCTTTCTCAACGCGCCGGTATTCGTGGCGATATTGGGAAGCTCCATCTTCTACTTCGTCGCCAACGACTCGCTCTCCTGGATGATGCTGGTTCAGCGCACCATCAGCGGACTGGAATCGATTCCGCTGCTGGCCGTCCCGTTCTTCGTCATGGCGGGGGTCTTCATGAACTACACCGGCATCACCAGCAGAATGATCCGCTTCGCCGAGGTGCTCACAGGACATCTCCCCGGCGGACTGGCGCAGACCAACGTCGTGTTGAGCACGCTCATGGGCGGTCTCTCCGGTTCCTCCCTGGCGGATGCCGCGATGCAGTCCAAGATTCTCGTGCCGGAGATGGAGAAGCGCGGCTACGGCAAGGCGTTCTCCTCTGCCGTGACCGGCGCCTCAGCGCTGATCACCCCGATCATCCCTCCGGGAATCGCCCTGATCATCTACGGTTTCGTGGGGAACGTCTCAATCGGAAGGCTCTTCCTCGCAGGGGTGATCCCGGGAGTGATGACCTGCATCTTCATGATGATCGTGGTGCACTTCATCTCGAAAAAACGAGGATATACCCCCATCTACGAGAAGCGGGCGAGCGTACGGGAGGTATTCACGGCGTTCCGGGAGGCCTCCTGGGCGCTTCTGTTGCCGGTCGTCATCATCGGAGGAATCCGCTTCGGCGTCTTCACTCCCACCGAGGCCGGGTCGATCGCGATTCTCTACTCGCTGGTCCTCGGGACCATCGTCTACCGGGAGATGACGCTGCGCGACCTGAGGACGGGGCTCATCGAGACCGTCACCACGACAGCCTCCATCATGCTCATCATCAGCGCCGCATCGGCTTTCGCCTGGATTCTGACATGGGAGAGGGTGCCGCAGGCCGCTGCCAACTGGGTGCTCTCGGTCGTCTCCACTCCGGGAATGTTCCTCCTGCTCATCAACATCTTCCTGCTCATCGTGGGGATGTTCATCGAGGGGAACGCCGCAATGCTGGTGCTCATCCCCATCTTCATGCCGATGGTGAAGGGGCTTGGAATCAACGAAGTGCACTTCGGCTTGGTCTTCATCTTCAATATGGCCGTCGGCTCGCTGACACCGCCCATGGGGACCGTCATGTTCACCACGTGCTCGATTACCGGAGCGAAGATAGGGGAGTACATCAGGGAGTCCGTTCCCTTCTACCTTGTGCTGCTCTTCTGCCTCTTCCTGATCACCTATATTCCGCAGATATCGCTCTTTCTGCCGAACCTCCTGTTCAATTGAACAGGACTGATTTCAAGGAGATGAAATCCATGAAAGCTTTCTGTATCGACGAACCGGGCAAGTATTCCTTTAAAGAGATCCCCGAACCCGCCCTGAGCGATGGAGAAGTGCTCCTCCGCGTCAAAAAGGTGGGGTACTGCGGCAGCGACCTGAACACCTGGCGCGGCCTGAACCCGCTTGTCAAGTACCCGCGCATTCCGGGGCACGAGATCAGCGGGATCGTCGAGAAGACGGCTCCCGGCGTTCCCGGCTCCATCCGGGCCGGCGATGTTGTCACAGCAATGCCGTACACGAGCTGCGGAACGTGCTGGTCGTGTTTGAACGGGCGCCCCAATGCCTGCAGGAACAACGAGACGATGGGCGTCCAGCGCGAGGGTGCGCTGACCGAGTACGTGGTCCTGCCGTGGGAGAAGATCGTCGACGGAAAAGGACTCGGGCTGCGGGAACTCGCCGTCGTCGAACCTCTCGCCATAGGAATCCACGCAGGCAAGCGATGCGCTCCGAAGGAAGGGGAGTTTCTTCTCGTCTTCGGCTGCGGAATGATCGGGATCGGCGCGATCGCGGAGGGGATACGGGCCGGCGCTCGCGTCATCGCGGTGGACGTCGACGACGAGAAGCTCGAAATGATCCGCTCCATCGGGGCGGCATATACCGTGAACTCGCGGAAGGAAAACCTCGCCGGGCGGGTTGCGGAGATCACCGGCGGACATGGCCCGGCGGTCGTTCTGGAGGCCATCGGATTGCCGGAAACCTTTGTCCAGGCGGTGGACCTCGTCGCCTATTCCGGTCGGGTGGTCTTCGTGGGGTATGCAAAGGCTCCGGTGACCTTCGACACGAAATATTTTATCTTGAAAGAACTTTCCATCCGCGGCTCCCGCGGTTCCGGGCGTCCCGATTTCGAGCAGGCCATCGGGCTGCTGCAGTCCGGCGCCTTCCCCGTCGACCGGCTGATATCGGCCGAATTTCCCTTCGAGGACGCGGGAAAGGCCATGGAGCAGTGGCACGCAAATCCGGGCGTCGTCTCGCGGATGCTCGTCAGTCTTGATTGAGGCGCACCATGAAGATCACCAAGGCGGAGACCTGGTTCTGCCGCCGAGACAGAAACTACTTCGACAATGCGCGTACCGGTTCTTCCCCTCTTCCGTGGGATGTCGTCGTCCTGCGCCTCTCCACGGAAGAAGGATTCTCCAGCGTCGTGAGCTTTCTGGGTGCGCGGTCGGGTCTGGTGACGGAGACCTACCTTCACGAGAACATCCTGCCGGTGGTACTCGGCAGGGATGCTCACGAGCGGGAGGCGATCTGGCACGAGTTCTGGAATTTGGACCGCCATCTGGCTTTTTTCCCGGTGTATCTGCCGGGCCCGATAGACGTAGCCCTCTGGGAGCTTGCCGCGCTTCAGGCCGGCCTGCCGCTCTACCGTTATATCGGCGCCTGCCGGACTTCGCTTCCGGTGTACGCCAGCGGTCTTTTTCACGAGACGGCGGAGGAATACGTCGCGGAGGCGAAAAAGTACGCTGCCGCGGGCATCAATGCCTATAAAGCGCACCCCTGCGGCCCCTGGCGTACCGATATGGACATCGCCTCGGCGCTCCGCGAAGGACTGGGAAAAGACGCCGTCCTGCTTCTGGATCCTGTGGGCGAGTATACTCTGGAAGAGGCGATTCGGGTGGGGCGCCACCTGGAGACGTTGAACTTCCTCTGGCTCGAGGAGCCCTTTCGGGATTTCGAACTGACGAAGTACCATAAACTCTGCGAGACGCTCGACCTCCCCATCGCCGCCACGGAAACCACCAGGGGGGCGCACTGGGGTGTGGCGCAGGCGATCGTTCATGGAGGAGTGGATATCGTCCGGGCGGATGTGTCGTGGAAGAACGGGGTGACGGGAACGCTCAAGATCGCCCATCTCGCCGAGGCTTTCGGGCTCAACTGCGAGATTCACACCACCACCATGGGGCTCATGGATCTCGCCAACGTCCACGTCTCGTGCGCCATCCGGAACTGCGAGTACTTCGAGTATTTCGTACCGGAGGAAAACTTCCGTTTCCCTCTGAAGAATCCGCTGAACATAACTCCGGACGGGAGGATCCACGTCCCCGAAACACCGGGGATCGGCGGGGATATCGACTGGGAGTGCGTGGACCGCATGTGCGTCTCGCACAGGATATCGTCGCTCTAGCACACGAAAGGAAGGATACCCAATGTCCGTTATTTCCGATGTACGCATCTATCGCGCGGTCTCTCCGCTGAGCCGCCCCATTGCCGACTCGACCCATTCTCTCTCGGAGATATCGTTCTACGTGGTCGAAGTGGAGACGGAACGGAGCGTCACCGGGCAGGGATATCTGCTCTCCTTCCACTATTCACCGGGAGCGATCTCCGGCGCGCTGAAAGACATCCGCCAGCTCGCGACGGGGCTGCACGCCAACGAGACCGGACTGCTCTCGACCAAGGCCGCAGCCGAACACGAATACTTCGGCCAAGAGGGGATTCAGAAATGGGCGCTCGCCGCGGTGAACGTGGCGATGTGGGACTGCTGGGGCAAGACGCTGGAGGTCCCGGTCTGGAAGCTTCTCGGGACGTGTGCCTCGCGCGTCCCCGTCTACGGTAGCGGAGGGTGGCTCTCCTACTCCATCGACGAACTCCTCGGCGAGGTGCTTGAGTATAAGATGCGCGGCTTCCAAGCGGTCAAGGTCAAGGTCGGCGGCGGCCTTGAAAGGGATTTGGAGCGACTCCGGAAGGTCCGCGAGGCTTTGGGCCCGGAAGTGAAGATCATGATGGACGCCAACCAGGGGATGACGCTTCAGGATGCGCTCGCGCTCTCCCGCAAAGCCGAAGCGCTGGATATATTCTGGTTTGAAGAACCCCTCCATCACAGGGACTACGAAGGGTACGCCATCCTCAGAAGCAGGAGCGCCATCTCGCTCGCCATGGGGGAGCGGGAGTACGACATCGAAGCGCTGAAAGCGCTCGTCGAACGCCGGGCCCTGGATCTCTGGCAGCCCGATCTCATCCGAATCGGCGGCGTGGAGGAGTGGCTGCGTTCAGCCGCCTTCGCCGGAGCGCATCATATCCCCGTTCTTCCGCACTACTACAAGGACTACGACGTGCCGCTCCTCTGCACCATTCCGAACGGCGTGGGGGCGGAGTCATTCGACTGGATCGACGGGATCATCGACAATACGATGAGAATAGAGAACGGCTACGCCTTTCCTCGATCAGGTCCGGGTTGGGGATTCTCGTTCAGAAAGGAATTTCTTGTTTCGGCGCAATGAAAATCCGGCCGGGGGATCTGCAAGGCGCTCTCTGAACATCTGAAATGCGCCGCACCGGACATTTCCCGGAGACTCCTCCAGCCTTACCTGCCCGGGCAATATCATCATGACGACACTTTTCCCTCCTCTCCGCCCGTTCTTTCGACGAGAGCAGTTCGGCCATGCAGAACAACGAATCCCTCTCGGTTATTCGTTCGCCTCCTGATCTCTCGTTCTTCCCGTCAGATCCTCTCATCTCCCCGCCTGATCCCATGAACACCCTGCCTGCACTCCTCTTAAACAGTCTCAGGTGTCGGCAGGGTATGGATACAGAATACAAATATTTTCCTCTTGTAAAAAAGTTTTTTTGTGGTAAAAATATCTTATCGAAGTAAAATTTTTTTCCTGCGATGATTTTTTCCCGCAGTGAAAAAATTTGCTCCTGGAGGTAGAAAGATGAAGACGGACGAAGAGATCCGAAGAAAGCTGAATACCTACATTCCCCTGACGAAATTTCTCGCTCGTTTCCTGGGGAGGCACTACGAGGTGGTGCTCCACGACGTGCGGGACATTGAACACTCCATTGTGGCGATCGAGAACAACCATATCAGCGGGCGCTCGGTGGGGGATCCTCTGAAGAACCTGGGGCGTTTTTTCCGTGAACAGGAAAAAGTTTCGGCCGATCTGATCAAGCCGAGGATCGTGGTCGATGCCAAGGGGCGGAAACGAAAGACATCGACCCACATCATCAAGGACGAGGACGGCGACGTCGTCGGGCTCCTCTGCATCAATACCGATCTTTCCAGGTTCGCCGAACTCAAGGATATTCTCGATGACTACGTTCTCGGGCCCGGGCTCGTGCCGCAGTCCGAACCCGAGCTTGTCAATACCTCGGAAGGAGAGGACGATTCCATAGAGGACCTGACGCGCTCCATCATAAAGGATACGATTCGGAGTTCTCCCGTTCCGCCTTCCCGGATGACCCCGGAGGAAAAAATGATCATCGTGGAAAAGCTGAACGGGCGGGGAGTCTTTCTTCTTCGCGGAGCCCTCGGCGAGGTCGCGCGGCTTCTTGAGACATCGGAGAACTCCATCTACAGGTACCTGAGCAAGCTGACGAACAACGGGGGGAAAGCATCCGCAACGCACTCCTGAATGTTTTTTCAACCTGCATCAGCTCTGAAGCAACGGGAGAGAGTCTCTCGAAAATCCTGTTTCAGCGTTGTGAAGCAGCGAACAAGAGCTCGTGGAGAACATTTTTGAGTATCGGAAGGATGGTTGTACGATGAACTGTTCCGGAGCATTGTCCCGCTATATCGTCGGTCTTGAATTCGGTCATCTCCCCGAAAAGACGGTGCTGAAGGCGAAACACAGCTTCGCCGACTGGCTTGCAGCTGTCTTCGCGTCGAAAGGCAGCTCGCTGGCGGATATCTATGTCGATTTTGCCGTCAGCATGGGCGGAGAGGGAACGGTTTCGATTCTCGGGCGGAAAGAGAGAACGTCTCTTCCCTTTGCGGCGCTCGCGAACGGCTGCCTCGGCCACATCGAAGAGGTCGACGACGGGCACAGGATGTCGATCATGCACATCGGCACGGTGGTGCTGCCAGTCGTTTTCGCTTACGGAGAGAAGCTCGGAGCCTCCGGGAAAAAGATGATCGAGGCGGCCGTCTGCGGCTACGATCTCGCCATCCGTGCGGGGGAGTGTCTCGGAAAGGATCACTACACCCGTTGGCACACCACCGCGACCGCCGGTGTTTTCGGCGCTGCGGCCGCGGCGGCGAAGATGCTCGGGCTCGACGAGGAGCGGACGGTCCATGCCCTCGGCCATGCGGGAACGCAGGCCTCCGGCCTCTGGCAGTTCCTGCAGGACGGCGCCGTGGCGGCGAAGCCCTTCCATCCCGGGAAGGCGGCCTTCAACGGCATTCTTGCCGCGGAGCTGGCTCTGCGCGGCGTTGAGGGAGCACACCGGATTTTCGACGGAGAGAAAGGATTCTGCCGTTCGACCTCGTCGGACTTCCGGCTCGAATTCCTGACGGAAGGCCTCGGCAGCACGTTCAAGATCGACGAGACGAATTTCAAGGGGTATCCGACCTGCGGCCAGACGCACAGCATGATCGACGCGCTGAAGAAGATCATGAAAGACCATCCGCTCGTTCCGGAGGAGATAGAGAAGATCGAGGCGAGGGTGTACAAGAAAGCCGTCGAGGTCGCCGGGATCGAATCTCCCTCCTCTCTCGAGGAGGCGAAGTTCAGCAACGCCTTCTGCATGTCGGCGCTCCTCGTGAAGGGCGATATCACGTTCGGCAATCTCTCGGAGGACGACCTGAAGGATCCGCGTATTCTGGACCTGATGCGGAAGGTGCGCCTGGTCGTCGATCCCGAGCTGGAGAAGCTCTTTCCGGCCTGCAGACCGTGCGGGATATCGGTATTTCGAAAGAACGGAAGTGTCCTGAAGGCTGAGAACCGTTTCCGGAAAGGGGATCCGGAGAACCCCATGGACAGGAGGGCGATAAGCGGTAAGTTCGAGGAACTCACAGGAGGAGTCCTCGAAAAGAAGCAGCGCGAAGATATTCTGGGGTGGGTCTACGACCTGGAGCGAATGCGGGAGTTCTCATGGTTCCGGTGGAACTGAGGACGCCGGGAAGAGCGGCTTAAAAGGAGTTTTCAGGAGGACAAGATGGCGCACATACTTGATTCCGAGTTCTACAAGAACGGTTGGGGCACCGAGGAGATGCGGGAAGTTTTCTCCGACAGGAAGCGATACCAGAGGTGGCTGGACATAGAAGCGGTCCTTGCAGAGGTGCAGGCCGGACTGGGCGTCATTCCGCAGGAGGCTGCAGCGGAGATCGCGAAAAAAGCGAAAGTGGAGCTCCTCGATCTTGATTTCGTGAAGGAAGAGCTCGCGAAGACCGGGCATTCCCTCGTTCCTCTCCTGCGGGGAGTCCAGAGGATCTGCGACGGCGGGCTCGGAGAGTATATTCACTACGGCCCGACGACGCAGGACATCGAGGATACCGGCATGGTGCTCGAGATACACGACGCCTGCCGGATTATCTTTCGGGATCTCCGAAGGCTCGAGAAAGCGGTGCTCGTTCTCGCGGAAAGGTACAAGAGCTTCCCGATGGCCGGACGGACGCACAACCAGCAGGGGCTTCCGATCACACTCGGGCTGAAGTTCGCCAACTGGGGCGCCGAAATCCGTCGCGATCTCGAGCGGATGAAGGAGATCGGCAAAAGGCTGTTCGTGGGCATGCTCCACGGCGGGACGGGCACCATGGCGGGGCTGGGGGAGAAAGCCTACCCCGTGATGGAAGGTGTCATGAAACGCCTGGGGCTGGGAGTTCCCGTCACGGGATGGGGCAGTTCCAGGGATACGTTCGCCGAATACCAGGCACTGCTTGGAATTATCGCCGGAACGCTCGGTCGGATCGCGAACGAGATCTTCCAGCTGAGCCGGACGGAGATTCTCGAACTCCAGGAGCCGCTGGGAAAGGACTACGTCGGCAGCAGCACGATGCCCCACAAGAGAAACGCCGAGACGTCGGAATTCGTCGTCGCGATGGCGAGAATCGTGATGCACAACGCGGGTCTCGGACTCCAGGCGATGATATGCGAGCACGAGCGCGACACGAGGAGCTGGAGACTGGACTGGCACTCCATTCCCGAGAGCAGCATCATGACGGCCAAGGCCCTCCAGGCGTGCGTCTGGGTCGTGGAGGGGCTGGACATCAACGAGGAGAGGATCACGTCGAATCTGGACATGCTGCACGGCATGCTCTTCTCGGAGGCGCTGATGTTCCACCTCGGCGGGAAAGTCGGCAAGCAGACGGCCCACCACCTTCTCCGCGATGCCGTGCTTGCGGCCAATACGGGCGGAAGGACTTTCAGAGAACTCATTCTGGAAAACACCGGGATCAGGGAACACCTCCCGGCCGATGAACTCGATTCGATCATGGATTACAGCAAGCACATCGGGATGTCCGTAGAGCAGGTCGAGGACGTGCTGCGTCTTTCGGAAAAACTTTCGGCAGGCGACAGCGCGTTCTTTGGATAGGCGCTGTTCTGAGAACAGTGTGCCGAGAGAGGAGGGAGAGCCGGGGAGAGTCCGGAAAAGAGAAGGTACGCGGTGGCGCACATACAGGTTGAGCGATGGAAATGGCGGGTCCGGTAGTTGAATATACTCCGAGGAGGGAATCTCATGAAAAAGCGTCTGTTTGTTGTTGTCTTTCTTGCGGTGCTGGTGTCGGTTGTTCTAGGAAATGCCGCGTTCGCGGCAGCTTCGTTCCCCGAAAAGAATCTGAAGATCATCGTCCCCTTCGCTCCGGGAGGCGGCGTCGATGTCACCTGCCGCCTGATGGCGGAAGTTGCCGAAAAACATCTCGACGGGAAAAGGATCGTGGTGGAGAACATGCCGGGCGGCGGCGCGGTTATCGGCCAGACCTTCGTCGCGAAGGCGAAACCCGATGGATACACGCTGCTGGCGTATACTTCCTCGGTCGTCTCCAATCCGATGACCAAGACGACAACGTACGACTACAAGTCCTTCGACACCGTGGCGATGTACTGCTTCGATCCGGAGATTGTGATCGTGCCGGCCGACTCTCCCTACAAGACGTTGAAGGATTTTCTCGACGCCGCGAAAAAATCCGAGATCAGCCTCGCGACGCCGGGGCATTCGACCTCGCACCATATCGCGAGCCTGATCCTGGAGTCGCGCATGGGCGTCAAGTTCGGCTATGTCCACAACGAAAGCGCGGCTATGCAGGTGCAGCAGATACTCGGCGGACATGTCGAGTCGGCAATGATGGCCCTTGGAGAGACCGTCGGATATCTCCAGGACGGATCGATGCGCGGGCTCGGCCTGATGACGCTGGAGCGCGATCCTGATTTTCCCGATATGGCGACCTTCAAGGAAGAGGGAATCGACATCGAGTGGGGTGCCTTTCGCGGCCTTGCGGCCCCGGCGGGTGTTCCCGAGGATGTCCTGAAAAAACTCGACGAGCTGTTCGCGAGGATCATCAACGATCCCGAGTACGGGGAGAAGATGAAGAAGGCCGGATTCCCTGTGGTGTACAAGAACGGAGCCGATTTCAGCGCGTATGTCGATGAAGTTGCCGAGGAGCTCGAGAAGATCATTCCCACACTGAAGCAGTAAACGGTCCGAATTCCACGGCAGGGAGACGTTGGACACGTCTCCCTGCTTTTCGAAGAGGTGCACAGATGAAAAACGGAACCAGGGATGCAGTTCTCGCGATTGTTCTCATTCTGGTCGGGGCGTACGCATTCTTCGAATCGGCGAAGTTTCCGAATATCGCAGCGCACTTCCCGCAGCGAATCTCCATGCTGCTGATGTTTCTGTCGGTTCTGCTGCTGCTTGCCGACCTGTACACGAGAAAAAGAGAAGGAACCGGGGATGCGGAGAAAACAGGATCTCACCGTAATGTCTTTCTCCTCTCGGGCGCGATTGCCGTCTATATTCTCATTCTCGACAAGGCAGGGTATATCGCCTCCACGATCGGGCTGATGCTCGCCGTGATGTACGCGCTCGGCTACAGAAGCGGAAAAAAAGCCGTCCTTGTGGCTGTCTGCTCCGTGCTCGCCGCGTTCGCCGTATTTCGCTTCCTGCTGGGAGTTCCGCTGCCGCTCGGCGTTTTCGCGGACGGATAGACCCGGTGTAGAGGAGGGTTCGTTTCCGAATGGAACATATTCTTGGTGCTTTCGCGGATGTTTTTTCACCCGGAGTCTTTCTCGCTCTGGTTTTTGGAGTATGCGTCGGCCTTGTCGTGGGAGCCCTTCCGGGGCTCAATGATACGATCACGCTTGCGGTGATCGTTCCTGTCACGTTTTCAATGGATCCGAGGTACGCCTTCATGCTGCTGGTCGGCGTCTACTGCTCGGCCTGCTACGGAGGCTCGATTCCGGCCATTCTTCTGAAGATTCCGGGGACGGCGTCGTCCGTGGTCACGACGCTCGACGGATATCCGATGACGCAGAAAGGACAGGCGGGGCTGGCGCTGGGGATTTCGACGACGAGCTCGGTCTTCGGCGGTTTAACCAGCTCGCTTGTCCTGATGTTTCTCGCGCCTGTCCTGGCGACATACGCTCTTCGATTCGGTCCTCCGGAATATTTCGCCCTCGCGGTGCTCGGGCTGAGTACCGTTGTCGGCATGTCCGGCGGGCACGTGCTGAAAAGCATCATCGTGTGCGTCATCGGGCTGCTGATCGCCACCATGGGGATGAGTCCGCAGACGGGATATCCGCGTTTCGACTTCGGCAATCCGTATCTCCTGGAGGGAATCCCCTTCGTTCCGATGCTGATCGGGCTCTTCGGGGTCACCTCCGTCCTCGAGGTCGCGTATGAAATGGGGGTCGCCGCCAAAGAGAAGATAGCATCCTCGGTCATCCCGAAGATCGGCAGGACCCTCCCGGACAGAAAGATGGTGCGCCGGCTTCTTCCCACGTGGATAAAGTCCTCCGCGATCGGGAACGTCATCGGCATCATTCCGGGAGCGGGCATGATCATGGCGATCTATCTCGCCTACGACCAGGTCGTCCGCGGCCATCCGGAGAAGGAGTTCGGAACGGGAATTCCGGAAGGAGTCGCCGCTCCGGAAGCCGCCAACAACGCCGTCGTCGCCAGCTCCATGGTTCCTCTGATGGCGCTCGGCGTTCCCGGTAATTCGACATCGGCGCTCTTCCTGGGGGCGCTGATGATCCAGGGGCTCCGTCCGGGACCGTCCCTTTTCCAGAACGCTCCTGAAATCGCCTATCTGATCATCGTCGGTTTCTTCGTCGCCAATCTCATTATGGGGCCGATCGGCATTCTTCTCGGGCGCTTCCTCTCCCGCGTCATCTTCAAGATTCCGAGGCAGATGCTCGCGGCGGTCGTCAGCCTCCTCTGCATTACGGGCGCCTTCGCCGTCGGGAACAGTATTTTCAACATATGGGTCATGCTCTTCTTCGGGATCCTCGGCTTTCTCTTCAACAAGGTGAAGCTGCCGCATTCGCCGCTGATACTGGCCGTCGTCCTCGGCGCCATGATGGAACGAGGTTTGTATCAGAGCCTGGTGCTCTCAAGGGGATCGTACTCCATCTTCTTCACCCGTCCGATTTGCCTTGTCATGATGATCGCGGCGTTCCTCTTCGCGGTCACTCCGCTGTTGAAAAAACTCAGGAAGAAGGCGTCGTAGAAAGAGCCGCGTCTCTTCCCGCCAAGGCGGTTAAGAGGAATGTGCCGCGATGCTTTACCACGAAACAACTCTATTCACGATACACGGAACGGCCGGAGGGCGAAAAAACCTCCGGCCGTTCCGGTGAAAGTTCCGGTAAAAATCCTTGCCGTGACGAAGCTACCCCTTCCGGATTTCCTTCACGGCCTTTTCGATCCGCTCCATGCCGTCCTTCAGCAAAGCCCTTGGAGTGGCGATGTTGAGCCTCACGAATCCTTCGCCGCCCGTCCCGAACCAGTGTCCGCCGTCCAGGGCGATTTTCCCCTTCTCCACGAGGAGCTTTTCCAGCTCCGGACCGGAGAGTCCCAGGGAACGGCAGTCGAGCAGGGGAACATACGTCCCCTCCGGACGGATCAGCGACACGAAGGGCATGTGCTCGCCGAGGAAGGTCTCGACGAAGTCGAGATTGCCCTCGAGGTATTCCAGGAGCGCGTCGAGCCATGCGTCGCCCCTGTCGTAAGCAGCTTCCAGCGCGATCGTGCCGAAGACGTTGCCGCCGTCGATGTGAAGAAAGTCGATCACCGACTGGTAGTTGTCGCGCAGGCGTCTTGACGGAATGATTGCGGCCGACGTGGCGAGGCCGGCGATGTTGAAGGTCTTGCTCGGGGCCACGGTGGTGATGCTGTTCTCCCGCATCGCGTCCGAAACGGTTGCCAGGGGGGTGTGCTTCGCTCCTCCGTAGAGAATGTCGCAGTGGATCTCGTCGGAGACGACGACGACACCCCGCGCGGCGCAGAGAGCGCCGAATCGTTCGAGCTCCTCCCTGCTCCAGACCCGCCCCGCCGGGTTGTGGGGAGAGCAGAGAAAGACGAGCTTGACCGATGAGTTGTCGAGCTTTTTCTCGAGGTCTTCGAAGTCCATCTCGAACCGGCCGTTCTTGAAGACCAGGGGGTTTTCGACGACCGTCCGTCCTCGCCCCCTGATCGCGGAGAAAAAGGGGTAGTAGACCGGGGGCTGCACAAGGATCCCTTCTCCCGGCTGCGTGAAGGCCAGGATTGCGGCGGCGAGCGCGGGGACCACTCCTGGAGCGTAGCGGACCCATCCCGTCTCGATGCTCCATCCGTGCCGGCGCCGGAGCCAGCCTGCAAGGGCTTCATGGTAGGGTTCAAAACGCCGCGTATAGCCGAAGATACCGTGCTCCACGCGCTCGCGGAGCGCCTCGATCACCTCGGGCGGCGCCTTGAAGTCCATGTCCGCGATCCACATGGGGAAAAGGTCGTTCGTTCCGAAGATCTGTTCCATTCCGTCCCACTTCGCGCAGGAGGTGTTTCTTCTGTCGATCACTGTATCGAAGTCGTAGAAGGGCATTGCGTATTCTCTCCTTTTGCGGTGCGTTTTGAACCATAATAGCATTTCTCCCGCGGAAAAGGCATGACGGAAGTACAATGGTGAAGAAAAAAAGGCGCTTCCAATAGAAATCGAGGATATTGCAAAGGAAGTCTCGGCGAGCGCGGACAATCAGGTGAAGATTCGCCGGGCAATGTCGCTCCTGCGCGCCTTTCCGCTGTTCCCGTCCTTCGGATCGCGGACTCGCTCATCGGATATCCGAAAAGAGAGTGCTTGAGAATCATATTCTTCCAATTCTGAAGTCACATTCCCCCTCTTGTAGGAAAAGGTGAGAAGTGGTAGTCTGGTATCCCGCTCCGAGAAATTCACTCAATATCTTGTGTGCAAAATTTTTCTCTTTTTATATATAGTGTTTATCACGGTTTTTGGGAGGGTTTTTTACGTGTCTTTATCCTACAAGGAACGCTTTCGATCTTCGTTTACACCGCCTGTGCCGGGAGGCGGCGAGCGTCTCTCCGAGAACGCCCTGTGGCTTCTTGACCAGCGGTATTTCGCCCGCCGTTACGATCCGGCGATCAGGGGCATCCGCAAGGAGAACACATTCGATGAGTTCGCCCGCAGAGTCGCTCGTACCGTGGCTTGCGCGGAGACCGGGTACCTTGCGGGGTCCGAAGAGGATCTGCGCTGGCTTCGGAGACTCGAGCGCAATATCTTCGAAGATATCCTGAACCGGCGCTTTCTCTTCAACTCTCCCTGTCTCTTCGGCGCCGGGGCGGGGCTGACCGTCGACCCGCTGATGTCGGAGAAGCTCTACTGCGATCCGGAGGACCTGGCATACGAAGACTACTCTCTGCTGCACCGCTCGAAGACGAAGGGACAGCAGCTCTTCGCCTGTTTCGTCATCGAGGTTCCAGACAGCATCGACGGCATTTTCGACTCCGTCAAGGATGCGGCCGTGATCAGCAAGTACGGCGGCGGCGTGGGCGGAAACTTCGGCCATCTCCGCGAGCGGGGCAGCGCGATCAGCGGCGGAATCGGCGGCCAGGCGAGCGGTCCCGTCTCCTTCATGGAGACGTGGAATACGATGGGCGCGGTGGTGGTGCAGGGGGGCCGTAGGAGGGCGGCCCTCATGGGGATGCTGTTCGACGATCATCCGGATATTTTCGACTTCATCGACGCGAAGATCGACGAGGGCAGACTGCCGTATTTCAACATCTCCGTCTGTGTCTCCGACAAGCTGATGTCGGCGGCGCGGACAGGAGGCGACTTCAATCTCGTCTCCAGGAGCGACGGCAAAGCCGTCCGGTCGCTCAACGGCGCCGAGCTGTGGAACAAGCTCTGCGAGAGCGCCTGGAAACGCGGCGACCCCGGCATCTTCTTCATCGACCGCGCCAACGCCGACAATCTGCTGAAGCTCGACGAGACATGGCGCATCGAGTCTACGAATCCTTGCGGTGAACAGCCGCTGCCGAATTATACCAGCTGCAATCTTGGCTCGGTGAACGTGGAGGCGTTCGTGGAGCGACGGGAGGACGGGACCGTCCGGTTCGACTTCGCGGCTTTCGCGGACCAGGTCTTCCGGTCCATGTACTATCTCGACCTCGTGATCGACGCTTGCTCCTACCCCCTTGAGAAGATCGGGGAGCGCACGAGGCGCATCCGCCCCGTGGGGCTCGGCATCATGGGGCTTGCCGACGCGGCCATTCTGCTCGGAATGCGCTACGGCTCCGAGCGGTTCAAGGTATTTTGCCGGACGCTCGCCGATTCGATGGGGAGCGCGGCCCTGTGCGCAAGCGTGGGCATGGTGGAGGAGATGGGAAAGGATCCGTTCCCGGAAGCGCATCTCGTCGAGGATCTCTTCAGGAAGTTCGCAGGCGAGCAGGGCGAGGAACTTTTCCCCGAAACGTGGTTCGCCTCGCTCGACCGGGACGGAATGCAGGCGCTCGTCGAGAAGATGCGTTCCTCTGCGACGATTCCCTACACACTGGCGAACGCCTTCGACTCGTTCTTCACCGCCGAGGGGATCGTCGGCGAGTCAGAGCGGCTCGCGCATGCCGCGAAGGTTCTCCAGGCTTTTGCGCGTGGAAAACTGCGCACCAGCAGACGTCTTTCCATCGCGCCCACCGGGTCGATCTCCATGCTGATCGACGCCAGCGCCGGTATCGAGCCGAACTTTGCGTGGAGCTGGAACCGCCGCATCGCAAAAGCCGACGGCGAGGGGCAGGAGACGAGAGAGTTCCACCACAAGCTCCTCTCGCCGCTGCAGGCCGCAGAGCTGCACGACACGGGACGGATTTCCGACCCGGTCTTCGTCACAGCGTACGACATTACTCCGGATGAGCATGTCGAGGTCACCGGCATCTTCGCGGGGATCGTGGACAGCGGGATCAGCAAGACGGTGAACCTCCCCAACGACGCGACCGTGGACCAGGTGAAGGAGATATACCGGCGCTGCTATCAGATGGGGGCCAAGGGGATCACGATCTACCGCGACGGCTCCCGCTCCTTCCAGCCGATCGAGACGACGAAAAAACCCGAGAAGGCGGAGCAGCCTGAGGAGAAGAAGCCTCTCTCCAGCAGGGTCAAGGAACGCCCGGGGCTTGTTGTCTTCGGCAAGACGATCAAGGAGACGACTCCCTGGGGGAGCATCTACGTCACGCTGAACTTCGACGGCAACGACCCGTTCGAGGTCTTCGCGACCATCGGCAAGAGCGGCTCGGAACTGAAGGCCATGACCGAGGCCCTCTCCCGCGCCATCTCCATCGGCCTGCGGAGCGGCGGAAAGCTGGAGGATTTCATCGCGACCCTCAAGGGCCTTTCCGGCAAGGAGTACTGGCTCTTCGAGTTCGACGACAAGCACGTCGCCAGATCGATCCCCGACGCGATCGCGGTGCTGCTCGAACGGCTGATCGGGAAGGACGTCGGAACGCACGGCGGGGGAGGGGTGGAGTGTCCAGAGTGCGGCGCCCCGATGGAGATGATCTCGGGGTGCGAGTACTGCTTCAGCTGCGGCTACTCTCCCTGCAAGTAGAGGCCAAAAATAAAAAAAGGACCGGGAAAAGCATCTTGGCTTTTCCCGGTCCTCGCTGTCCGGACTGAGGATTCAGGCGACGATGTCGAAAAGAAAGCCGAGGATCTCGTTCCGCCGCTCGATAAGGCGGACAATCTCGTCCGGGGGTATCTTCCGGATGATTTTCTCCTCGTTGTTGCTCTCCTTGACGATAACCTGGACGAGGTCGGCCTCTTCCTCGATGTTGAACTGGAGGTACCTGCTGTGGAGCGCGGCGTGTTCCTGGAAGGTGTCGAGGGCGCGTGAAAGCGTTCTGTCCCCCCGTAGAACATGGTCACGGCTTCGTCCGTCGGAGAACGTCCGCTGTTCGTCATATCTTCTGCGGGGGTAGGCAGGATCGAGATAGTGCTTTCTCGTCCACCCCATGACCTCCACCGAGGGCATGGAAAAACCTGACGACATGTGTCTCACCTCCGGATACACTCCACCAAATGAAATATACACGGGAACACACGATATGTCAAACGATTCCGTCTTGAAAGAAAGTGTTTTTCCCATTGACAGGGAGCGAGAAACACGTATAATTCTTCCGGTGTTTTTGTTTTTACAATTGAGACTCTTATCGAGAGAGGTGGAGGGACTGGCCCGATGAAGCCCGGCAACCTGCCTGAAAAGGTATGGTGCCAATACCAGCAGCCGATGGCTGAGTGATAAGAGGGAGCGTTTGAGAATATTCAAAGGCCCTTCTTAGTGAAGGGCCTTTTTTAATTTCAGCAGGCAGCATCAATATTTCTCAAGGAGGAAAAACAAGTGACAAAAGAGCGTTATCTCTTCTCGTCCGAATCAGTGACCGAAGGGCACCCCGACAAGGTGGCCGACCAGATTTCCGACGGTGTGCTCGATGCCATTCTCGCCGAAGACCCCAGGGGGCGCGTGGCGTGCGAAGTGCTCTGCACCACCGGAATGGTGATGGTGGCAGGAGAAATCACCACCGAGACCTACGTGGACATTCCCAAGCTCGCACGGGAGATCGTGAAGGAAATAGGCTACACCCGCGCGAAATACGGCTTCGACGGCGATACCTGCGCCGTGCTCACGGCGATCGACGAGCAGTCGAGCGATATCGCCCAGGGGGTGGACAAGGCGCTCGAGGTGCGCGAGCACCTCGTGACGGAGGAGGAGATAGCGAATACCGGCGCCGGCGACCAGGGCATGATGTTCGGCTATGCCTGCAAGGAGACGGATGAATACATGCCGATGCCGATCGCGCTTGCCCATCGCCTCGCCCGCCAGCTTGCCAAGGTCCGCAAGGACGGAACGATTCCGTATCTCCGGCCGGACGGCAAGACGCAGGTCACCCTGGAATACGTGGACGGGAAGGCCGTCCGGGCCGATACGATCGTGGTCTCCGCACAGCATCACCCCGAGGCGACGCTTACGGAGATCCGTGCCGACATCATTGAACATGTGATCACCCCGATCGTTCCGGAATACCTGATGAAAGAAAATACGAGGATTTTCGTGAATCCGACGGGACGTTTCGTGAAGGGGGGCCCCATGGCGGATTCCGGCCTCACCGGCAGGAAGATCATCGTCGATACCTACGGCGGATGGGTGGCTCACGGAGGCGGCGCCTTCTCCGGGAAGGATCCGACGAAGGTCGACCGTTCCGGGGCCTACATCGCCAGGTACGCGGCGAAGAACGTCGTCGCGGCAGGGCTTGCCGAGCACTGCCAGATACAGCTGGCATACGCGATCGGTGTTGCGGAGCCTGTTTCCATCATGCTCGACACCTTCGGAACGGGGAAGCTCTCCGACGAGGAGATCACCCGCCTGGTCCGCAAGCACTTCGACTTCCGTCCGGCGGCGATCATCCGCGATCTCGAGCTTCGCAAGCCGCAGTACCGCCGCCTCGCGGCCTATGGACACATCGGGCGCATCGACCTTGACCCCCTTCCCGCGTGGGAGAGGACGGACAGGGCGGAATTGCTCGCCGCAGCCCTTAAATAAGGTCGCGCCGCATCCGGAAAAAAAGTTCTGCAGATGAGAGCCTTCGGTTTTTCCGTTGAAGGCTCTCATTTCTTTTATTCCTCTTCTCCCTGTGATATCATTTTTCACGCAGGATCCTATTTTTTCACAGGCGGGGAGTGAGAACGATAAAAGCGTTCAGAGAGATTATGTCGCTTCGCTTCAGCACGGTCGACGAATTCGCGCCCTTCCGGGAGTCGCTTCTGTCGCTTGCCCGCTCGCACTGCGGTCTGCGAAGAGGCATGTGTTTCTTTGTAGCTCTGAACGAAGCGGTCAACAACGCCCTCCTTCATGGAAAAAGCGAGGCGTCGGAACCCTCCGTGGAGCTTCTGGCGGTCGATGAGGAAGATGCCCTGTGCATCGGCGTCCGCAGCGGGGGCCAGGGGTTTTCTCACGACCTCAAGGCGGATCCCGAGGTGTTCGCCGATTCTTCAAAGGAGTCCGGGCGCGGTATCCAGATCATCATTCACGTGGTGGACGAGGTCAGCATCGAGGAGTCTGGAAGCCTGGTGACTCTGAGAATGAAGAAAGAAAAGCCGCACGGGAATCCGCCGTCGGTCTCAGTATGAGGTGAGTCGCATGAAACCTTCCATGTCCTCTCCGGCCTCTGCGTTGCCTTTCCCGCTGACGATGGAAGTCGCGGGATTTCGTTTCAACGGAATGAATCTCCTCGACATGTTCGGCGAGTCCCTCGTGATGTGGGAGACAGCCACCGGCAATATCGTCTACATGAACGAAGCGGCCCGTGTTCTCTACGATTATACGCTCGCCGAGGCGCAGTCGCTCTCCATCGAGGAGATTTTTCCCTCCCGCGAGGGTGTGCTGGACAGGACATTTTCCGTGACGACGACCTCGCATAGAAAAAGGAGCGGCGTCTTTTTCCCGGTACAGGCGACATGCCGCACGCTGGCGCACGATACGGAGGAAATCATGATGATGGTGGTGGCGGATATATCGCCCGAAACGCTCGCCCGCGACGATGTCGCGCTTGCATCGGATATTCAGCGCGGTTTTCTTCCTGGCGACCTTGTAGGCGAGCCAGATATCGAGGTCCGGAGCATCTATCGCCCGATGTTCCTGATCAGCGGCGATATGTTCGGCTACCACTGGGATCCTGTCAACCGGGTGCTCAACGGGTACATTTACGACCTGATGGGGCACGGCGTTCCCGCGGCGCTCCAAACATCTGCTCTCATGGTGCTCTTCAGGCAGGCCTTCGAGGACCAGGAGCATATAGGATCCGGACTCAGTGAGAAGCTCCATTGGGTGAACCAGGTCGCAGGGACCCGATTCCTCTCGGATTCGTTCGCGGCGGCGATCTGCTTTCGCCTCGATCTCCGGAAAAAGACGCTCTCCTACTGCGCGGCCGGGATCAATGCATTTCTTCGCGGGGAGGACGGCGAGCTGAGGAAAGTTTCCACGCCGGGCTCGCTTTTGGGACTTTCAAGCAACGTCGAGTTCGGCGCCGGGGAAATCCCCGTAAAGTCAGGAGACTACTTTCTCTTCGTGACGGACGGTTTTCTCGATCTGCTGGAGGGGACGGAGCGGCTTCAGGCGTCGTCGTTCACCGAGGCTTACGATCATCTCTTCCAGATAGGCTACACGGGCGCCAGCCGCGACGACCTCTCCGCTCTCTGCGTTTCCGTCCGCTGAAAGGACCGGGCAGATCATCGGCCTTTCGGGGAGGAGATCAGGGGGAGATTGCGGATGATGACGTCCACAAGCTCCTCGGGATCCACCGGTTTCGCGATGTAATCGTCCATTCCGGCATCAAGGCACATCTGCCGGTCTCCTTCCATGGCGTAGGCGGTCATGGCGATCACCGCCAGCCGAGCTTCCGTGCCTTTCTCGCGTCCGCGGATGATCCTCGTCGTCTCGAGTCCGTCCATCTCCGGCATCTGGATGTCCATGAAGACCAGGTCGAACGCTTCGCTTTCCGTTTTTTCGAGTGCCTCCTGCCCGCTCTCCGCAAGGGAAACCGCCCACCCCGGCCCGCCTTTTTTGCGAAGGATGGTGCGTGTGAGGCTGCGATTGAACTTGTTGTCGTCGACGACGAGAATGGAGAGTGCGGCCGGAAGGAGCGCCTCGTCGTTTGATTCTTTCCCTTTTTCCGGCGAGGAGTCCGCGGCGTTTTTCTCCGCGCCGGCAAGTTTGTCCATCTTCAGCGTGAAATGGAAGGCATGCTCGTCTCCCTTCCGGATCTCCGTCCATATCTTTCCTCCCATGGCCTCCACGATTCCCCTGGCGATGATGAGCCCAAGTCCCGCGCCTTCATATGCCCGGGAAAATTCGCTCCGGTTCAGGCCGGAGTAGTCCAGCATGGCGCCCAGCCTTTCGCCGGAGATTCCTTCGGCGGAGTGTGATACGGAAAACTGGAGAATCTGGAAGTTCGGACCGTCTTCCAACGGAAATACCTGGATTTCGATCTTGCCCTTGGCGGTGAAGGTGATCGCAGTGTTGACAAGATTCCGGAGCACCTGCCTGATACGAGCGCTGTCTCCCAGGAGAAATTCCGGAACTGCGGGGGAGATGGAAAGTTCCATCTGGAGACGGCGCTCCTGGGCCGCCATGGCAAGAGGCCGTACGGCCTGGGAACAGCAGGAGCGAAGCGGGACGGGGTCGATCTTCAGTTCGAGCCTTCCGGTTTCGATTCGGGAGAGGTCGAGGAGTTCCTCGACAAGCGAGAGCAGGTCTCGCGCCGAAGAGGAGAGCATCTCGACGAACTTTTTCTGTTCGAGGTCGAGTTTCGTTCCCTGAAAGAGATTGACCACCCCGACGATGGAATTGAGCGGCGTGCGTATCTCGTGGCTCAGGTTGGCGATGAAGGCGGTCTTTTTTCGATTCGCGTCCTCGGCCTTCGCCAGTGCTTCTTCCAGGGCGGCGATCTTCTCCGCGCCGCCGGTAATGCTCTCGCGGCCTGAAAAACGGGAGTCGTGCTCGTCCATTCCTCTTCCTCCTCGTATGGAACTTTTCTTCATCCACAATGATTATAGGGCCGACGGCGGAGAAACACAAAGGGGAGAAGTTTCCCCCTCCCCTTTGTGAACGGATTCGATTGGAGTGTCTGCTACCGGAAAGCGTAAACCTTCCCGTCGAAGCTGCCGAAGTAGACGACCCCGTCGACGACGAGAGGCGACGACATGATCTCCCTCTCCGATTCGAAGCGCCAGCGTTCCCGCCCGGTGGCGGCATCGAGAGCGAAGAAGACTCCCGAATCGCTGCCGAAGAAAACGAGCCCGCTATGCACCGCGGGATCGGAATGAATTCCTCCCGGGACGGGGAATTCCCAGAGCAGCCTCCCCGAGGCGGCTTCGAGCGCTACGAGCTTGCCGTTGATGGTGCCGAAATAAACCCGTCCTCCGGACACCGCGGCGGAGGTGGTGATCGATTCGCCGGCGCTGAACTTCCACTGGGGGATCACTCCCTTGATGCGGACCGCCTGAAGGATACCGTCCCAGCTTCCAAAGTAGACGATTCCGTCGGAAACAGTTGCCGCCGCGCCGATGGGGCCGCCGCTTCCGCCGCCCCACTCTTTCTTTCCTGTTTTGGCGTTCAGCGCGTGGAAGAGCCCTTCATACGCGCCGACGAAGAGCAGCCCGTCGTTGTAGGCGGGCGAGGAACGAAGTTCCCGTCCCGTGTCGAAGGTCCAAGTGAGCGATCCGCTCGACGCGTTGAGCGCGTAGGTCCTGCCGTCGGCGCTGTTGAAGAACACCTTGCCGTCTCCTGTTGCAGGAGAGGCCCAGATGGAGCCGGGAGTGTTGTTCTCCGGAGGGCTGTATTTCCACTGAACCGCGCCGGAGGTAATATCGACGGCGAAGAGCGTTCCGTCCGCTCCTCCGACGAAGGCCGAGTTTCCCAGAACGGCGGGAGCGCCGTTGATCGTGGATCTCGTGTCGAACGTCCAGTACGATCTGCCTGTCTGCCGGTCAAGGGCATGCAGCTTGCCCTCGCCGTCGCCGATGAGAATTTTGTCTCCAGCGGCGGCCGGCGACCCGGAGACGCCGGCATGGGCATCGAAACTCCACAGCAAAGATCCCTGCCAGCCTGCGGCCTCCGCCGCAGGGAAGGCGACGAGAAGCGAAACGCAGAGCAACGCGAAAGATCTTGCAAGAAAAGATCTGTTTGTTGTAGACATGGAATACACCTCTTTTCGGTATTCAGAAATTTGACTCTGAGATAATTATACACGATCATTCAGTCTTGGGCGCACCGTAAAAGGCGTATCCGGCCATCAACCGGCCGTCATCGTTGAAAAGAATGCCGCGGAGAGGTACAATACGGTGCGCTATCGAAGGGAGAGTGCTTTTTTGAAACTCCACACCGTTGCCGAAAAATGGCTGGCTGAATACATCGATTCGTTCCGGGATGAAAAGGGAATGTTGCACCCCATGATGGAGGTGAAACGGACGCACAGCCTCCGCGTCCGGGACAACGCCTCCCGGATCGCAGGGGAGCTCGGATGGTCGGGAGAGCTTCTCGACTGTGCCCTCACTGCATCCTTGCTGCACGATACCGGTCGTTTTCCGCAGTTTGCGGAATGGGGCACGTACTACGACGGGGCATCCCTCGACCACGGAGACCTGGGAGAACAAACCCTCCGGGGGAGTTTCCCGGAAGAGTCTCTCGCACAATACGGAAACGCCGAGGATATTCTGCTCGCGGTCAGGCTCCACAATAAAAAGGAGGTGCCGGAAGAAATTCCTTTCTCCGCTGCCCCATTAGTTCATATCGTCCGCGACTGCGACAAGCTCGACGTCTTCCGTGTCGTGCGACTGCATGTCGAAGAGGAGCGTATCAAAGACCTGCTGCCGAGGATCGAGACGGCGGGAGGGTACTCCGATGCGCTCGTCCGGGAGCTCGCGGAGGAAGGAAGGGGATCCTACCGCAACGTGCGTTCCCTCTCCGATTTTCTTCTGGTTCAGCTCTCCTGGGTGTTCGACCTCAACTTCGCTCCGTCTTTCCAGATGCTTCGCAGGGAAGGCGTTCTCTCCTGGATTGAGCGGACCCTGCCCCCCGACGAGGCTGTGAACGGATTCATCCGGTCGGTTTTCGACCACGCCGCAGCCCGGGAGAGTGCGTGATCTCTCGTCCAGGAGGCATGCTGTCGGTCTTATGAAGAGCGGGGGGAAAGCATGTTTTCTCTTTTCTTCCTTGCCTGATTGATTCGATATGAGATAGAATAAAGCGTCATGAATTGGACCTTCCGCTTTCCGCGGTCGGTGCAGAAAGAACGATTGAAGAGGAGAGAGCCTTTTGAGCATACAATTACCTGTTTTGAAACTAGGAAAACATGCGCCTCGTTATCCGTTGATACAGGGCGGCATGGGGGTTTCCATTTCCGGCCCGAGCCTTGCGGGGCACGTGGCCAAGTGCGGCGGAGTGGGAACGATCGCCAGCGTCGGGTTGGCCGCCAACTCGCCTCACTACAACGGGCGCAACTATTTCGAGGCGAACCAGCTGGCTGTTCAGGACGCCATCGCCGGCGCACGGAAGATAGCCGGCCCCGACGGAGTCATCGCAGTCAACTGCATGGTTGCCCTCACGGACTACGACAGGCAGATTATATCGGCCTGCAGGGGCGGAGTGGACGTGATCATCTCGGGAGCAGGACTTCCGCTTCGGCTCCCCGAATATACCCGCGACTTTCCGGACGTGGCGCTTGTGCCGATCGTCAGTTCGCTGAAGGCGGCGGCCCTGATCACCCGCCGCTGGGAGAAGACCTACGGACGGGTTCCCGACGGTTTCGTGGTGGAGACGCCGAAATATGCCGGAGGGCACCTCGGGGTGACGAAGATGGACCAAGTCGAAGACGAACAGTTCACCCTCGAACGAGTCGTACCGGAACTCGTAGAGTACGTGGAAAAAGAGATGGGAAGCGATATCCCTGTTATCGGCGCGGGCGGAATCTGGGACCGGGAGGATATGGAGAAGGTATTCGCGATGGGAGCCAAGGGCGTCCAGGTGGGAACGAGATTCGCCTGTACTTTCGAGGGCGACGCATCGGACCGGTTCAAACAGGCCTATATCGACGCGACCGAGGAGGACGTGGTGATTATCCACAGCCCCGCCGGACTTCCGGGACGGGCGCTTAAATCCCCCTTCATCAAGCAGTATCTCGAGGGAGACGTCAAGAGCAAGCCGTGCATGGCGAACTGCCTTACTCATTGCCGATACAAGACCGACAAGGAGACGTTCTGCATCGCCCAGGCCCTGATCGATTCTTTCCGCGGAAACTGGGAGGAGGGACTCTTCTTCTGCGGTTCCAACGTGGTGAAGGTCAAGGAGATTCAGCACGTCGAAGACATCATGAAGGAATTCTTCCCGGAAGGGTAGCCTCTTTGCTTCGCGTGCCCCGGAACACGGGGGATATCCGTGATATCGGGCGGGAGCGAGCTCCCGCCCTTTTTGCTACGGAGAGGGGGAGAGCAGTGAAGAACACTCGCCGATATGTTTTTTTCCGGAGGTCGATGTTCCCGGTCCTCGCTTTATTTTTCGGATTTTTTCTCGTTTCATTCGCCCCGGCCATTTCAGCGGCCGGAAACAGCGCTTCTCCCTCTCCTATGGTAATGGCGTCGGAGGACGCCCGTGCCGGCGCCTCCGGCTCGATACCGTCGACGACCGATGCCATGCGGGACCGCATCGGGGAGATACAACGGGAGATAGATGATCTCGTCGGGAGAAAGGACCGCATCCTGGCAGAGCAGAGCATCGAGGAGGAGGAATTGCATCGGGTTCTGGTCTCGCTCGGTTCGCTCCAGAACGCCTACTCGCGATATATCAGTTCACTGGAGACACTTGAAGAGGCGAGACAGGACGTTGAGACTCCCGACGCCGGAGAGGCGAATTTTGTCAAGCTCGATCCTCCCCCCTTCAATCTGTCCCTGTACGAGGAGATCCGCAATCGCTTTGAAAGCGTCGATCAGCGTCTGAATTCGCTGCGCTCCTCCGTCCGGCTTGCGGAGGGAACGATCGTCGCGCTGGAGGAACAGCTTTCGAGAGCGGAGGAACACCGAAAGGCGATCCTTGAAGGATACCAGGGGCAGGATCGAAACGACTACTTCAAGAAAAACTGGCAGCTGAAAGAGGTCGAGGCCGATCTCGAGACGATGAAGGTCTCGAAAATGGTTCAGCGGGTGAATATAGAGGCGAGGACGATGCGGCTCTCCCTGCTCGAAGCGGAGCATGCCGCGCTTCGGGATTCTCTTGATTTCATCAGGAAACATCTCGTCTTCGACGAGGAGGACCGCGCAGGACGGATACGAGTTCTCGGAGAGCAGGTTGTGGCGGAACGCGAACGGCTCGTCGAGCTGCGCAACGAGAGGGAGAAGGTGCGGGACGCCCTCGCCCGGAGCCAGGGAGCGCTTACTTCCGCCCGGAATGAGCGGGAGCGCCTGCTCGCCAGGGCAGGAGTCGCGGAACAGCAGGCGGCGCTCCGACTCTCCCAGGTATCGCTTGAGCAGACGGAGCAGCGGCTCGCCTTTCTCGAGGAGAAGCAGAAGATTTGGGACGCCCGGTACGCCCTCATCGGTGAAACTCTCAAGGGGCAGGCTATCTGGGACCTCCGCTCCAGCGTTCTTGTCCGTGTGAAGGACCTGGAGAACGCCTTTCTTGTCCGCCAGAGCAGCATGACCGAGATCCAGGCGGAGATTGTCGCCGCACAGAAGGAGATGGAGGAATACACGGGCAACAATTCCGTCCTTGCGCGGATACGCTCGAGAATCGAGCTGCTCAACAGGACGGCCGAGGTGAACAATTCCGCCGTCTCGCAGATGTTCACGCTTTTCAACCAGTACAGCCGCCTGAGAGAGGAGATCAACGACCGGATCGACACGTTCCGCATTGCGGAGAGGGTGACGGAGTTCGGCAAGGAGCGCTTCCTCGCGTTCTGGAACATTACCCTCTGGTCGGGCGACGGTTTCGACGTCACGATCGCCAAACTGATTCTCGCCGTTTTTCTCTTCCTGGCAGCCTTCTTCCTCAGCGGAAGGCTGACCGCGTTCCTGAGCAGAACGCTTCTCGCGCGCTTCGGCATGGATTCGACAGCGCGGATGGCAAGCCAGAAGATCCTCTTCTTTATTCTCATGGCGGCGTTCATACTGGGTGCGCTCGACCTGGTCGGCATTCCGCTGACCGCCTTCGCCTTCCTGGGCGGCGCCATCGCCATCGGCATCGGTTTCGGTGCGCAGAACATCTTCAACAACCTGATCAGCGGCTTCATCCTGATGCTGAGCAAACCGATGCGGGTCGAAGACACCATCGAGATCGACGGAATGTTCGCGACGGTCCAGGAGATCGGCGCCCGCGCGACCAGGATCAAGACGTTCGACAACATCGACGTCCTCATGCCGAACAGCTACTTCCTGAACAACAAGATCGTCAACTGGAACCTCACCGACCAGAAGATCAGAATTCGGATCAACGTCGGCGTTTCGTACCGCTCCGACGTCCGGAAAGTGGAGGAGCTTCTGCTGCTCGCCGCCAACGACCATACCCGCATTCTGCGGAATCCGGAGCCGTTCGTGATCTTCAGGGACTTCGGGCCCAGCGCGCTGGACTTCACGCTCTTCTTCTGGATCGACATGACGAACGCCTCCACGGTCAAGGTGGCCAGCGACATCCGTTTCCGCCTGGTCTCTCTCTTCGAGAAAAACGGAATCACGATTGCATTTCCGCAGATGGACGTCCATCTCGACGTCCGCACCCCCGTCGATCTTCGTATGAGCCGTTCCCGGCGGGAGGACAATAATCCGACCATACAGGAGGAATAGCGCTTCATGCTCTCGTTCGAGGAAAACGATCTCTACCGGCTGCTTCTGGACCTTGTCGCGATACCCAGCGTCTCCTTCTCCGGGGAGGAGAACCGCGCCGCCGAATTCATCCGCGCAACACTGGCCGGGCTCGACTACTTTCAGCGGAACCCGTCCCTTCTCCGTTTCCTTCCCGTGGAGGACGATCCTCTGGGCAGGAAGGCGGTGGCGGCGCTCGTCAGGGCAACTCCCCCCACGAAGAGGACGGTGATCGTCACGGGGCATTTCGACGTGGTGGACGCCGAGGCATGCGGCCGCTTGAAACGCCTTGCTTTTTCCCCGGAGGAGTACACGCGCCGGGTCGGGGAGCTGGAGATTTCCGAGGAGGCGCGAACCGACCTGGCCGGAGGAGAATACCTCTTCGGGCGGGGTGTTTCGGACATGAAAGCCGGGATTGCGCTCGAGATGTGCCTTCTCGGTGAAATTTCAAGGCTCGGTACCTTCCCCGCGAACGTCCTCTTCCTGGCTGTTCCCGACGAGGAAAACACGTCGGCCGGGATGAGGGGGGCCGTGCCCTGGCTGGTGAAACTCCGTGAGGAGTGGGGGCTCGAGTTTGCGGTCTGCCTCAACGGCGAGCCGTCCGTGGGAGGGCGGGGCATCCCCGCAGGAGGCGTCTACGTCGGAACCATCGGCAAGATCATGCCCTTTTACCTCTGCGTCGGCAAGGAGGCGCACGTCGGGGATTATTACGAAGGAATCAGCGCGTCGCTGATCAACGCGTTTCTGGCACTTGCGCTCGAGGGAACGGCCGGAACATCGGAACGGCTCGGAGACGTCAACTTTCCGCCGCAGGCGTGCCTCCGGTTTCACGACCTGGTCAGGAACTATTCCGTCACGCTCCCCGAGAGATCGGTTGCCTACTACAACTGCCTGACGGTCTCCAAGACCCCCGCCCGGATTCTCGACGAAATGAAGGCCGCGGCGGCCGACGCACTGGCGCGAACGCTCGATCATCTGGCCGGCGCCAGGGAGACTCTTCGATCCAGGGGGGGAATGGCTCCGGCTGAGCGTCGTTTCACACCCCGCGTCCTGACGTACGAAGATCTGCTGAATACGGCGGCGCTCCGGGCGAAGAACCTGGACGAGATGCTTTCGGATTTTCTGGAAGATCTTCCGAAAGGGCTCGACGAGAGAGAGCGCTGCATCGAGACGGCCTCCTTTCTCCTCGATCTCTCCGGAGAGAAAGGGCCGCTCATCGTCGTCGGTTTTCTGCCCCCCTACTATCCTCCGAGGCTGAACTTCGGAAAAAGCGCGGGAGAGCTGGCGATGCTCCGTGCCGTAGAGCGCCTCAAGGAGGCCGGAAAGGCCTTCGGCCTCTCCATCTGCAAGGTGGATGTCTTCCAGGGCATCATGGACATGAGCTACATGGGATTCCAGGGAGCTCCGCAGGATCTCGACGCCCTGGCGGCGAACATGCCCCTGTGGGGGAGGGAGTACCGCTTCCCGATGGAAGACCTGAAAAAACTCGATGTTCCCGTCGCGAATTTCGGCCCTATCGGCAAGGACGATCACAAGAACGCCGAACGGATTCACCTGCCCTATTTTCTCCGGACGCTGCCGCCGCTCTTCCTGCAGTTCGTCGAATTTCTCGGGGAGGAATCCCGGAACGAGAGTTGAGAAAAATACGATTATCAGGGATAATATTGTTCGATAGGAGAAAAACTGGAATAAAGAGGGGGCAGAAAGTACTTTTTGTAAACCATACTTTGGGTATGAGGGGAAGAGTGAAATAAAATTCAATCAAACTTTCAGAAAGAGGTGTCATGATGTCTCGAAACAGGTCGGAAGAGCTTATGGAGATGGAACATGAATATGGTGCACACAACTATCACCCGCTCGAAGTCGTTATCTCGAAGGCCGAGGGTATCTGGGTGGAGGATCCGGAAGGGCGCCGGTACATGGACATGCTCTCGGCGTACTCTGCAGTCAACCAGGGACACAGGCACCCCAAAATCATTCAGGCCCTGAAGGATCAGGCCGATATCCTCACGCTGACCTCCCGCGCGTTTTTCAACGACCGTTGGCCTCTTTTCGCCAAGAAGCTCGCCGAATTCACCGGCAAGGAGATGATCCTTCCGATGAATACCGGAGCCGAAGCGGTCGAGGCGGCCCTCAAGACCATGAGGAAATGGGGGTACATGGTCAAGGGCGTCGAGAAGGACAAGGCCGAGATCATCGTCTTCGAGAACAACTTCCACGGGCGCACCATCACCATCATCTCCTTCTCGGTGGATCCCGACGCCACGGAGCATTACGGTCCCTTCACGCCGGGATTCAAGGTCGTTCCCTATGACGATCTCGACGCGGTGGAGAGGGCCGTGACCAAAAATACGGTCGGTATCATGGTGGAGCCCATCCAGGGAGAGGCGGGGGTCGTCCTTCCGAGCGACGGTTTCCTCAGGGGACTGGAGAAAATCGCACGGAAGAACAACGTCCTTCTGGCCCTCGACGAGATCCAGACAGGCTTCTGCCGCACCGGTAAGAACTTCGCCTTCGAGCACGAGGGCATAAATCCCGACATCATCATCATGGGCAAGGCCCTCGGCGGAGGCGTCTTCCCCGTCTCGGCCATAGCGGCGGACAAGCATATCCTGGAAGTGTTCGAACCGGGGACGCACGGCTCGACATTCGGAGGGAACCCGCTGGCGTGCGCCGTGGCCGGCGCGGCCATCGACGTCCTCGTCGAGGAGAAGATGGTCGAGCGCGCTGCGGAGCTTGGCAAGTACTTCATGGACGGGATCAAGGCGATCAACTCGCCCAGGATCAAGCTGGTCCGGGGGAAGGGGCTTCTCATCGGCGTCGTGCTGCACGAGTCCGCCGGAAAAGCGCGCGTCTACACCACCGCGCTCAAGGAGAAGGGGCTTCTCTGCAAGGAGACGCACAGCTGGATCATCCGGTTCGCGCCTCCGCTCGTCATCACCAAGCAGGAGATAGACCTGGCTCTGGAAAAAATCGAGGAAGTTTTCTCGTCGAACCGAATACCTGTTTCCGCAGTATAGCGGTATAAAAGCATTCGTCGTAAAAATTCATACGGCAGCTTCGGCCTTCTCGGGCCGGGGTCGCCGTATTTTCTTTCGAAAAAAGCTGCAAAAAATTCATATTCAATGTATCATAGGACCGCTGTCGCTTCATCAGAATACCATGTTTACAGGACGAATCGGCATAGCATGGCAACATACAGGATGAGGCAGGCACGTCTCAGCGGCGCAGGAAAAAGGCATCATGCTCCGCCGGACGCCGCGGTCCTCCGGAAGAGCAAGGGCGGTGATAGCGTCGTCGCGGATGTCGATGGAAAAGAACACGGATTCGATGAAGTAGTATTTTCGCGCATCAGGTATTGGGGTTTTTTTTCATGCAGAAGGAGGCGTTCTTATGAATCGTGTTGGCAGGGGCTTGTTGTTTGCTTTGATGATTGCGGCCGTGTTCACGGGAGTTTCTTTCGCGGCGGCCAAGCCGGAGTATGTGATCAAGGTCGGATACATTCTGCCCGAGACACAGTCGGATCACATCATCATGCGGGATGTCTTCAAGAAAGACATCGAAGAGAAGAGCGGAGGGCGCATTTCCGTCGAACTCTATCCGAACGGACAGCTGGGAGGGGACAGGGAGCTCATCGAATCCGTGCAGCTCGGAACGGTCCAGGTCGCTATTCCCGCGACTTCGGCGCTTGCCGGGTTCGACAGGCGCTTTCAGGTGTTCGATCTTCCGTTCCTCTTCAAGTCGAAGGAAGTCGCGTTCAAGGCCCTCGACGGAGAACTAGGCCGGAAGGTGGACGAACTCCTCAAGCCCCTCGGCATGAGAAACCTGGGGTACGGAGAGAACGGTTACCGGCACATCACGAACAACCGCAACCCCGTCCGCAAGCCTGAAGACCTCAAGGGCATCAAGCTCCGCACCATGGAGAATCCGCTTCACCTCGCGTTCTTCAAGATGCTCGGAGCGAACCCGACTCCCATGAGCTTCGGCGAACTGTACACCGCGCTGCAGCAGGGGACCGTCGACGGCCAGGAGAACCCGGTGGTCCTCGTGTACACTGCGAAGTTCTACGAAGTGCAGAAGTTCTACTCCCTCACCGGGCACGTCTATTCGGCCACGATGCTCGTCGCCAACGACGACTTCTTCGGGGCGATGCCTCCGGAGCTCTGGAAGATCGTGGAGGATGCCGGAAAGCGGTATGTCGTCGAACAGCGAGTGCTCGCCGAAGTCCAGGAGCAGGAGTTTCTCGAGGAGCTGAAAAAAGAGGGGCTGCGAATCAACGAGCTGACGCCGGAAGAGAAGCGGCTTTTCATCGACGCGACGCTGCCCGCCTACGACCAGTTCAAGGATATCATCGGCGCCGATCTTGTCGAGCTGGCCAAAAAGGCCAACGAAGAGTAGGGAGACCCGATCTTTTTGCACGAAGGATTTGTTTGTTGCACGACCGCAGGGGGGAAGTGTCCCTTGCGGTCGTTTCAGGAGGGAGAAGAGTGAGAAAAGCGTTTGACAGGATCGAAGAGGTTTTTCTTGTATCGAGCCTCGCGTTCAATGTCGTTCTTATTTTCATCCAGGTGATCATGCGGTATGTCTTCCAGAATTCGCTGTCGTGGAGCGAGGAGCTGGCCCGATACGTCTTTCTCTGGCAGACGTGGGTGGGGGCGAGCTACGCCGTCAAAATGCGACGGCACTTCCGGGTCGAGATGCTTGTCGACCTGCTGAAGGGACGCCTCCGCAAATGGTACGAACTCGCCGTCCTTCTTGTATGGTGCGCCTTTGCGCTCTTCATCGCCTGGCAGGGGAGTGTGCTCACGCACTTTCTCATCCGCCGCTGGCAGGTCTCGGCGGCCATGCAGATTCCAATCGCATGGGCGTATGCGTCGGTTCCGGCTGGATGCGCCATGATGGGTGCGAGGCTGCTCTGGGAGATGAAGGACCTTCTCCGCGAACTGACCGGAAAGGAGACCGCCTGATGGAGACCCTGCTGCTCTTTTCGCTTCTGATCGTCCTGATCGCCACCAGCATCCCCATCGGAATCGCCCTCGGACTGGCCACGGCGATCATGCTCCACTTCACGACCAATGTTTCGCTGATCATGATCGCCCAAAAGTCTTTTTCATCGCTTGATTCGTTTCCGCTGCTCGCCATTCCTTTTTTTATCCTCGCCGGAGCGCTGATGAGCTACGGGGGCATCTCCCGAAGACTGGTGGCGCTTGCTGAAAGTCTTGTCGGCTACATTATCGGCGGTTTGGCCATGGTCACCGTGCTTGCCTGCATGTTTTTCGCCGCGATCTCCGGCTCGGGACCTGCTACGGTTTCGGCGATAGGCTCCTTCATGATCCCCGCGATGAAGGAGCGGAACTACGACGCCGGGTTCGCCTCCGCCCTCACCGCGGCGTCCGGAACCATCGGGGTGATCATTCCGCCCAGCATCCCGTTCGTCCTGTACAGCATCGTCTCCGGAACGTCGGTAGGGGACCTCTTTCTTGCAGGCATAGTTCCCGGGCTGATCATCGGCGTTCTGCTCATGCTCAACTGCTACGTCATCGCCCGGAAGAGAGGCTATCTCGGGGACGGCAAGGTCCATACCCTGGCCGATGCCGGAAAGGCCTTCCGCGAGGCCGTCTGGGCGCTTCTCGTGCCGGTTATCATCCTCGGAGGCATCTACGGCGGCATCTTCACCCCGACAGAGGCGGCCGTGGTGGCTGTGGTCTACTCGGTCTTCATCGGCATCTTCGTCTACAGGGAGCTGACGTTCGCCTCCCTCTACGAGGCGCTGAAGGACGCGGTTCTCGTCAACGGGGCCACTTCCTTCATGATAGGCTTTTCAATGGCCTTCGCGGCATACCTCGCGATGGCCCAGATTCCGGCGAAACTGGGAACGTGGCTGACGGATTTCTCGACGAACACCGTGATCATACTGCTTCTGCTGAATTTCATCCTTCTCCTGATCGGCTGCTTCGTCGACAACATCGCCGCCGTCATCATCCTGACGCCGATTCTGCTCCCCGTGGTTACCCGCCTCGGCATCGACCCGATCCAGTTCGGTGTTATCATCACGGTGAACCTCGCCATTGGGTTCGTGACGCCTCCGTACGGCATCAACCTCTTCGTGGCCTCAGCCGTCTCGGGCGAGAGCATCGAGAAGATCTCGAAGAACATTCTGCCGTTCGTGATCTCAATGGGTTTTGCGCTCCTTCTCATCACGTTCATTCCGCCCGTGAGCCTCGGGCTGGTCCGGCTCCTGAGATAGGGGAGACGAATCATGTGGCCTGAAAGAATTCCGTATGCGATTGAAGCGGGAGCGCTGCCCGAATTTCCGTCGATGTTTCCGGTGGAACAGGTCTTTCCGCGCGAACATTCCGCAGACGTCGCCGGCGAGGCCCGTTCCTCCATGCAGGCGCTCGATCTTCCGGATCTCTCCGGAAAGCGGATCGCTGTGACGGCAGGCAGCCGTGGAATTACCGACATCGTTTTGCTGCTTCGTTCCGTCGTCGGCTTTCTGAAAAGCCGAGGAGCCTTGCCGTTCCTCGTTCCTGCGATGGGGAGCCACGGAGGGGCGTCTGCGGACGGGCAGCTCGGGGTACTGGCGAGCCTCGGCATAACGGAGGTGTCGGTGGGAGCGCCGATTCGTTCCTCGATGGAGACGGTTCTCCTCGGGCAGACACGGGACGGATTTCCGGCCTGGTGCGACAGGCTCGCCTTCGAATCGGACGGCATCGTCGTCTGCAACCGGGTTAAGGCGCACACAGACTTCAAGCTGTCCGTCGAGAGCGGTCTCTGCAAGATGATGGCGGTCGGGCTCGGCAAACATAAGGGAGCGGCTGCGATTCACGGGCAGGGAGTCGCCCGGCTGGGGCAGAGCATTCTCTCCGCCGCGGAGGTCTTTCTCGAACGGGCTCCTCTCCTCTTCGGGCTTGCCGTCGTTGAAAACGCCTACGAGGAGACGATAATCGCCGAGGCGGTTCCTCCCTCGCTCATTATCGTGAGGGAGGAATACCTTCTCCGGAAGGCGAAGGCCGCCATGGGACGGATCCTGCTCACGGATATCGATATCCTCGTGGTGGAGGAGATCGGTAAGGAGATCAGCGGCGCCGGAATGGACCCCAACATCTCGGGGCGTCCGATGAAGGGAGCGCAGGGGTTCTCTGAGCTGATTTCGCCGGAAGTCGTCGTTGTCCTGGGCGTCACGGAACATTCCGCGGGAAACGCCGTGGGAATAGGCCTTGCGGATATTACGACGCTGAATGCCGTGCGGAACCTCGATCTTGCGAGCACCTACACGAACGGAATCACGGCCGGAGACATCCGCGGATGCGCTATCCCGCTGATTGCGAACAGCGACCGCGACGCGCTCGTGATCGCCCTCGCCGCTTGCGCCCCGAAAAACGCGAAAGCGTGCCGCGTGGTCCAGGTGCGCAATACGCTCGAACTGTCCTCCATCCTTGTCTCGGAGGCTTTCAGGGACGAAATTGCCGGGAGGAATGATCTCGTCGTCAGGGGACCTGCCTGGGAGTTCTCTTTTTCCCCGGAAGGCGCCGTAAAAAGAATAGAAATAGTTTGAGAGAAGGACGGCGTCGTAGTAGAATAGTTCCGGGAAACGCAGTGGGAAAATCAGTGCTGCACAATATTCTCAGGAGGTGGTTGGTGTTGAAGAATTGGAAAGTTCTTGTAGTTGTTCTTGTTGTAATCGCGGGATATTTTATTTGGCAGCAACAGCAGCAGCCGACGCCGCAGGCGCCGAAAGAGGAGCCTGTGAAGGAGGCTCCTGCGCCGAAGGCCGAGGAGCCGAAAGCTGAAGAACCGAAGGCCGAGGAGCCGAAAGCTGAAGAACCGAAGGCCGAGGAGCCGAAAGCTGAAGAACCGAAGGCCGAGGAGCCGAAAGCTGAAGAACCGAAGGCCGAGGAACCGAAAGCTGAAGAACCGAAGGCCGAGGAACCGAAGGCCGAGGAACCGAAAGCTGAAGAACCAAAGGTCGAGGAACCAAAGGCAGAAGAGCCCAAAGCCGAGGAGCCCAAGGCAGAGCCGCCGAAGGCTGAGGAAGCTCCTGTCAAGGTCGGATACCTGGCAGCGCTCACCGGCGATTGGGCCGCTTACGGCCAGACCGAAGAGAAGGCCGCTCGGCTGGCCGTCGAGGAGATCAACGCGAAAGGCGGAGTTCTCGGCAGAAAGATCGAGCTTGTTGTGTACGATTTCCGGACCCGGGCAGAGGATGCCGTGAACGCAGTCCGTCGTATGATCGAAGAGGACAAGGTCGTCGCCATTGTCGGCGCCAACGGCAGCGGAATCAATATCGCAACTGCGCCCATCGTCAACCGTCTTGGCGTTTCCCAGATCGGGACCGTTTCCACCAATCCTCTTGTAACCGTCGACGAGAAGGGGGAAGTTCGCCCCTACTCCTTCCGGATCTGCTTCACCGACCCCTACCAGGGAAAACTCATTGCCTACTTCGCGGCGAAGGAGCTGAGCAAGCTGAAGGCCGCTATTCTCTATGACGTCGGAAACGACTATTCCCAAGGGCTTCGCGAGTTCTTCATGAAGAGCTACGGCGAATACGAGGGGGAAGTCGTCGCCGACCTCGGATTCCGCGGCGGCACCGACGTCGACTTCCGGGCGCAGCTCACCGAGATCCGGGACAAGGGGGCGGACGTCCTCGTCCTGCCCAACATGGGCAAGGAGATGGCGCTCATCATGAAGCAGGCGCGCGAGCTCGGAATGGACGAGATCGTCTTTGTCGGCGGCGACGGCTACGGAGAGTTCATGTGGGAGATCGCCGGCGACGCGATGGAGGGTTCGTACTGGATCAACCACGTCGCACCCGAGGATCCCGCGATGCAGCCCTTCTTCGCCGCCTACAAGGAGAAGTGGGACGACGAGTGCAAGGAGTTCGTGAACGGTGTCCTGGGATATGATTCCGTCCATTGGCTTGCTGACGCCATCGCCCGGGCGGGATCGGACGACCCGAAGCTGATCCGCGACGCCCTCGAAAACACGAAAGATCTGAAACTGCATCATGCCACGATCACCATGGATCCGCAGACGCACAACCCGGTGGACAAGGACGGCGTCGTGCTCATCGCGAAAGACGGCAGAGGACAGTTCTTCACAAAGATCAAGCCGTAATGGACCGGCAACGTTTAAAAAATACAATATACCGGAAACGCAAAGTATGATATAGTTGTTGTATGACGAGGGTGGGCGTCGGTCGTCCGCCCTCGTCCATACGTGAAAGGGGTGATCCATATTTGGCAACGCTGATACAGCAGATCATCAACGGCCTCTCGCTGGGGTCGGTATATGCTCTTATTGCCGTGGGATACTCTCTGGTCTACTCCATCCTTCTCTTTTCCAACTTCGCCCACGGCGGCTTTCTTGTCATCGGCGGATACATCTGCTACGCGGCGCTTCGCACTCTCGGCACGGGGATTTGGGTAGCAGGCGCACTTTCTCTCTTCGGAGCCGGAGTCGCGGCGATTCTGACCGAACGCCTCGCGTACCGCCCCATCCGTGAACGTACCAACGTGACGCTCTATCTTCTCATCGCGTCGATGGGAATGAGCATCGTCATCGAGAATATTTTCGTCATCGTGGCCGGCGGACGTTTCCGTGCACTTCCTCCTGTCATACCGACTTCTCCGGTGAGCTTCTTCGGCCTGGCCACGACGAGCGCTTTCGACCTTCTCTCCTTTGTCGCCGCAGTGGTCTTCCTCGGAGCGCTTCAGCTCTTTCTGTCCAAAACGAGGTGGGGGCTCGCCATAAGGGCCGCCGCATACGATCTTCGGACAGCCGGTCTTATGGGGGTCAATGTGAACCGGCTGATCTCCATCGTATTTTTCGTCGCGGGTGCGCTTGCGGCAGTCGGAGGCATCTTCCTCTCCGTTCGCTATACCCTCTATCCGCAGCTCGGCGTCATCACGATCAAGGCCTTCGTCGCCGCCGTCATCGGAGGGCTCGGGTCATTGCCGGGTGCGGTCGTGGGAAGCCTGATCCTCGGGCTTGCCGAAATGCTCACCGCGGGCTTCATCTCCAGCCAGATGCGCGATCTGGTCGTCTTTTCCCTCTTGGTCATCACGCTTCTTGTCAAACCGACCGGTCTCTTCGGGAAGAACGTCAGCGAGAAAGTGTAGGTGAGCGAAAACCATGTCAGGATACGCGGAAGGCATTATCATCCTGTTGTGCATCAACGCAATCGCGGCCATGGGCGTCTCTCTCCTCACGGGATTCACGGGCATATTCTCGCTTGGACACGCGGCCTACATGGCTCTCGGAGCCTATACAACCGCAATTCTCACGGTGCAGCACGACGTTCACTTCTTTCCGGCGATTCTTTTGGGCGGGCTCGTCGCGGTCGCCGTGGCCTATTTCATCGGCGTCCCGACCCTCAAGCTCATGGGCGACTACTACGCCATCGCCTCCATCGGTCTCGGAGAGGCCATCAGGCTGATTCTCGAAAACTGGCAGTCGGTCACCCGCGGGGCCCGGGGATATCCCGGGATCGATCCGTACACTTCGCTTCCGGTAGCCGCCGGCTTTTTCATCGTTCTGGCTATTTTAATGTTCAACCTGATCAACAGCCGCTTCGGAAGAGCCTGCAAGGCGTGCCGGGACGACCACATCGCCTCGTCGCTGCTCGGGTTCCATGTTCCGCGGATCCGGGTCATCAGCCTGATCATCTCCGCCTTCTACTGCGGGGTGGCCGGAGCTCTCCTCGGCGGGTTCCTCTCCTTCATCCAGCCGGTCATGTTCGATATGCTGAAGTCCACCGAGCTGACGGCGGTCGTCGTCTTCGGCGGCCTGGGGTCGATGAGCGGATGCATTCTGGGAACAGCGGTCATCACGCTTGTCACGGAGCTTTTCCGCCCGATATCCCAGTATCGAATGCTTATTTACGGGGCCGTCCTCGTGATCATCATGGTCCTTCGTCCGGAGGGAATCATGGGCAACCGTGAACTGCTCTCCTGGGTCAAGGGCCTGTACTCTTGGCTGAAGACTCCGTTCAGGAGGCGAGCAGGATGAGCGCGATATTCGAACTTTCAGGCGTGACGAAGAACTTCGGCGGCGTCCAGGCGGTGAGCGACATGTCGTTCGCCGTTGCGGAGGGGGAACTGGCAGGGCTCATGGGCCCCAACGGCGCAGGAAAGACCACCATCTTCAACCTCGTGACCGGTGTCTACTCGCCCGACAAGGGGGCGATCCTCTTCCGCGGCGAGGACCTGACCTCTCTGAAAACATACCGGATCATCCGGAAGGGTATCGCGAGAACCTTTCAGAACCTCCGGCTCTTTCAGAGGTCCACCGTTCTCGAAAATGTGATGACGGCTGCCCAGCAGCATGTCCCGTACACTTTCCTGGAGGGGGTTACCCATCTCGGCCGTTGGCGCGGAAAAGAAAAGGAGATCCGGAAAAAAAGCATGGGTCTTCTCGAACGGGTCGGTCTCGCCGACAGAGCCGGCCAGGCAGCCGGAACGCTCCCGTACGGCTTTCAGCGCCGGCTTGAAATCGCAAGGGCGCTGGCGCTTGATCCGAAGCTGCTCCTTCTCGACGAGCCCGCGGCCGGTATGAACGCCGAGGAGGTCATCTCGCTGAACGCCCTTATCCAGGCGATTCACCGCGACTTCGACCTGACTATCCTCGTCATCGAGCACCACATGGATCTCGTGATGGAGATCTGCCCTCATATCGTCTGCATGAACTTCGGCGCGAAGATCGCCGAGGGAACGCCGGAGCAGATCCAGAACCACCCCGAGGTCCTGAAGGCCTATCTTGGAGAGGAGGAAGACGAATGAGCGGCCGGGTGAACGAGAACAAAGTCCTCCTCGAAGTGCGTGATCTTCATGTAAGCTACGGCGCGATCAAGGCGCTCTCCGGGGTCTCCCTGAAGGTATACGAAGGCGAGATCGTCAGCGTCATTGGTTCGAACGGAGCTGGAAAATCAACCATGATGAACGCGATCATGGGTATGGTCCGCCGGGAGAAGGGAGATATCCTCCTCGACGGAACGCTGCTCGACTCGAAGAGCTTTAAGGTAGTCCAGCAGGGCATTTCCCTCAGCCCGGAAGGCCGCAAGGTCTTCGCACCGCTCACCGTCCTGGAGAATCTCCGGATGGGAGCCTTTCCGCGAGGAAACGACGCCAAGGTTGAAGAAGATCTTGAATGGGTATTCTCGCTCTTTCCGAGACTGAAGGAGCGGATAGGACAGTATGCCGGAACGCTCTCGGGAGGAGAGCAGCAGATGCTCGCCATCGGCAGGGCGCTCATGTCCCGTCCGAAGGTGCTGCTCCTCGACGAGCCGTCTCTTGGGCTCGCGCCGATTATCATCAAGGATATCTTCAAGGAGCTCCGCCGGATCAACAGCGAGGGTGTGACCATCCTGCTGGTGGAGCAAAACGCCCGCCAGGCCCTTCTCCTTTCGAACCGGGGATATGTCATCCAGACGGGACACCTCGTCACCGAAGGCCCCTCCGACGAGCTGCTTGCGAACGCGGATATCAAGGCGGCCTATCTCGGCGGCGGACACGCCAAGGGGAAGACGACCCAGGCTCTCGCCTGATACTGCAGCATAAAAAAACCCCCGTCCGGAAACGACAGGACGGGGGTTTTTACTGTACCTTGTTACTTGCCGATCGGAAGGTCCTGAGGATTGCCCCTCAGAAATTCCGCCTTTTCTCCCCGTGCAAGAGGTTTCATGGCCCGCAGCACTTCGCACCGGGAATATCTTTCCCTTACTTCACGGACGACGAGAACCGCAGTGTATATTTTCTCCGTGTCGAGGACGTTCCCCTGCATGTCCTTGATCACTTTCCCTTCCCGGAACGCCGCGAGGAACTGCCCTTCCTTCACGCCGCTGTTCGCCCCGGCATCGACGAGCACCATCACGTTCCCGCCCTCGATGACGTTGAAAACCGCCTCGCTTGCCGGTCCGACCGTGGTGTCTTTCATTTCAAGGATTTTGGGTACGATCTTGGTGACCGCCTTGTACGTCGCGGCCGCCAGCACGCCTCCGGTTTTTCCTCCGCCGAACGCTCCTCCGTAAGCAGCCAGCCCGCCGATTGTCGCGTTCGCCGCCCCTTCTTCTCGGGCCGCGTATACGATCTCGCCGGTCTGCGCGTTGATCATCCGCGTGTCCAGGTTGACATACGCGGTGTGGCTGCCGATGGCGACTCCTCCGAAAGGAAGCGGGACGACGCCGCCCGCGGTTTCCGTCTTGAACTGGGTGATCGCTCCGGAAATGAGGAAGTCCACTCCGAGAAGCTTCCCCAGTTGCACTGCGCTGGAGGCATCCACGAAACCGTCTGAAACGAGCTTCTGTTCGGTGAGAAGCGCGTGAAGCCGTTCCCGCTCGATAATCCGAAAGGCGTTCGTATTGAACAGTTCCGTGGTCAGCATGTCCGAAATAGCCGCTCCGGGCGCCCCGGCGCCGCTTTTATCGGCGAAGTCGAGAATTGCTATCCTTGGTTTCGCGAAAACCGTTCCTGAAAAAAGGAACAGAAAGAGTACCGCAAGGAACAACGAGCGCACGTGTGTCTTCATGATGGACTCCCCCTCTTATTGTGTTCCTGCTCTCCTACAGAAGACTTTTCTGTATAGGAACCAATCATAGAGCAAGACGCTTCTTTTTTCAATGCCTTCGGAATTAAATCTTGACAAAAATAGTAGGATATAGTATCGTACTTTCAGATCAGGGCAAGGGAAGTGGTAGAAATTAAACTTTCGACAAAAACACGCTACGGTCTTCGCGCCCTGCTCTACATGGCCGAAAAATACGACGGCGAACGAACTGTTCCGGTCGGGGAGATCGCCAAGGAGCAGGGGGTTTCTGAGAAGTACCTTGAACAGCTTTTTCTGAAGCTCAGGAGAAGCAAGCTCATTACAAGTGTACGAGGGGCACAGGGGGGGTACATGCTCGGAAGGCCTCCGGAGGAAATAGCAGTAGCCGAGGTGGTGGAATCGCTGGAGGGTGATATCACCTTTGCGGACTGCCTTTCTTCGGGAGGATGCAGAAACAAGGGGTCATGCCCTACCCACGAGCTATGGAGCAGACTCAAGGGAAGTATCGACGAGATTCTTGAGGACACCACCCTCGAGGATCTCCTTGCTGAATCAACGAGAAAAAAACCGCCGGAGAGAGCTCCGGAACGGGATGATGTTCAAGCAGATAGAAGGGGGAAAAAATAATGTCCAGACAGGTCTATCTTGATTATGCCGCAACGACCTTTACGGCGCCGGCAGTCGTTTCCGAAATGACTCCGTTCTTTACCGACTCTTTCGGCAATCCGTCCTCGATCTACTCTTTCTCCGAGCGCAACAGGAAGGCTATGACAAAGGCAAGGGAGCAGGTAGCGGATGTTCTCGGCGCGACGAAGGAGGAGATATTTTTCACCAGCGGCGGCACCGAGGCGGACAACTGGGCGCTCAAGGGAGCGGCATGGAGACACCGTTCAAAGGGAAACCACATCATCACGACGAAGATCGAGCATCATGCGGTGCTTCACACGGCCCAGTTTCTCCAGGAGAACGGATTCGACGTAACCTATCTCGACGTGGATGCCGAAGGCAGGGTTCGCCTGGAAGACCTGAAAAAAGCCGTTACGGACAAGACGATCCTGGTTTCGGTTATGTTCGCGAACAACGAAATCGGAACAGTGCAACCCGTTGCGGAGATCGGGGCGTTCTGCCGGGAGAAGGGCATTCTCTTCCACACCGACGCAGTGCAGGCGGTCGCGCACATGCCGATCGATGTGAAGGCCATGAATATCGACCTCCTTTCCCTCTCTGCGCACAAGTTCTACGGACCCAAGGGAGTGGGCGCCCTTTACGTCCGCAAGGGAGTCAGGATCGAAAACTTCATGCACGGCGGCGGCCAGGAGAGAGGAAAAAGGGCCACCACGGAGAATGTCGCCGGAATCGTCGGTCTTGGCGCCGCCATAGAACTGACGGCATCCAAAATGGCCGCGGCTTCCGAAAGGATCGGAAAGCTCCGGGATATGCTGATCGAAGGCGTGATGAGGGAGATACCGCACGCGAAGCTCAACGGCGCCCCCTCCGGTGAACGCCTTCCGAACAACTCGAATTTCAGCTTCATCGGCATCGAGGGAGAGACTCTCCTGCTCGACCTCGACGGAGCGGGAATTTACGCTTCCACCGGCAGCGCCTGTTCATCCGGCTCGCTGGACCCTTCGCACGTGCTGATGGCAATAGGCCTCTCCCACGAACAGGCGCACGGCTCTCTTCGAATGACCCTCGGCGAGGAGACATCGGAAGAGGATATACACTATGTTCTTTCCGTGCTTCCAAGGATCGTGGAGCGCCGCCGTGCGATGTCCCCTCTCTGGGAGGACTGGCTGAAGAAGAATGAAGGAGGAAAATAGCACGATGTACAGCGAAAAAGTATTGGATCATTTCCAGAATCCGCGCAACGTAGGCGAGATCGAAAACCCGGACGGCGTAGGACAGGCGGGTAATCCGAAGTGCGGAGACATCATGAAGATCTACCTCCGCGTGGAGGATGAGGTCATCACCGATATAAAGTTCAAGACCTTCGGTTGCGCTTCGGCCATCGCATCCTCTAGCATGGCGACCGAGCTTGTGAAAGGGCGTCCCATAGACGAAGCATGGAGCCTGACCAACAGCGCCGTAGCCGAAGCGCTCGACGGGCTTCCGCCGGTCAAGATGCACTGTTCCGTGCTCGCCGAGGAGGCGATTCACGCCGCGATCAACGACTATCGCAGGAAAAAGGGCCTCCCTCTCCTCGAAGAGAGAGAGTACGACCACAGTCACGACCATTCCCACTGAGCCGTGAAGGGTCAAATCGCACGTTGTCCCTGGCCGGGCAGCGATCCCCTTTACATCGAATACCACGATACGGAGTGGGGCGTTCCCGTCCGGGACGACCCCGCTCTTTTTGAATTCCTTCTCCTCGAAGGGGCGCAGGCCGGTCTTTCCTGGATCACGGTCCTCCGCAAGAGAGAGGCCTACCGCCTCGCCTTCGACGGCTTCGACCCGGAGCGGATCGCCGGATATGACGAGAGGAAAATCCTGGAACTGCTGGAAAACGGAAGGATCATACGGAACAGGCGCAAGATCGAAGGCGCGATCAGGAACGCACGGGCCTTTCTGCGGATACGTGAAAGAAAAGGTTCGTTTTCAGCCTTTCTGTGGGACTTCGTGGATGGAGAGCCGATCATCAACCGCTGGAGTTCGATCGAGCAGGTTCCCGCGACAACAGCGCTCGCGGAAAAGATCAGCGGATGCATGAAGAAGGAAGGGTTTGTCTTCTTCGGTCCCGTGATATGCTACGCACACATGCAGGCGACCGGAATGGTGAACGACCACCTGGTCGGCTGTTTCCGCCACCCGGATAATAGGATCTGAACCGGAGAGAGGTGAAGCGGGAATAATGCGTCCCGTTTCATCTCTCTCCGGTTGCCTGTCTTCACCTAGCGCACACCTTCAAAAGGACCGCGCCACCGCATCTCGGTATGTGAGAACGAGGGTTCGGAAACATCCGCTTTTCGCGATGCGGAGAACCCTTCGAACGGCCCTCTCCAGCTGACCGAGAACATGTCGTCGAGATGCCGGTCGTTTCTTCTGAAGATTTCACCCTGATTTTCCGTCGCCGCCGTGAATCCGTGCTTTCTTGCCATTTCAAACACTCCCTTCGAAATTATAAAGACAGAAAAAAAACACTTCCCAATAAAAAAACCGGGAACCCCTTAAAGGCGGTCCCCGGTTCCGGTTTTTCGGGTGTGCGGCTTATGTGCCGAACCCACCGGAAGGGGGACCGCCAATAATGAGAAGTACGAGTACGAGGAGGAGAAGAGTACGCGAAACTATATTCGTTCTTCGTGCGTTCATCATAAGGAGCCTCCTTTCCAGTGGTGTGTCTGTCTGAATATTGGTAGGGATAATACCTCTCCGTTCCGACGCTGTCAAGGATATTATTTCCAGTCTTTTAAAGACAATTCAAGTGCGATGGGTTTTTTCTCCGGAATCGGCCGGTATCCGTGTCTTTTCGTCCGAAGGAGGAGTATAATCTGCTCCGTCGTCGACCATGAGACTGTGAGGTGCATCCAGAAAATGAACGCGATCCTGGTCTTTTCCGTTTTTACCGTCGTCTATCTCGGCATGATATTCGGACGCTTCCCCCGCCTCGCGCTCGACCGCACAGGCATCGTCCTTCTCGGTGCGATCGTGCTGCTTGAAACGGGGAACGCCTCTCTCCAAGGAGAGCGCTCGGGCATCGACGTGCCGACGATTCTGCTGCTCTTCGGGTTTATGGTGATCTCCGCCCAATTTCGCCTCGGAGGCTTCTACTCGGAAGTCTCCCGCCGTATTGGAGCGCTGTCCGCATCTCCCTCGCTTGTCCTGGGCGCGGTTATCGGGGCGTCGGCGCTGATGTCGGCGCTGCTCACCAACGACGTCGTCTGCCTCGCCATGACACCCGTCCTGGGAGCAGGTTGCATCCGCCGGCGGTTCAATCCGGCTCCATTTTTGCTCGCGCTCGCATGCGCCTCCAACATCGGCTCGGCCCTTACGCTCATAGGAAATCCGCAGAACATGCTCATCGGACAATACCTTTCCCTCTCTTTCGGAGGATACCTTGCCTTCGCCGCTATGCCGGTATTCCTGTCGCTGTTCTTTTTATGGGGAATTGTCCTCTTGCTTTTCCGGGGACGCTGGTTCCTCCAAATGGAGGAACAGACAGCGGAGGAGCGTCCTTTCGATTCCTGGCAGACGCTGAAAGGAGGTGTCGTCCTCGCAGTGGTCGTGGGCTTTTTTCTCTTCTCGTCGCTTCCCAGGGACATGACGGCGCTCGGTGCGGCGGGAGTCCTTCTGCTCAGCAGAAAAATGGCCTCGAGGCGGACTCTTGAGATCGTCGACTGGCAGCTTCTTCTCCTTTTCCTGGGCCTTTTCGTGATCAACGCCTCCTTCGAGGCCGCCGGCGGCCTCGTAATTCTCGAGAAGTTTCTCGGCTCGGCGGGTGTCTCGCTGTCGTCTCCGAACTGGCTCTACGCCGCGACGACCGTTCTCTCGAACCTTGTCTCCAATGTCCCGGCAGTCATGCTGCTCCTTCCGCTCGTGCGGGGAATTCCGCAGGCCGGGTATGTTTTGGCGGTCTCCAGCACTTTCGCCGGCAATCTCCTCCTCGTGGGGAGCATCGCCAATATCATTGTCGCAGGAGAGGCGGAGCGGATGGGAATTCCGTTCTCCTGGAAGGAGCATGCCCGGGTCGGCCTCCCGGTCACTCTCGCCAGTCTCGCCGCAGGGCTCGCGTGTACCGCGTTTTTCTAAACTCCCTTAGAAACCCGCGGATTTGGGGCCGGCTGTTTGCTTGTCTTTTCCCCTCCGAAACTGCTATATTAGCGGGAGAAGCAGACAGCTCCAAAGGGAAACGGAGGAATTTCTATGGGACTGAAACGGGGAACGGTTCGAGTCGCGGTTGTACAGGCGGCGTCCGTGATCATGGATAAGGAAGGAACTTTGAAAAAGATTGAAGAGCTCACGCTCGAAGCATCGGAAAGAGGAGCGAAGATCATCCTCTTTCCAGAGGCGTTCATTCCATGCTATCCGCGGGGGCTCTCGTTCGGGGCGGTGGTGGGAAGCCGCTCTCAGGCGGGGCGGAAGGACTGGGGACGCTATTACGACAACTCGATCGACGTTCCTGGTCCCGAGACCGATTTTCTTGCGGAGCTTGCGGGGCGCGCAGGGGCGTATCTTTCCGTCGGTGTCATGGAGCGCGAGGGCGGAACGCTCTACTGCACGCTCCTCTACTTCGGCCCGGACGGCTCGCTCCTCGCCAAACACCGGAAGCTGAAGCCCACAGGAAGCGAGCGTCTCATCTGGGGCGAAGGCGACGGGAGCACTCTTTCGGCGGTTGCAACGCCGTACGGAATCATGAGCGGCCTCATCTGCTGGGAGAACTACATGCCCCTCGCACGTGCCGCAATCTACGGAAGAAACCCGTCGATCTATCTCGCTCCGACCGCGGACCAGCGGGAGGGGTGGCAGTGCTCCATGCGCCATATCGCGCTGGAGGGGCGCTGTTTTGTCCTCTCGTGCAACCAGTTCGTCACAAAGGCGATGTACCCGTCGGATCTCGGATGCAGCTCCGACCTTGAGAATCAGCCGGAGATTCTGTGCCGGGGCGGCAGCGCGATTATCGACCCGCTGGGGAACTATGTCGCCGGGCCGGTCTGGGACAGGGAGGAGACCCTCGTCGCCGATCTCGATCTTGGAGTCGTCATTGAGGCCAGGTACGATTTCGACGTCGCGGGGCATTACGCCCGCCCGGACGTCTTCACGCTGCTGGTGGATGAAGATCCGCGTACGGGAGTCGATTTTTCCGGAGAGCAGCCATGTGCGGAGGATGAAGATTCATGCCGGGGCTGAAATCACCGCTGGAGGAAGACAGGAACGGAGCCTTCGTCGATAGTTCTCTGCTGGAGGAGACGGCGCGGCTGGCCCGCGAATGGCTCGACTCCCTTCCCTCCAGGAAGGCCGGCGCCGCGCTCGGCATCGAGGAACTTCGGCAATCTCTGGGAGGCCCTCTGAACGAGGAGCCGGCCCCTCCTCTCGACGTGATCAGGAACTTCGTCAGGGGTGCGGAAGGCGGACTGGTGGCCTCTCCAGGCCCCCGCTATTTCGGATTCGTGACGGGGGGATCGCTTCCTGCCGCGCTCGCCGCCGACTGGCTCGCTGCCGCCTGGGACCAGAACGCGGTTCTCTCCGTCTCCTCACCCGCCGCGAGCGTCGCCGAGGAGGTCGTGGCCTCCTGGATTCCCGAGCTGCTCGGACTTCCGGCGAACTCGTCCACGGGATTCGTCACGGGCTGCCAGATGGCGAATTTCACCTGCCTGGCGGCCGCTCGCCACGAGGTGCTCAAGCGTTGCGGATGGGATGCCGAGACGGACGGACTAACGGGCGCCCCGGCCATCACCGTCTTCGCAGGAGAGGAAGCGCATGCCACGCTTTTTGTTGCGCTCAGGATGCTCGGCTTCGGGACGGGACATGTCGTTTCCATTCCTGCCGACGAACAGGGGCGAATGCGCCCCGGCGCGCTGAAAAGAGCGGTGGAGGAGATCAGCGGCCCGGCGATCCTCTGCCTTCAGGCGGGGAATGTGAATTCCGGCTCTTTCGACCCCTGCGCCGAGCTCATTCCTCCGGCGAAGGAGAAAGGGGCATGGGTCCACGTCGACGGAGCTTTCGGTCTGTGGGGGAAACTGCTGCCCGAAATGGACATCCTTACCGGAGGCATAGAACTGGCGGATTCTTGGGCGACGGACGCCCACAAGTGGCTGAACGTCCCTTACGACTCCGGTATCGCGATCGTGCGCTCCGAAGCCGCCCACAGGGCGTCGATGACCTTGAAGGCGCCGTACTACATCGCTGCCGGGGGAGCTGTCCGCGATCCGTCCCAGTGGGTGCCGGAATCCTCGCGGAGAGCCAGGATATTCCCTCTCTACTGCGCTCTCAGGTCCCTCGGAAAGCAAGGAATCCGCGAGATGGTGGAACGCAACTGCAGGCAGGCGCGCCTTATGGCATCTCTCCTCGCAGAAGACCCCGGAATCCGGATTCTCAACGATGTTGTGCTCAACCAGGTGCTCGTGCGTTTCGAACGCCCGGACGGCGGGGACGCGGACGCCTTCACGAAAGCGGTCACTGCAAGGGTGCAGGAGGAAGGAACCTGCTGGGCGGGCGGAAGCGTCTGGAAGGGGCAGACGGCAATGCGCATCTCCGTCTCGAACTGGTCCACGTCGGACGAGGATATTTCCCGATCGGCACGGGCGATCAGGAACGTTCTGCGAGATGCCGCCCGATCTTCCGGAGGTGAATAGATGGATATCGCGCTCTTTCTCAGGGGGCTCGCGATGGGATTCTCGATTGCCGCTCCCGTCGGCCCGATCGGGGTGCTGTGCATCCGCCGCACACTGGCCGAAGGGCGGATTTCCGGTCTCGTGTCGGGGCTCGGCGCCGCTACGGCGGATGCTGTGTACGGCTGCATCGCCGGATTCGGGCTGACGTTCGTCTCGAACTTCCTGGTCAGCCGGCAGATGTGGCTTCAAATCGCAGGCGGACTCTTCCTCTGCTTCCTCGGCGCGAGGACGTTCCTCGCAAAGCCCGCGGAACAGTCTGCGAGAGCCGGCGGCAGGGGGCTCTTCGGGACATACGCTTCGACGTTCTTTCTGACGCTCACCAATCCGATGACGATTCTCCCCTTTGCGGCGATCTTCGCCGGACTGGGGCTTGCGGCTTCTGACGGGAGCTATGCCTCCGCCGGAATGCTGGTCCTGGGGGTGTTCATCGGCTCCGCGCTCTGGTGGCTTCTGTTAAGCGGCGGAGTCGGCCTCTTCCGCGAGAAGCTGGGCACGGGCGCCCTGCTGTGGATCAACAGGTTTTCAGGGGTCATCATAACGGGGTTCGGCGTTCTGGCTCTTATGAGCGCTTAAAAACTGCGGGGCCCGTATTTCGCGAAATCCGGGCCCCGCTTTTTTCTATCGCTTTTTAACCGGGGAGAACGAGAACGAGAGCACTTTCTTCGGGCAGACGTCGACGCAGGCAGCGCACGAGATGCATTCTGGCGAGTACATCTCCGACGCGCGCACCATGGCGTTCACGTCGAGGCTCATGGGACAGTTTTTCGTGCAGAGCCTGCAGTCGATGCACTTTTCGCTCTCCGCTTCCAGGTGAAGATGAGGGCTGCCGGTCTTTCTCGCCGCGGCCCTTCCTGCGATCATGAAGGGAGCGAGCATGCACCCGTAACGGCAGAAGGGGCGCCGTCCGACGGCGAGGGAGAGAACGACCATACCTCCCATGGCGACATAGAACATCAGGTACGAAACGGGCGTGGCAAGTGAAAAACCGCTTTCTATGCCGTAGAGGGGTTCCACGGAGAGGATACCCCCCGCCCGGACGAAAAAGAAAACGAGGGCGGCGAGCCAGGCTGCAGCGATGCCGTACTTGATGCGATCAAATTTTCCGCCAGGAACCCGTTTGTCGTTCGCGGGGAAGAGCACTTCCTGGACCGCGCCTCCCGGGCAGATCCAGCCGCAGAAGACTCTTCCGGCGAAGAAAGCGAGAACGGCCGAGAGGAGGACGAAAAGGAGACTCGAGGTGACGATGCCTCTCCACGCTCCCTGCAGCGTGAGCAGCGGGGAGAGGTAGAACATGGTCACCGGAAGCGAGAGGACGAAGATGACCATCAGGGCTTTGCGCAGGTTCTGTCGTTTCACGGATTATCCCTCCATTTTTGAATTGGCACGTATTATACCATCTTATACCCTTATGAGGTATAATTTTTTTAGTGGAAACGCTGAAATTTCTGATGCTCTTTTCGCGCCGAAGGCGTACAATAGGACAATATCCAATGCGAGGGGAAGGGAGGATCTGCGGGTATGGAGCATATTTCCAGCATTATCATCGCTTTTATCGAGGAGAACATGAAAGAGAGAGGGCTGTCTCCCTACCGGACCGACGACGAGAAGATCCTGGTTCTTGACGGGGATTATGCGACGTGTTTCAAGTTCGATATCGTCTTTTCGGACAATGATTTCAGCTGTTCGGTTCTTTCGAAGGGCGAAAACGGACTGCACTTGAGAAGACATTTCAACATCTCGTGGACGAATGCGGCCGAGATCCGTGAGTTCATGGAGTTCGTCCGCGCCCTGTAAAGGAGGGTAAGAGAATGAAATTTTTGATTGTCCCGCTGTTGTTGTGCACGCTGCTTCTTTTCGCCTCGCACGCCGGGGCGGCGGAGAGAGTGGAGAAGACGGACGAGGAGTGGAGGGCGATTCTTACTCCGGAACAGTTCGAAGTGACCCGCAGGAAGGGGACGGAACGAGCCTTCACCGGGGTCTATTGGGATCATCACGAGAAAGGGACGTACGCCTGCGTCTGCTGCGGAGCGCATCTTTTTTCATCGGATGCGAAGTACGACTCCGGCTCCGGGTGGCCGAGCTACTGGGCCGCTCTGCCGGGAGCCCCGATCGTGGAGAAGCGTGATTTTTCCTTCGGCATGATACGGACGGAAGTCCTCTGCGGACGATGCGACGCGCACCTGGGGCATCTCTTCTCCGACGGTCCTCCTCCGACAGGGATGCGCTACTGCATCAACTCGGCGGCGCTCAGCTTCCTTCCGAAAGAAGAGTAAGCCCGTTCAGGGAACGCCCGCCGGCTTGCCGGGCACGGCGGGTCTTCCTTTTGCCCTGCCGGTGCGTTTGTCCTCCGGTGCGGGCTGCCTACAGATTGTTCAGGCTCCCCATCCGGTAGCCCGTGAGATCCAGTGCGACGCATGAAAAACCGAGGGCGAGAAGGGCCGAGGAGAGCTTCGCCGCGGTCTCCGGGGCGGCGAGCAGGGGGATCGCTGAGGGCGCAGTCTCGATTCTCGCAAGGAAGCCGTGGTGGCGGACCCTGACCTGGATGTTCGGCGGGCAGAATGCACGAACGATTTCTTCGGCCCGCTCTACCTGGAGCAAATTTTCGACGGTGATCTGCGTCCCGTAGGCGATTCGGCTGGCCAGGCAGGCCGCTGCGGGTTTTTGCCACGAAGGCAGCTTCCACTCCTTCGAGACGGTTCGTATTTCTCTCTTTGTCAGCCCGGCTTCCAGAAGGGGGCTTCGAACGCCCTCCAGCTCGGAAATGGCGCGCATGCCGGGGCGGTAGTCGTTCAGGTCGTCGGTGTTGGAGCCGTCAAGCACCCAGCGGAAGCCGGACTGTTTCGCCCATGCGAGCAGCAATTCGAACCGGAATTTCTTGCAGTAGTAGCAACGGTCCTTGTCGTTGGCTGTAAAACGGGGATCCTCCAGTTCGGAGACCGGAAGAACCGCGTGGCGGATGCCGATGGTCGCGGCATAGTGTTCCGCGTCGTCCCGCTCCCATGAGGGAAGCGTGGGCGACATGGCGGTGACCGCGACCGCACGTTCCCCGAGCGCACGAAACGCCGCCGCCGCCAGGAGCGTGCTGTCCAGCCCTCCGGAGAACGCCACCGCGACGCTCCCCATCTCTCTCAAAGCTGCGTCGAGTTTTTCCATTTTTTTCATCGCGGCGTAATACGGCATGTCCTCGCCCCTCCCTTGTGAAGAACTTTTTTCTTCTCTATACTACACGAGAAGGAATGACAATCCAATGCCCGGAGGAAAAATTTTCTCATGAACATACGACCCTCAACCGGCTTCTCCTCTCCTTTCCCCTCCTTCGGCCCGAAAAGCGTCGCCGTCCTGATGAGCGGAGGGGTGGACAGCTCCGTGACCGCGTGGCTCCTCCGGAAATCCGGGTGGCATGTCGTCGGCGTCACCATGAACATTCCCGGAACGGGCTCTTCACCGGGAAGCTGCTGCGGACGGGATGCGGCGTCGGTTGCCCTGGGGCTCGGCATTCCTCACTACACGGCGTTCGTGGAGAAAGAATTCGAAGAGATCGTCGTCGATCCGTTTGTGGAGAACTATCTCCGGGGGAGAACTCCCAATCCCTGCGCCGATTGCAACGCGTTCCTGAAGTTCGGCCTCCTTTGGAAAGCGCTTGAGGATGCGTTCGGAGAAGTCCGGATCGCTACCGGGCATTATGCCCGGATCGAGAGAGAAGGGAATTCCTTTTTCCTCGCGCGGGGAAAGAACCCAGTAAAGGACCAGAGCTACTTCCTCTACGGAATCGCCGCACATCGCCTGCCGAGGCTTCTGCTTCCCCTCGGCGGCTTCTCCAAGGAAGAAGTCCGCGCCCTGGCGAGGGAAGCGCGCCTTCCGGTCGCGGAGAAGCGCGAGAGCATGGAGATCTGCTTTGCGGGAGAGGGCGACTACCGGCGCCTTCTTGAAGGGCGCTCCCTTCCGTCCGGCCTGATCGTGGACGAAGACGGGGAACCGCTGGGAACGCACCCGGGTATTGCGCACTACACGACGGGGCAGCGAAAGGGGCTCGGAATCGCGTCCCGGGAAGGACTCTACGTATTGCGCATCGATCCCGGGCGCAACCTCGTCGTTGTCGGCCCGAGAGAACGCGCGTTCAGGCGTCGTGTATGCGCGTGCGACGTGAATATCCTGGCGCCCCGGCTCTTCGGGCAGGGAAAACGCTTCTTCGGCAAGACCCGCTCGCGTGGAGAACCGCTCCCCTGCGAATTGCTGCTCGGGAACGGGGAGAGGATTGAAGCGCTTTTCGACCAACCGCAGTTCGCCCCCACGCCGGGACAGCGGCTGGTGCTCTACGACGCGGACGGCAGGGTTGTCGCCGGAGGCGTCATCGAATACAGCGAGGAGGCGGAATGATGGATATCGCAATATCCCGGCGACTGGCCGGACTCTACGAAGAAGGACTGGCGGCGGTCCTCTGCATGGTGGTGGAGGAGACCGGATCGACGCCCCGGAGCATGGGGTCCTCCATGCTCGTCTTTCCGGGGGGAAAGATCGAAGGGACTGTCGGAGGCGGTATCACCGAGCATCACGTGATCGAAAAGGCGCTTGAACTCCTGGAAAAGGGAACGGGCGCGATGCTCTACAGGGAAACGCTCTCGGCGAGCGAAGCTGCCCTCGACGGGGCGGCCTGCGGCGGCTCCATGGGCGTCTACCTCGAGGTGATCGGAAGGAAGCGGGAGCTCGTGATCTTCGGCGCGGGACACGTGGGGAAAGCCATCGCGCGCCTCGGAGACATGACGGGTTTCGCCGTCACGGTCTGGGACGAGAGAGCGGAGTTCGCCAACGAGGAGAACATCCCATGGGGAAGGGCGATCTGCTGCCCGCTGGAGAGTTTTTTCCACCGCTCCGGTTCCTTCCACGGGGATACCTACGTGATCATCGTCACCCGGGGGCACGCGCTCGACGCGGATGTCGTCAAACTGCTCGAAGGAAAGCCTGCCGCCTACATGGGGATGATCGGCTCCAGGAAGAAGATCGCCTTCGTCCGTCAACGCCTGCTGGGACAGGGGGTTTCAGCGGAGCATATTGACCGGATCCATCAGCCTGTCGGTCTGCCGATCCGGGCGGAGACACCGGAAGAGATCGCCGTCTCCGCGATTGCCGAGATCATCGCCGTTATGCGGGGAGCGGACCTGCAGGCACTTCGTTCGTCTCTCGCAGTGTAACAACGAGAAAGATGAAGGAAATCGGGGGAAATAGCCCGATTTGCTGTATATTTTCTTTTTTTTCGTATTGAGAAGACCGAAAAAAGTTGTATACTGTATAGGTCAGTATTGGTTAAATTTATAAAATCGGCAAGAAAGGCGTGGTGATGGGTATGGCCGTCGCATACAAAGACTATTACGAAATCCTCGGTGTGAGCAGGACGGCGTCCCAGGACGAGATCCGGAAGGCCTACCGGAAGCTCGCGAAGGAGTATCACCCCGACGTGAACAAGGGAAGCGGCTCCGACGAGCGGTACAAGGAGATCAACGAGGCCTACGAGGTTCTCAAGGATCCCGAGAAACGGCAGAAGTACGACACCTTGGGGCCGAACTGGCAGCAGGGACAGGATTTTACGCCTCCTCCCGGATGGGGCGGGGGCGTGCACATGGATTTCGGAGGCGACGCCGGAGGTTTCAGCGACTTCTTCCGGACGATCTTCGGCGGCTTCGCCTCGGGCGGCAGGAGCGTCTCGATGGACGACCTCTTCCGGTCGCAGGGACGAGGAGGCGACGAGGAGATGTCGCTTGTCCTCTCTCTCGAGGACATTCTTCGGGGAGGGGCCAGGACGATTTCCATGGAGCAGGTCGTGCAGGGAGCCGACGGACGCCCGGCGCGAAGCCGGAGGACGCTCAACGTCAACCTGCCGCAGGGTGTCACCGAGGGGTCCCGAATCCGCCTCAAGGGGCAGGGGAACCGGGGCGGTGATCTTCACATCGTGATTTCCGTCGCTCCTCACCCCCGTTTCACGGTGGAGGGGTACGACCTGATCACTCCTCTGAAGGTCTCTCCGTGGGAGGCCGCGCTGGGAGCCGCGTCGATACCCGTCCAGACGCCCGACGGGCTGGTGACGATGAAACTCCCTGCAGGGACCCAGCACGGAAAGCGGCTTCGCTTGAAAGGCAAGGGACTGCCCCGGAGGAAGGGAGCCCAGGCGGGCGATCTCATCGTTCGGGTGGAGATCGTCATCCCGGAAAAACTGGACAGCCGCGAGCGCGAGCTCCTCGAAGCGCTGGCGAAGGAGTCGCCCTTCAATCCACGGGAGTGAGCGGCAGCGCGGGAAGGCCTGATCCTTCAGGTCCTCCCGCTCCCGGCGCGCTCACGATCACTCTCGAGACCGCCGTCCTTCCGGCGCCGTCCACGAGCGAGACTGTGTGGTCTCCCTTTTTCAGGGTCCAGAAAATGTTCGCGACGCCGTCCTGCCTTCCGGCGTACTCTCCTCCGACAAACCAATAGACCGGCGTCCGGGCGCCTTCCGCCCGGAGCGCCACTTTCTGTTCTCCTCCGAGAGGCGTTATAAAGTAGCGCGATCCCGGAAGCGGCGAGGTGATCGTAACCCTCTGTTCCGGTTGTATCGACAGCGACCGCCTGAGGGCGAACTCCTCGAGTTCCGCGGGCCAGACGATCTCCGCGGCTCCGTTCCGGATCACGTGCAGAGGACACGGTGCGGTCGAGGAGACTCCTTCGAGGGCGTAGTCCGTCCTTCCGACCGGGCATGAAGGGCCCATCGGGCGCCCGGAGAGTGCGCAGACCGTTCGAGTGACAACCCGCGGAGGAGGAGCGTACCAGCCCGCGGGCGGAAGGCTCCGGAGAATTTCGACGATAGCGGGAGCTGCTGCCTGGATGCCCACCAGTTCCGGATGCGGCGTGCCTGTCGGATCGCCCATCCAGATCACGACCGTGTTGCGGGGCGTATATGCCGCTGTCCAGGCGTCCCGGTAGCCGTAGGATGTTCCCGTTTTGAAGGCGAACCACTCCCTTCCGTGTTCGATTCGTTTTCCGTGAACCGGAAGAAGGCGTCCCGTGTCCTTCAGGATATCCGCAACCAGGAACGACGCTCCCTCGGAGGCGATTCGCTGCTGAAAGGTCTGCTCGTTCCTGAGAAAACGGGGAGTGCGCCGTACTCCCAGCGCAGCCAGCATGCCGTACGCCTCCGCCATCTGCAGGACGCTCGTTTCGCATCCTCCCAGGATCAGCGAATCTCCGTAGTGCGATGTCGGCATGGTCAGACCGGCGAAGCCCGCGTTGCGGAGAAGATCCAGCACGAGTTCCGGGCCTGCGGCACGCAGTACGCGGACCGCGGGGACGTTGAGGGAGTCCGCGAGGGCCGTCCGGGCGGAGACGGGGCCGCGGTACGTCATGTCGAAGTTCCGGGGCGCCTGCCCCGAAAAGGCGAGGGGGGTGTCGGCGAGGAGGGAAGCCGGGGTGAGAATCCCTTTCTCGAAAGCGGCAAGATAGGCAAAAGGTTTCAGGGCCGATCCGGGGGATCGGGGGCGACGTGCACAGTCCACCCAGCTCCCGGTTTTTCCGGTTCCCAGGCGCGCGTTGCCGACATACGCCAGGATGTCGCCCGTAACGTTGTCCGTCACGACGCCGGCGGAGGTGATCTCCCCGGGCAGGGACTCCAGGGAGGCGGCCAGCGTCCTCTCGAGAAGGTCCTGGAGCATCGGGTCCAGCGTCGTCTCCAGAACCCCTCCCCCCCTTCGTTCTCCGAGCGCGGAGAGAGTGAAATGGAAGGCCTTCGAAGGAAAAGAACCCCGTGCTGCGGGAATCTGCTCGGAAATGGAGAACCGGTACTGTTCCTCCGTGATTTTTCCCCGTTCGAAGAGCGAGGCGAGGATGAAGTCGCGCCTTTGCCTCGCGGCGTCGGGGTTCCGGTCAGGACGATAGAGGCTCGGTCCTTTGAGCATTCCCACCAGGAGTGCGGCCTCTCCGAGAGAGACTTCCTTCGCGCCCTTCGAAAAGTAGATTCTGGCCGCGGCTTCGACGCCCCGTATGTTGCCGCCGAACGGAGCGCGGTTCAGATAGAGCTCCAGTATTTTCTCCTTTGCGAGCGCAGCTTCGAGTTTCTGCGCCGCGGTGAATTCGATCAGCTTTGTCTTCAGGGTCCTCGGGCGCGGAAAGGAGAGGCGAACGAGCTGGCTCGTGATCGTCGACGCTCCCGAGACCACCTTGCCGGCAACGATGTTCTGCCATGTCGCCCGGAGAAGCGCGGTGTAGTCGATCCCTCCATGCTCCGCGAAACGTCGGTCCTCAACCTCGACCGCGACGAACGGAAGCCATCTTCCCATCCGGTCGAGCGGAACGGGAACCGACCATTCGGAATCCTGCGAGAGAAAGACGGAAAGGACCTCCCCCGTGCGGTCCATCAGCACGGGGGAGGTCGGCCATTCAAGAACGTCCTCGATATCGAGGGGAAGGGATGCTGTCCGGAGAATTCCCCCTCCCGCCGCGAGGAGAAGCGCAAGAGAACAAGCTGTCAGTGCGCGGCGGAGGGGGCGTTTCATGATCAGTAGATCTCGACTTTCCCGGGAACTCCGACGCTTGCGGTGTCGGGAGCGTACATCCCCTCGGCCGCGACGGGCGGCAGCGTGAAGACGCCTCTGGAGACCGCCCGGATCAGGTACTTGTATTCCACGGAATTCGTCAGAGAGTCGACGAAGAGGATCAGGCGGTCATCGCGAAGTTCGGCGCGGATGCCGCTCCGGTCCGGCGAGTCGCCCTCGCCGGAGAGCCGGGTGTTCTCGATCTCCATGCCGCCGGGGAGCATATCGACGACCACCAGGTCGCGCAACGGAGCGGACGGGGTGAGGATGAGCGTCACCGTGATCCGTTCGCCTCTGGAGACCGGTGTCCCCTCCTGGACCGGCTTCCCTTCGCGGTTTGTCCAGGCCCGTTTGACGGCGATGCCGCTGCTGAAAGGAGCAGGCTCTTTCAGAGGCACTCCCGCCGATGTCCACGCGAAGTAGGCCGTCCCGTTCCCTGAGAGCGTGAGTGTCATCGCTCCTTTCGGCAGTTCCCCGAGATCCAGCGAGAGACGTTTTCCGTCGCTGAACGACGCGATCTCATTTCCCGAGGCGTCCTTGAGCACCGCCGTGAAGGGCTTGCGGGCTTCCCGGGTCTTTTCCATCCATCGGCCGAGCGCGAGCACGGCCATGGCATTGTCCTGCGTCGTTCTCCACGTATTGCGGCGCGCCTCCTCGAGGAGGCGGAATGCGAGCTCCGCCGCCGGAGCGGAGAGCGGATCGACCTCCGTCCACATCAGCAGTTTCAGCGCGGTATTCCGCGAGACCGATTCGAAGGTCTCCGCACCGCCGCCCCGGAGCGAGGGGGCGCCGGTTCCGAGCTGACGGAGAGAATCCGGCGTCCCTGATGCCAGAGCATGCGCCCCGGCCAGGAAGACTGTTCCGGAGCCGTAGAGAGAGTCCTTGTGCTCTCCGAGATGCGCCATCCATCCCAGCGGAGGTTCTCCTCGAAGGGAGAGGATATATGCGGCGTAGGCCTTCAGCGTCATGTTTGAGCGGAAGGCGGAATCACTGTCGTTCAGAGGCGCCAGAGGCAGCATCGAACGGACGTTGGAGAGCGCGATCTCGAGCAGGTCGTCCGGCACGGGAGCGCCGCTCTTCTTTGCTTCAACAAGGAAGTGGGTGGCGTAGAGGGAACCCCATTGCGAGGGGATCGAGCTTCCGGGCCAGTTGGCGAATCCGCCGGTGTAGAGCTGCATGGCCGAAATCTGGCGTATCTTCAGTGCCAGTGCGGCGGCGCGTTCCTCTTCGTTCACGAGCCGGGGATCGATGTCCCGGACCAGTTCGCCGAGTGCGAGCAGGGGCCAGGCTCCCGAGACCGTCTGTTCGAGACAGCCGTACGGGTATTGCAGAAGGAAGGTCGCTGCGCCCAGGAGGTCGAGCGCAGGAAGATCGGCGAGCAGGAGTTTTCCTTCCTCCGTGCCGGGGAACCACTCCCTGGGGATCTCAATTGTGCCGGGAGCGTCTCCCCGCACCACGCCCGAGCCGGAAAGGGCGACCCGGGGGAACGCCGGCCGGACGGGCAGGTCGAGTTCCTGGGTGAAGGCGCCGTCCTCCCATTCGGTTTCGACGGAAAGAAACGCCGTCCCCGCCTGCGGACCGGCGGTGAAGGGGACGCTGAAGAGCGCTTCCGCTCCGGGAACGAGGTCCGCAAGGAATTCCTTCTTGCCGGAGAAGCTCAGCGGACCGTCGATGGAAACTTTCACCGAGACGCGCGTCTTTTCCGAAGCCCCGGAGAAGAGCTTCAGCGGTGCGTGGAACGCGTCGCCGGGCGACACGGCCCGGGGCAGCGAGAGTTCCGTCGTCACGTCGCGCGCGATCCGGACGAACGTTTCCCCCTTGCCGAACGCGCTTCCGGCGGAGGCGACCGCCATGAGGCGCCCCTTGCCGCTGAACTCTGGCACGTCGAAAGTCGCCTCGAACGAGCCGTTTTCGTCTGTGGCGACGCTTCCCAAAAAGATCGAGAGCATCCTGAACGTGCGCGCGGAGACAGGGGACATTCCCGCGCGAAGTGCAGCCATTGCCTCTTCTCCTGCGCCGCCGCCCGCCCTGAGCAGCGGAGTTTCCCTCGATTCCAGCGGAAGAAGCTGGTCGTAGAGGTCATAGACGGAGATTCCCTGTGCACGCTTCGCCATGAAGAAGGCCCACGGATCCGGAGTCTTGTAGCCTGTCAGGGAGAGAATGCCCTCGTCGACGAGGAAGAGCACAACCTCTCCTTTCCGCGGCGTTCCCGTTCCGTCGGTCAGGGTTCCGTTGACGGAAAGCGGTTCGTCGGGAAGCGTCCGCTCCGGGCTGAGGATGGCCACCGAGAGCCGGTGCTCCTTCCGTTCGACGGGAATGGAGATGGTCCCGATCGCGCGGTGATTTCCCCACTCCTGTCCTTCGACGACCGGGCGGATCACCGATGCGGAGACGTAGGCGTTGGGGATCATTGCTTCCGTGACCGGGATCTGCAGCGTCACTTCCCCCTTGTTCAGCGGAACGACTTTGCGGAGAAGCTCCTTGTCGGTCTCGACTGTGACGAGAAGGTTCCCCTCGAAGGGGCTTCGAAGCGAAAGGGTCGCCTTGTCGCCCGGCTCATATTTCTCCTTGTCGGGGGTGACGACGACCCGGTCGAGCAGGGTCGAGCCCTCTCCTTCGCCGCTCCAGTAGGGCGTCCAGACCATCATCGATGCGGATGCCATGCTGTTGGACGTTTCGTCGGAGATACGGAGCACGAACTCGCCCTGACCCTTCGGTGTAAAGGCGAAACTGCCGATGCCGTCCGTGAACTTCACCGTTCCGTCCGAATGCGGGACCAGTTCGCGCTGCACCTGCATCCGTGTCTGGTTGCCCATTCTGACCAGGTTGTAGTGGTGCTTGACCATGTAGACCTCCGCGACCGCCATCTCAAGTTCGGACGGTTTTCCTTCCGGCGTCACCGCGGCGATTCGTGTCCTGATCTCCCGCCCGGGAACCTGGTCCCCCTTGGGCATCTCGATGCCGAGGTAGACGGGGTAAGGGTGGAAGGGGATCCTGAGGGCTGCGGGCACCCAGCGGCCGCTCTCCTCCATCACCTTGACGAAGAAGGAAAGATCGATGGACGCCGGGGGAAGCCACCCTTCAGGACCGGAGAATTCGAGCTCCCCCTTTCCCTCCTCGTCGAGCGTGCCGTTGCCGATGTAGTCCGTCACGGTCTCGAAAGACCGTTCCGGGTCGCCGAAGGTGAAGGCGCTCCAGCCTTCGGGGCGGAAGGGAACCGCCACGGCCCGGACTTCGCCCTCGAAGGGCAGTCCGGCAGCCGGTGCTCCGAAGAGGTACGAGGACGCGATGTCGATTGTGAGCGTCTCGCCTTCTTCCAGGAAGGTGCTGTCTGATGTCGCCTTTACTTCAAGACGGGGTGCGACGAAGTCCTCCACGAAAAACTCGGTTCTGCCGAGTGGCGTGCTTTCTCCTCCGGGGAGAGAGACGATCGCGCTGTACATGCCCGTCGGGGATGCCGGGGCAAGGCGTGCCGAGAAGGAGGCGATTCCCTCGGGAGAGAGAAGCGCCGTTCCGCGGGTTACTTCGCGCCCCAGGGAAGAGCGGACGACGTAGACCACCGGGAAGGGCTCGGGCGGCAGCAAGTCTTTCGTACGGACGAGCGCTGAAAAGTCGACCTTTTCGCCCGGGCGGAAGACTCCCCTCGGCGCGAAGAGCAGGGCGTCGTACTTCTCGCTCCTCGGGCGGCCTCCGATGTCGAACCCCGCATCTGCCAAAAGATTTCCTTCAAGCTTCAGGAAGGAAATGTCGTCGTCCTTTTCGACCGTCACGATCGAAGGGGTCAGCTGGCTGTCCCATGGATCCTTTCCGTGCCAGGTCCAAAGGCCGTCACCGTCCGTCTTCCCCGATGCCACCATCTGGTTGCTCCGGGAATAGACCCGGACGACGGCTCCGTTAACCGGCCTGATGCCCAGAATCGTGTTCACCCAGACCGTGATGCCGTTCGGCCAGACGCGTGCGACGATGCCGAGGTCTGTCACGGCGACCAGCTGTTCGGCGTCCGCCCAGTATTCACCGGAGGATTCCGACGCCGTCAGGAGGAAAACCCCCTTGGATTCTCCCGCCAGTTCTCGGAGATCGATCGCCCGCCGCACCGGCTCGTTGAGCCTCCCTTCGGGACGTGCGGTGCGGGTCGCCACCCTGCGTGCGAGGTCGCGGGGAATGGAGTAGCTCGACAGCATCGAGACCGGGATGTTGTTCTCGTAGACCCGCCAGAGGTTCAGCGAGATCTCTTCGATGTTCACCGATTCGATCGGGATGCGCAGGTCCCCCGCCGGCGAGAGGAATGTTCCTCCCGAGGGGAAGGAGAGCGAGGGGTAGAGGTCGGGGAAGATGACCGCTCGGCTGAAGTCCCTCTCCAGCTTATGACCGTCCCTGGAGGGTAATCCCTTCCTGATGGTCAGTTCGACGCGCCGGCGGGGTTTGAAGTCACCGAGGATGGTGAATCCGTTGTACCCCGGCTCCACCGTGAAGGGCATCTTCGGAGAGAGTTCGAGAAATCTCGAGACGACCGACATGTCGGCTCCGACCGACGTGTTCACGTTGATGATGCTCGTCGCGGGGTAGCGGGTGTCGGCGTAGACGCTCCGTATCTCCATCTTCCGGGTGACGGAGATCTCCTGGCGGAATTCCTTTTCCACGCCAAGAGGACCTGCGTCGCTGGTCAGTCCGGGAGCAAGGAGTATCGTGAGTCTCCGCCCGTCATAAGCGTTCGTCGAAATTCGAAGCACCGAGGCGGGAGCCTGCCCCATCGGAAAGTAGTTCATCTGCTGCTTCTGTTCGTTCAGGATGGAGAGAAAGCCTCGCATTCTGAACGGAGAAACGGGAAGATTGAACGTCAGCTCGATTACCACGTTGTTGTTCTCGGTGAAATCCGTCTGCTGGGCCTTCAACAGTTTCAGAGGCTCGGTGTGGAATTCGAAGTCCTGCTTTCCTGCGAGCCGCCTGTTCTTGAGATCCCGAAGAGACTCCTTCGCGGTCGCCCGGTAGAGCGTCGCCTGCTGGAGGTTCGCAACAGGGGTGAAGACGAAGGTCTTCTGGTCGGTCCACTTGCCCGCTCCCCGGATGTCCGGGGAAAATTCAACCGGCATATTCTGCCGGGACACCGTCTTGCCGACGGCATCCCGCTCGACGACCGGCTGTGAAAAGACGACCTTTACCGGCATCCTTCCTTTGACCATCCCCCCGGGAGCAAACGAGAGAATGGTGAATTCATCAGCCGGCGACGCCTCCGCTCCGCACGCTCCGCCGACGATCAAGAGCATCGCCAGAAGAGCCAGACACAATTTTTTCATACAGATCCTCTCCTTTTTCTCCGGAATGGGTGGCGCTGGTCCACGCCTGTCCTTTCTTTCGGAATTATACCGCAAAACTCGTCGCGAGCGTGAGTTTTGAAGACACGATAAAGAGGATCCGGCCCGAAAGAATGCAGGATGTCTCAAAAAAAGGGTTTACAACATCGAAAACAGAAGAAAAACAATGTATTAAAACGATAACCTGCGAAAAAAGGCAAAAATAGAGATGTATGCTCCTTCCTGCGTCTTTCATATGGTCGAAAAGGTCGTTATAATCTTATTGGTTAGCATTGGTCAAAAAGGAGTGATCGCGATGGATTTCGCAAAACTGACGACAAAATCTCGGGAAGCATTTTCCGATGCACAGAACAAAGCTGTGACCTTCGGTCATTCGGAGGTGGACGGAGAGCATCTTCTGCTTGCGCTCGCCGAGCAGTCCGAGGGGCTTATACCGAGGCTTCTCGCCCGCATGGGCATCGACTCGAAAAGCCTCGTCCGGAAGCTGGAGGAGGAGCTTTCGCGCCGCGTCCGGGTTACAGGGCCGGGAGTGGAGCCGGGGAAGGTGTACGTTTCGCAGCGCCTCTCCCGAATGCTGGTGAAGGCCGAGCAGCGGGCGGAGCAGCTGAAGGACGAATACATCTCGGTGGAGCATCTCTTCGCCGCGTTTCTGGAGGAGGGAAAGACAAGCGCCGCCGGGCGGATTCTTGCAGAACTGGGAGCTACGGAAGAGAAGTTTCTCTCCGTCCTCAACGAGGTGCGCGGAAGGGCGCGCGTCTGCAGCGACAACCCCGAGAGCACCTACGAGGCGCTGGAGAAGTACGGGCGCGACCTGGTCGAGATGGCCCGCGCCGGAAAGCTCGACCCTGTCATCGGGCGTGACGAGGAGGTCCGCAGGGTGATCCGAATCCTGAGCCGGAAAACGAAAAACAACCCCGTGCTCATCGGCGACCCCGGCGTCGGCAAGACGGCCATCGTCGAGGGGCTCGCCGGGCGCATCGTGAAGGGCGATGTCCCCGAGGGACTGAAGGATCGTTCGATCTTCGCGCTCGACATGGGGGCGCTCGTCGCGGGAGCCAAGTTCCGGGGCGAGTTCGAGGAGCGTCTGAAAGCGGTGCTCAACGAGGTCAAGGAGAGCGACGGACGGATCATCCTCTTCATCGACGAGCTGCACACCATCGTGGGCGCGGGCGCCGCGGAGGGCGCCATCGACGCGGGGAACATGCTCAAGCCCCTGCTTGCGCGAGGCGAACTGCACTGTATCGGCGCGACCACAGTGGACGAATACCGCAAGCGCATCGAAAAGGACGCCGCGCTCGCCCGGCGTTTCCAGCCGGTCCTTGTGGAGCAGCCGACCGTCGAGGACACGGTTTCCATACTGCGGGGGCTCAAGGACCGTTTTCAGGTACACCACGGAGTGAAGATACGCGACAACGCCCTCGTTGCTGCGGCGGTGCTTTCCAACCGTTATATCACCGAGCGGTTCCTCCCGGACAAGGCCATCGACCTTGTGGACGAGGCCTGCGCGCTGATCCGCACCGAGATCGACTCGCTCCCTGCGGAGCTTGACGCCGTCTCAAGGAAAGTCATGCAGCTCGAAATAGAGGAGGCCGCGCTGAACAAGGAGAAGGACGCTGCGAGCGTTGAACGGCTGAAGGCACTCCAGAAGGAGTTGCAGGAGGCGCGCGAGGAGCAGACCGGACTGCGCGCGCAGTACGAGGCGGAGAAGCAAGGAATCGGCGTCGTCCGCGAGCTTCGGGAGCGCATCGAATCAGTCCGGCGCGACATCGAGAAGGCAGAGCGCGAGTACGACCTGAACAGGGCTGCAGAGCTGAAGCACGGCACGCTGCCGCAGCTTGAGGCCGAACTGCGCGAGCGTGAGAAGACCCTTGAGAACGGACACGCCGGGCCGAAAATCCTCCGGGAGGAGGTCACCGAGGAGGAAATTTCCGAGATCGTCAGCCGCTGGACCGGCATTCCCGTCACACGGCTTCTCGAAGGGGAGAAGGAAAAGCTGCTCAAGCTCGACGAGGTGCTTCACCGGCGCGTCGTCGGGCAGGACGAGGCCGTCGAGCTGGTGGCCGACGCGGTGCTCCGCGCGCGCTCCGGCATCAAGGACCCGCGGCGGCCGATCGGCTCGTTCATCTTCCTCGGGCCCACGGGTGTCGGCAAGACGGAGCTGGCCAAGACCCTCGCGGAGGCCCTGTTCGACAGCGAGGAAAACCTGATCCGGCTGGATATGTCGGAGTACATGGAAAAGCATTCCGTCTCCCGAATGGTGGGAGCGCCTCCGGGATACGTCGGGTACGACGAGGGAGGGCAGTTGACCGAGGCGGTGCGCCGCCGGCCCTATTCCGTTATCCTCTTCGACGAGGTGGAGAAGGCGCACCCCGATGTTTTCAACATCCTGCTTCAGATACTGGACGACGGGCGCATCACCGACAGCCAGGGGCATCTTGTCAACTTCAAGAACACGGTGGTCATCATGACCAGCAATCTCGGTGCGCAGTACCTGCTCGAAGGAATCACCCCGGAAGGACAGATCCGCGAGGGCGCAAGGAAGCAGGTCATGGACGAACTGCGACGCGCCTTCCGGCCGGAGTTCCTGAACCGCGTGGACGACGTGGTGCTCTTCAAACCCCTTCAGAAGGAGGAGATACGCCGTATCGTGCGCCTGCTCGCCACGTCTCTTGAGGAGCGATTGAAGGACCGGAATATCTCGTTGGAGATTACCGGCGCGGGGGTGGACCTCATCGCCCGCGAGGGGTACGATGCGGTCTACGGGGCGCGTCCGCTGAAGCGGTTCATGGTGCGAAGGATAGAGACTCCCGTCGCCCGGATGATCATCTCCGGCGAGGCAGCTGAAGGATCGCGGATCGTCGTGGACGAGCAGGACGGCGCCCTTACGCTCACGGCCGCCGGTTTATAACGGGGCGGCCGGGCGCCGATACATTATTCAGCAACCGTGAAAGGGGGAGAAGGCCATGAAAGTGAATCCTTTGAATCCGCTCCGGCCTCTTCCCCCTCTTCCAGCGGAGGAGACCGCCGAAGAAAAGAAGGAAGAGGGGATGAAGAAGGTGGAAGAGGCCAGGCGAGCCGTCGAGACGGAGCGCCTGGAGATTATGGACCGGCATCACGAGACGGTCAAGAAGTCCGCCGAGGTATACGACAAGATCGTCAAAAAACGGATGATGGAGCGTGAAATCGAGGAACGCCGCCTGCAGCAGAGGGAGTTCTTGGCTGAACGGAACGAGGATGCGGTGAAACAGCGGGAGGAGAGGCTGAAAGCCGACCGCGGGGACTGAAACGGAGGGTTATTTGTGAAAAGAGCTCTTTCCGGAGCGATCCGTATCGCTTCGATAATTTTTGTTGTGTGCGCGTTTCTCTTTACCCCATATCGGCCGACGGAGGCCGGAGTCTCCGCGGAGAAAGGATATTACACCGAGTTCGACGGTATCGCTGTGCATTATCTTGACGAAGGAATGAAGGATGCACCTGCGCTCGTCTTCGTTCACGGATGGGCCTGCGACGTATCCTTCTGGCGCTTCCAGTTCGACGGATTGCGCGATAAGTACCGGGTGATAGCCGTCGACCTTCCCGGTTTCGGACAGAGCGGCAAGCCCGCCTGCAGGACGTACACGCTCGACCTCTTCGCAGGCGCGGTGCATGCTGCCATCGAGGCGGCAGGGGCCGGGAATCCTGTTTTGATAGGACACAGCATGGGATACCCGGTGACGACCCGATTTCTCGAACGGTACCCAGGCGCGGCCCGCGCGATCGTCAACGTTGACGGCGCCTATTTCCGTCCTCCGTCGGACCCGAGGACTGCAGCAGAACTGAAGGAGATGGCGGATTTCCTGGAAGGGCTTTTCGGCCCGGAACGACCGCAGTTCGTCCGTTTCTTCATCGAATCGACGTTCTACGGAAGGACCCCGGAGGTGTTGCGGACGGAGATCATGGAGAAGATGTCATCCGCCGACGAGTACGCGGCGAACAGCTCGATGAAGGAGTTCATCAAGCCCGGGAACTGGACGGAGCGCAGCTACGGCGTTCCCGCGCTGGCAATCTACTCGGAGCACGAGTACATCCCGCCGGACCACGAGGCGTATCTGCGGACGGTCTTCCCGGAGCTGACCTACGAAGAGTGGGCGGAAACGGGGCACTTCCTGATGATGGAGGCGCCGGAACGCTTCAACGCTGCGCTGGAGAAGTTCCTTGAGGGACTGCCGAAGGAGAAAAGAGGAAGAGTAGAGCTATGAGGCTCGAAAAAGGAAGCCTTGCGGGACTTCCGGCAAATCTGCCGGACGAGGAGATCTTCGAGGAACTTCTCCGCACAAAATCTTTCCGCGTGGAGCGGATTATCTCCACAGGACAGGCGTCGCCGCCGGGCTTCTGGTACGATCAGAAGGAGGGCGAATGGGTGGCTCTGCTTCAGGGCGAGGCGGTTCTGGAGTTCGAGGACGGCTCCGCCGAGAAGCTCCGGAGCGGCGACTGGGTCTTTCTCCCGCCGCATCTGCGCCACAGGGTGGGTTCGACGAGCATCGAACCGCCCTGTATCTGGCTGGCTGTATTCGGCCGCCCCTGATCTTGTTTAAGCAAGACTTCAAACCGCTCCTCCAAAGGGGGCGTTTTTGTATTTTGTATTTTTCGCACCGATCTCCTATTACATTCTGCATCGTATATGGTACTATTTAGCTCCGACTATAATGTCAAGGAGTGTGTTTTCTTTATGCCGTCAAAAACATTCAGCCTGCTGCGCCCCGAGAGTTCGGGCTTCAAGCTCTCTCTGCTCTCGACAGGGCATTTCTTCAACGATCTGTACGCTTCCTTTCTGCCGACATTCATTCCGACGATCATCTCCAGGTTGGGAATCACCATGGCCCAGGCTGGTTTTTTCAGTACCTTCCTCGGTATGATCCACATCATTTTTCAACCGATCATCGGTTACCTCTCCGACAGGTCGGCGAATCCGTGGCTGGTAATCTGGGGTCCTATCATGACATGTATCGGCGCCACGATGATTCCGCTCGCTCCCTCCTACGGAACGGCGCTCTTCTTCGTGGGAATCTGGGCCCTCGGAAGCGCGATGTTCCATCCCCAGGGGCACGGCGGCGTAGGGCACGTGGTCCCAAGGGAGAGGCTCACGTTCTCTCTCGCGCTCTTCGCGGTCGCGGGAACGGCCGGAGTCACGATCAGCCCACTCTTCGCGGTCGCGCTGGTCAACACGGTGGGGTACCGCCTTATGCCTGTGGTCGCCTTGATCCCGGTGTTGCTGCTCGGTTGGTTCACATGGCGGACGATGCCCTCGATATCACATGAGAGCGGAGATGCCATAACGCCGCAAAAAGGACTGTTTTTCACGCTGAAGTCGGTCTTCGCGATCATCTACCCCATATGGGCCATTTCGACGATCCGCGATGCGACGAGCCAGGGCGTGCGGATGTTTCTGCCGATCCGCATCGCTTCTGAGGGGGGCGAGATCGGCTTGGTGGGGACGGTTCTCTTTCTGATCATGCTGGCGAGTACCCTGAGCATGGTGATCGTCGGCAGAATCGCCGACAGGTGGGGAAAGAAAAGAGTGCTGATGTGTATCATCTTTCTCTCTCCGCTTTTTCTCCTCGCCGGGCGAGCCGCAGGAGGCTGGACGAGTATTCTGTTTTTTATCGTGGGGGCTTCGGCGATCAATGCGACCATGCCCATCACGGCGGCGGTTGCCCAGGAGATGGTTCCGAACTCCCGCGGTATGGCGAGCTCCATCGTCATGGGGCTTTCGTGGGGAGTCGGCAATATGCTGATGGCTCCTCTCGGTAAGGTCGGGGACCTGTTCGGCGTCCAGGCGACTCTCCTTGTAGTCGCTCTTCTGCCGCTCATCGCCCTTCCGATGCTGTTCACCAAGCCCTTCCGGGAGGCCGGAGAAGAGCGGTGAAGAGCGAAATAATCCGCTTGCCTCTTCTTTTTTTCTGAAATCATCTCTTTTTTTCCGGGTTCGTCTTTCCCGGAATGGCAAGGTGGTGTAAAATGTTCGCGATGGGCTTTCTCCCGTGGCGTCGCATGGCATGTGTTGTCCGGCTCGCTTTTTTGTCTGAATCCGGGTGGAAAAAAGTCCTTCGCGTCCGCGAAACGCTCCATTGCAAGCATATGGGGTCGTGTCGTTTAGAGAGACTATACTTTTGACGGGAGGTCGTTTCTATGGAACAGCAGGTAACAGAAAAGCAGGCAACATTTGAACAGAAGGTTCGTCCGGCGTGGCAGGGGTTCGTATTGTTTTGGCTCCTGGCGGTGCTGATAGCCGCAGGGGCGCTGTATATGTGGATGCGGAATATGACTCCCTTGTGGCTTGCAGCTTTTGCCCTGCTGCCGGTTGTCTATGTCTGGTGGGTGCGCTGCAGCACATTGCTTGTTGTAAAACATGACGAAGTGACGCTGGAACGGGGAATCTTCTCGAAAAAGTATACCGAAGTCGGTATGCCGCAGGTACGCTCCATTGAGGTTCATCAGACGCTGACACAGCGTCTTTTCGGAGTGGGAGATCTCATGATCGCGTCTTCCGGGACCAGCGGATACGAGATTGTCGTCTCCGGAATATCCAACCCCAGGGAAATCCGCGAGACCATTCAGAGGTTCCAGCGTAAGGAATAACTTCATTTTAGAGTAGTTCCGGCTTCGTTGAAACACAGCAATGCCGGTGTTGTTTTTCCCCATCAAGAAGTGCCCTCCGGAAACGGAG
>Ga0334890_1000176_pt1:120000-124495 | contig 124495 bp, 107 predicted proteins | sample GraSluR1_MG_3_FD_207220 | JGI IMG/M metagenome (GOLD analysis project Ga0334890, IMG submission 207220) | Sludge microbial communities from methane-producing bioreactor in Wageningen University, Netherlands - Granular Sludge_31_08-R1 | ecosystem: Engineered > Bioreactor >... | reverse complement strand
GTCACGCCCTTTTTGTCCACCCCTTCGGCGCGGACGAAAAAGTGGGGAATTACCTTGGCGCTGCTACTGGGGAATTACCTTGGCGCTTTTGGCCTTTAAGTGGGGATATACCATGGCGTTCGACAGCAAAGCTATCCCGGCCGGCAAAAGAAAAACCGGACAACAAAGCAATAGCGGCCGAATCCACCGCTGAACCAGTTCCTCTTCATGTTGTGCCAACGGAAAACTGACCGGTTTGCAGCCGACACTGTGGCTAATAGTATGTTGGATGGGGGGCATGATGTGCCGAAGTTCTTTTAGACAGTCTGCCAATTCTCTAGGAACACTTTTCAACGATGTCCCCTATGTGTACAATTAGGTAGAAAACCATGGAACGAGAACGAAGTCTACTAATTTCCTTGATGGAATATCTCACCGCCCACGGCTACCCAGAGGAAGCCTTGGTCTTCGAATGGAAGATTGATGCTAGACATATGGTGGACCTAGCAGTTATTGACCCAACAACCAACAGGCCTATAGCACTATTTGAGCTCAAGAGGCGAAAGAATCCGCAGAACTTAAGCATGGCAACAAGACAGCTTGCAGCATACAAGAAAGCGCTCGGCGACGATCAAGTCCCGACTTATATCGTCTTCCCGGCGGAAGGCATTCCCCCATTCGAGATGTACCATTTGAAGAAAGATGCTTCCGAAAGCAACGAGCTATTCGACACGCAGATCGAGAGAGTACCCGATTATTCTGTTATGAAAAATAGTGCGATTAGCAAAGAGATTCTCAAGACAGAGAGGCAACGAAGATCAACGTTAGATTGGTTTCAAGTGATGTGTTACTTGTTGGCTGGTGCAGTGGTATTACTTGTGGTTCTGGATTTCCTGGGGATAGTTAGGATTACGCCAGAAAGGCTCACTCTGATCGGAATCATAATTGCACTTATTATTGTTCCTGTGGCTAGCAAACTAAAGATACTGGGAATGGAGTTTGAAAGGCGTAAGAAAGAAGAAAAACCGGACTAGCTGTGAGTTGGGGCCACTATTAGGAAACAATAGAGTGTCACAATGTGAATGACGGGGAACCGCGGAGTTACGTCACAAATGCCGCCAGAGATGCGAAGAGCATCGCTACATTCGTCACTCAGGTGGAGATGAGGGAATAGATGGCTATTCAATTTGATCCAGACATATCAGAACTGCGGGTAGCCTATGATCGGGCAAGAAAAGACCGTCCCGACAGATGTTTCGTAGAATACCCTAATTTGCTCGCGTGGACCGAGATAAACTTGTCGGATTGGCTCGCGGACCTAAGAGCGGATATCTCATCCGGATTCAAACCGCATTCGAGTAAGCTTTGTTGGTTGCCTAAGGCAAATTCTCTCCTAAGACCTGGCAACATCCTTCATTTCAAGGATGAAGTCGTATACAATCTCTTGCTGGATAGGCTTTACGACTCCATTTGCAGACAACTTGCTAGTTTTCAGAAGGAACCTGACGCTGCGTATGTGCTCTCCGGCAACCGCAAATCTGCTTGGTTTCAAAGCAGCTTCACCGCTTGGGAAGACTTCCGAGCCAAATCCTTACAATATCTGCAAGACGGTACGAGTTTCGTAGTTGTGGCAGACGTTACTGGCTTCTACGAGAACATTGACACCGACAAGCTACTGTCGGACTTGAGACAGTTGACGGGCGGGTCAAGACCCGAGATTGACTTGCTCAGGGTTTGCCTCCGTAAGTGGTCGGCGAGAGGTGAAAAAGGAATTCCCCAAGGGTATTCTGCGAGCGACCTTCTTGCCAAAGTATACGCAAATCCGCTTGATTTGGCCCTTAGAAATGACGGCTACCGACACTTGCGTTACGTTGATGACATTCGCATCTTTTGCCGAAGCAGAACAGACGCGAAGCGAGCGATTCTTAGCCTATCTCGGCACATTCATCAAAGAGGGTTGAATCTCCAGTCGGCAAAAACAAAGATAGTCTCGACCGCCGAAGCTTCCCAAGACTTCGATGGTGTCAAACCAACGGTTGAAGGCATCCAGAAAGAATTGATGACTGAAATCCAAACAGAGATAAACCAAGAAGGTCCATATGCAAGCCCTCAATACGTTGAACGCCTATTGCGGAAATACAAGGAACTTCCTTCTGCGGTTCTGGAGCGTACATTTGAGGAATATTTCTCGGCATCCAATCCGACACCGTTCAACAAGACACTTTTCCATTATCTGCTAAACCGCATAGGCCGAGCGAAATCACGCATTGCAGTCAATTACTGTCTGGACGCGTTGCGTGAACGACCAGAAGAAACCGACTATATCTTGAAATACTTCTCAGAAATCAGTCCACAGAAAGTGGACTTCACATCCATCATCGACTACCTCGTATCACCACTGGCTATATATGATTACCAATGCTATCAAATCCTGAAATGGTTCGCCAGAGAGAAGCTGCAAAATGAACGAGTTCTTAAGTATTGTAGACAAGCAATGAAAGACTTAGGCCGAGATCCTTGGTTACGCAGTTGGTGCACGAACTACGTGGGCGAATACGGTGACGTTGCAGATTTTACCTCTATACAGGCCATGTATGCGACGTATTCGAGCGATTTCGAAAAAGCAGACTGCGTGATGGCGCTGTCACGAATGGAGTCTGGAAGGAGGAATGCTTTCTACTCGTCTATAAAGGGAGACGGCCAATTGGTGGACAGAGCTATTAGCATGGCAAAAGGAACAAGGAAATAGGTCCCGGACGATGTGGCGCAGATCCGGCATGTGGCCGGAACAGATTTTGGAATGAACCAATACATGAATTGAAGAGGCAATCATCGAGAGCGTGCGGAAATAGCAGGAACAATGGGGCTGCCATCAAGAGCGCAAAAGATTCTTGACACTACCCTTCATTAACCAGCAATAGCTCATGCTTTATCGGGAACACAGGAAACGCAACGGGCGCTTCCCCGACATTCAGGCCAGGATTAGTGGAAGCGCAATAATTGGAGAAATGGCCTTCCAGGAAAGGAACAGGTCTTATTTGAGGGGAGAACAAGACAATGAAGCTTGAAAGTTTGATTCTCAAGAATTTCCGGGGTTACAAAGACGAGACTCGAATTGACTTCGAGGATATGACCGCTTTTGTAGGCAAGAATGACATAGGTAAATCTTCGATACTTGACGCCTTGGAAATATTCTTCAACAATGAGGCCGTAAAAATGGAGAGCAGCGATGCCTGTGTTTACAGCGACGACAAGGAGGTCACAATAGGATGTGTATTTGGTGACCTACCTTTCGAGGTCGTCATTGATGCCCGGGCTCCGACAACTCTTGCAGATGAATATTTCTTGGACGCTGAGGGCAAGCTTCAACTCATAAAGAAATACAACTGCGCCCTCAAGACACCCAAGGAGGCAGTTTTTGCGGTCACTAATCATCCGACAGCAGATAACGTCGGCGACCTATTGCTTCTAAAGAATCAGGATCTGAAGGAGCGGTTAGATCAACTTGATGTGAGCAGGGTGGGCGTGGACCTCAGGTCAAACGTTTCTATTCGCCGAGCTATTTGGGGGAACTGCCCAGACCTGCAAATCGCAAGATGCGAAATCCCGCTAGACAAAGAAGATGCGAAGAAGCTTTGGGACAAACTAAGAGAAGAAATGCCCATTTACGCCCTCTTTAAATCTGACCGGGCCAGCAAGGATGATGATGCAGAAGTTCAAGATCCGATGAAGGTCGCAGTGGCAGAAGCTGTAAAGAGTGTCGAGACCGAACTCTCAAGAATTAAAGACATCGTGAGAGCCAAGTCAACAGAAGTCGCCCGGAAGACTCTCGAAAAGCTGCGCGAAATGGATCCTAGCCTAGCGAATGAACTGTCCCCAGTATTTAGGGCTGAGCCCAAATGGGACGGAATCTTCAAGCTGACTCTTACCGGCGATGACCAAATCCCAATCAATAAAAGGGGTAGCGGCGTAAGAAGGTTAATATTATTAAATTTCTTCAGAGCTGAAGCGGAAAGGCGACAGCGCTCGAGCAAATCCCCAGGGGTCATTTACGCCATTGAAGAACCAGAGACATCTCAGCATCCAAATACCCAGAAAGTACTGGTAGAGGCGTTGAATGACCTTTCAGCGGAAGACAACTGCCAAGTCATATTAACTACCCATGTTCCCGGCCTCGCATCGTTCTTGTCTGTAGAAAGCTTAAGATGCGTAGAGAAGGATATCGACGGAAGGGTGTGCGTCGTCTCCAAGGAAGATGGCATATACGACCGCATCGCCAAAGAGTTAGGCGTCTTTCCAGATCATAGGATTAAGGTTTTTGTCTGTGTCGAAGGGCCAAATGATGTTTCTTTTCTTAAACACATAAGCAAGATGCTCGCCAACGTAAACAACGACATTCCTGACCTCTCAAGTGACCCCCGTGTAGCAGTCTTGCCCCTAGGCGGTGGAACCTTGAATCAGTGGGTTCAAGATCATTACCTGAAAGGTATAGGAAGGCCGGAAATTCACATATACG
>Ga0334890_1000176_pt1:0-112500 | contig 124495 bp, 107 predicted proteins | sample GraSluR1_MG_3_FD_207220 | JGI IMG/M metagenome (GOLD analysis project Ga0334890, IMG submission 207220) | Sludge microbial communities from methane-producing bioreactor in Wageningen University, Netherlands - Granular Sludge_31_08-R1 | ecosystem: Engineered > Bioreactor > Anaerobic >... | reverse complement strand
AGAAAGAGGTCAACCGGGCGGTCGATGCCATGGAAGACGTGAAGAAGAAGGTGTCGTCGGGCGCCGACCTCTCCCAGCAGGCGGGGCACGCCCTCAACAACATCGTGAAGAAGGTCGACGACCTGCAGCTCATGGTCCAGCAGATAGCCTCCGCCACGGAAGAGATGACGGCGACATCCGAAGGGATCAGCAAGGACATCGATTCCATCGCCAACATATCGAAGGAGACATCATCCGCCTCGAACCAGGTCAGCCAGGCGTCCGATGAGCTCTCCCGCCTGTCTGTGAGCCTCCAGGGCGTGGTGAAGGAATTTACCGTCTAAGACAGACGAACAATGGTAAGATCACGGCCGGCCGGCGTGTCCCCTTTTCAGGGCCCGCCGGTCGCTTCTTTTATGGAGTCGTACGTGACGTCCACAAGCTCCTTCAGTGTTCCCGGGTCTATGGCGGGAGGCGGCATGAGGACGATGACGTCGCCGAGCGGCCTTATTATGGCGCCCCGTTTTCTCGCCGCCAGCGTGACATTCTGGCCTATCTTCGCGCCGGGGGGATAGGGCCTTTTGGTCTTCCTGTTCCTGACAAGCTCGATGCCGACCATGAAGCCCCTCTGTCTGACCTCTCCCACGGCGGGCAGGTCCGCAAAGCGTCTCAGCTCGTCCCGCAGGAGGGCCACCTTGTCCGCCATGCGCTCTATCGTCCGCTCCTTTTCGAAGAGGGCGAGATTCTCGACGGCGACAGAGCAGGCCACGGGGTTTCCCGTATAGGTGTGGCCGTGGAAGAAGGTCTTGAACTCGTCGAAACGGCCGAGAAAACCGTCGAAGATCTCCTGCGTCGTGACCGTCGCGGCGAGCGGCAGGTACCCTCCCGTGATCCCCTTGGCAAGGCAGAGGAAATCGGGTTCGACACCCTCCTGTTCGCAGGCGAACATGCTCCCCGTGCGGCCGAAGCCGGTGGCCACCTCATCGGCGATGAAATGGAGCCCGTTCTCCTTCGCGATCGTTGAGATCCTTCTCAGAAAGCCGTCGGGCTGGGTGATCATCCCGCCGGCCCCCTGGACGAGGGGTTCGATCACAACGGCACAGACCTCATCCTTATATCTCCTGACGGTACGTTCGAATTTGTCGACACAGGCCATGCCGCAGGAGGCGCGATCGAGCTTCATGGGACAGCGGTAGCAATAGGGCGACGGTGACTTGTACGACCGGAAGAGGAGCGGCCTGTAGACCTTGTGGAAAAGGTCGATGCCGCCGATGCTCACGGAGCCTATGGTGTCGCCGTGGTAACCGTTGAGGAAGGATATGAAGCGTTTTCTCCCCTTCTCCCCCTTCTGCTGCCAGTACTGGTAGGACATCTTCACCGCGATCTCCACCGACGTGGAGCCGTTGTCGGAATAAAATACCTTCTCGAGGCCCCGGGGCGTTATCTCTGCAAGCTTTTTCGCCAGGACAACGGCGGGAACGTTGGCAAGACCGAGCATGGTCGAGTGACAAAGCTCTCTCGATTGCCTCTCCATGGCATCCGTAAGCTCTTTTCGGCCATGTCCATGGACGAGAACCCACAATGAGGACACACCGTCGATGTAACGCCTTCCCTCGGTATCTATGAGATGGAAGCCTTCCCCGCGCTCGATGATAAGCGGGTCGCTCGTCATATAATCCCCCATCTGCGTAAAGGGGTGCCAGATGTAACGCTTATCCCAATCCTTCAGTTGTTCGCTGCTGTGCATGGTCTTTTGCTCCTTCGGATCAAAACAACGGCTTGAGTCGCTTGAATGGCTTGAGTCGCTTGAGGGCTGGAAACCTTATCTCTCAAGGACATCTACACCTATCAGCAACCGATCAAGCCATTCAAGCCTTCTCCTGTCTTAAACCTTCAACGGGTCGTCGATAAAGTCCTCATCGTCGTCATCCCGGACTCGATCCGGGATCCGGAGGTTTTCCTGCTCCCTCATATTTCCTGGATTCCGGCCTTCAGCCGCATTCAGCCTCTTTGCCTTCACTCTCAAGCGATTCAAGCGATTCAAGCCATTCAAGCGGTCCCCTCAGGGGACCAGCTTCATCTTCCTTCCCGCTTCCGTTATGGCCTCGATGGCGCTGTCCATCTGCTCGCGGGAGAAGCCCCTCACCACGGTGAGGCGCAGTCTCGATGTGCCCGTGGGGACGGTAGGGGGGCGGATGGCCTGGAGGAAGAAGCCCTTCTTCATGAGCATCTTCTGCATCTTCACGGCGTCCGCGTCCCGGCCCACCACGATGGGGACGATGGGGCCCACGCTCTTTTTGAGGTCGAAACCCGCCGAGAGAAGCCCCGAGCGCATGTGGTCGATGTTGCGCCAGAGCTCGTCCTTATAGGAAAGGTCACACGCCACGAGCTCAAGCGCGGCATGGGATGCCGCGAGTGCCGCCGGAGGCAGGGCCGTCGTATACATGAAGGTCCTCGCCCTGTTGATCAGGTACTCTATGACGACAGGGTCGGAAAGGACGAAGGCGCCGAAGGATCCCATGGCCTTGCCGAAAGTGGCCATGTGGATATCCGCCTTCCCTTTCAGTCCGCGGTACTCCTCGACACCGCTTCCCTTCCTGCCGAATATGCCCGTCCCATGGGCGTCATCGACGACGGCGCAGAAGCCGTACCGGTCCCTCAATCCCATGATGTCCTCAAGGGGCGCCATGTCTCCGTCCATGCTGAAGATCGATTCCGTGATGACGAAGGACCTGCCCGGGATGGCATGCTTCTTCAGCTTCCTCTCCAGGTCTTCCACGTCGCGGTGCCTGTAGATGACCTTCTTCGCATGGGAAAGGCGCATCGCGTCGATGAGGCTTGAATGGTTAAGCTCGTCGCTGAAGATGACGTCTCCCCTGACGGGGATGGTCGACACGATGCCGATGTTCGCCATGTACCCCGTCGGGAATATGAGACCCTTCCTGTAGCCCTTGTAGCGGGCGACGGACGCCTCCAGCCTCTCGTACAGGTCGATGCTCCCCGACACGCTCCGCGACGAACAGGTGCCGGTCCCGTACTCTCCGACCGCCGACCGCGCGGCCTCCATCACCGCCGGATGGAGGTGGAGCGAAAGGTAGCTGTTGGAACAGAGGTTGAGGTACTCTTTGCCGCTGTGGATCACCGTGGCCGCACACAGGGGCCGCACGTAGCGTATGCTCCGGTAGTTGCCCTGCACCCTTATCTCGTCGAGCATCGATGCGAGCCTGTCTTTCATCTCTTTCGTCACCCCGCCACTATTCACCTCTTATCAGTCAACGGTCACAATTGACTGGTTAACTCGATGAACAAAAAATCAGGGTGGACATGTACGTCCACCCTGATTTGAAGCTCCTGTTAAGGTTAGCCCTTGATAACCCTGGGGAGGATCATCTGGTGCCACGGGCAGATTGACTTCGGGTTGGCGTATGCGCAGTTCGCGAATGCCACGAAGTACTTCCTCAGATCTGCCAGCTTCACGACTTCGTCTACGAGGCCCATCTTGGCGCAGTAGGAAGGCCGTGACTTGTCATAGTAATGTTTTACCGTCGCGTTCATCTTCTCGATGACCGGCGCGAGGGGCTTGCCCGCATCTTTCTCTTTTACGAGGCGGCGCGCGAAGCTTGCGACTGCCGCTGTTTCACCGTGCATGACGTAGATTTCCGTCGTCGCGGTGCCGAGGGTGAAGCAGTTGTTGTTGTTCGCCTGCGGGCCTGCCATGATGTAGTGGGCCGCCGCGCTGCCTTTCCTCAGGACGATGGTCATCATCGGGAGGTCGCTCTGCTCGATCGAGTAGATGAGTGACTGGCCGAGGCCGAGGAGCTCCGCCTTCTCGGCGATGTCGCCGACGTCGATGCCCGATGTATCCTGAAGCCAGATCATCGGGACCCTGTCCCTTCCGCAGAGGGTAACGAACTCGTTGACCTTGATGAGGCCTTCGCGGTAGAACTTGCCGCCGATGCCGGGATACGGTGCATACTGCGGGTAGCCCTTCGGAAGCATGCCCTGCCTGTTGCCGACGATACCGATGAGGAATCCGTCAACCTTGACAAGGCCGGTGTAGAGCTCGGGCCCGATCTCCGGACGGAACTCCATGTGCTCGCTGTTGTCGACGAGGCGCGCCATAACGCCTTCCATGTCGTAGACCATTTTCTGGTTGAACTGAACGACGCTGTAAAGGTCTTCCGCCGGGAACTTCGGCTCTGCCGGTGCTGCAACCCTGAAGAAGCTCGGATCGTAGTACGGAAGCTTGCCTACCCAGGATTTCAGCGAATCGAGGAGGCTTTCTTCTGACGGATGGACTTCGCGGAAGAAACCGGTCACGTCGTGGTGGATCTCGACGCGTCCCGGAGGAATTGACTTGAATTTCTTGGTGGCGTCGATGATCGCATCGGCCATCTCTTCGTCGAAAAAGCCCTTCGGCGCCATACCGCTGACGATGCCGGCGCCGCCGACTGCGATGTTTGCGTCCTTATGGGCGAGAAGGAGGGTCGGTGAGATGCCCTGGTAGCCGCCGCCTGCGGGGTTCGTTCCGTAGATGGCCGCGAGGACCGGGATGCCGAGTTTGTTCAGTTCGGCGTGACGGAAGAATGTCGTACCGCTGCCGTGCCTGTTTCCGTACATTGTTTCCTGCTCGGGAAGCTTGACGCCGGAGCAGTTGACGAGCCATACGAGCGGGCAATGGAGCCTTCTCGCGATGTCGGTCACTCTGAGGATGTTGAGCGGCTGACCCGCGATCCATGCGCCTGCCATGACCTTGTTGTCAAAACCGATGATCACACACCATTTGCCGTTTATTCTTCCGAGACCGTCGACAACGCCTGTAGTCCCCGATTCTTCATCCATCGGGTCGAACAGCAGGTGAAGAGGTGCCCAGGTGCCCGGGTCAACGATGTACTCCAGTCTCTGGTGAACGGTCCATTCACCGCGCTTGTTTAGAGTCTCCTGAGCGAGGCCTGCGTTTCTGGCCTTCAGGACGCGTTCTTCGATGTCTTTTTCTACGGCTTTGATCTCTTCAGCATTCTTTGCATTAACCTTAACCGGCTTATTCCATTCCTGCATTTTTTCAAAATACGGTCTCATTTATTACCTCCGATGGCTGTAGGAATTTGTTACTGTTTTCACAATTTTAATTTTTTTTTCAGCACTTTGTCAACACAAAAGGCGGGGTCTTTATGTTTTGCCCTACCCTAAAAACGGTCCTTCATCTTCACCCTGATGATGCAATACACGACGATGATGAGGCCGATTATCAGGAGATACTTCATGTGATGTCCCTCTTTTTCAGTTCCCTCATACCTGCCTAGTGCTTGAAGAGACGCTGGCCCGCGAAGACCATCGTGACACCCTGTTCGTTGCAGGCCTCGATGACCTCGTAGTCGCGCTCCGACCCACCCGGCTGGATGACACCCCGGGCTCCTTCCTTGATTGCCGCGTCCACCCCGTCCCTGAAGGGGAAGAAACCGTCGGAGACGATGACGGAACCCTGAAGACCCGCGTTCATCTCCCGCGTGTACGCGTCTATCGCGTCAAGCTCCTTCATGTCCCTGCCGCCCCGCTCGGCCTCGAGCTTGAACACGGCATAGGGCACCCCGAACTTCCTGAAGACCTCGGTGTCGGCGAATTTTTTGTAGGCCTTGAAGACGGCGATCTCCACAACGCCAACCCGGTCCTGCTCTCCCGTGCCGATGGCCACCGTCGCCTCATCCTTCACGAAAAGAGCGGAGTTGGAGCTGACCCCCGATTCCACGTACCAGCCGAAGAGCATGTCGCGGTACTCGTCGTCGGTGGGCATCCGCTTTATCCTGTATGTTTCGCCCTTGTAGACCGCCTCGGCTGCCTTGAGGTCCTCCCTCCCCCTGATCCTGAAGGGCTGCGATTCCTGTATGATCAGGCCACCGTCCATGAGGGACTTGAAGTCTATCGTCCTTCTCGTCTTGAAGGCGCTCAAGCGTTCTATTTCCTTAATCTGCATGAGCCGCAGGTTCTTCCACTTCTTAAGGACATCGATGGCGCCGCCCTCGAAGTCCGGGGCGCAGACGACCTCGAAGTAGTAGGGTACCATCGCCTTCGCTGTTTCAACGTCAAGGGTTTTCGTAAAGACAACCGCTCCGCCGAAGGCTGCTATCCTGTCACACCAGAAGGCCTTATGGAAGGCTTCAGCCGATGTCGAGCCGTATGCCGCTCCGCTGGGGTTGTTATGCTTCATGATGGCGCAGGCCGGCTTCTGATCGAGAAATCTGAGGATATTCAAGGCATTGTCCACGTCCGTCAGGTTGATCTTCCCCGGGTGTTTTCCCACCTGGAGCATGTCCTTTTCGGTGATCCTGCTGACGAGGCCCGTCTCGAGGTCAAAGAACCGCGCATCGCCGAGGGTGATGTTGCCGTTGACAAGCTCGTACATCGCCGACGGCTGGTCGGGGTTCTCACCGTACCTGAGGCCCCGCTCGACATCGCATTTCTCGTCGGCGTCAAATATGTTCCAGACCTTCTTTTTGTAGACAAGCACCTGTCCGCCGAGGTCCACCTTGATGGTGTCAGGAAAATTGTCCTTGACGATCTTCTTGTACATCCCCTTGATGTCTTCCACGAAGGCTCCTTAGGAGCAGGTGATAGGTGATGGGTCATTGGTTATGGGAAAGGACCCACAACCAATGTGCGGCCATTTTCTCCGCGTCACCAATCCCTGTCCATACGATTTATTTGTTACACTTCAGATAAACAAAAGGTTCTTCCCTATTACCCATCACCTATCACCTATTACCTATCTTCTCTGTCACTGTTTCTACGTCCAGTCCCTGGCCGGCCAGGACCTCGTCGGTGTCGCCCGATGCTCCGTAGGAGGTGGCGCCGAAGGAGAGAAATACGCCTTTGAAGCCGAGTCTCAGAAGGGACGCGGTTATCACGGGGGCGATGCCGGTCCTGACGTTGTGGTCCTCGTAGGTAACAACCGAGGGCAGAGCCGCGAGCTTCGCCATCATGGCCTCGTCGGCCTCGTCCACACAGGGCATGTTCACCACCGCGAAGGCCTTTCCCTTCCCGGCAAGCTTCTCTCTGACGGCAAGGGCCTTCGAGACGAGCCCTCCATAGGTGATGATGGCACCGTCCGCGCCGTCGGCCAGGAGGTCCATCTTCCCGTATTCGAAGGCGTAATCGCCGGCGAAGAACGGCTCGCCTTCATTCATGTACATCACCGGCCAGCGGTTGCGGCCCATGCCGATGAAGAAGTTGCCCCTTGCGGCCGCCACGTAGCGGATGACCCTGTCCGTCTGGTTCGGGTCGCAGGGAACGATCGTCCGCGCGCGGTAGAGGCCGCGAGCGAGGCCGATGTAGTCGATGCACTGGTGGGTCTTGCCGTCGGGCCCCACGTCGAGGCCCACGTGGGTGATGGCCGTTTTGAGATTCGTCGCGTTGATGTCGTTTATGCGCTGCTGGTTGTAGGTCTCGTCTATCCCGAAGACACCGAAATCAGCGAAGAAGGTGAGCACTCCCACCGTGGAGAGCGCTCCCGCAACGGTGGCCGTATTGTGCTCCTGAATGCCTCCCTGGAAGAAATGGTCGGGATAGGCCTTCGCGAAGTCGGCCGTCTTGACGGAGCTTGCCAGGTCGCAGTCGAAGGCACTCACCGGCCGGCCCTCGGGGATGTTCCTGTCGCCGATGTCCTTGAGGGCCTTCCCGAAGGCGCTGCGGTTGTCGATCTTGTCCGATTCCTGGTATGTGAAGGGCAAACCCGTATCGATCTTGAGGTCCTGCTCCCCGCGGGAGAGTTCGAACGTCCACTGGCCCTTCCTCTTTTCCCGGTAATAGTCGAGCCTGTCCTCGAGCCCCAGGATGGCCATTGCCTCCTTGTATTCCGCCTCGCTGACAGGGCTGCCATGGTACTTCTCCTTGTTCTCCATGAAGGGGACGCCGTTGCCCATGACCGTGTTCGCGATGATGCAGACCGGGTTGTCCACCTCGCGCGCCCGTTTCAGGGCGTGGTATATCTCCTGGTAATCATGACCGTCTATCTCGATGATGTCCCAGCCGTCGGCGAGGTAGTTCTCGACGATGTTCTGGGGCATGACGAGGTCGATGCTGCCGCTTATCTGAAGCTTGTTGTAATCAACGAGCGCCGTAATATTCGTAAGGCCGTACTTCACGGCCAGGCGGCGCGCCTCGGAGATCTGCCCTTTTTGCTGTTCGCCGTCCCCCATGAAGACGTAGGTGCTGGAAGAGCTGCCGCGCATCTTCGCGGCGATGGCGAAACCCACTCCTGCCGACAGGCCCTGGCCGAGGTTGCCCGTCGACCACCCGATGAAAGGCAGGCCCTTGACCACGTGGCCCTCGAAGGGGCTGCCCGCCTTCCTGAAAAATGCCACGACCTCCTCGATGGGCATATGGCCGAGGCGGGCAAGGCTCGCGTACACGCCCGGGGACGTGTGGCCGTGGCTTATCACGATCCGGTCGGCGTCGGGCCCTGTGAGGTCGGCTTGCGAAAAGACGGTAAGGTACAGGTCGAGAGACGACATGGAGCCACCGGGGTGGCCCGTGCCCGCGAGGCGGGTCATGGTCAGGATATCACCCTTCGCAGCTAATGAAAGCTCCTTCAAGTCTTCGATCTGCTTGTCCGTCAGATTGTCTGTATCAAACATCTCTATCTTCCTCCCGTGGAGTAGTAATCACAGTCTTCGTGCAGGGAACACCGGGGGCAGTCGGGCTTCCTGGCCTTGCACAGGTACCTCCCGTGGAGTATGGCAAGAAGGGAAAATGCCATCCACCAGGGCATGGGCACTGCCTCCCTCAGGTCCGCCTCGATCTTCCCGGGGTCTTTGTTGGCTGTAAGCCCCAGCCTTCCCGCGACGCGCGCGACGTGGGTGTCCACTATGACACCCGGTTTGTTGTATGCCAGACCCACTATCATATTGGCCGATTTTCTGCCTATCCCCTTCACCGTCGCGAAGGTGTCTATATCGTCGGGAACCGTTCCCCCGAATCTCTCGAGGATCTCCCCTGCTATGTTCCTTATGCTCTTTGCCTTGTTCCGGTAAAAGCCCGTGGGCCGTATGTCCTCCTCCAACTCCGACTGAGGCGCGTTGAGATAGTCTTCCGCCTTCGTATATTTCCTGAAAAGGTCCTTCGTCACCATGTTGACCCGCTCGTCCGTACACTGGGCCGACAGGACCGTCGCGACGGCAAGCTCCAGCGGATTCGCATAGGACAGCTCCACCCGGGGCTCGCCGTGCATTTCCTGGAGTTTATTCAGAATAGAAGCGACATCTTTCTTCATGACACAGGATTAAGAACAATAAGGATGTATCATTTATACCATTTTGGAGCGGGAGGTGTCCAAGGGAAAAACAAGGCGGCTTGAGTGGCTTGAGTCACTTGTCGCTTGAGGGTTACGGTCATGGCAGGTTTGGCGCCCAACCTGGCAAATCCCTCGGGAGTTTGTCTTTGTCTCTCACTCTAAAGCGATTCAAGCGATTCAAGCGATTCAAGCGGTCTTTCAATGCCTTCGGCGCTGAAAGACCTGCCCCACCTCTTCCACGGTTCGGGTGTTGAGGATGTCTTTCGCCTCCTGCCAGCCCTTTCTGGCGATGCCGACGCCGTAGAAGACCTCGGCGATGCCGGCGCCGTTGTGGGCGTCGGGGTTGATGGAAATCGTAACGCCCCTCAGCTTCGCGTAGGGCAGGTGCCGCCAGTCGATGTCGAAGCGGTAGGGGCTCGCGTTGAGCTCGATGATCACGTTGCGTTTCGCCGCCTCGTCGATCACCGTTTTCATATCCATGTCATAGCCTTCCCGGGACAGGAGCAGCCGGCCCGTGGGGTGGCCGAGCATCGTCGTATACGGGTTGTCCATCGCCCTTATCACGCGGGCGAGCTGTTCATCTCCTTTAAGATTGAAACCGGAATGGATGGAGGCGATGACGAAGTCGAAGCGCTTCAGGACGTCCTCGTCGTAATCGAGACTGCCGTCGGGCAGGATATCGCTTTCGATGCCCTTGAAGATGCGGAAGCCATCGAGCTTATCATTGAGTCCGTCGATGAGCTCCCACTGCCTCTCGATGTCGTCCCTCTTGAGGCCGCCCGCATAATAGGCGCTCTTGCTGTGGTCCGAAATCCCGATGTAGGCGAATCCCAGCTTCTTCGCAGCGTCCGCCATCCTTTCCAGGGATTCGGATCCATCACTGAAGGTTGTGTGGACGTGAAAGACACCCCTGATATCGGATTCACCGACAAGCACCGGCAGGCCCCCCGATCCGGCGGCTTCGATCTCTCCCATATCCTCGCGCAGCTCCGGCGGGATGTACGCGAGCCCCAGCTCCCGGTAGAGGTCCTCTTCGCACCCCACAGCAAGGGGCCGGTCGCCATCGAACAGCCCGTACTCGTTGAGCTTGAGGCCCTTCCTTTTCGCGATGCCCCTCAAGCGCACGTTGTGCTCCTTGCTGCCCGTGAAATACATGAGCGCTGAGGGGTACTCGGCGACGCTCACGACGCGCAGGTCAGCGTCGACCCCGGAGATGAGCCGGCAGGAGGTCTTGGTCTCACCCGTCAGGTAGATCTCCTCGATACCGGGAAGGGTCGTGAAGGCAAGCGATATGGCCTCCCTGTCGTCCCCAGCGGTCAGGATATCCATGTCTTTGACGACCTCCTTGCGCCTGCGGATGCTCCCGCAGACCTCGACGAGACCCCCGGGCACCAACTTTTGGAGTCGGTCGCGGATCGCCATCGCGTCGGGATAGACGTCACCGAAGAGATGCTCGCCCTTGTGCTTCTTGATGAACTCTATACCTTTGAGGATCTTCTCCTGCGTCTTCTCGCCGAAACCGGTAAGGTTTACGAGACGGTTCTCGCGGCAGGCGTATTCCAGTTCACCCACGTTGGTGACATGAAGCTCCTCGAAAAGGGTCTTTATCTTCTTCGGCCCCAGGTTCGGGACCGCGGTGAGTTCAAGGAGCGACCCGGGGACCTCTCTTTTCAACTCCTCGTAGTACTCGATCTTTCCCGTTGAAAGGTATTCCGTCACCTTCGCGGCGATGGCCTCGCCGATCCCCTTGATCTGGCGGAGCTTCCCCTGGGCGACAACACCCGGCAGGTCCTCGATGCCCGACAGTACCCGCGCGGCATTGAAATAGGCCCGCGACTTGAACGGGTTCTCTCCCTTGATCTCAAGGAGCGTCCCGATCTCTTCAAGGATGCCGATAATGTTCCTGGTCGACATGGATATAATCCTAATGTCAGCCCGGCGGGGTGTCAATGCTAAAGAATCGTTTCACGTTTCAGGGTTCAGGTTCCAGCTTCAAGGACTCAAAGACAGTTCAAAGGTTCAAGGGCAACGACAACGAGACCAAACCGGTTGTCAGGAAATGCTTTGATATTCCTTGCAATCACACATCTCTTCGGGTATTCTTGCAATTGAAGGACAACCGGTGGCCGCGAAGAAGACTCACTACTATACGGAACCCCTCTTCGAAGAGTTCAGGAAAGACTACTGCTATGTCTGCGGCCGGCGCATAAAGGAGAACGAAGGCCTCTGCGTCGGCAAGGACACCTGGCGCCACAAGAGATGCAGGCCCGGCAGCGCCCACTGGCAAAGAAGCGCTCTCGCGAAAGCGGAAACAGCCCTCACCGTGTACAAATCCTGAGAAGAAGGGAATAGGACCTATAGGACTTTATAGGTCCTATTCTCCTATTCGTCCTATCTCCTACCCCACAAAAAAAAGGCGCCCCGTGAAGGGGCGCCTTTCCATTCTCTCTCTTTCTCTTCTTCTAGTCCAGTTTCTCCTCACCGATCCTCATACCGTAGAATGAACGGTACACGAAGATGATGGCGATGACGAAGAAGATGCCGCCGATCACGTACTTTACCGTCTGTGACTGGATCGTCACGGCTATCTCCGTTGCCAGGAGGCCGAAGAGGGTGGTGAACTTGATGACGGGGTTCATGGAAACCGAAGAGGTATCCTTGAAGGGGTCGCCAACGGTGTCGCCGACAACGGCTGCTTCGTGAAGCGCCGTTCCCTTTTCCTTCAGGTCGACTTCAACGATCTTCTTGGCATTGTCCCATGCACCGCCGGCATTCGCCATGAAGATTGCCTGATAGAGGCCGAAGAAGGCAATGGCGACAAGGTAGCCGATGAAGAAGTAGGGGTTGAAGAAGGATAGTGCCAGGGCCATGAAGAAGACAACGATGAAGATGTTCCACATGCCTTTCTGGGCATACTGGGTGCAGATCTTCACGACTTCCTTGCTGTCCTCGATAGAGGCTTCCGCCTTGTCAAGGTTGATGTTCTTCTTGATGAAGACAACGGCCCGATACGCACCGGTGGTGACCGCCTGAGTCGCGGCACCCGTAAACCAGTAGATCACGGCGCCGCCCATCAGCAGGCCGAGGATGATCGTAGGCTGCACGAGGCTCAAATGGGCCACAACGTTGCCATACAAGTTTTCGAGGAGAATGATGATGCCGAAAACCATGGTGGTGGCACCGACGACGGCGGTACCGATGAGAACGGGTTTTGCCGTTGCCTTAAAGGTATTGCCGGCACCGTCGGCTTCTTCAAGGTAGTCCTTGGCCACGTCGAAGTTGGGCTCGAAACCGAAATTCTTCTTGATGTCATCCTTTACGTTGGGAACGGCCTCGATCCTCGAAAGCTCGTAGACCGACTGCGCGTTGTCCGAAACAGGACCATAGCTATCGACGGCGATCGTAACAGGACCCATGCTGAGGAAACCGAAGGCCACAAGACCGAAAGAGAACACAGGCGCCGCAAATACGAACTTCTCAGGCATAAGAGCCATGATCGAAGGATGCTGGGACACCATATAGGAGATGAACATGAGAACAAGGATGACGAGACCTTCCCAGAATGCGGAGAAGTTACCGGCAACAAAACCGGAGAGGATATCCAGCGACGCGCCGCCGTGACGGGCGGCTCCGACGACTTCCTGAACGTGCCGGGATTTCGTGCTCGTGAAGACCTTCGTAAATTCCGGTATCAGGGCACCGGCGATGGTGCCGCAGGAGATGATGATGGCAAGTGCCCACCAGAGCCCCGGATACTGGGCATTGAGATCACCGAGGAGCATGTAGCTCGCCCAGAAGGTTACAATGATCGCAACAGCCGAGGTAATCCATACCAGGTTGGTGAGAGGCTGCTCGAAGTCGAATTTCTTCTTCGAACCGTAAACGGATGACGTGATGCCCCTGTTGATGTAATAGGAAACAAGGGAGGTGAGGATCATGAGGATACGCATTGCGAATATCCAGATGATCAGCGTGCCCGACATCAAGGGGTTTGCAGCAAGCGCCAGGGCGAGGAAGGCGACAAGGGCAACACCCGTGACACCGTATGTCTCGAAACCGTCCGCTGTGGGGCCGACGCTGTCGCCGGCGTTGTCGCCGGTGCAGTCGGCGATAACACCGGGGTTCTTCGGGTCGTCTTCGGGAAGCTTGAAGACGATCTTCATGAGGTCGCTGCCGATGTCGGCTATCTTCGTGAAGATACCGCCGGCGATCCTGAGTGCGCTGGCACCGAGGGACTCACCGATCGCGAAACCGATGAAGCTGGGGCCAACGAGTTCCTTCGGCAGGAAGACGAGGATGCAGATCATGAAGAAAAGCTCGACACTGACAAGAAGAAGTCCGACGCTCATTCCCGAGGTCAGGGGGATATTGACAACCTCGACCGGTTTGCCGCGAAGCGACGCAAAGGCCGTGCGGGAGTTGGCCCAGGTGTTTATCCTCATACCAAACCATGCCACACCGTAGGAACCGAGGATACCGAGGATGGAGCAGATGAGGATGATGACCATGCTGCCAAAGGGTGCGTGGGACAGGCCCATGAAATAATAGACCATACAGGCGGCTATCAGGAGCCAGAGGATGAAGAGGAACTTGCCCTGCTGGGCGAGATAGGACTTGCATGTTTCCCAGATAACAGCCGAAACCTCAAGCATCGCCTTATGGGCAGGCATCTTTTTTGTCTGGCTGGCCTGCATGATGGAAAAGATCAAACCGATAAAACAAATGATGATGCCAAAATACATGATGCTCACGCCGCTGATCACACTGCCAAAGATCGTGAACGTAACCTTGGACAGATCCGGCAGGATGATGTCCGCTTCGCCGGCGAACGCCGGCAGGGCGGCAAGAATAAACATCAACAATAACAGTGCAGTACTTAACCCTTTCTTGATACTCATCTACGGCCTCCTTTGAGATGAATAGTGAATAACCATATATACTCTGGAACGGTATGGATTGACTTCCTATATTAAACATTTTCCTTTTCGATTGTCAACGAAACATAGGAAAAAATTCACAATACCCCGCGCAACGGCAGGAGAACACCTTTTCTCATAATAACACCATGTTAGGGGTGATGACGTGGCACCTTTCACACCTTGAAGCGGCTGACGATGTCCTCGAGGTCGTTTGATAGCTTTGCCAGCTCTCCCGAAGCCTGAGCCGTCTGTTCCGAACTCGCTGAGGTGTCCCGGGAAACGGCTGCGATCTGTTCGATGTCCCTGTTGATCTCCTCCGATGTGGCGCTCATCTCGTCCGTTGCCGAAGCGATCTGCTGGACCATTCCGAGGAGGTCGTCGACGCTTGTCACGATGATCCTCAGCGACTGACCCGCCTTTCCGGAAAGGTCGACGCCCGTCTCCACCTTCTTCGCCACGTTGTTCATGGTCATGACGGCCCGTTCGACATCGCCCTGGATCGCGTTTATCATGCCGCCGATCTCGGAAGTTGAGTTCGCGGTGCGCTCCGCCAGTTTGCGAACCTCATCCGCCACGACCGCGAAGCCCCTGCCCTGCTCGCCGGCGCGGGCTGCCTCGATTGCGGCGTTGAGCGCCAGAAGGTTCGTCTGGTCGGCGATGTCGTCGATGACATTGACGATCTCACCGATCTGATTCGAACGCTCGCCGAGGGTTCGTATCGATTCGGCGGAATCTCCGACGGTCCGGGCTATCTCCTCCACTTCCTTCGTGGCCTGGTTGACTATCTGCTCGCCATCCTTCGCTATCTTCACGGTGTTAGCCGCCGAACTGGCTATGTTGTTCGTGTTCCGCGCTATGTCGATGACCGTCTGGGACATCTCCACGGAGGCCGCAGCCACCTGGGACGACCGGTTGGCCTGTTCCCCGGAACCCTTCGACATTTGCTCCGCGCTGGCACTCAACTGGACACCGGCCGACGATATGCTCGCCGCCGCCGATCTCAGGCTCCCGATGATCTCGCGCCACCTTTCCAACATTTCCTTTGCCGCCTTCATCTCCTCGCCGAATTCGTCCTTTCTGTCCGTGGGGACCTCAAAAGACAGGTTTCCCTTCGCCATAGCCTTCACCGCCCTGGTGTTCCCGCGGATGGGCACAATGATGCTCCTCGTGATCGTGACGGAAAGGATGATGCCAAGCACGATGGCGCCTATGCCGAAGACAAGAAGAATTAGGGTATAGCTCTTGTTGGATTCGCGGATGGACGTGAACTGGCCGCGGACGTTGTCCTCCTGGTAGCGGATGATGGCCTGGAGGGTCGTGATGATCTCCTTCGTGGCGGGCTTGTTTTCGTTGATATACGTCTCTATCGCCTTCGCCTGCTCCTTGCCCCCCGCGTACTCGATGATCCGGTTGTTGGAGTCCTTTGCCTTCCCTGTCGTCTGCTTGAAACGGGCGATGAGGTCCTTTCCCTTCGGGTCCTTCTCGAGCGTCTCGAGCTTCGCGAGGGCCTCGCCATAGATCTGCCGCATCTTCCCAAGGTTCTCCTTTTCCGCCTCGATGACAGCGGCGTCCGTGGCAAAGGCGATGACACCCATCGAATTGTAGGCGTTGTAGATCGCCCCCATGACCGTGTTGGCAAGGATGGTCTTCTCGAAGGCCGCTTCGACGATATGGCCAGCCTTTTTGTCCACGTCGTCAACGATCTTGAAGCCCAGAAGGGCCATGAGAGCTATGATAATAATGAAGATGCTGAAACCGATGCCGAGACGTTTTCCTATCCTGACATTCTCGAAGAAACCCATGTCTCCCCCTTCGTTGTCACAGTATTACGGTGTGAGTATTATATATTTAATTAAGCTGGTGACTTTATTTCAAGGAATTTCTTCGCCGGGCGGGTCAGAACCCTATGCCGTCAAGGACAGTTCCGCAGAATTTGCAGGCCCCGCCCTTCAGGTTATATTCGGTGATCGAGTACCCGTAGCGCCCTATGACCGTCCTGCCGCAGTTGTGGCAGGGGGTGTTCTCTCCCCCGGAGCCGGGAACATTCCCTTCGTAGACGTAGCGAAGCCCCTCGTCGAGACCTATCTGCCTCGCCCGCGCGAGGGTCCGGGGGCTTGTCGGCTCGGCATCGAGGAGTTTGTATGTGGGGTAGAAGGCGCTGACGTGCCAGGGTACCTCGACGCCGAGATCTTTCGCTATGAACCGGGCGATAGACCTCAGCTCCTCATCGCTGTCGTTGTGCCCCGGTATGATGAGCGTCGTCAGTTCTATCCAGATCCCCAGTTCCCTGTAAAGGCGTATCGAGTCGAGAACACCGGAGAGCCGCGCCCCGCACACGTCCCTGTAGAAGCCCTCGTTGAAGCCCTTAAGGTCTATGTTCGCCGCGTCGAGATAGGGGGCGATGGCACGAAGGGGCGCTTCTTCGATGTACCCGTTCGTCACGAAGTTGGTCGCTATACCCCTTTCCCGGGCCTTGAGGGCTATGTCGAAGGCATATTCGAAGAAGATGGTGGGTTCGGTGTAGGTGCAGGAGATGCTCGCGCACCGTGACGCGAGCGCCTGCCCGACTATCTCCTCGGGATTCACGGCCTCTCCGAAGACTCTCCCGTTCTCGTGGGGGCCCTGGGAGATATCGTGATTCTGACAGTGGAGGCAGCGAAAGTTGCAGCCCACCGTGGCGACGGAGAAGGCCTTCGAGCCGGGATAGAAGTGAAAAAGGGGCTTCTTCTCTATGGGGTCCACATGGTAGGCGCAGGGAAGGCCCCAGACGAGGCTGTAGAGGGTACCGTCCCTGTTCTCGCGGACACCGCACAGGCCTTTCTTGCCTTCGGCTATGACGCAATTGTGGCGGCACAGAAAACAGCGGGTAACCTTCCCGTCCTTCCTTTCATAGAAGGAGGCTTCCCTCATATCTCACACCTTTTCTCCAAAAACGGCCGCAACCACGTCGTCCATGGTCTTCACCGAAAGGAAGGTGATCTTCTTCTTCACGTACTGGGGTATCTCGACAAGCTCGTGGTCGTTCTCATGGGGGATGAGGACCTTTTCCATCCGGTTGCGCAGAGCCGCGAGGGTTTTTTCCTTGAGACCGCCTATGGGAAGGACCCTGCCCGTCAGGGTGATCTCCCCCGTCATCGCTATCTTCCTGTTGATGGGGCGCCCCGTGATGGCGCTCAGCATGGCGACGGCCATGGTGATGCCCGCCGAAGGACCATCCTTCGGGATGGCTCCCTGGGGCACGTGGACGTGCATCTCCAGATCATCGAAGACAGCCTTGTCGATGCCGAGCGCCTCCGCCTTCGATTTGATATAGGTAAGCGCCGCCTGAACCGATTCCTTCATCACCTCGCCCATGTTGCCCGTGAGCGTCAGCTCCTTCTTGCCCTTGCGGCAGGAGGCCTCGACGAACAGCACGTCGCCGCCGAACTCCGTCCAGGCGAGCCCGCTTGCCACACCCACGTAATCCTGCTCCATCTGACTGTCGGGCAGGTACTTGACGGGCCCCAGGAAGTCGTGGAGGTTTTTCGGGGTGACGGTCACCTTCTTCCTGTCGCCCTCGGCGACCTTTCTCGCCACCTTTCGGGCTACCATGGCGATCTCCCTTTCGAGGTTCCTCAGACCCGCCTCCCGGGTGTATTCATTGATCATCTTCTCCAGGGCCCTGTCGGTCATGGCGAGCCGTGCGCCCGTCAGGCCGTTCTCGGAGAGCTGCTTGGGGATGAGGTAGCGCTTGGCTATTTCCAGCTTCTCCTTTTCGGTATACCCGGGAATATCGATGACCTCCATCCTGTCGCGCAGAGCCGAAGGGATGGTGTCCATCTGGTTCGCGGTCGTAATGAACATAACCTTCGACAGGTCGAAGGGAACGTTCAGGTAGTGATCGCTGAAGGCGTTGTTCTGCTCGGGATCGAGCACCTCGAGGAGCGCGCTCGCGGGGTCTCCCCGGAAATCGTTGCCGATCTTGTCTATCTCGTCCATCATGAAGACGGGGTTGTTTGTTCCGGCGATCTTGATGTACTGGATGATCCTGCCCGGCATGGAGCCGACGTAGGTGCGTCTGTGGCCGCGGATCTCAGCCTCGTCCTTCATGCCGCCCAGCGATATGCGGGAGAACTTGCGGCCGATCGCCCGCGCGATGGATTTGCCGAGCGACGTCTTGCCCACGCCCGGTGGACCAACAAAACACAGGATGGGGCCCTTCATGTCGGCCTTGAGCTTCATGACGCTCAAGAACTCGAGGATGCGGTCCTTGACCCTGTCGAGGTCGTAGTGATCCTTGTCGAGGATCGCACGTGCCTTCCTGATATCAATGTTGTCCTTCGTCGATTTGCTCCAGGGGAGCTCGACGAGCCACTCCAGGTAGGTCCGCACCATCGTCGATTCGACGGCGTCGGGATGCATCATGTCGAGACGCTCGAGTTGTTTCTTCGCCTCCTTCTCCACCTCTTTGGGCATCTTCGCCTTCTTGATGCGCTTGCGGAGCTCCTCGACCTCTTCGGTGCGCTCGTCACCCTCGCCAAGCTCGCTGCGGATGGCCCGCATCTGCTCCCTGAGAAAGTATTCCCTCTGAGACTTGGACATCTCCTCCTTGGCCTGCGAGAGTATCTTCGCCTGCATGTTGAGAAGCTCGATCTCCTTGCCGAGGATCTCCGAGAGCTTCCTTAAGCGCTCGACGGGATCGACGATCTCCAGGACTTCCTGGGCCTTGTCGACGTTCAGCCCCAGGTTGGCAGCGGCTATGTCGGCGAGCCGCCCCGGCTCGTCGATCGTGTCGAGGACCATGAGGATATCGGGCGGGACCATTCTGCCCATGGAGACCACCTTCTCCATCTCCTCCTTGACATAGCGCATGAGAGCCTCGATCTCCAGGGTGATCTCCGTCAGAATGGGCTCTTCTATGGTGGTCAGCCTGACGAGGAAGGTCGGGGTCTCCTGGATATATTCCTCGATCTTTGCCTTGCGTAAGCCCTGGATGAGGACCTTCACCCTTCCGTCGGGGAGCCTGAGCATCCGCATGATCTGGGACACGACACCCACGGTATAGATCCTGTCGGGCAGAGGGTCTTCGTCGGTAAGGTCCTTCTGGGCCGCCACCAGGATGAGGCGGTCCTGCGAGAGGGACTTCTCGACGGCGTTGATCGACATGTCACGCCCCACAAACAAAGGGAGCAGGACACTGGGGTACATGACCATGTCGCGCACCGGCAACAAGGGCAGAACATCAGGTATATCTATATGTTCGAAATCCGTCATTCCTGTGGAGCCTCCGTTCCTTACGCCTTGAAAAAGGCCTGAAATGCCCTGTACGTCTCGAAGATGTCGAGCTTGTTCGAAAGTTCATAGGGTGAGTGCATGACGAGAAGAGGCGCTCCGCAGTCGATGATGTCCATGCCGTGAACGGCAAGGTGCTTTGCCACCGTCCCGCCGCCGCCTTCATCTATCTTCCCCAGTTCGCCCGTCTGCCAGATGATGCCCGAGTTGTCAAAAAGTCTGGTTATTTCCGCTACATACTCGGCATCGGCGTCGCTCGCCCCTATCTTGCCCATGTGCCCGGTGAACTTGGTGATGCAGGGCCCACGGCCGAGATAACAGGCGTTCTGTTTCTCGTGGACCTCCTGGAAGGTGGGGTCAACCGCTCCGTTCACATCGGCGGAAAGCGCCTTCGACCGGAAGAGGACCTTCCTCATCAGGGCCTCGTCGGCCTTAATTCCCATCCCGGCCAGCACATCGTCGAGAAAGATGTGGAGAAAGGCCGACTTTATGCTCGTCGAACCCTCGGAACCTATCTCCTCCTTGTCGGTGAAGATCGCGAGGCAATGCCTGCGCGGATCCTTCGCTGCGCAGAGCCCCTTGAGAAGAGTATATGCCGAGACCCGGTCATCCTGGCCGTAGCCGCCGACCATACTGCGGTCGATGCCGACATCCCGCGCCTTGAAGGCCGGTACCACCTCGATCTCGGCGCTGATGAGATCGTCCTCCGTCATGCCGTAGGCATCCCCCAGCATCTTGAGAACGTATTGTTTCACAGGGTCCTTTTCCGCGCCGGTAAGCGGCAGCGACCCGAAAAGGACGACCAGCTTCTCTCCGTCAATGGCATCTCCGAGCTTCTTGTCGTCCTGCGTCTTTCGGGACAGGTGAGGCAGCAGGTCGTCGATGAGGAAGACGGGGTCGTCCTCTTTTTCACCGATGCAGATGTCGACGGACTCCCCGTCCGACTTCACGACCACTCCATGGATGGCGAGCGGGACCGCGACCCACTGGTATTTCTTGATGCCGCCGTAATAGTGTGTCCTCAGAAGCGCCAGGTCGACATCCTCGTAGAGGGGGTTCTGCTTGAGGTCGAGTCTCGGGGCATCGATATGGGCCACGACGATGTTGAGCCCTTCGGAGATGTCCGCACTTCCCCGGATAAAGGCCAGCACTTCCTTGCCCCGGTTGACGGCAAAGACGCGCTTTCCCGAGGGGTCCATGCCGAATCCCTCGGCTTCGAGGACCCGGGTGATGGACCGGACGGTCTCACGCTCCGTCTTCGCCTCGTCGAGAAAGGTCTTGTAGCCTTCAGCGAACCTGTATATCTCCTTGATGTCCTCTTTTGACTTCGATTTCCAGCCGGATTGCCTTTGCATGAGGTCCTTTCAGGGTATCAGAATAGCGCAAGCGAGTCAACCCGGTGCACCGGAGGGGTTGATATATGGTGGAGCAAAAAGCTCCCGACCGCAACTCAGCCTCCAGTCTCGATATGCCCCGTAACACACTGAAAACAAAGGGCTTTACATGGGAAGTCAAGTTACGCCCCAAGTTCCCAACCGGGAAGCAACTTTTCTTCCCCGATTTCCAAGCTCCGGACGAGGATGACGGGTTTGCAACGCAAGCGGATACCAAGAAAAACACCCCAACGAATCTGATTCGATTCCGAAAACGGGAATCGAATTGACCTATCTGCCCGGCAGTTCCGTGCCACGACTCATGATCTCGATATAGCCCGCGTAGCTGAACAGGCGGTTGCGTTTCTGGGCGGTCAGCTCCTTGACGATGCCGAGCTGTTCCAGATGGCCGAGTGCCTTGTTGACGGTCGCTGGGGTGATACCGGTCTTCACTACCAACGAGCCTGAGGTGGCGATGGGATGCTCCATCAGCGCCCGGTGGACCTGGAGGGTTGAGGCCGCCGCCCGGCCGAGGCCGCTGATCTTGTCGCGGTCCTGGTTCGACAGGTCCAGGAGCTGCTGCGCTGCCTCGACCGCCTGGGTGGCGGTGACAATGACCGCCTCGGCAAAGAAATCGAGCCAGGCTTCCCAGTCGCCGGTCAGACGCACGTTGCCCAGCAGCTCGTAGTAATACTGGCGGTGCGTCTTGAAGTAGAGGCTGAGGTAGAGCATCGGCTCCCGCAGCACCTTCTGCTCGCATAGCAGCAGCGCGATCAGCAGACGCCCCAGACGGCCGTTACCGTCCAGAAATGGGTGGATCGTCTCGAACTGCACATGGGCCAGCGCCGCCTTGAGCAGCACCGGAGTCGGTTCCGGCTGGTCATGGAGGAAGAACTCCAGCTTGCTCATGCACTCCAGCACCTCTTCGGCCGGAGGCGGAACGAAGGCCGCATTGCCGGGCCGGGTGCCTCCGATCCAGTTCTGGCTGCGCCGAAATTCCCCTGGTGTCTGATTGCTGCCCCGGCCCTTAGTCAGCAGAACGCCATGGATCTCGCGGAACAAGCGCAGCGACAGCGGCAGCCCTTCCCCCAACAGACGCAGGCCGTGATCGAGGGCGGCGACATAGTTGCTGACCTCTCGCACATCATCCAGTGGTACACCCGGTTCCTGATCCAGCTCGAACAGCAGCAGATCCGACAGCGACGACTGGGTTCCCTCGATCATGGAGGAGAGCACCGCTTCCTTACGGACGTACATGTAGAGGAACAGCGAGGTGTCCGGCAGCAAGGTCGAGACGCTGTCCAGCCGCCCGAGCGCCAGCAGCGCCTGGTCAAACTTGCTGCGCAGCTCCGGGGTCCAGTCGATGGGCGGACGCGGCGGCAGCGGCGCGGGCACGAAGGCCTGGGCCTTCTCACCCACCGTCGATATGGTCACGTATTTGCCTTGGAGTTCTCGCTTCATCCTGCCTGCCTCGAACCTAAAATAAGATTCGCCTTTATTTTACCTTAATAGCATATCCTAAAATAAGGGGTCGGGAAGCAAAAATCAAGCGAAATTCCCGATTGGCCGTTTCGATTTCCTCAGACGAGCGTTCGACGCTGCAACGCATCTGCTAATGATGTCGATGGTTACAAGCTGATTCTTCGCCTGATTTTCCGCGCTTTTTCCCAAAGTCCCAGACCGGACACCCAGGCCCTCCATTTTTCAACCTCCAGTGATGCGTAATTGTTGAACATATACAGTTCTTGCGCCCATACCGTGGGAATGGTAAAGCGCTGAACTGTGTCCGGCACGACCAACGTCCCCTTCTCACGGGCCACCTGTTCCCGTGCCGCTGTTACCATGAAGTGTAGCCGGTTCAGTAAATTGACCTCGCTTGCCCCCGCATCCATGTCGAGTGAAAGCAGATTCAAAGAAGGAAACATCTCCTTGAGTTTATTCTCCATCCCCTTTCCGGTGATGTGATTGGCAATACAGCCGAAGGGCTGGAGACAGACGATGTTGCCGATCCCTTCGTTGAGCATGGTGATCATTTCGGCGGTGAGAAGCCATCCTTCGCCAAACTGGTTGGCCAGGCTGACAACCTCGTCGGTTATTTCAGCCAATTCTCTCAAGTCATGAGCCTTTCTGTAAAAGCGAAACCCCTGCATAACCCGCTCGATTTGATCGATGTGGTATCTTGAGTATATCTCCAGCAGCCTGTACTTGATACGATCTACCAAAGAACGTTTTAAAAAGGCCTTTTGATCATAGGTTTCATTGATAAAGCGCTGGGCGAAAAAACTCTGTATAGGAGGAAGAACCACTTCCACTCCCTGGCCGGACAGCCAGTCGATGATATTTCCGTTGGAGAAAAAGTTATATTTAACGAAAATCTCTCCAACGATCCCGACTCTTGGGACCGTCTTGTCGTTGATCTCAACCAGGTTGAAGTCCGTCACGGCTTTTTTTAGAAGATTGAGAAGATAATAATAATCTGCATTCTCGATGCCTGTCTCCATTTCAAGGAGGTATTTTTCATGCAGGTTTTTGGATGTCCCGGGCACCTTTTCCCTGACCATTGTGGATAGATACATCCTGGCCAGGGGATCCGCGAAAATAATTCCCAGGCCCAGCCTTTTTATCAGCCCCATTTTATCTATTTTAAACCCCGGCTGGGGATTGATTTCCTCATTGGATATAGTGATTACCGGGACCTCATCCAGGCCGGCTGCGGCCAGTCCTTTTCTGATAAGCGACACGTATGAGGATGCCCGGCATTGACCACCGGTCTGGGTCAGAATAACAGCGGTATTTTCAGGATCGTAGCAGCCTGATTGGAAGGCCTTGATAATATCGCCGGCGACCAGGATAGCGGGGTAGCACATGTCGTTGTTGATGGTTTTTAGTCCCCATTCAACCGATACCCTATCCTGGGGCGGGAGGACTTCCACCCGGTAACCCAGGGGCCTGAAAGCAGACGGGATCAGCGGTGAATAAAAGGGGGAAAAATAGGGAGCGATCAGGATTCTCTTTCTGTCTTCTTCCACAACCGCCCGGTCTTTTTTCATTGTGCCGGCCCCTGTGGCCCTCGTTTTACCGTTTTTTTCTTTCACCGCCTCCAGCATGGAGCGCAGTCTGATCCTGACGGCACCCAGGTTGGAGATTTCATCCATCTTGATCAAACCATGGATTTTTCCGCCGTAACGCAAAATTTCTTTGACCTCGTCGGTCGAAACCGCATCCGGCCCGCAGCCAAAAGAGGTCAACTGAACCATTTGGGCATTGGCCGTGTCCGTTACCCACCCGGCCGCCGCGTACAGTCTGTTTGCATAGCTCCACTGGGTCAGGACATTGACATCTTCCAGTGAGACGGCATCTGCATTCAAGGGAACAGCCGTTTCACTGATGACATCCACTCCCAGTTCCGTCAACAGCTGCGAAATACCGTGGTTGATAAGCGGGTCCACATGATAGGGGCGACCGGCAAGAACAACTGTTGTCCGCCCCTCGGCATCCGCCTTGCTTAGCTGCGTCTTCGCCATGGACTTGAGTTGTTTCCTGTAATTCGATTGTGCCGCCATCCCCTTTTCGACACCTTCCGACACCGTCCGGTAATTGATTCCGGACTGCTTGAAGAATAGATAAAGCTGATCCTTCAGCAAATTGAAATCCTTAAAACTGATAACCGGGTTCTCCAGGGGAATCCCGAATTTCCGCTCAGGGTTAACCGCACTTTTCAAAAGGTCGGGATATCCGGTAACCACCGGGCAATTATAAGTATTTAAAGCATTTTCGTATTCTTCCTGCTCATAGACCACGGTAGGGTAGAATATCCTGTCGACTTTTTTTCCGATAAGGTCGAAAATGTGACCATGGGCAAGCTTAGCGGGAAAGCAGATGTTTTCCGACATGACAGTGGCGGAACCCTTTTCGTAAAGTTTGAAACCGGATTCAGCAGAGAGAACCACCCTGAACCCGCACGTGGTCAAAAAGGCACACCAGAATGGAAAGTTTTCATACATGTTCAGGCAGCGGGGAATACCGTAGGTGAGAATCGGCTCGCCTTCGGGTTCCATGTCTCGTTCAAACAAGAGCTTTATCTGATCATCGATCAAGTTCTTTCCCTTGCGTTGTTCATCCGGATTGTTGCTGAAACACCGCTCGCATCGGTTCCCCGTATAAAAATGGTTTCCGTTGTTGAAAGTCAGCTTCAAAACCCTGCACCTGTTTTCGCAGCCCTTGCAGCGGATCTCCTTTTTTGAAAAATCACTTCCCATCGCCAACTTTTCGAGGAACAAACCATTTGCTTCCTGCAACGCTATTGGCGTCTCTGAACGCTTAAGTGGTGTTTGATGTAGAGCAGCAGGTTCCACAAGATTCGCGCGATGATTTGAAAGGGCTGTCAGGGCCGCGCCGTATGCACCCATCAGCTCGGAAATATCCGGCCTTATAACCTCCTTGTTCAGCAGCATCTCCAATGCGCGTAATACGGCTGAATTTCGAAAAGTTCCGCCCTGAACCACGATTTTGCTCCCCAGGACATCGACGTCCTTTAGCTTCAGCACCTTGTACAGGGCGTTTTTAATAACCGAATACGCCAAACCGGCCGAAATATCGGCGACCGTCGCCCCTTCCCGGAGCGCCTGCTTCACTTTGGAGTTCATGAAGACGGTGCAGCGGGTTCCCAGATCAAAGGGCGCATTGTTGTCACATGCAATCTCGGCGAATTCCTGGACACCGTACCCAAGCGAACGGGCAAACGTCTCAATAAAGGAACCGCATCCGGATGAACAGGCCTCATTGATCTGAATTTCAGCCACGGCGTGATCATGAATATAGATCGCCTTCATGTCCTGCCCGCCGATATCCAGAATAAAGGAAACATCCGGTTCAAAGCGCCGCGCCGCCCGGTAATGCGCCACGGTCTCAACCACGCCGTCATTCAATCCAAAGGCGGCTCTTATCAGGCTTTCACCATAGCCGGTGGCAGCCGTCCTGACGATCCGCGGGTGAAAGCCGACGGAAACAAACTTTTCCCTGAATTCGGCCAATCCCTTTTTTACCGCCTGGACGGGATCGCCGTTGTTGGAGCCGTAATAGCCCAGAACCAGTTTACCTTCCCCATCGACAAGGACGATCTTGGTGGTGGTTGATCCCGAATCCACCCCTAAAAAAAGATCTTTTTCTTTTGCCTCAGGCAGGTCAATCCTGGGAACCAGCTTCCGCTCATGCCTTTTTTGCCATATCTCAAATTCGCCCTTGCCTGCAAACAGGGTGGGCAGCCTTTTGGTGCCGCTGTTGGTTACATGGCTGACGCCATTTCCTGACATGGATAAAAAATTGCTGATCCGGCCCCGACATGGTTTGCCATTGCGCACCATGGCCGCTCCCATGGCGGGAAGCAGTTCCGGATGATCCGGAATGACCAGGTCATCCGGATGCCCGATGCCAAGCAGATTTGCAAAGGCTTTCCGCAGGTTCGGATAAAACGTCAGCGGGCCGCCCCCCATAACTATTTTTCTTTCCATATTCCGTCCGCGGGACAAGGCGGCGATCACCTGAAGGGCAACCGAATGAAATACGGAAGCCGCAACATCTTCTTTGGATACATGACGGCTTAGCAGAGCCTGAATATCGGTTTTGGCAAAAACGCCGCACCGGGATGCAATGGGATAAATATTCGTGGATTTTCCGGCCAGCGTGTTCAGTTCCGATACATCAATATCCAGAAGAACTGCCATTTGGTCAATAAAAGCGCCGGTGCCCCCGGCGCAACTGCCGTTCATCCGGATATCGGGACGACCATTGTCGTCGAAAAATATGATTTTGGAGTCTTCGCCGCCGATTTCGATAAAAGTTCTGACTCCCGGAAGAAATTTTTCAATGTAGTGCGCGGAGGCCACCACTTCCTGCACAAACGGCAGGCCGAAGACCTCGGCCGCGCCCATCCCGGCAGATCCGGTAACCGCCAAATCAAGTTCCACGTCGCCCAGTTCCTCAAGTGCCTCCTTGAAAATGCCCCGTGTGGTTTCCACGGTTTTGCCCTGATGACGACAGTAGCGGGAAAACACCATGCCGCCCTCTTTATCCAGGACCACCGCCTTGGCCGTTGTTGAACCTATGTCAATCCCGGTAAAATAGAGATTGTCCGCCTGTTTTGTCATTTTTGTTTATCCCCCGATTCCGAACCAACGCAACCGGCGACTGCCTTTGCGTGTTTGTCTTGTTTTTTCACGCTCAAATAATCTCTTGCAGAGCAAAATGTATCCACCAGTGAAACGACAAGCGACTCCATATAACGCGGTGGTACAACGGTAAGCGGCCACATGTGTTTTTTGATAATATCTTCTTCTTTTTTAGTAAGGAGGGTTATTTCGCGCGCATTCTTAAGCGCGATGTTATGGTGCCGGAAACCATGCAATCTGGGTCCTTCATGCAGCCAGTCGTAATAGAAAAGATCGTGCAACAGCGCACCCCGGACAATCGCTTCACTGTCCAGGGAAAGTCGTTTGCCCCAGAGAAAGCTCAGGTATGCTACCTCTTTGACATGCTCCAATCGGGTCTTTCCCCTGTGATGGTTATACTGCGACAGTTTCGCAACCTCAGGCAGTTCAAGAAGCGGCCTTGCCGTGTCGATAAACTGTGTCTCCAGCAGGGTTTTCTCTTTCGGTGTCAGGCTAAGAAAATGATTGATAGAAACTGTCAGGAAATCCACCAACATTATTGAAAGCGTAACCGCGGCGAAGACCCCTTTGACAACGGGTGCAAGCTGATTGAGAATGCCTTGATAGGGAGGAGATATGAGATACTCAAAAGCGAACGCCAGCAATATCCAATAAATTGAAAACTTAAGACTGATATGGCCTTTATAATGAAAACGCTGATCCGAATAGTCCCAAAGGCGCACATGAAAAAAGTATCGGGCAATAAATCCCGAAATCAGTTCAAGTCCGGTTGTGGCCGCAAAGTAGGCGAGTGCTTTAGTAATCAAATGGGATTCCTGGAACAGGGAAACCGCCCCCATGAGTATCAAGGCGCCCGTGCCGTAAAGGATGAGATACGGTCCATTTAAGAGACCGGGGTTGACGAACCGTTTGTCACGTACAGAACGATAGGTAACCTCCAACACCCATCCAAGTATGGAAAAAAAAGAAAAAGAAAAAAGTATGTTTAAGATATCAGTCTTCATTGCGCCCAGCTCCTGTGAACAAGCGAATACACCAGAGGTACCAGAATCAATGTCACAAGACCACTGACCAACAGTCCCCCGATGACCGTGATGCCCAGTGCATTCCAGATTTCAGATCCCTCCCCCCTGGAAAGGGCCAACGGGAGCATGCCGAATATGGTGGTAAGACTCGTCATGAGCACTGGCCTCAGGCGTGTTTTGCCGCCCGTAACAATCGCTTCGTTTAGCGTCATGCCGCCTGCTCTCAGTTGCTTGGTATAGTCCACGAGCACAATGGCGTTTTTTACAACAATGCCCATGAGCATGATTACTCCGATAAAGCTCATCAGGTTGAGCGGAGTGGCCGTGACAACGAAGGCCCAGATCACCCCGACGAAAGCGAAGGGAACCGAAAACATGATGATGAATGGGTCAACGAAATCCTCGAACTCCCCTGCCATGACCATGTAGACAAGGGCAATTCCAAGAATGAGAAGGAGGGTCAGATCACGGAACGCTTTTCGCTGTTCCTCCACCTCTCCGCCCCATTCAATGGAAACGCCGGGAGGCAGGTCAAGAGAGGCCATTTTTTCTCGAACATCTCGTACCACATCCCCTAAAACTCTGCCCTGGACACCCGCCTGAACCTTGGTGACTCGGGTCCTGTTTTTCCGTTCGATCTCAACGGGCCCAAAGGCTTCACGAACAGAAGCGACGTTTCGGAGCTTAATGGTCTGACCGGTCAGGGTGGTGATAGGGGTTTCACCGATTCCACGAATCGTTTCCCGCTGATCCTTTTTTAGTCGCAGTTCAATGTCGAAGTCGTCACCGGCCTCCCGGAACTTGGTATCATCGAATCCATAGTAGTTGGTTCTCAATGCGTCGGCGACAAGCGCCACATTCAATCCCAAAGATGCTGCCTTATCCCGGTCAAGACGAACCTGCACTTCCGGCCGCGGTTTCTTCCTGCTGACGGAAACATCCACCGAGCCGGGTGTTGCTTCCACGATGCGTCGGATTTCCGCGGCAACTTTGTTTGTCATCTCGATATCATGACCCAGAATATCGATGCTGATGGCACGGCCGCCCCCCAGAAAGGCCTTCTGGATGGCGCTTACAGCGCTTGCGGAAAACTTTTCAACACCCGGCAGTTTCATGGCCTGCTCACGAAGCTCCGAAGCGATCTCCTTGGCATGGCGACTCCGCTCTTCCTTTTCAACGAGACGGCCCCCGATGCGACCGATGTTTGTCCCCTCTTCAAAACCGAGCGCCGTCAAAAATCCTTTTTTGGTCTGACCTGCCAGGGCATAGGACGCTTGCATCTCCGGAATGGCGTTCACCGCTTTGAGCATTTCTTGCGTAATTCCGGCCGTGACCTCCACGCGGGTGCCCTGCTGCATTTCCAGGACAACTTCCACTTCCCCCGAATCCACTTCCGGAAAAAATTCCGTGCCGACCAGTGGAATAAGTGCCAGACTGCCGGTAAATACTATAATTATGAGTGAAAGCAACATCTTGCGGTGTCTCAGCCCCCACTCCAGAGCATGGGAATAACCGGCTTCGATTTTATTCAGCAAACGCTCGCTCCAGGCAAATACCGGGTTGAGCTTTCTCTCATCCCGTGAACGGAGCAAACGGGAAGAAGCCATGGGGGTCAACGTCAGCGAAATAAAAAGCGATGCCAGAATAGTGATCAGGATTATAAATGCCAGTTGACCGAAGATAATCCCGGCGAGTCCCTTCACCAGAAGAAGCGGCGCGAAGACAGCCACAATGGTCAACGTTGACGCGGCCACCGCCATGCCCACTTCCGATGCCCCCTCCACGGCGGCCAGCCTCGGAGACTTGCCATCGTCCACATGTCGTACGATGTTTTCAAGCACGACGATTGCATCGTCTACGACCATTCCCACGGCAATGGCAAGACTCATCAGGGAAATGACATTGATGGTGTATCCCATGGCAAAGAGGCCGATAAAGGCAACAATGATGGAGAATGGGATTGCCATTGTGACGACCAGGCTGGTACGAAACCGGCGGAGAAACAGGAAACAGACCACAATAACCAGGAGGCCGCCGACGACGGCGGCTTCGGTCAGATTATAGATCATCGAATAAATGTGATCCGAGTTGTCAAGGACCTTATGGATCTCAATGTCCGCCGGCACCTCTGTTTTCAGTGTTTTAAGGCGTTCTTTTATGGTTTTGATGACAGTAACGGTATTGGCGCCGGACTGCTTCTGGATAAGTAAAGCAATCGCGGGGAGCTTGCCCGACCGTGCCCACTCCTGCGGCTCCTCAAAGGCATCGGTGACCGTGGCCACATCCCTGAGTCGCACAAGCGCATCGCCGTCGCTGCCGATCACCGTATTGGCAATTTCAGCTGCATCCCGGTAGCGCCCTGCCACCCGGATCTGTAGTTCGTTCCTCCCGATTTCAGCGGTGCCCACCGGAAGGTTCAGATTTTCGGCGGCAAAAACATTTCTGATCTGCTGGACAGAAAGGTGATAAGCCTCTATTGCTGCGCGATCGAAATGCACATTGATCTGTCTTTCCTGACCACCAATATAGACGACGGCACCCACACCGGACACACGCTTCAACGGATCAGCGATTTGCTTGTCGACAATTCTGTAAAGATCGGGATTGCTCTCTTGAGCCGTCACCGTCATGATGAGCACCGGCACCATGGAACTGCTGAACTTGAAGATAAAGGGTTCTTTTGCTCCGTCGGCAAGGTCCGGTTTGGCAAGATCGATCTTCTCCCGGATATCGTTAACCGCAACATCCAGGTCGGTGCCCCAGTTGAATACGCAAGTGACGATGGCTATGTTGTCCTTTGATTTTGACTCCAGCCGATCGAGATCCGGTGTGGTGGAAAGTTGGTCTTCCAGGTACTTGGTTACCTCCGACTCAACATCCGTGGCGGAAGCTCCCGGATAGGGGGTGATCACACTAACAGCCGGTGGCTCAATATCGGGCAACAAGTCCAGGTTGAGCTTGAAGAAGGCTACGCTGCCCAAAAGAATGATAGCAGCGAAAACCATAACGGTCGTGACCGGCCGGCGGACGGATATCTCCGGTAATTTCATTCTCAATCTCCCTGCTCGTCGTCACCGTCGGTTTCAAAAAAGTCGATTTCCATCTCAAGGTCCCGAAGGCATTTGTTTTGCTCGTGCGAACATATCCTGGCCCAGGCAATAACGGAGATCCCAGCTGCCGCGACAAGGGAAAGGAGGAAGGCGGTTTTTCCATGAAAATAGCTTGCAATGCCCCAGATTGCCAGCGCACCTGCTATGAGGGCGACAATCATACATATGAATAGATGACGGTTGCACGGTGCACGGTCTGGGACTGGAGGAACAAACCAAATCTGCTCCCCGATCTCAGCCCGATCAAATTGCGAATCGTCAAGATTCGTTTCGATTATCCTGTTTTTGAACTTGACAACGAGGATCTTCCTGTCAGGCTGGTCACCGAATGATTCCACCCTCTTTTTTTCGATTACCTCACCCTTTACCTTTAGAGAATGAAGATGATCCACGAGGCGTTTTTCTTTTAATTCACAAATATTAATTCCCATTTCCCATCCTCCCAAATAAGGAATCTTTTGATAAATCGCTTTTGACGGCACCTTTCCACCTCTGTTTGAATTGCGTCATGGCTTCCCGGTACCCCTCGGCAATGGCCTCTTCGGCCCGATGGAACTCCATAAAACGAATATCTCCCAGCTTCGGCTGAATCAGCAGATCGGGCGGAGCTGTTGCCAATTTTGTTGCGGTTATCTGTACTTCCATGATGTTGATTGAGGTCATCAACACATCAAAGATATTCGGCACGGGATCCCTGTGCAGCCACTGGCGTACTTGCGATAACGCGGGCGAACTGAATTCGTTGAGCCTGTTGGTCAGATCCTGCGCGATTCTCCATTTCGGGGGAAGGGGTTGATCAACCACACTCGCCAACGATGGATCAACCGGAACGATGCTGTCGGCACTCCTTTTGTCGACAATGTCATGGTTCAAGTCTACGGCGATAACGTAATCCGCTCCCATATTCCGGACCACGCTTACCGGAACCGGATTGACCAGCCCCCCATCGATCAGGAAACTGCCGTTTTTCTTTACCGGCGTAAAAATGCCTGGAACAGAGATGCTCGCGCGGATTGCCTCTATGAGATCCCCTTCATTTAATGCGAGCTCACGACCCGTGGTCAAGTCGGTGGCAACCGCGCAATAGGGAAGGGGTAGTTCTTCAATGTTTATCTCCTGGACATGGCTGCGAAAGAAATTGGTGATCTTTTCCCCATCAATGAGTCCGGACCTCGGAAAAGTCACATCCATAAAGGAAACGATTTGTTTCCAGTCGAGCTGGCGGGCAAAATCTTCCAGCACATCTATTTTGTCGAGGGCAAACGCGCCCCCTACCAGAGAACCAATGCTGGTGCCGGCTATATACTTGACTTCTATTCCTGCCTCAGCCAGTGCCCGTATTACACCGATATGTGCCCACCCTCGCGCAGAGCCGCTGCCCAGCGCCAGGCCGATATTTTTTGGAAAGCCCGAGTCATTGTTTGACATGCTCACCGCCGATCTTCTTGTAGAGTTGTTTCTCCGGACCTGTCCGTCTCATTCTTGTTCGAAACATCCTGAACGGTTACATCCATACCCGATCGCAAACGCCCCGTTCCGCTGGTAACAACCTTGTCATCCTCAACCAATCCTTTCATCACTTCGGCCCACTGGTCATTCACGGCTCCAATCTCGACCGTTCGCTTAACGGCTTTATTTCCTTCCACAAAAAAAACGTAGTACGTGCCGCTGCCGGGCAGACGTGACAATGCGTCACGGGGTACGGCAAGCGCGCAGTGTCTGCCTACGGACAACCTTACCCTGGCGAACATGCCGTCCATCAGTTTGCCCTGCTGGTTGGGCACTTGAATCCTCACCCTAAAGGTTCGCGTTTGACGATCCACCATTGGATTGATAGAAACCACCTTTCCCGGAAACACTTCTTTTGGATAGGCATCGACCATGATCATGGCAGTATCATCGGGAGCAAGTCGCCCGATATCTCCTTCAGGCAAATCGATATCCGCCTTCAGATAGGATTGATCAATGATTCTGAGGAGTTGGACTCCGGGTTCAACGGCCTGACCAATTTCCACGGTTCTTTCAACAACCGCGCCACTGATGGGGGATCGGATTTCCGTGTCTTTGAGATGTTCCAGCGCTGTCTCCAAGGCGGCCCTTGCCCGGTCCCTTTGGGCTTTGGCGTGGGACACCGCTTCCCTGGCGCTCTTAAAGGCCGCTTCCGCCGCCTCAAAGCGACTTTGCGGAATCACCTTTTCTTCCAGCAGTTCGGCTGCCCGGTGGAATTCTTTCTCGGCCTGTTCAAACTGGGCATCAGCCTGCGAAACTGCTGCTTCCGCAGCTGCAAGCGCCGCCTGTGCCTGTTTGACGCCGAGACCATAGTTTGTCCTGTCCAGTCTTATAACGACCTCACCGGCTATGACAGGGTCCCCGATATCAACCAGCACCTGGTTTACCGGCCCTGCCACTTTGGGACTCAGCAGACTTGTCTCTCGGGCTTTGAGGGTACCGACGGCCTCAACATCGTCCGTGAATTCGTGCTGGACAACAGCTGCAATTGTGACAGGCAACGCTTTGGCAGTCACGTTCAGATCCTCGTCTTTTTGCCATTGCTTCCTGGAAACCTGGACAACCAAGAGCGCAAGTACGATAGCGACAACAGCGATCAAGACATATGATTTCCTCCGTTTCATTCAGCGGGCTCCTTTTCCTTGATATCGGATTGTTCTACAACCATCTTGCCCACTGCGCGATGAAGGGCTGCAAGGGCGACGTTATGATCAAAAAGAGCCTGGGTGTGATTCGCTTCAGCTCGACTTAAGGCCGTACGGACGTCTAACACATCTATATTTGTGCCTTCTCCTGCCCGGTATCTGGCCCTTGCCTGGCGGTAAGCCTCTTTGGCTGTATTCAGTGCACTCTCTGCCGCTTCGATATTCTTTTCTGCTTTCCCAAGGTCCAGGAAAGCCTTGCGGACCTCAAGACGAATGTGATCTGTCGTTTTATCTCGCTGGATTCTCACCTGAACCAGTTGGGATTTCGCCTCTCGGACCTTAGCCGCAGTCTCCCCCCAATTCCAGAGGGGAAGCTGTGCCCCTACTCCGATTGTCCAGTGGTCACCGCCTTCCAGGTCCCGGAAATCGCCTTCCATGTATTCGTAGCGCCCTTCCAGGGCGATGGTCGGCAAATATTCTCCCCGGGCTGCCTTGAGTGCCTGTTCCGCGGCCGCCACCTGGGAATCGATTGCGGAAAGTTCGGGACGTTGTGAAAGGGCCAACTCGGTCAACGAGGAAAGATCCGCTTCCGGCCCGGGCGACCGCACCGGGGCTTCCGTCAAATGGACTGATTTTTCAAGGGGAATAATGAGCAGATTCTTAAGTGCAGAATATGCCAGGTCGACAGCGTTGTTAGCGCCATTCAGCTCCTTGCGGGCATTGGCAAGTTCCGTTCGGGTGCGAAGCAGATCGATTTCCGGATTCGCCCCTTTCTCCACCAGGATTGCCACGTCATGTTCATGCGCCTTGAGCAACTCGACAGCCTCGACGGCAACATCTTGAAACGCTTCGGCCAACTGTGCGGTCCGATAAGCGCGTGTAACTTGGAAAACGACTTCCTCTTCGAGCGCCCTGTTTCCTTGAACTTGAGCGTCTCGTGAATACTGGGATGCCTTGCGCGCCGCATTTAATCGCCCTCCCGTGAAAATGGGCTGCCGGATGACGAACCCTGCTTTATATTGATCACGATCCATGAAGGTCAATGATTGCGGCCCCATGCTAAAACTCAACTCCTCGTCCAGGCGTGTATAGGAAGCCTCCGCCCCCAAAAATGGGAGCATAGCCGATCTGGCCTGAGTTATCTTTGTGTCGGCTTGAGTCAGGGCTTCCCGGGTAAGGCGGATATCGTAATTGTGTTGCAACGCTATTTTCAGGCAATCGCTTAACGACAGGTTTATGTTCCCATCCTTTTCGAGCTTGCGAAGCGCTTCACCGGAAGAAGGGGGACGCTTGCCTTCTATTTCCGGTGATGCCTCGGCAATTGCGCCAGAATAGATGTGCGGTAGATGTGCAGGAGTGCGCACAGAAGCACAACCTACCATCAGCAACAATCCGCCCTCCGCCAGAAGCAGAACCATGATGCGAGTGGTCGTCCTGAATGTTTTCCTCATTCGGCCAAGACTCCTTTGAGAAACATGTCCCTCATCACCGGGATGTTCGCCTCGTATGAATGTCGCTCCGGGTCCTCGAACCAGCAGAAGAGAAAAGCGTTGGTGAGCCCCTCTAAGGCCACGGCCATATAGTAGGGAGTTAGATTCCGAAGCACATTTTCGCGGATGCCTTTTTCCAGTGTCGAAGCCAGTTGCTCTATCAATTCGTTATAAAGCTTGCGAATGTCCTGATCAAGGCCAGCCTTGATGTTGAAACTCGCACCCCGAGTTTCAGCAAAATAGAGCCGCAACGTGGCAACGTCATCAGCAAAGATACCCGCTTTAGCGGAAATGTAGTCTTTGAGAATAGTCAGGACGTCACCTTCCCGTGAAAGGACTTCGCTCAGGGTATGGTGATATTCCGCTGCCTTTTCCATCATGAGGGACTTATAGAGGTCTTCTTTGTTTTTGAAGAACTTGTAAAGCGTACCGATGGCAAACTCGGCTCTTTCCGCGATCTCGTGCATGGAGACGTTGTGGTACCCCTTCTCCGAGAAAAGCTTGAGTGCAGCAGCAAGCATCTGCCGACGATGCCGTAATTTATCCATTTCTCGTTTTGAAAGCTTTTTCTTTTCCATCATCTGACCTCCGCACACTTTTCGAGTTGAACTCAACAAAAATAGAACATGACGTCATATTATATAATGCGACGTTCTGTTGTCAATCATAATTCCGATATATGCCTATGGACTTAGTTCATAATGAGAATGTATCCTCGAATTGTTGGGGGTACTCACATGGCCAAGAGATATAGGGAGCGCGGCTTGCTGGAATTTCAGAAGGAATTTTCCACTGAGGAAGCCTGCGCTCGGCACCTTCGAGAAATAAGGTGGCCCGATGGTTTCAGATGTCCCAGATGCGGACATGGAGAAACTTGGTTTATTAGCACGAGAAATATTTTGGATTGCAAGTCGTGCCGTGCAAAAATCAGTCTGACCGCAGGAACGATATTCCATAAAACTCGCACACCTTTGCTCAAATGGTATTGGCTCGTGTATCACATGGCCATGGACAAAGTAGGGGTGTCGATATCTGAGATGCAGCGGGTATTGGAAATCAGAGATTATAAGACCGCATGGTTGATGGCCCATAAGGTTCGTAAGGCGATGGCGGATCGCGACGCCGGATACACTCTTGCCGGCCTGGTAGAAATGGATGATTCGTTTTTTGGACCAAAAGGTCGCAGGAGAGGCCGAGGGAGTGAGCGGAAGAGCACGGTGTTGTGTGCTCTCTTTACCGGGATCTCCGAGGGGAAGAGAAGCCTGGCTTTGCACATATGCAGGTAGTTGATAATGCTTCGGCAAGTACCATTCAGGGCTTCTTGGAAAGACTTGGCTACGGACCGACGACAGAAGAAAGCAAAGATCTTCTGGAAGCCATCCGTACTGATGGTTGGCGATCTTATGGAAAAGCGATAAAAGGAACCAACTTGTCTCATTACAAAGTTGTTCTTCGAGATCCCAAAGCTGCTGGAAGGCTTCTTCCTTGGGTCCACCGGGTTATTTCCAATGCTAAAGCCGTAATACGAGGTGCTCACCGAGGTGTCTCCGAAAAACATTTGCAATCTTACCTATCCGAGATTTGCTATAGGTTCAATCGACGTTTTTGGGAAAGAGAACTTTTTGATCGCCTCATAAAGGCGTGCGCTTCCGCTGAAACAATTACGTACTCCCAACTGGCGCAAACCAAAGATTTGATTATGAACTAAGTCAATAGGCATTTTCCAATATAAAGCCATGCGGGTTGAATCATGTCGATGATAATTACCGGCAGGAGAACTCGTCTGTAGAGACTTTTGTCACCCGGGCGGAACCCCTCCAGGCGGTCGATGGCGGGCAGGCGGGACTCGGGATCGTTGAAGGTGAGAAGCTCCCCGTACACGCGGCCCCAGTCGTCCGCTGTGGCGCTTTGCAGGGCCGGTTCGGAGTATGAGGCCAACTGTTCGGAAAGGCGCGCCTGTGTGGCCAACGTCGGCCAAAGCGTCCGAAGCGCCGTGGGCGAGGATGTCTTCATCCGGGACCTGCAGGACGGGGATACCCGAGTGCATTTCGTAAAGGCGGCCGCGGACCACGGCTTCCCGGATATCCAGAACGCCCCGGCAGAAACGGTCATGATTCCGGAACCCGCGCTTCAGGGTCCCGTAGACGAAGAGCCGAAACAATTGCGGATTGGGGATTTCGGATTGAGGATTGAATGAAAATGTCATATGTTGCCTCCATGAATGCTGATGAGTTCAAAAACAGAACCAAAACTTTCGCGATCAGGGTGATCCGGTTGGTGGAAGCGTTGCCGAAAAACCAGACCGCGAAAGTTATTGGAAACCAGTTGCTCCGCTGTGGCACCTCGGTTGGCGCGAACTATCGGGCCTCCTGCCGCGCCAAATCCCCTGCCGACTTCATCGCTAAGATGGCCATCGTCGAGGAAGAATGCGATGAATCCATCTACTGGATGGAGCTGATCGCCGAAGCCGGTTTAATGAACGAGAAGCGCTTGACCGATCTGAAAAACGAAGCAAATGAAATCCTTTCCATGGTCGTCGCCTCCATAAAAACCGCCCGCTCCCGCAAGTAATCCGCAGTCCGCAATCCGAGATCATCAATCAGCTCGTCCCTTTGCGCTCCTGGGGGATGAAGCGGAATTCGCTGTTTTCGATGGCCCGCACATCCTCGTGGCGGATGGTGAGCATGGTCATGGGCGGCACCTCCAGCTCGCGCCAGCCCTTCTCGTTGTCCACGGCAAAGTCAATAAAGGCGTCGTCCGAGGCGTAGAGCACCACCCGATGCTGGCGGTGGATACGCAGGCAGAGCGGCTTGTTGCCCTTGAGCACGGTGATGGTGCCGGGGTCGAGGCGTGAGGCCAGCACGGCGCTCATCTGGCCGCGACAGAGGGCGAGCGCCTTCTTCATCCCCTCCTGGTCGATGGGGCCTTCGGGCGCGAAGCGGTCGGCCAGACGGAAGATCAGCTCGCTGTCCACTTCGGCGTAGCGCGGCAGCCTAAGGCGGCGGAACAGGTAATCGGCGTTGTAGATGGTGCCGTTGTGGGTGCCGATGACGATCCCGGCCCGGATGGGATGGTTGTTGCGGTTGTTGAACTCATTGCCCCGGGTGCGCCAGCGGGTGTGGCCCATCAGGATGGTGGTCTCGTTGTCGACCTGCCCGAGCAGCTCCTGGAACGGTTTTTCGTACACCAGCTCGTGCGCCCGCATCGGCCGCTTGAAGATGCGGTGGCTGCCGTCGGTCTTGAGCCAGGCCAGACCGGAGGCGTGCGGGCCGCGCTCCTCGCTGTGCAGCAGCATGCGGATGAAGACCTCGCGCAGGTAATCCCGCTCGTCGGGCCGTCTGCGCTTGCGTCCGAAGATGATGCCTACTTGTCCGCACATGGAACCGGGTCCTCCTTGCCGCCGTAGTTCTTGCCGAGCGGTCTCGTCCCTTCGAGGACGAAGGCCGCGTATTCGCGCCGGTGGTCCGCTAGCCACTTGGCCACCTCCGGGTAACCCATCTCGGCGGTCAGCTGGGTCACCTCCTGGTGGTCGAGCATGTTGGTGCGCCCGGAGAGCCGCACCGTCTCCAGGGCTTCAAGGAAACGTTCCGGCCAGGGATCGCTGGCCTTGTCGTCGGGCAGAAACTCGATCAGACTGTGCCGGGCCAGACGGGTAAGAAACTCGGCCGCCGCAGCGGCGGTGTCCTCCGGCAGCGGCTGGCATGGCCCACCTTCGATGCCTGAGAGCACCTCGGTCATGTAGTCCCGGGGCGCTCGGCTGGCGGTAAACGGCGTCTGGCCGCGCATCAGCTCGATAACTCCGAGGCCGTCGGCGGCCTGCAGCATTTCCCCGCTGCCGGGGATCGGTTCGCCGTCCAGCGTGGTGGAGCGGAGCAGGATTTTCATTGGGCACCTCCTTAAACAGTGAGGCCGGGAACTTGCCCGGCCTCGTTGGTGAGAGTGGTGGTTGTTTCGTCCTGAAGGACGTCCTCCGGTTTGGGTCGTCCGTTCTTGAAAGCGGCATCGCCGGGCATGTTGGCCATCAGATGCTTGCGGGCGGTCTTGAACTCGTCGCCGATCAGGCCGAGATGGAGCAGGAAGACGCGGAAGTCGTACTTGGCGCTCTGGGGATCGAAGTCCCGCTTGCGGCTGGAGGCGGCCCGACCGTTGAGCGCCTTGGCGGCCACCGCGAGGCAGAATTGCAGGTAGGCCTTAATCCGTCCCGCGTGGAGGGTCGCCTCGAACCAGCGGAACTCCACCGTGCCCCGGTACCAGACGTTGTGCAGGTTGACCCCGTGGTAGCGGCTGTTGTCGTAGTGCTGGGGCTGGCGGTTGTGGTAGCCGTACCAGATGCGGTTGAGCTGGTCCTTGGTGCGGGGGCGATGCTGTTCGATGCGCTGGATCAGCTCGTCGCTGACCGGCCGGGTATAGCGGCCCAGCCGGTCGCGGCTGATGCCGAGGGCGTGGAGGATCAGCGGCTCCTGCTTGTAGACGATCTTGGCCAGGTTACCCAGGTGCCTGCCGTCGAAGGACGCGGCGTCGATATGGATGTGGATGCCACACTGGCTGTTGATCTTGCCACCGGCGCGGCGGATGGCCCGGACCACCTCCTGCAGTTGCGGGATGTCGTCGTAGCCGAGCACTGGGCTGACCACCTCTGCCCGCAGATGGGCCGGGACGCTGGTCAGGGAGGCGTCCCCCACCACCTTCCAGACGCGGCCGCGCAGGTCCTCGACCTCCCAGGGGTCGTAGTTGCTGGGGATGCCGACATGGCGGACCGTGCCGCCCACCACCGAGTGGATGGCCCAGACGATCTGTTCCCGGGTGCGTTTTACGGTCTCGATCTCGATGCCGTACTGGATCTCATTCAGGTTCATGCGTGCCTCCGTCGTTCATGGCGCTTCTAAGTCGTTGTCTGGCAAGGCTTTTCAGCCTCCGCTTACACCATGAATGAATGCTTCTTTCCGGACACAAATCAAGTAGAAGAACAGCCGAAGCAGACATTTAACACGTTTATTTTCAATGACTTGCGAGTTGCGCCGGTTTGGGCTGTGCACAGACGGCAGAAACCCCGGACAGGGCTGGCCGTATCCGGGGTTTCTGGGTTGGCGTTGGCAATGAGCAGGGTCAGCCGGAGGCGGTTTCTCCGGTAATAAGGCTGGTGTGCAATTCCAGATTGCGCAACTCATCGGCCCGCATCCGCGTCAGCAGCGCCACGAAGGCCTTCGCTTCGTCGGGTGGCAGACCCGAAGCCCGCTCCAACCGCGCCAGGCGCTGGTGCAGATTCTCCAGCAGGCCCAGGGCGTGGTCGCGGATCAGCCCGTCGCGTTTCTCCTGCGGCGAGGGAATGAACTCGGTCAGGCCGCCTGTGCGTCGAACGATCATAGCCATGCCTCCTTAGCTCAGGGTCGCGCCCAGCGAATGGATGCGCGGGTAGATCAGCGGCGTTCCGGTCATCTCGGCCTTGTAGCGGACCTTGTTGCCGGTGTTGTCGGTGAAGGCGCGCACCAGTGTGTACTCGGTCCAGTTCTCGTCGATGGGCCGGGTCTCCTGGATGGTCATCGCTTCCCAGGTCAGTCCGCCGTCGTTGCTGGCGAACCATTGCAGGGTGGTGCCGCTGGGGATTTGCATCTGCACATAGGCCTTGGTCGATTCCACCCCCTGGGTCAGCTCGTTCTCGCGGCTCAGGTAGGCCCCGGTGGTCTTGTTGAGGTAGCCCACCAGGTTGACGTCGCGGAAGTTGATGGCCGGGGTGTCGTTGGAAAGCGAGCTGCTCAGACGCACGCGGATCTGGACCCGGGTAGCGAGGTTAGGCAGCCGTTCCTCCTCGGCGGGAACCATGGCGTCCCAGGTCACGCCGCCGTCGGTGGAGTATTCCCAATCGAGGGCGGTGCTCTGGGGGATGGCGGAGTATTCGTCGAGGTTGATGTCGGAGAACTGCACGCCGGTGATCGGCTGAAAGCGGATCATCCCCTCGGACTGGAAGTTGTAGCCGTAGATTTTCATCGCCAGGTCGGAGCCGTTGAGCGGCGTCCAGGTCTCGGCGTTGGAGCTCTCCAGCAGCACGCCCTCCATGTAGGTCTGCCGGGTGATGATGCCCCAGCGGCCCATCTTGCCGAGGGTGGCGGTGCGGACCTTGTAATTGGTGCTGTTGGTCAGCAGCACCACGGAATAGCTGGTGTTGGCCTCGGCGTAGAACGGGTCGTCGAAGCGAATGCGGGTCTCGCCGCTCAGGCTGATCTCGTTCGGGGCCAGCACCTTCTCGGCGAACACTACGCCGTTGGGCAGACCGGTGGTGACGCCGCGAATCTGCACGGTGACCGGGATGCTCGGGTCCCTGGCGGTGAACTGCAGACCGATGCTGGAGATCACCTGGTTTTGGGTGAAGCTGAAGGTCTGGGCCAGCGGATCGCGGGGCACGAAGATGGTCTGGGTGCGCCAGACCACCTGCACCACGGGCACGCGGATGATGCGGTTTTCGATGATGCGCTCGATGCGGGTGATGACCAGCGGATCGTTGATCTGCAGGCTGGCCCGGGCCGAGTAGACGCCGTCGGCCATCTCCACGATGCGGTTGCCGTTGCGGGCGCTTTCCGGAATGGTGAAGGAGGCGCTGACCCGACCGGCTTCGTCGCTGATCAGGTTGCTGGCCATCACCTGGCCGTCGCAGCGCAGCACGATGCCGGATTTGCTCGGGGTGAAGTTGATGCCGGTGACGGCGATTCCGGTCTGGCCGCGCCGCCCGAGGTTGGGAGTGATCTGCAGCATGGCCGGGGGCTTGTCGAACACCGCGTAGGGGTTGATGTTGCGTTCCTCGGACCAGTCGTTCTGCTCCACCAGCACGGTCTCGTTGCCCGGCAGCAACGCCAGGCTGCCGAAGAAGCTCGCGTTGCTGCCCGCCTGATCGACCGAGAGCACCGTGGAGTGCGGAATGCGGTCCGGCGCGACGAAACGGGCGATCTCGTTGACCCGGGCATCCCATTCGGCGTGGTAGATGTCCGACTGGGCGGTGTTCGAGAAGTCGTCCGAGTAGATGCCTTTCTTGGTCTGGGCGTCCCGGTTCTGCAGCTCGTTGTTCATCTGGTACTGGGCATCGTTGTACTTCAGGTCCTCGACGTCCTGAATGATGTCGTGGATCTGGTCCATGGTGATGCGGGTCAGGCCGAAGTTGCGGATCTCCATGTCGGTGGAGTTGGGCGGGCAGTCGATGCTGCACAGCCCCAGGGCGTTTTCCGGGACGATGGGCAGCTTCGGGAAATCCGCCGGAGCCCCTTCCAGCCGCTTGATCTCGGTGGTGGTGGCGTAAACGATGTCGCGGCGGCCGAGGTAATAGTCGTAGTCCAGGCTGCAGTTGGAACCGTTCACCGGCTGATCGCCGAGGCTGCCGCGCCCGAAATTGATCACATTGAGATTGCCCAGCTCAAGCTGCACCGGCGACATGGCGAGTCCGGCCGTGTTGGTGGCGGGAGGCGAAGCGGTGCCGATCTCCTCGACACCGTCGTCGACGTAGGAGAGCGCCTCGCTGCCCAATTCCATCAGGCGCTTGTAGTCGGTGCGTGCGCCGTTGGTTGCTGCCCGGTAGACGCGATAGCCGGTCGCGCCGCTGACCGGCAGCCAGGAGAGCTTGTTCATCTCCCCGGCGGCGGTGGTCCGGGCAATGACCGCAGCGGCGTTGAAGGCCGTCTCGCCAGTGGCGTTGTAGGCGGTCACCAGATAGAAGTAGTTTCCGGCCGCCGGATGGTTGGCCTGCCCGAACCAGCCGCTGTCCACGTAGTCGGTGCCCTTGACCATCTGCTTGGTGTAGGTCCAGCGCACCGTGTAGGTGGTGCCGATGGCCGGTTCGTTGCCGGAGCCGAGCCAGTCGACATGGTTGCCCGACTGCTGCCAGTCCACGCCCTCCTGGAAGATGGTCGCCCCTTGGCTGACCTCGAGGATATCCACCACGGGATTGGGATCGAGCAGGTCTTCGCCGCCGCCCACCGAGCCGCGAGTGACGTTGCGGGTGATCTCGACGATGGCCTCCACCTGGGTCGTCTCCTTGAGCGGCGTGGAGTTGACCGGATAGCGGCGCTTGTTGATGTCGAAGGTCTTCTGCTCGCCGCGCACCGACTTGGTGGCGATGGATTTGGGCACCAGGGTCGAGGTGGGCAGATCGCGTTGATGCCGGAAGCCCTGGATGTAGGCCCGCCCGGCGTTGGTGATCGCCTCCACGCTGTCGTCGTCGACCCCGCCGATGAAGGTGTCGAAGCCCCGCACCAGATAGCTTCCGGCCTGGTCGAAGGTGCGCTCGGCCAGGTTCTGAATCAGGGAATTGAGCCCCTCGGCGGCGGCGAAGGAGAGCTGGTCCTCGGTGATCGAGGAGACGGTGATCCGGCTGCCCGGCAGCGTACCCAGCAGATCCCGCAGGTAGAGGTTGGACTTCTCCTGCACCGTGGGCGTGACGTCGCCGCTCTCGCGGTCGAACTTGTAGATCGGGATCACCCGGCGCTCGGTGACGTTGTTGGGCAGCGTCTGGCCGCTGGTGTCCGTCGCCTTGAGAGACAGAACCCATTTTTCTCGTTCGGCGGTGGGCTCGCCGGTGGCCGGATTGATCAGGGCCGGGTCCTGGGTGTAGCCGTAGTTGTATTTCAGCAGCTCCACATAGACGTAGTCGGCCCCGCTGGTGGTGGCCGGGTCGTAGGTCAGGGTCGCGCCGCTCACCTGTTCCAGATGGCCGTCGATGTAGACCACGCCCGGGGCCAGGGTCAGGACGTTGGCGGCCGCGCTGACCTCGAGGCCCATGATGATGGAGCCTTCCTTGAACAGGATGTCGGCGATCTTGCGCCGCTCCAGATTGATGATGTCCTGCTGCTCGTTGAGTTCGGAATCCAGCAGGTCGCGATCCTGATGGTAGCGGATGCGCTTGTAGTTCTTGGTCGGGTCGAATGTCTCGCGTGAGATGCTCATGTTTGAATCCTCCAGTTAGATCTTGATGATCCCGACCAGCTCCACGCGGGTGTCGGAAATCTTGTTGAAATCGGGAATGTTCTTCACCTCGTACAGGTAGCCTGGGCGCAGCACCTCGCCGGTCGGGTTGGTGTCCTGATGGAACACGCCGCCCATGGCGAGATCCCCGGTGACGCTTTGCACGTACTGCACGTCGCCGCCGAAGAAGCCGTATTCGCGGATGGTGATGCCGTTGGCCTCCGCCTCGTCGAAGCGGAAGAAGACACCGATGGTGTTGGTCTCCTCGCCGGTTTCGAGATAGCGCACGCCGTTGACCAGCAGCGCCCCTTCAGCGTCCTCCTTGAGGAAGGTCCGCTTGTAGTAGCGCTTGCGGGCGCGTTCGTTTCTGAGCCCGGTCTGGCCGATATCCGGCGCGGGTGGATTCTGCGGGTCGTTGAAGCTGGCATCCCCGTCGCCGATGGCGCAGTGGGTGATGCCGTCCACGGCCTGGCCGAGGAGGAGTTTGGCCGTCAGTATCCGGCCGGTTTTGACGATGAGTCCCAGTGCCATTGCTGTTCTCCTTTAAGTCTGAATTTCGTGGTCTTGATCGATGAGCACCGCGAACAGGATCTGGCGCGTGTCGGCCAGCAGCCCGGCCGGGATCGCGATGCGCTGAACGGTGTCGGATCGGCTGATGTGTGCGCCGGATGTCCGGACGCTGGTGTCGATGCTCCGCAGCCAGGGGCGCGTCACCCGCACCGCCGTGTCGGCATCGACGCCCAGACGTCCATGGATGATGAGCCACAGGTCGGTGTTCCGGTTCAGGTGGTTGTTCACGCGAAGCGCGAGGTCGGACCGACGTTCGAGCCGATGGGCGACCCGTACTGCGCTGTCGGCCCGGACCATCACCGTGCGCCTAGCCGGTGCCCCGGAAAACAGCTCGAAGAGCGCTCCGGGTTGCGCCGCGCCGATGGCGAGCAGTTCCGGCCGCCGGATGCCTCTGCGGGTGGTGATGGATGCCAGTTGTCCCTTATGCACGGCCACGGCGAATCCTCCCGCTGAGCTTGAGCGCCTGGCCCCGGTTCATGGGCACAAGCGTTTCCGGACGACGCTGGCCGGTGATCGTAGTGATGGGTTTGAGATTTCCGCTTTGCGTTGCCATGGCGTTACTCCTTCACCGCGCACCAGCCGCCGGTGGTCAGGTTGAACACGCGGTAGCTGTCCGTTCCGATCTGGATGGTGTCTTCAGAGGCGACGTTGCCGCCGCCCACGGCGAAGATCTCGATGAGTTCGCCGCGCAGTTCCTGGTAGGCGGCGGAGCCGGACATCGAGGCGAGCCAGGGAAAAAGGATGGTGGTGCCGTAGCGCATCTCCGGATCGGTTTCGCCCTGGAGACCGCCGTGAGCCGCGCCACAGCGGCCCTGCTGCCCGGACGCCGAGGTCCAGCCGTCGAACTTGTTCACGGCGTAAAAGGTGCCCGGCGCGTTGTAGTAGCTGTTGATGACCGGCTGCGGGTCCTCGCCGATCTTGGCCCCCGAGGCGTAATCCCGAACGAGGGTTTCGACGGTGATGGTGTTCGGCGTGGCCACGGTGTCGGTGGCGCTCACCCGCACGCGTTCGATGCCCGCGTCGTCCTTGATCACATAGTCCTGTCCGGGCGTGACCACGGTGGCGTCGTTGACCTGAAGCACCACGCCGCTTCCAGCAGTAACCGCCGCCTGCGTAAGCGCGACGGCCCCGGACCAGAACCGTTTCAGCAATCCGCTGTAATGGCCGTAGTAGGTGGAGACGAGCTTGGTGACCACGAAAACGTGATCCAGGTCGGCGAACAGCCAGAAGATGAAGTCGGCGCTGTCCTCCACCCGCAGGTAGGTGTAACTGGTGTGCGACGCCTCGTTGACGCCGGTGTGGGTGGCCGCGTCCCAATACTGGAATGCCGCGACGTGAATCCGCCCGGAGGTGGTGCTGATACGGAACTGCAGATAGACGTCCTCGGCCCCGGATTCCCCGTGAGACTTGAAGACGAAATACGGCTGCGGGTCGGCCGACTGGTCGTCGTGCAGGGTCCATCCGGTGGTGGTCACCAGAAAGGTCCGCAGTTGATTGAGCAGGTCGAGCCGACCGTGGGCGAGTCCTTGAATGCTGTGGTATGCCATGGCGGCCTCCTTAGAGAATCGGGTTTTCCGTGCCGGTCAGGCGCAGCTTGATGTCGAGTTTGTTTTGCACCGGGGTGCCCGGGAGCACGGTGCAGCGCCGCCAGAAGGACAGCGTCTGCTGGAAGGCCTTATCACCGAGGTTGAGTGGTGCGCCCTGGGTGGCGGTGTCGAGTCCGGCCTGGGTCAGGGCCAGGCGGTACCAGACCGATTCGTCGGTGCCGGTTTCATCGATGGGATCGAGCACCAGCCCGGTGTAGTCGTAGCCGGAATAGACGGTCGTCCCGGCGTCGTGCGCGGCCGGAGCGGTGTTGGCCACGCCCCGCTGAACGGTGAGATTGACGGTGCCGCCGCCGCTTTCGATGAGCATCTGCTCGCCGTCGATGATGATGAGTTCGCCGTCGGCAAAGTGCGGTTCGGCCAGGGCGATGGAGGTCTGCGCCGCGTCGATGGCCGAGGTGAGGCTCGTCTGCTCGTTGGCGACGTAGAGTTGCCGATCCTTGATGTCGCCATCGGTGCCGTTGTAGCTCTCGGCCTCGGGGCGGCTGAAATCCCCCTCGGAAATCTGCTGGGTCAGCCCTTCGTCAAGATAGAGATGTATCGCCATGGGTTCTCCTTCAGGTGGGCCACTGGGTGGCGCGATAGTTGTTGGTGGCAGCCTCGAACCCGGCCTGCGTCGGCGCGTGCAGATCCTGCTGATGGAACAGCCAGCGGTAGGAAGGCCGTGACCAGCGGAATCCGGCCTGGTTGAGGCGCATGCGGCTGACGCGCATGGGGCGGGTCCGGTCCACGGAGAGACGCAGGCCGGTGGTGTTCAGCGGGCTCGCGCCCAGCTTCATGGTCTCGACCCGATGGCGGCGGAGAGAGCCCGTGTCCACGTAGACTTCAAGCGAAGCCCGTTCGCCGGTCAGATTCGCATTGCTCAGATACCGGGTGTTCAGGGTGTTCGCGTTGAGCCGGAACACAGGCCCTCTCCGCCGCCATCGGTCGATCCGGTCCACGGCCAGGGTGACGTCCGCGTCGCAGCCAGCGGTGGAGGCGAGCAGCAGATTGCTGATGCCGCCCTGGTTGGCGGTGAGATCGAGACCGGCGTTGAGCCTGGCGCGGCCAAGCTGGAAACAGAGGCGGTGCCGGGATTCCAGGGGCAGACTCAGGTCGTACTTGGCTTCCGCTCGTTCGACCGGTTCCGCCTGCGTATCGAAAAAGAAATCCTTCTGCCGGAAGCAGTAGCGCAGCTCGGCCTCGCCATGGGTCAGCGATTTGCGGTTGAGATGGCTCTCACCCAGCCCGAAGCCGCTTTCCAGCACATCGCCTTCGAAATCGCGGCCGGTGTAGATGGGCGTGCAGAAGGAAACCCGATCCTCGCCGACGCGGGTGTACGGAAGCCGCCAGTCGTTGAGGGCCTTGTGGTTCAGGCGCATCCGGTTCTGGCGGCCGTAAAAACGGGAGACTTTCACGGCGGCCCGGTCGATCTCCGGGATCATCTCCGTGGTGCTGGTGAGCTGCAGCAGCTCCCAGGCCCTCTGCTTGTTGGTCAGGTGACGGCAGGAACCGAGCGAGGAGCGGCCAAGGACGAAGGTCTCGTCGAGGAACGCCAGCACGATCCTGCGCACGGCGTTGGCGTGCCCGAAATCGAGCATTGCGCCGCCTTCGATCCATTCCAGGAGAAACTGGAGCCAGAAACAGCGGGTGCCCGCCGGGTGGTGAAACACCAGGGCGTCGCGCAGCCCCTCGGTCTGGTTGAGGCACAGCACGCGAAACACGCCGAGGCTGAACACCAGTCCAGGCAGCTTGGCGCTGCTGACTCTGGAGCGGGCATTGAGGCGCAGAGCCGAACGGAAGGTCTCCTGCAGTTCCCCCTGCCAACCAAGCGCGTCAAAGTCGCGTTCGATGGCCGGGATAGTGCCCTTGCGGCGATAGATCTCGATCGCCTCCCGCACGCGGCGGCGCTGGCAGTCCGGCGAACAGGTGCCGTCCACTTCGAGGCCGACCAGTCTCGCCAGCAGCGGCAGAAAGCGTTCGTCGCAGTGATCGACGTCGAAGATGGTCGGGAAGTCGTCGATAGCCTGCTTGAGCTCGTCGAGCGTTCCGGCGGGTAGGCTCAAAAAGGTGCGCAGGTCACCGGCCTCGTCGTTGTGCTCGTAAAGCGGCGGCAGCAGGCCGATCAGATTGTCCTTGAACCAATCCGACATCAACCAGCCCTCCGCAGATCGAGGTTGACGCTGCCGAGAACCGGGATTTCGCCATGGCGCAGCTCTATGTCCTGCTGGGGCGCGTAGAGATGCATGTGGCTGACGCCGCGCACGCCGTCGATCAGGGCCACCAGGTCGGAGAAGTGAATGGTCTGGCCGAAAGAGACTTGGTCGAAGGAAAAGAAATCGGAGAGCGCGGCTTCGATGCGGCTGCGCACGTTTTCCAGCGGTTCACCGGGCCAGATGTAGACCTCGGCGTCGATAGAAACGGGGCGGTAGATCGGATCGAACAGGTTGATCTCGACAGTGATGAGCTTGCGGCGTTCGAGAAACTCCGCGAGGTCCCGCTTGAGCAACGCCGAGGGCATGCCGCCGCCATTGGGGGCGATGGCCAGTTGGACGTTGTAATAGCGGATGTTCTGACAGGCATTGGTGTCGAGCACCTTGGCCTTGGCGACGCCTGGGTAGCCCTCGGCGAGCGCCTGGTAATCCTCCAGGGTGACGGCCTTCCAGAGACTGCGCAGCTCCGCCGGTGCCTGTCGGCGGGCGTGTTCGAGGGCTTCCCGCGAAGCGCCGCCGGTGGCGGGAACCGGGTTGGTGACGGTCAGGGAAACCTGGCCGCCGTCGAGGTAGACCGGGCTCAGCAGTTGGGTGATCCGGTTCGGGCCGAGATTGCCCTGGTCTCCGATGGTCTGCAGATAGCTGACGGCGATGGCGCTTCCCTGAGCGGGTACAGCGCCGCTTTGCCCGTCGCCGAAAATCAGCGTGGAGATGTCGAGGGCGTCGAGGTCGGCCATGAAATGGCGGCTGTCGGCCAGGCTGTCCTGGAAGTGATCGACCTCGCTCCAGGCGTCGTCCCCCACCGTAACGGTGATGGTGCCCTGGGCGATGACGTCGCCGGTCAGGCGGATGCGCTGGAATGGCAGCCCCGTCGACGTGAAGGTCTCGGTGCGGCGCACGCCTTGACGGGCCGGGATGTCCACCGAGAGCACGCCTCGCGGGATGAGGCCATCCTCGACCGTCTCGAAATCCGCCTCGCCGTCATTCAGCAAGGCACGACAGGCCGTTCCCGCCGGAATGGTCAGGTCCTTGCCGAGCGGGGCGGAGAGCCGGAAGCGCAGCATGGTGGTGGAGGCCACCGGCGAGTCCAGCCGGTAGCCGATGAGCTTGCAGAGGTTGATGACGTTCTGGCGCTGGCGGGCCGTGGGCAGAAAGGCCTCCGCCGCCTGGGCGTCCAGGTAGTAGGCCAGCATGTCGCCCACGCCGCAGAACAGATCGAGCAGGACGACACCGAGATCGGAGTGATTGAAATCGGTCCAGCGGTCGGTGAGCTGCGGGATCTTCGCCAACAGCTCCTGGCGGATCGATTCGTAATCCTTGTTGATGTATCCGATGCTTGCGCGGCCCATGGTCTCTCCGGTTTTCGGCGGTTATGCGAGAGCGCCTGATGCTCTCGCCACGCCGGTTACTTACCGGAAGGGGCCTGGATGTGTCGGAGGCGGGATGCCTCAGAGCGGGCCGCGCAGTTGCCAGACGGGATTGGGCTGCCCAGAGGTGTTGTTGAGGTAGTGGGATTCCTTCTTGCCCTCGAAATAGAACAGGCCGATGCGGCCCGGCTCCAACGTGGTGATCCGGTGAACGGTGCCAGCGGCGTTGTCTTCCGCCTGGCTCTGGGTGTCGAAGCCTAGACCGCTCGCGGCCAGATAGAGGGCGTGCTCGGCCTGGGGCGCTTCTGTTTCTGGCGCTCCCTCGAACGTCAGGTAATGGCCGTGGTTGTCACCCGGATCGCTGACGATCCACTTGCCGTTGCGGTCCTGAAAGGCTCCCTCGATGTAGGCGACTTCGTATTCCCCGGCTGGCCAGATCAAGGAGTCGTCCGGATCGGGGCTCATTTCGGCCGCGTCGAACCAGAGCAGATTGAACAGCGTGCGCACGTCCGGCGACAGGCGCACGCTGCGCACCGGCGGCGGCTCTGGCTCGGGCTCCGGCTGGGGATAGCTGGGCGCGGGATTGTTCGGGTCTTCTCTGTAGAAGGGATAGACCAGGTTGCCGTCCACCTGGCTCTGGATCACCCGGTAGGCGATATGCACCAGCAGCAGGTTGCCGTCGATGTTCAGCGGCCGGTCGTCGAAGTGTACCTCCGTGATGATCACCCGCTTTTCCCAGCGCTTGATGGCGTCGATCACGTAATGGCGCAGCAGGCCCTTGAGCACCTCGTCGTTCTGTTCGAACACCAGATCCTTCAGCCGGGAGCCGAACTCCGGATTCATGAACCGTTCGCCGATCCGGGTGCCGAGGATCTGCAGGATGCTTTCGCGGATATGCTCGTGCTCACGGGAGGTGGCGGTCGATATCTGGGTGCCGCCGGATATCGACTGAAACCGGAACGGGTAACGCAGCCCCTTGCCGAGAAAGTCGTAGCTCATCAGGTACGCTCCTCGCAGTCGAGGCCGCACTGTCCCGAGCAGCCATTTTCCGGTGCGCCGTCGTCGATGGCTTCTCCCTGGAACCGGACCACCAGATCTAGACCGCTCTTGAGTCCCAGATGGATGGTTCCGTCCGCCTCGATCAGCCCGCCGTGGTCGGACTGGCCGCACTGGAATCCCTTGGCTCCCCCGGAAAGCAGACGAACGGCGATGGTTTCGCCGATGCCCTCGATGCGGCCGATGCCGATGATGTCGATTGGTCCGGCCGGATTGATGAGGGTGATGAACCGCTCCCGGTGATCGACGTCGAGACGGATGCCCTCGGGTAGATCCACCGCGAAGCGTTCCGCGCCCATGGCGGTCGGATCGATCCCGGCGGGCAGTCCGCTGATACCGGCTGCCTCCTGGGTCGCGCTCAGATAGGACTCGACCAGGGTGTAAAGGCGTCCCGGGGCGACCTCGAGGGCCGTGCCGGGTCCGGGGGTGACGACCTGCTGTTCCCCGGCGTCAATGACGCAGATTCGCTGATCGTCAGTGGTCCGCAGGATCATGCCGTCGGGCAAGGTGAAGATCCGGTTGCCGTCCGGCAGATCCCGGGGTTCGGTGCCCGCAGGCAGTTCGACGAAGGGATAGAAATCGGGCTCCGGCTCGACCTGTACCTGATCCAGATACTCCTGCGTCCTGGCCTGCTGGGCCTCCAGATAGGCTTGGGCCTGGCCGCGCATCGCCTCCGAGGCGGCGTGACCGGCCTCCAGCAGCGTGCGGATGCCGGAAAGCTCCTCACGGATGCCGGACAGGTGATCGCAGAGCGCCCGCAGCACATACTGCTGCTCGCCGGAATCGGTCTGCTCGATAGTGGCCTGCAAGTCGGCGGGTTCTTCGGAAATCATCGACAACCTCCATTACATGCCGACATTGGCGGGTTGGGATTGATAGCTCATGGCGTTGACCGCCGTCACTGTTCCGGTCGCGCCGTCGATTTCGAACACGGTCCAGACCGTGCCGGGGGCGTTGGGAACGTTGAAGGTCTGCTCACGGCCATCGCTCAAGAACACCTTCACCGATGCTCCGGACTGCGCCAGGCCGGTGCTCGGATTGGCGTTGCGGTTGGTGTAGTCGTGGACTGCGTAACGGTAGACGCCGGGGATGAGCCGATGGATGGTGATGGTCTCCGGCCCGTAGGAGCTGGTGTCGTCCACGTCCAATTCCGCCGCCTCGTTTTCGATGGTGTGGGAATAGAACACATGAAAGCGACCGCCCGATGGCGTCGGCCCGGTGAGATGGGAATCGAGATCCCGGGGGTTCACGCCCCACTGCAACACGATGCGGGCGACCTGGCCGTCGAGCTCGGGCGAGAGAACGATCTGGATGTCGCCGGAGGTGTTGGGGTCGGCGTTCACCCAGCCGTGCCAGGCGATGTATCCCGGCGCGGTGACCTCCACGTAATAGAACCCCTCGGGTACGGACAGCTCGAACCCGCCATATGCGTTGGCGAAGGTCTGATACGCCGCCGGGCCGGTTTCCGAGCGGCGGAATTCGATCAGCGCGTTTCCGACACCGCTGGTATTGAGGGCGTTGACCACCATGCCGCTGAGGAAGACCGTGGCTCCGCTGGCAAAGTCCGGGTGGTCGGCGAACCAGGACGGATCGCGGACCTCCACCAGAACATGGCGGAGACTGTCCCGGGCCGAGGATCGCCAGACCATGAGCACGGCGTTGCCGATGGTCCAGCCGCAGCGAATGACACCGTCCGGCCCGATCTCCGCGACTTCCGGGTTGCTGGAGGCAAAGACCGGGGCGTCCACGTCGCCGCGCAGGGAGAGCGGAATCCGTTGCTCGAACTCGCCAGCGGAGAGGCGGATGGAGCGAGGCTGGACCTCCCAGTGGCTGTAGTCTGGCGCGGTATCCGTCATGAAGGCACCTCCACCGGTGCGGAGACGCCGCCGCCATAGACCTCGACCTGAACATGACGCAGGCTGAGCCGCTCGGGCGAATCCCAGACCAGAATCATGGCCGCTCCGGGAACGAAGCCGCATTCGACATTGCCGTCTTCATCGACACTGGCCACGTCGGGATTGGACGATTCGAACACCGGCGCTTCGGGCAGACCCCGGATCGAGAGCGGAATGCGCTGAACGAATGGGGATCGCGAGACCCGGATCAGCTTCGGGAAGACATCCCAGTATTGTGGTTCCTGCGGCTGTTCGAGATTGTTCATGGCGTCCCCCTCAGTTGTCGATGGTGTCGGGACTGCCGGTGACGATGATGGCTCCGCAGGCGGTGATGTCGCCGATGCGGGCGTTGGGCAATCCTTCGGTGATGGTGTCGAAGCTGCCGGTCACGATGGGCGTCACGCCATGCCCAGGGATGGGACAGACGTGCAGGTCCCCCATGCGGGCCACCGGCATGCCGTTGTCCAGCGTTCGGCTTGCCCCGGTGATGATGACGCCGCCGTGACTGCTGATGTCGCCAAGTCGAGCCTGGGAGCTCATGGGTTCACCTTCAGCAGCAGATGGATCAGAAAGCCGATGAGTCCGCCGATGGTGCTGCCGATGGTCAACACCAGGCCGACGATCTTCCACATGGTCTCGGTCCCCATCTTGGAGCCGACCCGGGCGTGCAGCCGGTCGATCTCCTCGGCGTGCCGGTGCAGATCGGAATAGATCGAGCGAACCAGCACCTCGACGTTTTCCTTGTCCGATTTCTTCTCGATTTCGCGCTCGATCTTCTCGAGACGGTCCTGGATTTCCCGGCGATGGTTTTCGAGGATGCTGCGGAATTCCTCCCGCCAATGCTCGAAGGTCCGGGCCAGCAATTCCTCGCTGGCCGAGAGTCCGGAGGGCGTTGTTGTTCTTTCTCCCATATGATGCTTCCTTCAGGTGTTGATCAAGACGGTGTTCGTCGAGCGAATGATGATGTTTCCGGCCACCCCATCCATGAACACGAGGCTGCCGGACTTGTCGGTGGCGCTGATGCTCTCCTGGCCGGGCGTGGCGTTCATGCGCACCACCTGACCGGCCTTGTCGGTGAGCCGGATCTGTTCGGCGGCGGCGGTGGAATCGACGAGGATTTCCTGGGTGCCGTTGAGTCCCCAGATGTGAACCTTCTCCCGACCCTTGGTGGTATCAATGAGGATCTTCTGCCAGCGGGAGCGGCCCTTGTCGCACGAGAGGATGTGGACCTTCTCCTTGTCCTGCCAGGCTTCGAGGATCACCTGCTGGCGGCAGAGGTCGGTGAGCTGGATGCGGGCGCGGGAGCCGACGATCTGCGAGGCGATGTCGAGCTGGTCGCCTTTCTCGGCGTTCTTCGTGCCTCGGCGCAGGGCGTTGCCGCTCTGCATCTCCGGCTTCACCTTCCCTTCCATGGTGAGGATCTGTCCGGCGCGGTCGATGATCCGCAGCAGCTCGTCGCCGTCGCGGTCATCGGCCAGAATGGTGTGGCCGGTTTCGGTCTTGAGCAGGACCTTGAGGCGCGGGCAGTAATACGGCGGATGGCCGTGGTACTTCTTGTGTTCGAGATCGTCGTGCCGGTTGGCCTGATGCTCGACCTTGTCCTCGCAGTCATGGCAGAAGGCATTCGCGCAGGTGCGCTTGGATTCCTCGGGCTGCTCGCCGGGATTGCTCTTGGCCAGCCAGACCCCGGTCCAGATCGGATACTGGACGACGCCACCCTCGAACTCGGCCCAGACCGAGGCCCCTTCCTCGGGGACCAGGAACATGCCGGTGTCGTCGTTGCCGCCGTAGGGGAAACAGGGCGCGGCCCATTCGGACCAGTTCTCCCGCCCGCTGCCGAGCACGGCGGGGATTTCCAGGCGGACCCGGCCGAGGCGTTCGGGGTCGTTGTTGTCGCGCACGAAGGCCCGGTACTTGCCGTACCAGCGGTTGCGGTAGCGCTCTTCGGATTGACGGTCGCAGGTTTCAAGCATGCTCCGCCTCCCGCTTTCGACTGGCGTCCCAGGCCAGCCAGCCGCCCAGGCGAACCGCCCAATACATGACCTGGCGTTTCCACAGAGGCACGCCCAAAGCCGCCATCAGTTCGAGAAAGAGGCTGTCGGCCGCAAGCCGCGAGACCTTGCCGGTGTGGTAGAGGTAGTCGTGAACGACGGCCGCCGGGGAATATCGCCCCCAGGGCGGCACCACGCGCCAGAACAGGCGCGGCACCGAGGCGAAGTCGGTCTCGAACCCGGCGGGCACTTCGATGATGCGGCCAGCGCCGGTGCGGACACGGAACGGCTGGGTCAGCCTTGCGGTCATTCCATTGGGCAGGATCTCCACCCGAAGCGGTCCGGAGAGACCCAGCGCGGTGCCGGAAAACAGGGTCTTGGTTTCGGCGCTCATGATCGCCACCTCGCCTTGCCCGACTGGCGCACGTCGAGATGGACCCAGGAGGCGTAGACGCCGATGCCGCCCTCGCGGAAGAGCGGAATCTCCTCGGCGATGACCGCCAGTTCCTCGGGCGAAACGCCTGCGGGACAGCTCACGTCGGCAGCCATGCCCAGCGTGTGGAAACTCTGCTCCGCGCCGCCCACCGCCTTGTTGTGGCGGTTGCAGCGAAAGCCGCTGGTGATGGACAGCGGTTTGCCGATGCGGTCGCGCAACGCCTGCAGGGCGTCGACCAGGTCGGGATGGACCGCAGCCGAATGGCCGCAGCAGTTCTTGCCCTTGCAGGCGAATTCCGAACGGTTGAAATTCTTACTGAGATCACCCATTGCCGCCTCCTTGTGTGACCGCGCCGGAATCCGCGTCGATGGTCACCATGGCTGGCGGCTCGTTTTGCGGCGTGGGCGGGGCCTCCTTGTCGTTGGGTTTGCCCTGGGACTCGGCGGACTTGTCGCCCGCGCCCTTGCCGAGGGCGTTCTTCTTGAGTTTGAGTTCGCAGAGATAGCCTGCGCTGCTGATGCTGTGGCGCACCGAGTGGCAGTAGTAGATGCCGGAAAACTTCCGTCCCACGCCCTTGATCTCGACGTTCTTCTTGGCGCGTAGCTGGGGAATGCCGATGGTGGCCGCGTCCGCCTCGACCTGGCGCAGCTCGGCCTCGCGGAATTTGCCTTCGGCGCTGTCCTGGGCGGGCTCCTGGCGCGGCTCTTCGTGAAAGCCTTCGGAACGGTCGAAGCTGGGTACGATCTGCCCCGTCTCCCGTTCCTTGAAGCTGCCTTCGCCGGTGTTGCCGTCGACCAGATAAGTCTGCTTGCCCAGGGCGGTCCGCTCGGGGGTGGTGGCGTTGTTGGCCTTGTGCTCGACCACGTCCTTCTTGCGCGGGTCGACACCGACCGTCTTGGTCTCGACACCCGCGCCCTTGGCCCCCTGGGATTGGGTGCTGGGGCGGAACGAGCGCAGCAGGCCCTTGGTGTCGGTGAAATATTCGAGGGTCAGAAGCGGCGTCTGGTCGAGCTCGCGAGGATGGAAATGGAGTTCGTCGTCCTGGATGTAGAAGACATAGCCGCTCACACCGTCGCCATCGCGGTCGCGAGCCTTTTCCGCCAGCTCCTTGAGGAACTGGGCGTCCGAAATGTTGCTCTGGGTAACGCGGAGATGGGTTCCCTTGGTGGCCGTGACCACCGGCGTGAGGCCGTTGGCGGCGGCGATCTGTTCGGCGATTTCCGAATAGAGGATGCCGGGAGCGGGTTTCTGCCAGACCTTCTGGTTCTCCTTGCCAGCGAGTTTGAAGCCCTTGTCGTAGGCCTTGATGCGGATAGTTGGATCGCCGTTTTCCGGGAAGTCGTAATCGATGTCCTTGATGACCGCCTTCTTGCGTGGAGAGAGGTTACCCACGTAGCCGAAGCGAGCGACGATCTCATTGCCTTCCTGGAACAGGGGATCGTCGACGAACTGCAGGTTGCGGTCGGTCACCGACAGCTCGAGGACATCCAGCTCCTCCTCATTGTCGGTGAAGACGAACGAAGTGATCTCCTGGGTGATGTCCTTCGAGAGGTCTTGCCCCTCGATCTGAATCAGAAATGTCGGCTTGAAGGTATCCAGATCCATGCGTTTCTCCGGCGGTTCGCAGTTCCCTGCTTACTTACCGGAAGGCATGGCCAGGTGTCGGACGCTTCAGTCGAGCAGGCGCATTTGGACGTGTTCGCGAGAGGGAATGCGTAGGGCCAGGCCGGGCTCGAGCGCCAACGGGAAAAAGAGGTCGTTGTAATCACAGATGATCCACCAGAGCCTGGCGTCACCCAGATAGCGGTGCGCGAGCAGATCCAGACGGTCGCCCTCGACTACGGTGTGCAGGCGGTCGTCATATCTCGGAGTAGCGTCGATGCGCTGGCGCATACCGAGGGAGGTACCGTCGCTGTCCCGGTAGAGAACGCAGCGGGCGTATCGGGAATCGCGGCCGATCATGAGCGCACCTCCGACCAGTTGATGGAACGGTCCACATATTCCTCGAGGACGATGTCCACCTCGGCCCGTTGCGGCAGCAGGTTGTCCCGGTCGAACAGGCCGAAGAACCGCGCCTTCACCTGCCGGACGATGCAGGTCACGCCCGGGTAGAGATCGCCGAAGATAAGCAGCACGCGGTGCGGCGCGTTCTTGAGCATGGTTCCGGCGTGTTCCGGATATTGCAGCGAGCGAAGCCAGTCGACCTTCTGCTTCACCGGCCCCTTGAACAGCTCGACCTTGAAGGCGATCCGGCGCGGTTCCCCGGCGACATACTGGTAGCGCGGGTGGCTCATGCCGGGGATCTTGATCGTCGCGTAGTCGGTCGACTTCTCGTCGCTGATGGAGTTGGGGTTGTACTGGAATTCGAGCCGCTCCCCCGTGTCGGCGTCCACCAGATATCCCTTGATGGGCTGTTGATCCCAGGCCATTGCTTACACCTCGGCGATCTCGAGGATCGGCTTGCCCAGTTGTCCGGCCCGGTCGAGTTCCCGCCGCATGCCGCTGGAAATACCGTTGCCGGTGAACGCCCACACCTCGTCGCAACATTCCATGTAGGCCAGACCGCAGGCGATGCCCGTCTCCCGCTGCTCGGGAACGCTGTCATCGGTAAAGGTTGGATACAACAGGTGCGGCGCGAACGGCGCGTGACCGTTTCTCATGACCCGTCGGCAAAGCGCCTCGGCTACCTTGACGTTTCGGGCTATGTCACCCGCGAACGGGCTGCAGACAAAGATGCGTTTCATCGGTCCTCTCAAAGAGTTTCGTAATTTCTGATCTTCCGCTCGCGAAGGTCCTTGTAGACCGCCTCGGCCACCTTCCGTCCATCGATGTTGGTGGTCACGCTCAGTTCTACCGGACGGTCGGCCAGGCCATCGAGGCGCGAGAGCAGCGATTCCAGCAGTTCGCGCAGCCCCGGACCGCTTTCCTCTGCCCGCAGGGGTATCGCGGGAGCGGTGCGGGCCGGAGCAATCAACCGTTCGGAAGGCACCGTCTCGGTGAGTCCGGATTGCAGGGGCTTCGCTATCGGAGTCGGCGCGGTTGTCTTGGGCCGCTCGATCCCGGCCGGAGCCAGAGAGGCACTTCCGATTTCCGGTGCCGGTTCCACCGCATACGGCTGGATGTAGCTCTTACTTACCGGCTCGACGGCCGCCGCGACGGTCTGCACCGTGCCGTTCATCGGTTGTGGGGGTGGCGCGGCCTTGGCCATGACTGGCTGGAGCATCAGCATGGCGCTCAGGGCCTTGGGCACCAGGCGTTCGTCCAGACGCGGAACGAGACTGAGCACGCTTTCGATGATGCGTTGCCCAATCGATTCGGCGGGCTGCGCGGTCTTGAGCGGTTGTTTCTGCTCGGCCACCTGCGGGACCGGGGTCTGGACTCCCAGCATGGCGCGAGCGGAGGAGAGCAAACCGTTGGCGATCCCAGTACTTCTATCCTTGATCGCCTGAATGCCCGCGCTCGCGCCGCTGGAAAGCCTTTGCCAGAGGGATTGCCCCTCGGTACCGGCGTTGGCAAAGATTCGGCCCACAGCCCCGGGGACGGCCGACAGCGTGGCAACGATCCGGTCGCGGAGATTGACGGCTCCCGTGGCCAGCGCGTCCCAGGTATTGACCTGGGGCGGTTTGATCGCCAGCTCGGGCGTGTCGCCAAACAGGGATTGTTTGAGACCTCCGAAAATGGTACCAGCCTTGGCCGCGACGGTTTGAGCGCCGGAGGTCAACCCATCCCAGAGTTTTCCGGCCATGCGGAAGGGAGCTGAGGCGGCGTCCATGAGGTTGCCGCCCGCCGTTTTGATCTGCTGCCACGCTCCCGCAGCGGCCGAGAGAATTCCGCGAGCGGCGAAGCCGAACACTTTCGCGGGCAGCGTCTGGGTAAGGCTCATGCCGTCGGCGAGGGTCTTGAGCAGCGCGGAACCGGAGGCGGTCAGGCTGGCGAGTGGTCCCTCGCGGGCATCGGAGAACGGCAGCAGATTGCGCAGCTTGCCGAGGGCGTTCTTGAGCATGGTGAAGGGATAGGTCACCGCCGACCAGATCCCTTCGCCAAGAGTGATCAGCAGCTTTTTGCCCGCCTCGAAGAAGGTGGTGTCCCCGGCGAAGAAGGAGCGCACGGTGGCAAACATCTCCCGCAGAGTGCTGATGATCGGCAGATTCAGAATCGCCTGGCCGATCTGTCCGGCGGCGTCGGCCACCAGGCGTCCGATGGAGGTGAAGATGCCGGAAATGAAATTCCAGACCCCGACCACCACATCCCGCGCCCAGCGGAACGGGGTGGCAAGAAAATCGTAGACCGCGCCGCCAATGGCCTTGAGCCCGTCCAGCAGGGAGATGTCGCCGGTCAGCACTTGCCAGACCGCATAGACGATCTTCCCGGCGGCCACGAAGGCCTCGCCGATCATGCGCACGGGCAGCAGGAACTTGTAGATGAACTTGGTCGCTCCGATCAGTGATCCGACGATGGCCTTGCCGACCCAGACCACGCTGCGCACCACCACCGCCAGGGCTCGCACGATGAGCGACAGGTTCCAGGCCACGATCTTCAGCGCGAATGCCAGCCCCTGCAGAAGCACACCGGCGACGGTGCCGATAACCGTGCCGAAGGTGCGCCAGGACGACCCGTCGGTGGCGCTGGCGGCCACGCCGAAGATTTCCACCACTGAAAAGACCGCGCTGGCCAGTGCCGCGTAGGCGCTCATCAGGGTGCGGACGGTTGGTTCGAGGATGGCGCGGATGCGGCCAAAGGCATGGGAGAACGCGCCCCACAATCCGGCCAGGGCCTCACGAACGCGGTAATAGGCTTTGAAGACGGTGACCACGAAGCCCAGCAGTCCGGCGGATTCGAGCTTCTGGGCCAGTTCGGCAGACATCTGCCCGACGCCGCCGCTGAGCGAACCCACCAGCTCTCTGATCCCCTGGAAGACCAGCGAGACCTTGTTCCAGGCCCCGGTGATGATCTCCTGAATGCCGCCGAAGTTGGTTTCCCAGGCGCGTTTGAGCAAATACACCGAGAGGATCACGCCAGCGATAATCGCGGTGACGGGCAGAAAATAGGTCGCGACCGCCGAACCCACTCCGGCGAGCGCGGCGCTGATGGCCACGAACCCGGCCTTGATGGCGGGCAGCATGAGTCCCACCATGCCTACGGCGGCGGTGACGGCTCCGGCCACGACCAGAATGGTGCCGAGGGCCATGGACAGCCCCAGGACCACCCGGGTCACGCCCGGCATCGATTTAGCCATGCGTTGCAGGAACAGAATGAAGCGGGAGACGCCGTTGATCACCGGCGTGACCACCGGCAACAAGGTGCGACCCAGAATTTCGCTGAGGTTGGCCATCTGCTGGCGCAGGAGCAGGAACCGGGCTCCGATGTCCTGGTTCATGGCGGCGGCCATCTGTTCGGTGACCGCCGTGCCTGTTTTCATGGCCCGGCCCACCGACTGGATATTGCCTTCGAGGCTCTCCATGCCCGCCGACATCTGCAGCAGGAACTTGACCGCCTCGTCGGAGCCGAAGGCCTTCTTCAGCTTCACCTGGGCGGCGGCGTTGGAGAGATCGGGAAACTGGCGCTTGATCTCCTGCAGGATGGGAACCACGCCCTTGAGACGGCCGCTGGTGTCGGTGAAGGACAGGCCAAGCTCGTCACCGGCCTCGGCCGCCTTCATGATGAACGCCTTGTACAGCGTGCCCGCCTCGGAGCCGGGCATGGTGGTCTGGAGCTGGCCGAGTACGGCGAGCTGCTCGTTCAGCGGAATATTGCTCGCGGCCGCCACCGCGCCGATGTTCTTGATGGCGTCGGCCATCTGGGTGCCGTTGGTCTTGAACGAGGCCACGGTCTGCGCCATGGCTCCGGAAAAGGCGGTCGCCCATTCCATGTCGTTCATGTCGGCCATGATGGGCTTGAAGATCCCGTAGGCCGTGGTGAAGGTGCCGACCATCTCCTGGGTGGTGGCCTTGGTCGCCTTGGCGGTCATGGCGGCCATGGAGGTGAAGACGCCCACCGCCTCGTCGCTGAGGTTGGACAGGGCCGATTTCACGTCGTAGGTGGCGGTGATGAACGCCGCCTTGTCAGCACCGGACCACTGGTTGGTGAAGGATTCTGCGGCGTCCTCGATGGCCCGGAGGTCCTGCACGCCAAGGGACGCCAGCTCTCCCAGGGCCTTCTGGGTCGCAGCGGTGGAAGCGACCAGGGCGGCGGGCACCGCCATCAGGGCCAGTCCCGCCCCCAGCATCATGGTGCCTTGCTGGATGCGGTCCAGGTTGCGGGTCATTCGCTCACTGGCATCCGCCACGGTGGAATCGAGGTCCATCATGGAGCCACGGATGCGCTGCGCGTTCTGCGAGAACGCATCCTTCATCGATACCACTATGCCCAGTCCGAGATCGCCGTTCATCTATCGCCGTTCCGTTTGCTCACGTTCAAAATCAAGCTGCCGCTCGAGGGCCTCGACGAACTGACGCCGGACCCTGAGCGGCAGCGAGCGGGTTTCCGACCAGCCCCAGTGCAGTCCGCCGTAAGCGAGAAAAAATGCGTCGCTTACAAGCGAACTCCGGGGAACAAAAAAGCCGGTTCGGCCTCCAGGCGGGTGCGGATCTTGGTGCCGCAGCCATCGCATTCGGTTTCGACCGAGGTGTCGATTCCCGCGTCGACCCGCGACATCTCCTGCCGCAGCGCGTTGCGGTCGCGCATCGACATTTCCGCCAGGCTCTTCTTGGAGGGAGCCTTGCCGTCGATGTCGAGGACGCGGATGAGCATGGCCGAGGTGATGTTGGGCTCGCGCAGGCTGGCCAGACGCTTTTCCTTGTGGCCGTCGAGATATCCGAAGCGCACGTTTTTTTTCGAGCCGGGCAGCTTAAAGGCGAACTCCCGCTCCTCGCCGTAGGGGGTGACCTTGAGATCCTCGAGATTGATGGTCACGAAGTTGGTCATGCGGCAGGCGCTGTTCGGGCAGCTCAGCTCCAGTTCAACCTCGTCACCGAGGGAAATCTGGCGCAGGCGGACCAGGGCGAACAACCGGTCACCCGAGAGCAGGTTCATCACCTCGGAAAGATCGGGGTCGGTCTTCTCGCCCAGCCGGACAAAACAGTTGCGGAGCACCTGGTTGATCGCCTCTCCGGAGCGGATCAGGCGCTGGTTGGTGAGCAGTTCTTCCTCGGTCCCGGTCATTTCCCGAAGCTCGAGTTCAGTGCCGCTTGGCAGTTCAAAGCTGTACATGGTCGATCCTCCGGTTTAGGTCCAGTATTGGAAGCAGATGGTGAGCTTCTCGATGGTGTTCTCGGTGTTGCCGCCTTCGAGCTCGTCGTATTCGAGCGCCTTCACCCAGGCCCCGTGCAGGGTCCAGCGGCGGGTCTCGTTGCCGGTGCGGTCGTAGCGGACAACGTCGATGTCGCGCATGTAGTCGGCCGGAAGGCCGCCGGTGACGGCGTTCACGTCCACCTGTTTCTTGATCCATTCACGGGCCGCCTCGTCGGAGCCGTCCTGCAGGGTGCCTTTCTCGAGGGTGATGTCCTCGAACTTGACCCGCCCCGCCACCTTTTGGTCGAACATCGAACCGGCCGGGGCAAAGGCCACTTCCTCGAATTCGGTTTTGGGCTCCTGTCCCTTGTGGAACAGGGCCACGTCGAAGCCGTTTACCTCGATGGCGAACTGCCAGTTCTGGTAAAGGCTCTTGGGCATGTTTCCGCTTCTCATAGCCGTGTTCTCCCGTTAGATGATTTCTTTGAAGTCCGCGCCGGTGCTGGTCAGGATGAAGTTCAGCTCGATGAACTCCGCCGTCTTGGTCGGCTTGACGAACACGCGGGCCACCATTTCGTTGCGGTCGATGACCGCCGGGGTGTTGGTCTCCTCGTCGCACTGGAAGGCGAAGTCGTAGAGGCCACCCTTGTCCTTGATGTCCTGCAGGAAGGGGTTGATCAGGCGGCCGAGGGCACGCCAGGTCTGGGGATGGTTCGGCTCGAACACCACGAAGCGGGAGGATTCCGAGATGGCTTCCTCCATGAACATCATCAGGCGGCGGACGTTGATGCGGTCCACGGCCGAGGGCTGGCTTTGCAGTGTCTTCTGGCCCCAGATGTTGATGCCGGTGTCGGGGAACACGGCGATGACGTTGATCCCCTCCGGATAGAGCACATCGCGCTCGCCACGGCTGGTCTTGTAGGCCAGGGAGAGCGTGTTGAAGATGCGGCCACGGTCGATACCGGCGGGCGCGTTCCAGACGTTGGTCTTCTGGTCGCTGCGGGCGATGCATCCCGCCACCGCGCCGCAGGGCGGCACCAGCTTCTTGCGCGAGTTGACCGGATCGCTGATCTCCAGCCATGGGTAGTAGAGCGCCGCGTAGGAGGAGTTGAAGGCCGCGTGGCTGTACATCCCTTGTCCCTTGCGGAAGTCGACCGCTTCGAGCGGCTCCAGGTGCATGGGCGTGTCGGCGATGAACAGCAGGTCCTTACGCCCCTCGGCATAGGCGATTCCGGCGTTGATCACCGGCACCGTGGTGACGCCTGGAACCATCAGCAGGTTCAGGGCGTCGATCTCGTCAAAGCCATAGAGGCCGGTATGCTGCGAGGGATCGCCGATGAAATCGGCATCGGCCAGATCGGTCAGCCCATTGTCGCCGCCGCTGAGCGTGAACACGCCCAATGCCGGACGGTCGCCGGGAGTCCCCGTTGCTGCGGCCAGATCCTGGACCAGAATGAAATCCGAGCGGTCGTTGATCGCCAGCTCCACATGGTTCGGCAGCGTCTCGTCCATGCTCAGATCCTTGAACACCTCGACCACATCGCCTTTGTGCCGGACCACCAGGTTGAAATGGTTGGCCGGGTCAAGGGAGCCGTCCTCGATGGAGACTGAGAGTCGGTCACCCCATACGCCTTCGTTCACGGCCTCGATCCGCAGGGCGTCGGCGGGCGTCGCCTCCCGGTTCTGCAGGACGATGGAAGATTTGAGCGCCGTCAGTGTGTCCCGGTCGGTGGGATCGGTGAGATGGGCGATGCGGGTGACGTAGAGGACCGATCCACCGTTGTCGAAAAACGCCCGTGCGGCGTAGGCCAGATAGCTCTCGTTGATATAGGAGCCGAAACGGTTGATGAACTGCTCCCAGCTCGTCACCAGCACGGGCTTGTTGATCGGGCCTTTCTCGGCCACTCCGACCATGGCGGCCGACGAGGTCGAGATCTGCTTCACATAGAAACTGAAGTCCGTTTCCCGGGTGTAAATCCCAGGCGATAGATAGGTCGGCATGGTTATTTCCTCCGCTTGCTGGTGGTCTTGGCCTCATCGGCTGCGGTGTCATCGGTTGCCGTGGGCTTTTCCGGCTCCGGCTCCACGCCGCCGGTCAGGTCGGTGATGCGCACCAGGCCGCGTTTTCCGGCGGTCTTGATCTCGGCGGAGAGGTCCTTGCGGGCGATGCTCTTGCGCTCTCGCGGTCCGAGGTGGATGGTTCCCTGGCCGGAGAGGTTGAACGTCAGGGGTTGGAACTGCAGGTTTCTGATCTCGATCACGGTTGTTCTCCTTTACGGTTGAATGGTTCGTTGCTCTGTCACGTCGCCGTGAAACTGGAAGGTCCGGTCCCGAATCAGCCGACCGTCGCGCAGGTCGCCGTCGTACACCGGGCAGGATTCGATGCGGATGCGTCCGGAGCTCTGCCGGAGATTGGAGAGGTTCACCCGGGTCAGACCGCCCAGAGGAACCAGTTCGGTAAGGTTCAGGCTGCCCTGGTCGGCGATGGCGATCTCCGGGTAAAGCTGGAGGAACCGCGACACCGATTCGTGAAAACCAAGCAGTTCGGCCTCCCGGTCCACGGTCACCACCAGGTCGAAATCGAGGTGATAGAGACGGGGAAACCGGCACTCCTCGAAACTCAGCTCCGCGACATTCTTCTCGAACAGACGGCTCTGGCTGCGGCGGAAACGGTCTTCCGCCAGCTTCGGCCCCTGGAGGATGACGCTGGGGGTGCGCTGGACCTCGAACAGGTCATCCGGGAACACCAGCACGGTGTCCGGGTGGATGGCCTGCTTAACCAGGCGGATCAGGGTTTCTGTGACGGTCTGTATCGTGCTCAAGGGACGCCTCCGTTTTCTGCCTGGTTACTTACCGGAAGCGCTGGCGATGTGTCGGAGGCTCAAAGCGCGGAGCGGATCGCCTCGCGATAGTTCTGGAGGATTTGCTCGCGGTACTTCTCCATCACCGGATGCAGAAAGGGTCTGGCGGGGATGACGATGGTCGCGCCGTTCGGATGGTTGATGGTGGCTCCGTACTCCATGACGGCACCGATGTTCACCATGTCTTCCCCGTCCTTGTTGACGGTGCCGCGCAGCAGGCCGACGAACGCCTTGTCGGCCATGATCTTCTGGGTGATGGCGTTGACGAGAAAGCCGGTGTCGATGAGCGCCTTGCTGGAACCTTTGCGCTCGATGGTGCTTGCGGCGAGTTTCACGAAGGCCTGTCCGCCCGGGGCCTGGGAGCGAATCCCCCGCTGGATCTCGCGCACCAGAAAAAGGGCGTTGCGGATCGTGGCCTGTCGCAGGGCCGTGGCCAGACGTGGCCCCATGCCGGTGGTCAGCTTGGCGCGGGCCTTGTCCCAGTCTCCGGTCCGCCTAACGCCCATTGAGCTTCACCAGTTGCAGGTTCTTGTGAGTGACAGTGCCGAAGAAGTGTTCTTCTTCCACACTCTGTATGCGATAGGTTTCCCTGTCTGAGGCCAGGCGGTCTTCACCCCGGACATCGGCATCCGGAAGGACACAGGCAAGCGCGTCGATCTTGCCGCTCAGCTCCTCCGGCGGGGTTTCGTTCAGTTCGAGGGGGATGACGGAGATTTCCGTGTATTCGGCATCGTCGGTGCCGTAGAGCCGCTCGCCGGGAACCACGCGCAGGACGCGTGCTGTCTGGCCCGAGGAGAGGATCAGCCGGGCGACGTCGGCCACGGCTTCGGCGCGTTCCCGGTCATTCAACAACATCGAGACCTATCCCTTGTTCGTAGATGACCGGCGTAAGGCCGCTCGGGGTCAGGATGTAGGCTTCCTGATCGAGCTGGGTGTCCGGACGCAGCTCGGTGAGCCGCTGGCGGTAGTCGGCGAGCAGATCGGCCTCGAGCTTGGCCCAGTGGCCGGGCTGTCCGGTTTTATCCACTCTCTTGTCGCCGCTGGAAAAGGAGAAGGCGTTGGCGGTGGCCGAACGCATGACCTGGCAGGCGTGGATCTGCGCCATGATCACCAGGAGCTCGCGGACCTCGCCGGTGGGATCGGGGGTGATCTCTCCGACCGTGATCGTCAGCGATTGGTCGAGGTCACGGCCGACCCGGAAAACGGCTTTCCGGACGCATCTCTCCAGAGTCTGGTCCTCGAAGAGAGATGCGCCCGGATCGGACAGGTCGAGCCGCAGGTCGGCGATCAGGTCACTCAGCAGCACCTTGCAGGCCCTCCAGACGGCTCTTGAGCGCGTCGATCACCGTGCGGCGTTTTTCGGTTTCCATGTAGCCCTTGAGGGTCTCCGGATTGGCCTCCTCGTTGACCTTGGAAATCGCGTCGGTGGCGGAGAACTTGCTCAGGTCCACCGGTTCCGCGCCCTGGTCGGGTTCTGGAGGGGCGAGCGGTTCCTGCTTCGGTTTGTCGGCCATGGCCAGGCGGCCGTTCTTGAGCGCCGCCTGGATCTGCTTGGTGAGGCGTTCCACCTCGACTACCTGGCCGGGCTTGAGTTTCAGCCCGGCGTCGGGGATCACCAGAACGCCGGGACGGATGTTCTTGATTCGATTCATCTCACGTCACCTCCCGGATTACGGAACCAGTTTGACCTTGGCCATGATGTCAGGGCGGGTAATGCCCTGGCCGATTTCGGACCACACCAGCCAGCCGGTCTTGAAGCGGGTCTTCTGATCGATGGACTCCGTCTTCAGGTTTTCGCGCACCGGCATCTTTCCGACCTCTTCATCCGGGACGATGATGATCTCGTCCAGCGGCATGGAGGCGGTCAGCAGAATGCCGCCGGTGCCGTAGTTCTTGATGACACCCTTCTGGCGCAGCTCGAGCTTGGTCTGGGGATCGAGGTTCCAGCCGCGCATGTCGTTGAACCGGCGGCCGCGCATGACGATGTACTTCACCGACAGCTCCAGGTCCTCGATGATCGAGATGGCTTCGTTCAGCGCCTCTTCGGTGAGCAGGTCGCCGGTGACCTCGATGGTGTTGGTCGTCGGGATTGCCGAGGAGAGCACCGAGATGGTGCGGCGGTCCATCTCCTTGCGGATGGCGTCGGCGGCGCTGGTCTGGATGTCCATCAGCGTGCCGATGTTGCCGTTCTTGAGGACGGACACGTCCACCATCGGATTGGAGTGGATGCGATTAGTTGGGAACTCGACTTCGTCCTTGCCCACCTCCTGCTCCTGGGCGTCGCCGTCCTTGCTGATCCAGTGGGCCTTGACGGTCGGTTTCTTCTGGTAAACCGGACGTTCGCCCTTGGGCAGCGTGTGCTTGGTGAGCAGCAGCGAGGAGATCTCCTTGCGCTTGATCTCCTGTTCGATGGGCGCGGCAATGGCGGCGGCAAGCGCCCGCATGCCTTCCGGCGACTCGAGAGCCTCGCTCATGAGCCGCGCCATGGTTTCCATGTACTCCTGGGAGTGGATCTTCAACTGATTGGTTTTCATGTGCGTTGGCTCCTTGGGTTAGACGAGCAGGCGAAATTTGAGGACGCCGCTCTGTACGGAAATGGCGTGGGCGACCACGTGCTCTCCGGCCGCGACGCCGTTGGTCAGGCGACCGTTCGCCGAAACTTTCAGGTCGTCTCCGGCGACGACGGTCCCTTCGAAGACGTCGGTCTCGTAGACGCCGCCATCGCAGTAGATACCGGGCATTTCGCCACCGGCGTAGTCCTTGATCAGGATGCCGAAGGAGCGCTTGGTGGGATCGGTGTTGACGGCGAACAGGTCGTCGCCGACCACGCGGACCACCTGGCCGAGCTGACCGTCGCCCTGGATGTGGCCGTCGCCATAGGCGAGGCTGCGGTGACACGGATTGATGAATGACACGGTGTTTCCTCCTTATGCGTTGATTTCCGAGTGTTCGGGAGAGTCCTCGCCGACACGGTTGCGGTAAGCGGCCATGAACCCGTCGCGCAGGCGGTCCTCGAGCGATACCTTGCGGTCGTCCACATCGTGGGGCCGGACACCGGCGTCGCTGCGCAGCGGGGTTTCCGTCGATGCCTTGGCGGCGGGCTTGCCGCCCGGATCGCTGTCGGCGGGTTTCTCTTCCTTGTCCTTGTCCGCTTTTGCCGATTTGGGCAGGCGCTCGTAAGCAGCCTCGGTGGCGGCGAAGGCTTCGTCGGACAGTTCGGCCAGGCGTTTCAGTTCGGCTTCCCGGTCCTCCTCGGACGCGAAGGAGAGTCCCTGCTTCTCCAGCCGGGTGAGCAGCTTCTTGGCCCGGGAGCGGCAGGCGGCCGCCTTTTGTTCGGCTTCCAGTTCCTGGACGCGTTTCTGCAGCTCGGCGACCTGGGCCTTGAGCTGCCGGTTTTCCTTTTCCAGGTCGGTAACGCGGGCAGGATCGCCTTCCTGCTGGGCCGGTTTCTTCTTGGCCGCTTCGACGGCCTGGTCATCGGTGGGTTTGGTTTTGTCTTCCATCGTGGAATCTCCTTCGGGTTGGGATTGGTCGGGCTGGCTCTGAAGGGACGCCACCTGCAGAATCCTGGCGTTCTCGTCCGCGCCTTTGCGGTCGAGCAGTCCCAGTCCGGTGAAAGTGACGCCGTGCAGAATCTCGAAAACGGGTTGGCCGTTGAAATCACGGCCTTTGAATTTGCGCAGGTGGGTGCAGTAGTCGGCCTTGTTCTGGAAGCGCTTGTGGCAGACCGAGCATTCGCCCTCCTGGTAGTCGCACTCCATGGAGACCTGGGAGATGATCCCGCGCTTCATCAGCTTGTAAGCCAGCCGGGCGGCCGGGGTGTCGTGGACGTACAGCTCACCGACGCATTCCACGCGGCCGCCGTTGTCGTCCTCCAGGTAGTCGGCGGCGACGATGCCGCCCACGATGTCGTTGAACTCCTGCGAATGCTGCAGATCGACCTTCTTGTTCACGGCCGTCATATGCCGACCGGACAACTCCTCGGCGGTGAAGTGGTCGCCGTTCTTGTTGGTCCCCGTGCGACAGAGCACGAAGCTGAACTGGGGGTCGCCCGCCGAGCCGACATCCATGGCCTCGGTCGTGAGGCTTTCGCCTTCGCCCAGCCGGATATCCACGGGGATGCTGGTGTGGAAGTTCGCTGCGGCTGCCATCGGAACGGGTTTCTCCTCCCGCTCGGCGCTGGCCTTGGCCCCGGGAGCGCAGACGAACAATCGCTCCTTGGCGTTGGAAGCCTCGCCGTGCTTGGAGGTGATGGCGTAGTGGTGATCCTTGGACTTCATCCGGCTCTGTTTGCCGAAGGAGCCGATGATCCGCTTCATCTCCTGCTCGTTGGGATAGGCGTGATCGCGGTAGGAGATCAGCCAGTGCGGGATGTGTTTGGCGTTGCCGAGAAAGGTCTGGAAGAACTCGCTGGCGTTGGCCTTGGTGACGGTCTTGTGGTCGGTCTCGTAGTACTTGACCTTGGTGTCGGCCTTGATTTCGAGCCCTTCCCAATAGGTCATGAGCCCCTCCACGAAGTGGTAGGCCCGCTCGTAGTTGGTGGTCGAAAACTCGGTGGCGTAAGGCGGGTCGAAGTAGGCCAGATCCGCCTTGGCTTTCGGCAGCAGGTCGTTGATGTCCTGCCGGTGCGCCTTGTTCTCCTTGTCGTTGTCGAAGACCAGGGCGTTGATGCGCTGCAGGTTCTTGCGCAGACGATCCTTGAACTCGTCGGGGGTGTCCTGGCGGCGGCCATAATCGGTGGACGACGAGAAGTGGCCGAAGCCGCCCTTGCCGCTCATGCAGGTCTTGCCGAGGCCGAACAGGGCGATGTCTTTCTTGAAGCCGGAGAGCTTGTCGCAGTTGGCGCGGATGGTGTCGATCAGCGCATGGACGCCCTTGGCGAAGAAGATGCCCTTGAAGTTGTCCTGAACGAAGCTGCCCGCCTTGGCGTTGTCGGCCAGAAGCGCTTCGATCTCGTCCTCGCTCAGGCGAACCGAGTTGTTCTCGATGATCGCCTTGGCGGTATGGTGGCAGTAGCGGAGCCGGTCGTTGGCGATGACCTGGAGGCCCTTGGTCTTGTACATGTAGGCCACGACCGCAGACCCCGAAAAGGCATCCAGCACGGTGCCAACGCCTTCCGGGGTATGCTTCCAGATCCAGTCGACGAGCTTCTGCTTACTGCCGATGTAGTTGGTGATGTACTTGGGGCGTTTCTCGGGAGGGAGCTCTTCAGGATCGGACTGTTCGGCGGCCTCGGTCCCAAGCGCATCGGGATCGAGAGTCAGCGCCGCATCGGCCTCCAGTAGAAACGCCAGCCTTTCCAGGTCTGTGGCGAACAGTTCCATCAACGTCTCCGGTCAGTTTGCTGTGCTCTCCGCGACCTGCGGGGAGCGTTCAGCGGTTACTTACCGGAAGCGTCGGCGATGTGTCGGAGGGTGACGGCGAAATTCAGCGGGCGGGATTAAGCCGGGCCAGAACGGCTTTGCCGCAGGCGTCGAGGGAGGGGTATTCGTCGCTCTCGGTGATCTCGGAAAAGACCCCGTCATAGGGTGAGCGGGACAGCCGGTGGTATTCGAGAAAATCCGCCGGAAGCGAGGTGGCACCGGTCTCGACCAGACGGTTGACCACCCAGGCGGCCTCGTCCCTGCGGTCGGCAAGCCCGCTAGGCCCCCGGTCGAGGTAGTACATCTCCACATCCAGGCCGGGACCCGGCCCTTGAACCCAGACGCCCACGGGCACGTATTCCGGGGCGGTGGCTTGCCGGTCTGCGATTATCGAGTCGAGCATATAGCGCAGTTTCATGACCAGTCCTCCGCGATCCGGAGATGCTCGGCTAGAAGCTGGGCGTCGATCCGGTGGAATCTTTCGGCGCTTTTCTGGCGGTAGGCGATCCAGCGTTGCCAGTCCGCCGCGAGCTCGGGCTCCGAGACCGGCTCGATCATTTCGACATGGTGAATGCGACCCAGGTCGTCGGTCAGCTCGACAATCAGCCAGCCTTCGACCTCTTTGCCGTCATGTTCGGCTGTCAGGGTGTCTTCGATCCTGATATCGACCACCTTGACGGTGTGGGCGTGCTGAAAGCCCTCGTCGTAACCGAGTGCCTTCCACAACAGCCAGAAATCGGTGCGCAGATGGTTTCCAGCGGTGTCGAAATGGGGAGCGATCCGGGTGACGGTGAAGCTGTCCACCAGGGCGTCCAGAAAGAGATCCCCGGATTCTCTGACGGTCATGCGACTGCCCCGGTTGTTGAACCAGTGCAGCGCTTCCTGCAGCCGTCGTTTCTCCTGTTCGATAAAGTCCTTCATGGTCATTGTTTGCGTTTGCTCCAGCTTTGCGGGGTATGGACAATGTCCTCCACCTTGCGCCCGTCGGGCAGTTTCTTGATGCCGCGCCGAGTGAAACTCTGGATGATCTCCCGGCGTTCGTTGTCGCTTCTGGCCACGATGAACTCGATGTTGTCCAGCAGCGTCACCGAGTATTTGAAGATGGTTTCGTTGCCATGGCGTTGCGAGAACCGCTTCCAGTCGTCGATGCTGGCTCCCCGGTTGCGCTGCACGTAATCGTCAATCACCTTGCCGTAGGCGTCATGGTCGTAGCTGATGGCGTCCATGCGCCGCAGCATCTGTTTCTTGAAATAGAGGGCCGGTGAGGCGTCGCTGGCCGGTTGCTTCTTGATCCGGGTGAAGAAATAGCTCGCGCCGCCGGTCTGCATGTCGGCCACCGGGGACATTCCGCCCGGAGCCACGCCCATGCGCATCTTCTCGACCGTGCTGACCATGGCTCCGTTGTTCTCCATGATCAAGTCGATGAAGCCGGACATGCTCTCACCGTTGGTCAGATCATGGACCAGCGAATAGCCCTTCATCTGTTTTTCCAGGTCATCCTCGGTGATGTCGAACCGGAACTGGTGCCGGTATCCGCCCTTGGCGTCGCGGTCCAGAAAGCCCGCCTGATATTCGCCCAGCGGGTTGTATCCGGAAAGTTGGGTGATGTCCTGGACGCCCAGCTCCTTTTGCCAATAGCCGCGCAGGGCCTGGACTCGCTCGGTGGTGGTGGCGTTGCGGTCGTCGAGGGATTTCTGCAGCCGTTTGTAATCGGCGCTCTTGTCGGTCTTGCGGATGTAGGCGAGCTTTTCGAGGTACATCTGTTCGGCGTTTTCCGCAGTGGCCACCCGGGTGTCGATGCCGAGCTGTTCGAGCTTTTCCAGCATCGCCTCGACCCGTCCCGGAGTGGCATCGCCGTCCAGGATCATTTCCAGCTCGCCGCGCTGGGCATAGAGGTTGGTGTCCGACCAGGGACGATAGCGGACTCGCGTGCCGTCCTCGAAGGTGACGGTGTACTGGTGCCCGTCCTGCATGCGGGAGTTGTGATTGAACAGCGTCCGATTGTCGATGTCGTCGGCCTCGACGGTGATGGTGCCGGAACCGATCCTGCGCTTGGTGTGGGTCACCTTGCCACGTTCCACCTTGAACGGCGGTTTTTCCTTGGGTTTCTGCGCGTCGAGCTTGGGCAGATACTGCTCGAAAACGCCGTTGGTGGCCCGGTCCCAATCGACGGACTCTTCGATCTCCTTGACCCATTTCAGATAGTGGTCCGCCATCTCCTTGACCTTGGGGTCGGCGCTCTTTTGCAGGGTCTCCAGTTTTTTGCGCAGGCGCAGGGCCTTGTCGATCTTGGTCCGGTTGTACTTGCCGTCGCCCACGTGGAAGTTGACGTTTTTGACGGCGTCCAGAATCGTCGGAAAGAAGCTGTCTTCGACCAGCGGTTGTCCTTTTTCCCCGGCCGCCGTCTGCACATACCTGCGCAGCACCTCGTCGATGCGGCGGTCGGTGTCCGGCCGGATCTTCATCTTGACCACGGTGCGCTTCTTCCCCTTGAAGCTCTCGGTGAAGATCAGCGCGTTCTGGTCCTCCACGTCGCCGCTGTCGAAGGGCAGCGTCTTGCCCTGCCAGCCGAGTTTGCGGGCCTCCTCGATCAGAGCTTCCTCGGCGGAGGAGAGCAGCTTTTTCTTCCCGGTGGCGGCGCTCAGCTTGTCGAAACGGAAGCCCCGATCCCCCAGCACATCGGCGTAATAACCCTCGAAGTCCCGCCGGAGATTGTGTTTCCGCTCCAGGGCCTGATCGTAGAAATGCCGCAGCCCGGCCGGGTCCTTGGAAAACCGTCCCTCGGCGTAGGGTCGCAACAGATCGAGGTAATCCTCGTCGGCGATCTTTTCGACTTCCTGGATGTAGCGAAGGGTCGCGTTCGGATCGACCCGTACCTTCCCTTCCTTGGCCGCCCGGAAGACCTTGTTGTAAAACGGCTCTTCCTCGCCGCAGACGCCGTTGGGGTGATAGTCGAGCGAGAGCTTGTCCTGGCCCAGAAACTTGAAGGCCTGGCCTTTGTCGATTCCGTAGACGTGACCGTCCCGGGCACGGATGAACTGCTTGGAATGTCCGTCGTGATTGGCGATCAGCCAGTCGACCACATGCTCGCGCTGGATCTGCTCCAGTTCGATGGTGGTCAGATCCTGGGGCAGGATGTTGCGAAAATCGAAGTCGTCCCGCAAATCGGTGCGCCATTTCTGGATGGAGCCGGTGCGACCGTTCAATTGGATGGTGCGCACCTCGATGGAACGAGGGTCGATCAGGCGACCGATCTTGTAGGCGGCTTCCTCTCCGAAGGCGATGAACTCATCGTCCTTGCGGCCAATGGGCTTGAACAGCCATTTGTCGCCGTTCTCATCGGTCCAGAACTCCTTTTCGTGTGCGCCGCCGACAGCGGCCTTGCCGGATTTCTTGAATTTCGAAGTCAGGCCCTTCTGCTGCCACGCGGTATCGACGGTGGCGAACTCCGCGCCTTTCTTGACGATCTTGGGCTCGGGCGGCTTGACCGGGATTGGCTGCGGAGCCGGTTTCGGTGGCTCTTTCTTCGGCGTGGCGGGCTTGGCCGGTGCGGTTTTCTTCTTGCCGCCATGTTTTTCGGCCCAGGCTGCGTGCTTGGCGTCGATGCTGGCCTGAACCGCCTTGATTTTCGCGGGATCGGTCTCGGTGAAGAGCGTGGTCAGTTCGTCTTTGTTGGCCCACTGCCAATACTGAACCTTGGTCTCCTTGGCGAGCGTCTTGAGCTCCGTCGATTTCAGCTTACCGACCTGGTCCTGGAAGAGCTGTTTCTTGAGGGCGATTTCCTTGCTGTGGGCCGCCAGCAGATCCTGGGGTAGATCGGTGCCACCGGAAACCGCCTGTTCCGCCTTGGCAATCGCGTCGAGGAAATCCTTGTAGCCGGTCGGCGTGTCGGGAACGACCACGGCCTTGGCGGCGTCTTCGAGTGCCGTTTTCTGTTTCAGGATCAGCTTTTGTTTGGCCTCGTCGACTGCCATTTTCTTGACCGACTCGACCATGTCGGCACCGGCCTTCTTCTGCAGCGCCTCAACGAGCTGCTGCTTGTTCTTGAGGATGCCGATGCCGTGCTTCTGTTTGGCCGCCGCGAGTTCCTTGCCCATCAGGCCGCTATGGTCCACACCGGGCTCCAGCTTATCCAGCAGCTCGATGGTCTCCTGTTTGGTCATGTTGAGGGAGATGCCGTTCTCCTTCGCCATCTCCTTGAGCTGATGGGCAGTCATGCCCTCCAGCCCCTCGGCGGGAGGGATCTTCGCCATCTGGGCGGCGAGCATCTTGGCCTGTTTGAGTTCCGCCTGCTTCAGTCCGAGCAGCTCGACCAGTTCTTCCTTGGTCCGCAGCAGACCGATCTTGTGTTCCTTGAGCTTGGCGCTGAGCGCCGCTCCGGCCAGGTCGCCGTGATCGATCCCAGGTTCGGCCAGATCGAGCAGCTTGATGAAATCGGCCTTGGTCCGGGCAATGGCCACGCCGTTCTGTTTCGCCAGGGTCTGGAGTTGTTTGACCGTCAGCGAACCGAGGTCGGCGATGTCGCCGTTTTCAAAGGCGCTCTTGAGCTTGGCGTTCTCCTTGGCCTGGGCGTCGGCCATGCCTTCCAGCACATGGGGCGGGAGAATGCAGGCGTCCCCCTGCGATGCCTGGGCGGCGGCCTTGGCTGCCATCTCGCTACCGCAGACGGTCATCGGCCAGGCCACGATGTTGGTGCAGCGGCAGTGCGGATGTGCGGGTTGCTGGGGGAACTTGTCGATGGGAAAGGTCTTGCCGTCCAGGCCGCCGCAGACCGGGCACATGCGCTCGTCCTCCATGGCCAGCCATTCCAGCTTCTGGATACCGACCCGCTCGTGGAACTTGAGCCTGCCCATGTTGTGGGCGCGGAGGACCTCGGTGCGGGCGATCATCTCCATGCGGTACTGGGCCTTGCTGAACACCCGGCTTCCGGCCTGGCGAAAGGAATCCTTGTCGACGATCACCTTACCCATGTCCCGGACGATGTCGTCGGCTCCCTTGCCCGTGGCGACGCCGTTCAGGATGGTTCGCTTTATACCGTCTGAGAGTTCGCGGTGGACGTCACCGGCAAGGGTAAGGTTGTACTGCGCCATGAAGTCGAGCGCATTGGTGTCGACGATGGTGAACACCTTGGTGGCCAGCTTGTCGATGCCTTCGGGTTTGAGGTCGGCGTAGAACGGCAGCGCCGCGTCGGCGAGCTCTCCGATTCCCTGCTGGATACCGAGCTTGAATGAGTCCTTGGTCGTCTTGCGAAAGACCAGGGTCTGCTCCCGTTTGAGCCGCTTCATGGTGTCGTCGAGTTCGAGCTGGAGCTTTTCCAGCCCCTTGAGGGCGGCGAGCTTGTTGTCCGGCAGGGAGCCGAGGGAGCGGTACTGGAGAATGGCGCGGGCGACCTCGTCTTCGGCTTGTTTCAGCGCCTGGGCAAGCTGGGCCGTGACCTGGTCGTTGTAGCGGTTGCGGGCCGTAAGGCTTTTCAGGGTGGCCGCCTGGATACGCTGCTTGAGGTCCGACGGCATCAGCGGGACTCCCGACGGTCGATGAAACGACAGGCCGGGGCGTCGAAGGTGCGCTCGCTGTTGTGGACCCGGCAGTGGTTGGTGTCAGCAATGAAGTGGCTGCACTCGTCGCACACGGCAGCAATGCCAGTGGACTCCAGGTCGCCCGACCAGACCAATGCCGCCTCCGCCGTGGGTTCATCGTCCTCGGCCGGAATCCCGAGCATCTTCCGGGCGCGAGGCACGCTGAGGATGCCGGAGACGACCATATCCACCACCGGCTTCACCTGCTTCTCGTCCATCAGGTCGATCTGCTTACGTTCGGTCTCGCGGTTGGCGGCCTCGATGTCCGGGTCCAGGTCCATCTTGAGCTGAAGGCTGGAGCGGCTGATGAGCTTGCGGTCGTAGAGTTCGATGAGGAGCTTCTTGAAATCGACCGCGTCGCTGGGGTCGAGGTCGTTGAAGATAAACTGGATGCTCTTGTCGCCATGGCCGTTCAGCTCCATCCAGTCGTCGAACACCCAGTCGAGGAGCTTGCGTGCGGCCTGTTTGATCTCGCGGATCATGACCATCATCTTCTGCATGCTCACCGAGGCGGTGGCGAAATTCGGGCCGTCGCCGGTTACCAGCGAGCGTGACAGACCCAGGGCCACCACGATGTCTTCCTTCACCTCCTTGACCTTGTCCTCGACGTTGAGGACCTGGCCATCGGTGCCGTGGGTTTCGACATTGACGTAGAACGGGACCACCAGGCCGCTTTTCATGTCCATCTTGTTGACCATGTCGCGAACCTGTTCGAGCATCCGCTGGTCCGGCATCACCATCTTCTGGCCGAACGCGCCGCCCACCTTGAGCAGGCGGAACGGCGTGGCCCAGCGCTTGGCGATGGCCTGTTCGGCCCGGCGGTAGTCGCGCAGCAGTTCGATGGCTTGAAAGGCGGGAAGCACGAGTGAGTTACCTCGGGGCGAGAAGGCCGGAGCATCCCATTTGAGATGGATCACCTGTTCAATCGGTAGGTAGATTTCCTCTCCACCCCCAGGAGTTTCTTCAGGGAACTGCCGAGCCTCGATCAGTTCGCCCTGGGCGTATTTGACCTTGACCGAAACCGGATTGACGCAGACCAGTTCCTCGATATCCTGGCCGGACTTCGTGAATCGCTTGAAGCCGATGGCGTCGCCTTTCACCAGGAGCTGAAGAACCATGTCCTTGATGAACTGCGAGACGTTCAGCCGCCAGGCGGCCTCCAGGGCCTGCTCCTTGAGGGTTTCGTCATCGCTGGTGATCTTGATCTCGTCGCCCACGGCGAAGGTGCGCCAGGAGTTGACGCAGTTCTTCACCAACGGCTCCTCGACGTAGTATTCCCAGGCCTTGCGGGCGCGTTCTTCCCAGGTGGCCGGAATCGCTTCGGCGGCGTTGACCTTGCTGAAGGCGGCCGAGTCGAGCGCTGCCGCTGCGGCCAGCGGCGCGATGACAAAGCCGGTGGTGTCCAGGTTTTTGGGTTGTTCGTCCTGATGGGCGGTGCTTTCCACGTGATCCTCTCGGTAGTTTCGGCTATGACAGCCGCACATCCGGCCCGTGTGGGCCGAACCCGGCTCGATGCCGGTTACTTACCGGAGCGGGGTGGAAAGCGTCGGAAGGAGTTAAGAATGGATATGGAAAGAAACATAACGCCTGCGTTATTCCGCGCAGGCGTTATGCTGGTTTCCTTATTTTTGAGTTGTCTTGAGGTTTTCTTCAAAGAAGGACTGGAGCTTGTCGAAAGGAATCTTATCCATCTGGTCATATAGATCGACGTGGTTAGCGCCAGGGATAATCAGAAGTTCCTTCGGCTCTGCCGCCACTGCATAGGCTGTTTCGCTAAAATAACGCGAGTGGGCTTTTTCACCGTGTATGAGCAGGATCGGACGCGGCGATATTTCCTTGATGTAGGTCAACAGCCGCATGTTCATAAAGGACAGCGGTGTGGTCTGTGTCCATGCGTTGCCAGAGTTGACTGAACGTTTGTGATACCCGCGCTGCGTCATGTAATAGTCGTGATAATCGACCAGAAACTGCGCTTCGCCACCTTTCAGCACGTTGTAAGGCGGTTGGTAAGCTGGCGTTGCATTTTCCGCATCCTTCCAGCGTTGCTGGCTCAACTGCTCCAACGTTTTTGTACGTTGTTCGAGGGTCACACTGTCGTTGTAGCCTTTGGACATGACGCGCGTCATATCGTACATGGTGCTGGCGACTACGGCTTTGATGCGCTTATCGACGGCCGCGGCGTTCAATGCCATGCCACCCCAGCCGCAAATACCGATAATGCCGATGCGTTCACGGTCAACGAAAGACTGCGTACCAAGGAAATCTACCGCTGCGCTAAAATCTTCGGTACTGATGTCCGGCGAGGCGACGTTGCGGGGTTCGCCGCCACTTTCACCCGTATAGGATGGATCAAACGCCAGAGTGACGAATCCGCGCACCGCCATCGTTTGCGCATAGAGACCCGAAGATTGTTCCTTGACTGCACCGAACGGGCCGCCGACGGCGATTGCCGCCAGCCCTTTGCCATCACGGTTCTTAGGCAGATACAGGTCGGCGGCCAACGTGATGCCGTAACGGTTCTTGAAAGTAACTTTCTGGTGATCAACCTTCTCGCTCTTGGGGAAGGTTTTATCCCATTTGGTTTCAAGAGAGAGGTCTTTTGCTGACACTGGGGTGTTAATCATGGTCAATGCTCCAATCATTGCGGCAATCAAGCCGATGGTTTTCCACTTTTTCATAGTCGTTTCTCCTTTACGTTTTTTTCACTCAATCATCTTGATAACTTTTGCAGGCACTCCTGCGACGACAGCATTTCCGGGAACATCTTTGGTAACGACGGCACCGGCCCCGATGATCGCGTTGTCGCCAATCGTCACGCCGGGAAGAATCGTCGCATTTGCACCGATCCATACGTTTTCCCCGATAACGATGGGAAAGGGATATATTATATGCCTTTTCTCGGGGGCATCTCCGTGATTCAATGTAACCAGGACAACATTCTGCCCAATTTGCGTTCCGTCGCCTATGGTAATTCCGCCAAGATCCTGGAAGGTGCAGCCGGTATTGAAAAAGACATTTTTCCCTATCGTGATATTCTTTCCGAAATCCGTGTAGAAAGGGGGGAACATAAAAAAAGATTCGTCAATGTCTTTCCCCGTCAATCGCGAGAACAGCGCTTGAACCTTATCCGGTTCATGGTACGACCCATTCAATTCCGCCGTAATGCGCAATGCTTCGTTACTGTACTGGACTAAAAGCGCGTGCGCCTCCGTCCCACCAGTAATCGGCTCACCTCGTTTGACCGGTTCCATAAATTCATTTTTATCCATAATTTATTCTGTCTTCCGCATGAAAGGTCACCAAGCGAAGGTCCGTCACAATGCGGCCTTGAGGACTTCAATAATATCCGCCTCGGTCATCGCCGGACGCCCCGGCAAGTTGCCACTTTCGTCGTGAATGATACGCAGGGTATCCTGCGCATAACGCGTGATCAGGGTGTCGTCGATATTCAGCTCGGACAGTCGCGTGGGACAACCGATGCTTTTTATAAAAGCCTCAAAACGGTCGATGCCCTGAAGGGAGCAACCCAGGTCATCGGAACCTTTGGCCGCAAGGCCGAAAATACGCTCGGCAAATTGCACGAACTTCTCCGGCCTGTGCCTTGCGGCAAATCGCATCCAGGAAGGATTGATAATCGCCAGACCTGCAGCATGGGTGATGTCATGATAGGCGGAGAGGGTATGCTCGATCATGTGCACCGGGAATCCGCCGTTGGTGCCCGCGTTAACCCAGCCGTTGAGGGCGACAATGGACGCCCATTGAACCTGGGTCCGGGCCTCCAGATCATTTCCATTGCTGATAGCTTTGGGTCCCCACGCCATGGCGGTGAGGATGACTCCCTCGGCGAACCGGTCCTGAATGGGGGTGCCGTCAGCGCCGTTGAAGTAGGCTTCGGTCACATGGGTGATCAGATCACACACCCCATAGGCAGTCTGATCCTTCGGCACAGTCACGGTGAGTTCGGGGTCCACCAGAGCGACCTTGGGGTACAGGCATTCGGTCTGGGCAAAAGACTTTTCCCGGGTTTCCTCGTTTGAAATAACCGCCCCCATGTTCATCTCGGAGCCGGTTGCCGCGAGCGTCGGCACGGTGATGACGGGAAGTGCGCGGGTCGGAATATGCGGATCGGGCTGACCATGATGGATCATGTCCCAGGGGTCGCCGTCATAGTAATACGCGGCAGCCATGACCTTGGAGGCGTCCATGGTGCTGCCTCCGCCCAGAGCGATAATCACGTCACAGCCTTCATTACGGGCAATCTGTGCGCCACGTCTGACGGTGGAGATTCTCGGGTTGGGCTCGACCCCGTCACATTCGGCAAAAGCAATCCCAGCAGCCTTGAGACTTGCCACGGCCCGCCCAAAGGTTCCGTTACGCTTGACGCAGCCCCCTCCGGTGACGATCAAAGCCTTTTTGCCATACTTGAGTACCACCTCGCCAAGTCGCGAGAGTGCGCCCGCCCCAAAGATGAGACGGGTTGGATTGTAAGATTCAAAGTTCATGAGATGCCTCCTTGTTTGGTTTGGTCATTGTCTGAGAATAAATATAGAGTCCTGGGAGCTGACTTGGAATACCTGTTTCTCTCAAGTTCTTGCCTATTTCTGCTTGCATCTTGAATTCCATGTGCGTTATTGTTAATAATCTTGTCAGAAAATGACATTCGGAATAAGGAGATATCTTGCATGTCCAAGATGGCTGAACTATTAAAAAACTTTCCGGCAATCGATGACGGACCTTCCGAGTCTCGGCTTAACGGGGTGATTTTTTTTAAAGAGACAAAATACATTCCCAAAAAACCGATGGTTTACAATCCTGGCATTTGTATCGTTGTTCAAGGCCATAAGATTGGCTATCTGGGCGGTCAAACGTTCCGATATGACGCGAACCATTATCTGGTGACCTCTGTGACCATGCCGTTCGAATGCGAGACCTTTGCGAGCCAAGAAGAACCATTGCGTGGGCTCTACATAGATATCGATATGGGTCAGTTGCATGATCTGATCGGCCGAATGGACATGCAAACCGAGATCGGCAATGGGGGTGACAGGTCATTGCCGCGCGGGATCGGCCCGGCCGCCATGGATGAGGATTTTCTGGATGCAACCACAAGGTTGGTCAAGTGTTTGCAGTCAGAGACAGAAGCGCAGATTTTAGGCCCAGGCCTGGTTCGAGAAATTCTTTATCGGGCTCTTTGCGGCACCGAGGCACCGGTGCTCTATTCTCTGGCCACTCATAGCGGCACATTTTCACAGGTGGCGCGTGTCTTAAAGATTATCCAAAACAACTATGCAGAGGATATTGACGTGGAACAGTTGGCTAAAACGGCCCACTTGAGCGTCTCTGCGTTCCATCGGGCTTTTAAAGAGATCACTTCGGATTCTCCAATGCAGTATTTGAAAAAAATCAGGCTGACAAAAGCGAAGGATCTCATGGTGCAGGAAAACATGAAAGCCTACATTGCCGCTGACAAAGTTGGATATGAAAGCCCCTCCCAGTTTAGCCGTGAATTCAAACGGTACTTTGGACAAAGTCCAGCAGATATGATGCGGGAGTTACGGGCGATATAAAGCGATTCACGATACAACCGACACCTATTCTAACCTGCCACTGGTCGAAAATATCGTAAAAATAGAGCACATTATAACCGTTAGGAATATAAAGATGGGAAAAGCCGATTCAGATTCACATCGAGCAGATCGCAAAGCGACGCGTCGGAGCGGCGCGCCATCGGGTCCTCGGAAGGCTGACCTGAGACGTGCAACCTTGATTGAAGCAGCAGGGAGGCTATTCGTGGAAAAGGGTTACGAGGCCACCACCATGGATGAGATCGCTGCCTCTGCCAGTTTAGCAAAGGGAACGCTTTACCATTACTTCGCCAATAAGGCCGAACTTCTTCGAGCGTTGAAGGAAGGATTCGAACACGAGGTCATAGAGCGTGTCCGGGCTAGCGTGGAAAGTTGTCCCGCCGATGATTGGCGCGGACGTATCAAGTCATGGGTTGACGCAGCGGTCAGTGCCTACTTTGAATTGAAAGAACTCCATGATGTCGTGATTTACAGTTTGGGAATGCCCTTTCGGCACGCAATGGCCGATGCCGAAATCACCCGGTATCTTACAGAATTGATTAGTGATGGCTGCGATGCAGGTGCCTGGCAGGTTGACGATGCGCGCTGGACAGCTGTGGTTATGTTTTACAGCTTTCGCGGCGCTTGCGATGAGGCCATTATGGGCTCACAGTGTGCTGAAGATATACCCCAAAAACTCAATAACTTGTTTGTCCGAATTTTGAGCGTACGAGAATAAAGAAGGGGACATCCTTCATTGCAGGAGACCCAGATGATGACGTACCGCCCCCTTTTTTTCCAAAACCTCTCACGGCATCAAACAGGTAATAACCGAACCGTTTAAAAGACTTTTTTTTCCTGTCCGTATTTTCGATCCTTTTACCGTTCACGCTCTTTTTCAACACGACACATCAAGGCAGAATGGGGCCAGCTGCCAATTTCGGGGCTGCAAAACTCTGGTTCATCCGGACAAAGAATGTTTGCGTTCGATTCAAAGACACCAAAAAGATCAGGCAGCTTTGAATCACGTTCCGGGAACCACCACGAATGTTGTACATCAACCATTTGGGGCTCCATAGCATCAGAAAGCCTGACGCGCTGGCGTATTGAACCAAGGGGGGTCGAGATCACTGCCCAGTCCCCCTCGGACAGTCCCAGCTCTTCAGCTGTTTCAGGATGAATTGAAACCAGAGGATCGGGTACTTTTTTGCGGGCCTTCTCGATTTGCCGTTGTTCGGAATGGTACATAGGCATGTAGCGGCTTCCCGTAATGAGGATCAGAGGATATTCCGCTGCGACCACCAGATCGCCCTTCGGACTCCATAACGGCTCACGGTATTGGGGAAGAGGATTTGCTCCCAGTTCTTCAAAAATCGAGGATTTAATCTCAACTTTGCCCGAAGGGGTGCCGAACCCGAACTTTTCATAACGACGATATTCTATTTTGCCGAAAATGCCATACCGATCTGCCAGCTGTTTAAACGTCAACCCCACCGGTTCCAGACAATGGTCATATACCTCTTCCACGGTTTCCCAAGGCCAATATTCCTCCTGACCTAACCGCAAACCCAGCCCGCGATAGAATTCATAACTGTTGCGCCGTTCGTGCATTGGCTCAACTCCCTGCGGGCAAGCCATACAGAATCTGCTGGTCAGCCAAAGTTCAGAAGTTTCCACTGTGGACGCGGCAGGAAAAACATAATCAGCCAATGCTGCAGACGGCGTCATGTAGTAATCGACAACAACATAAAGCTCAAGAGCCTGCAGGGCCTCAAATATCCTTTTCGTATTAGGCAAGGCAAGAAGCGGATTGTTTGCCAAGGTGATAGCGGCTTTCACCGGATACGGTTTGCCGGTAATAATGGCGTTCATGACCTCTCTGGCGTGAGCCAGGTTTGAATGCCATGCTTCAGGCGCGGCCACATATCCTGAAGGCAACCTTTTATTGGCAGCCGAGTTTCTTTCCCAACCCGGAAAACCGAAAAATGGATATTTATCTACGCCAAGCTGCTTAGCTCTTTGGCTCTTAGACAGAGTGTCGTTAATCTCAAGATACTCAGCATCCCGAATTTCCCCCACTTCATCTGCCATGCTGAAAACCTCACCGCCAGGGACCTCCAGATTTCCGGCTATGGCCCGGAGAATTGCCCGTGCCCTTGCGCACTGAGTGGAATTAATTCCTTGTTTGTCCAGACCCAGACCAAAAGGGATCACAGACGGGCCGGATGTTGCATATATTCTTACTGATTTTTCAATGAGATCGGCAGGCACCGATGTGATTTCGGAAGTCTTCTCCGGGGTGTAGGGCTCAACCGCAGCTCTAAGCTCTTCAAAACCAACAGTCCAGTTGGATACAAATTCATGGTCATACAAATTTTCCGCAATAATTAGGCGAATCCAGCCAAGCATTAGGGCGAGGTCTGTGCCTGGGCGAATCTGCAGCCATAAATCTGCCTGCTCCACCTCTTTTATTCTTCGGGGGTCAATAACGATCAGCTTTGCACCATTCTTCCGGGCATGAACGAGTTGAGGATATAGACTTATCGGGCTTGATTGCGAAGCGTTGCAGCCCCATAAAACGATGCACTTAGCAGCTGGCACCTCACTGCCCAAGACCATGCCTCCGTAAGTGGCGTATTCGGTGGCGTAGCTGGGGCACATGCAAATGGTGTTTACTCCGCAGGTATTGGGAGAACCGAACAGGTTGAAAAAACGACGGCAGTCCCAATGAAAAGTTCGCTTGGTGCCGTGCGTGAAAGTCAAAGTTTCAGCACCATATTTATCTCTTAGGCCTGATAATTTATCAGCCACCTCGTCTAATGCTTGATCCCAAGTCAATCTCTGCCAACGGCCATCTCCTTTTTTCCCAACTCTTTTTAAGGGGTAATTTAAGCGTTGCGGATGATAAATATGATCCGGCATCAATCGGCCCCGTTCACAGATTGCTCCACGCGTGATCGGATGGTCTGGATCGCCAGACACTTTTACAACTTTGCCATTTTCGATGTGTAACAAAGTACCACATCTTGGATGGCAAAGGCCGCAATAACTTCTGCGAATTTTCTTCATGTGTGCCTCCCACTTTTCATTGAGAAGATTTTTTATAGTTTATGATTAATGGACAGACTGGGCCTGCCTCAAAGGAAACCAGCCCGTACCGCCGTTCAGCCACGGCTGTCACAATCGATAAAATCGATAAAATTATACTTCCCACAAAATTGGGGCGATACAGAAGAAGTACATGCATATCCCAGTGCTGTACCCTATTTTTACCGCTTGGATTTCTGGAGAGACTGCCAAGTGGGCCGGTCCAAAAAGCTGCCTTCTACATTTCTCTCCATGTCGAGAAACATTTTCCAGGGCATAGAAAATGAAAGATACTCCGCCCCCAAAAGTTTGCGGACATTTTTTCTAGCTGAAATGTCGGTCAGTCCCACAACTGCCCGGGGATTTGCCGATTTGGCTTCATGCCAGGGAATAATGCCGATGGTCTGGCAGCCGGCGGCATAGGGAATGATCACGTTTTCCATTCCTCTGTTGGCATAATTGGCAAGGATCACAAGAGCGGACAACTGATCAGCATCAACGGTAAAAATCACGCTTTCCGGTTTCTCTGCCACAGAATCAGTATCGAAAAGCGGCTTAAAAATTACAAAGTTGGATTTTATTTCCATGATGGGCAGATCTTCAAGCCACTGATCCACCAGCTCTGGACCTTTTAAATATCTTTCACCTTCCAGAAAATCATCCGCAAACTCTTTTCTCGCAGCTCCGGCAAGACTTTCCCCAACCTGCCTTCCCTTTTCCCACTGCTTGTTTCCGGACGACAAAAACCGGGTAAAGCAGTCGACTCCGCCCGGAAACTGTTCATATGCATTGCCGAACCCCAGGCCCACACCGCCGCCCCAGCAGCCGTAGGTCTGTGTGTCAAAGGCTACTGTTTTGCCCCTTGCGGCATTGGCAAACATAAACATCACACATCCCCATTTGCCCGGTTTGAACTGCAGGGCGTTTTCCGGTTTTTCATCCGCCAGAACAACCGCCACTGGGTTGTGCTTGAGTCCAATGGCTTTAGCGATTTTTGATTCCATAGATCTTCCTCCTTCTAATTTGCTAATTTCAGCAAACCGACGACGTTAACGACTCTCACCGAATAATGATCCTTGATACTACAGCAATATCGACCGTGAGTCAATATAAATCGACTATCGGTCGATATTCGCATCGATCCGAATCAAACGACGGGATTTGATAGCTCAATAATTCGCAAATTATCTCCTTCATATAAAAACAGGCTCCGTGAGCACGGGTTTGAGCGAGACCACCTCTTCGCCGACCGGGTCGAGGTTGCCTTCCTCCCGGATCAGCATGGCGCAGCGCACCGCGTCGATGATGTGGTCGTTGCCCTTGGAATAGATGATCTTGCCGTCCCGCAGGGTATAGGTGTGGGTGGTGAACTGGTCTTCCACCTCCAGGTCGTCCGAGGGGAAAATGAGCTGCTTGCGCTGTAGTGCTCCGTTGATGAGGCTGGTCATCAGCTCCTTGGTCCGCTTCTTGACTTCCTTGCCGTCCCGCACCGCCAGCCGGGTCATGCCGCCGAAGTCGTATCCCTTGAGCCTGCCTTCCAGCTCCAGCCCCTTGTACTTGTCCAGGGTGAGCAGTTCCTGAACCACGGCCAGGCCGTTGCCGCCGTTGTCCACGCCGATGCCCGCCGGGGTGTAGTAACGCTCCAGCAACGCGATGATCTGGGCGATGTGCGGATAGGAAACGTGTTCAAGATGCACGCGCAGGATCATCTTCAGTAGCGTCCGCTCGCCGATCTCCATCTCCTGAAATACGACGATCTCGGTGGGGTCGTTGGTGTAGCCCAGGTCGCCGCCAACCCAGAACTGCCCGCTGCGGGGTGAGAGGTTGAGCAGCATCTCCAGCCGGTCGTGGGCCGCTTCCTCAGTGTCGCAATCGCGCAGCTCGGAATCGGTGATGACGATCTTCTGATACTCCAGTAGATCCTGCCGACAGAGGTTGAACTGTTCGACATTGAAGGCCCCATAGGAGGGCTTGCCGTGTTCACCGGCCACCTCGTGTTGCCAGCCGGAGCTGTCGCGGCCGCCGTAGAACTCCAGCAATTCGGCCTCGCGATCCTCGGTCCAAAGAGGGTTGAGCCAGGACGGCCAGCGGAACACATGGAACTGCTCCGACGAGGTGAGCCGGTAATAGGTGGTGTCGCGCAGGCCGTTGGGCGTTGAGTAGATGCGTAGCGTCCCCCCGGCCTTGAGGCACTGGCGCAGCGCCTTCCAGGCCCGTTCGGTCAGCCAGGCTCCTTCATCAACCCAGACACGACCAACATGCAGGGACCGAAAGGCGTCACCATAGGCCCCGGCCGGGCGGAAATAGAGCACCGAACCGTTGGTGAACTCCAGCCGGAAATAGGGTTTGCGGTGGATCTTTGGCTTGCCGTACTTGGTCAGAGCGATGCTGTTCATCAGATCCGGGTTGCTGTCGAGCTGGAACTCGATCTCCTCGATGATGGTGTCGAGGTGCCCCTGGTGCGGAGCCGCGATGAGGCCCTGGCCGCCCCGGGTGGTGAAGGCGTAATGGAGCGCGTCGGTCGAGAGCACGATGGACTTGCCCACGTCCCGGCCGTCGAGGTGGATGATGTTCTTGGCCGGGCAGCGCAGGTCCTCCACCTGGTGCGGCCAGTAGTCGCGGCCTGAGCCATCCCGGTTGTAGAGGTAGGCTTGCCCCCACAACACGGGATCGCTCAGGGTCGCCGCGAGTTTGCGCTCCTTGTCGGTTACCGCCATCAGTGCATTCCCGTCCTCAATGCGCTGCCGAGGATGGTGCCCACCAGTTCTGTCAGGATCTGCTGCACGGCCAGGGTGTTCTTCCGGTCGTGGACAGCTTCCTGAATGTCGATGATGGCCTGGTCCAACTCCGCCCAGGCCCGGTACTGCTGCTGGGCCGCTTCCAGACGGCCGAGGGCGTTCTCTATCCGTCCCGCCGCCAGTTCGGTGCCGATTTCAACCAGGGCCTCACCGGCCTGGCGGACGGCATCGCTGTTTTCCTGAAGGATCTCTTTCATTGGCCCGCCTCCTGGTTCGAGCCGTTGGCCCACTGGTCAAGGGCGTCCACGGCGGACTGCAGGCGCAGGCCGACACCGGTCAGGCGCTCGGCGTCCGGGTGGCCGACCTCGCGCAGGGCCTTGTTGGCCTCGGTCACGTACTCGGGCGTGTGGCGGTTGACGGTGGCCACCGCCGACTGGATCTGGGCCGGAGGCCGGTAGGTGGCGCAGCCGGTCATGATCCCGGCCAGGACCAGTGGGATGGTCCATTCGAGGGTCTTCTTTAACATGTTGATCTCCTTTGGGTTATGGGTTTGGGGTACATGCAGAAAGATCTCTGCAAACACTTGATTTCCAACGAAATAGAAGCGTCATTGGATGTGACGCGGGATGGTCCCGCATACACGAAAAACGGAACCGGAGGCAGGCCATGACCTACGACAGAAACCGCCAGCAGGCACTCAAGGCGTACCGAGAAAAGCAGGAAAACATCGCCCGGCTGATCGAGGGCATTCGCGGCAAGCTCGAAGCGGACGCGAAACAGCCGGACATCACCTGGGCGAGCGTCAGCTCCCTCGGCCACGTCGAGGAACTGCTGCGGGAGCTGGACGAGTTCCTGTCCTGAACACACCGGGCCACCGACAAAGGAGACATCGACATGACCGAATGCACCGTGCATCAAGCCGCCGAGGCTTTCATCGGCCACCTGCGGGAATCCGGAAAGAAAGAGCGGACCCTCTACACCTACCGGAAGGACCTCGATTTGGTGGAGGCCTTCTTCGGCGCGGATCGCCAGCTCGCCGAGATCCGGCTTCCCCAGGTCGGCAAGTTCTACAAGTCCGACCTGCTGCTCAAACTCCCCGACGGCAAGGAGCGGGCTGAACGCACCATCGCCAAGACCGTCCGGGTGTTCCGCATGATGATGGTCTGGGCCAGGGAATCGGGGCGCATCGAGGAGCTGCCGCTGCCCAAGAGCACACCCATGGGCCACAGCCGGGTGAAGGAGACCAGCGATGAGCAACCGAACGGCTGACCTCGATCTGACGGGCGCGACAGAGGCGTTCTGTGCCCGCCTGTCGGCCGAAGGACGCTCCCCTGCGACCATAGCCGCATACCGCCGGGACCTTGCCCTGGTGGCCCGCGTTGCCGATGAGCTGGCCCCGGGTATCGTCTGTCGGGCGGTCACGGCAGGATTCCTCGACCAGGTGTTCTCCGCCGGGGCGGTCACCGAGAGTGAGCGCGGCCCACGCTCGGCGGCCTCGCTCCATCGGATGAAGGCGGCGGTGCGGGCTTTTTTCGCCTGGGCCGTCGAAGTGGGCGTGGTCGATGACAATCCGGCCCGGTCCATCCGCATGCATCGGCTGCCGAGAAAGCTGCCGGTGTTCCTGACCGCTGCCGAAAAGAAACGCCTGCTCAAGGAGCTCAAAGGGCGGACCGACTTCTCCGCGCTGCGCGACCGCGCCATGATCGAGGTGCTGCTGGGCACAGGGATCAGGCTTGGCGAACTGGCCGCGCTCGACATGGATGACATCGACCTCGACGCCAAGCATCTGCGGGTGCGGGCCAAGGGGAATGTGCCGCAGGTCAAGTTCATCAAGACCGACCTCCGCACATTGCTGCGCCGTTACCTGGCCGAGCGCCGTCGACACGGCCGCCCGGAAATGGAAGCCTTGTTCCTGTCGAACCGGAACGGCAGACTCTGCCAGCGGCAGATAGCCAACCGGCTCGCCCACTGGCTGCGGAAGGCCGGGATCGAAAAGGAACTGACGCCGCACGGGCTGCGGCATACCTTCGCCACCCACCTCTACGGCGCAACCAATGACCTGCTCGTGGTGCAGCGGGCCTTGGGGCACCGGGACGTTTCCACCACCCAGATCTACACCCACCTCGTGGACGGCCAGCTCGAGGAAGCCCTCGAACGACTCTGATCCTTCCGGACCCGAAGATGGGAGCGGCATCGGCTGCTCCTGTTTTCGTTGTGCGAGACAGTGTCGAAGACAGTGAATGACAGTGCCCGCAGAAGAACACATCCGCCGATGATGAATGATCATGACAGCGCGACTCAGCCTCACCGGCGGAGCGGGAAACATCGATTGACCGGAATTTCTCCTTCGCTGTCTGTCGGCCGCACATGACAATAACTGCTTGGCTTATGCGCTCCGGGCGCGGAACACACATGGCAATATCTGCTTGGCATGTGCGAGGGCCGCCGCCGAAGGAATGGCTGTTTGCGGGGCTTGGACGGTTCTGCCTGGGGCTCGACATGCCAATATCTACTTGGGTTGTGTGAGAGACCCCCGGCGTGAACATGCCAATATCCGCTTGGCTTATGCGGATCGGCTTATGCGCACACATGCCAAGCGGATATTGATAGCTGCTGGAGGATAGTGAGAAGTGGTAATGATGGTCGGCGGCTGGGGAACGCCGATTCTGAAAGTGCAAGGAACACGTCTTATCCGCAATTCCTGGTGAAGCTGTCTGCCGCAAGTCGCCGTGTGCCGGGGTCATCGGAAAAGCCCTCCATGGTGTTATCCGAAATTCTTTCCGCGTTTCTTGCGGCTGGAGGTCTTCTCGGCCGTGGTGTTGGCGGCCTCGGCCACCTTTTCCAGCAGCGCCGCCGCCCATTCCGCCGGAGAAGTCTGTGGGCCTTGCGGCTCCTCACCCTCGCGGGCGATCTTGGTGGTCTTGAGATCCTTCATGTGGCAGCGGATCATGCGGTCGAGGCTCTCGGCCGCCTGGGTGTTCCCTTCGATCTGGGCGCGGACCAGCTTGACGGAGTAGACGCCCACCAGTTCGACCTGAAGGAAGTCGCTGGACTTGTTGAACACGAAGTCCTGGTTGAGCCGCTCGATGATCGCGTCGAACATGACCTTCTCTTCCGGGGTCAGGCAGCGGTCGGCGAAGATACCGTGACGCAGGCGGTTCTGGTTGCCTTCAGGCGCACCAGGGCCGCGCCGGGGCGGTTCTGTCTTGCCCTCGTTGCGGTGCCAGCGGTCCAGCGTCTCTTTGTCCGGTTTGTTCAGTGCCACGTGGAAATCCTGCCGAATATTGTTTTCCCAAGCCGGGATGCGGGGCGGGAGGCCGATTTAGCCTCCAAACGCGCTCCCGCAGGTTCAGGGGTTACTTACCGGAAGCGGCGCTCAACTGTCGGTCCCGGTCCTGTTTTCGTTCGGCGGCGATGATCTGGTTGACCCGGCGGGTGGTCACTCCGGCGAGGTTGGAGATCTCCTGGCTGCTGATCCCCTGCAGATGAAGGGCAAGCACCAGGTCGCGGCGCTCCTGGTAGAAGCGGCTCGGTGCCGGGACCCAGAGAATCCCGGTGTAGTGCTTCTGGATCTGCTCGAAAAGTTCCTCGGGCAGGACATCCTTGGCGTTGGCGTAGCGTTTCTTTTTCTTCACGGCTCAATCCTCCACTTTCTTCATCCACGGCTGCGGTACGTCCGGGTTGTAGAACCGCAGGGTGCTGGGACGCCCGGACTTCGGCCCGTGGATAATTTCGATAGAACGCTCGGTGACCTCGCCAATCTCCTGATCGCCATCGACGAAGCAGACCAGGCCGTAGTCCTCGCCGCAGGGAAACCGGAAGCGGCCCTGGTTCTGATAGAGGCGTGCCTCGGACCAGCCCTTGGCCATGGCCTCCTCACGGATGGCGTCGACCTTGGCGACTGCCTGGGAAGTCACCGGCTGCTTACATTTCCAAGCTTGGTAGCCGGGATAAATCCAGTCCTTTCTGGGAACTTCGACGGGTTTCTCCTGGGACTCGGGACGAAGCGCGGGTGGCCGGTAGTTCTTCGGGGAAAAGGAGTGCAGGACCTCCTGCAGGCTTTCCTTGCCGAACTCCCGGATAGCCAGCTCCTGCAGGGCGTTGAATCGCTGGCGCAGCGTGTTCCAGGCATCCTCGGGGAGCTTTCCGGCCTTGTGCGCGGCTTGGGCCGTGACCATGCGGGAACGTAGCCAGGCAAAGTATTCAGGCGACAGACGGCGACACAGCGTGCCGTCGATCTCCCTGTCTTCAGGCCAGTCGCGAGCGTCCTCGATCTCGTGGACGTCGAGCCCGGTGGAGACATAGATGGCAGGCTGCGGTGGTTGCGGTGGTAATAATGGGGTTTCACATCCGGCCGAGGCTTCCTGCCCTCCGGCGGTGTGCTTGATCATGGTTTTCAGAAGGCTCATGGCTTCGGGCTCCAGAAATACGGGTTAATCGCTTTTCCCGTTACTTACCGGAGCTGCCCTGAAACCGTCGGTGACCACCCGCTGCGGTGGATATGTGCGGTGGTTGCGGTGGTCGTGCGGTGGAAGGTTTTCTTGTCCCACCGCAGGGGGTAGTTCTTTGTTTGTTATTTGTTTTTAGATAGTTATGAAGAAAGAGAAGAGAGAGTGCGGTGGTTGCGGTGGTATTTGGGGAATGTCTCTCACGCTGGGCCGGAATTTGCCTGGCGTGGGATGTCGGGTTGGTAGGTAGAAAAAATATTTCAACCCATAGGGGGTGAGACCTCTGGATTTACCACCGCAACCACCGCAAAGGCCATGAAAGCCTTGTCTGGCAAGGGTTTGGCGTGCGGTGGTCATCCACCGCAAGGGACAACGGTGATCACCGCACCACCGCAACAGAAAAGGACGCCCGAGAGCGTCCTGGATGATTGGGGATCGAATTGGTTGAGGTTCAGACCTGGAGAATGTTTTCGACCAGCTTGTAAACCGTGGTGCCGCCAAGGGCTCGTGGCCAGTCGGCACAGGGAGGATTGTCGCGCAGCCTGGCGCGGCGGATGGCCTCATCGATTCGGTCGCGGGTGATCTTGCGTGCGTCGATCCCCTTGTCGTAACCGGGAAGATGCCGCTTCAGCCGGTCGCTGCAATCCCGTGACGATGCGATGCCGGTGCCGTCCTCGAAATGAAGCAGCAACCAGTATTCGAACTTGGGGTTGCTGAGGGCGAAGCCGTAATTGTCGCGTGCCTGAGCCCAGGCATGAAGCTGGTCCAACTGTTCGTCGGTCCACTGATCCTTGTCCACCACGAGCCAGGCTTCGTCGGAGGATCTCAGTTCCTCCTGCCGGAGATGGTCCTCCATCCGCTTCAGTACCTGCGGAGGAGAACTATCATGACTGCCTTTGAGGCAGTTCACCCGGATCACCGACTGTTGGTCATTGAAGATGGCGAAATACTGCGGCTCGGTCTTCACGCCTTCCACCGCGATCACGAACAGTTTGCGGTAGCGACGCTCGCCGAGGGGTCTCTGGAATCTGCGTCTCTTCGGTGGCATCAGTCATCCCCCTCACTTTCCTCGGTGAGGCAGGGATTGGTCAAAGCGCCTCCCAAGAGAATCCGGGGAATTCCACCCAGTCGCCCCTGCAGGTAGCTCTTGCGGATGTCCTTGTCGTATCGGACATCCTTGTACTCGCTGAAGGAGAGCAGGTTCGAAGCTCCGGTGGCATCTCTTTCGGCTACCCACATCTCGTCACGGCGCAGGAGTTGCTGATCCATGAGCAGCACGTCATGGGTGGTCAACAGCAACTGCGTTCTGGTTTCCGTGGAGCAATTGGTGAGGTACGCTTCGAGCAATCTGCGTGTCAGCAGCGTGTGCAGGCTACGGTCGACCTCGTCGATCACGTAGACCTTCTTCGAGACCTGGGCCGACAGCTCAAGAAACGCGGGCAGTAGATCGATCACCCGCTGTGAGCCGTCCGACTCCTGACGGATCTCGAACTTGGCTTCCGTGCCGTCCGCCTTCGGATGATAGGTCACCAGCTTCTTGGCGATCAGTTCACCACCTTTGCGGGTCACCACAAATCGCTCGTTGATCGGCTCGGTCAGCAGACGAACGGTCATGCCTTCCTTGACGTCTTCCTGCAGCTTGGTCTTCAGTGGCTCGGGCAGCGGAATGTTCTCGAAAGGGATCTCCTCGCCACCCAGGTGCGCGATGCCGGTGTCGAGCTGCGGCAGCATCTCGTTCATGGTCGAGTAGAGCGGATGCCCCTCGTCGAGGAACTGCTCGAAAGGTTCGAAGCGAGAATCGGGCGCGACCAGCTCGAGTGTGTCCTTGAACCAGTCGTAGACCGGCCGGAAATTGTCGACCTTCTGGGAAACCGAGTTGGTCAGAAAGAGTTGGTTGTCCCGGGTCCCTTTGAAGGCGAACTGGAGGAACTGGTCCTTGGCCAGGGAATCATCGAAGTTGGGCTTTCCGTCCCGACGGTGGTAGAGCACCTTTTCACTGGTGCTCGTAATGGCCACCAGCTTCTCTTCCAGAACCGCCTTGCGGGTCACCGCGAAGCTGAACTCGTAAATGATCTCGTCGATCAGCAACTCGAAGCCAAACCGTGACGGCTGATCGGCCACCTTGGCGTCCAGCCGGAACGGCTCGACAGGAATCAGGCTGTCGGGCTGGGTTCCTTTGACGACCAGCGCCTTGGCGAAACTCAGGGCCTTGAAAAAGTTGGTCTTGCCCGACGCGTTGCCACCATAAATTGCCGCAACCGGAAGAACTCTCGTCTGGTACTTGCCGAGCTTGGGAACCCTGTCTCCATGCTGGCGCTCCCTGCTGGCGACCATCGAAAATGTGACCTGGTTGCGGAAGGACATCCAGTTTTCGAGTGAGAAACTGACTATCATCTTACCGCCTCCTAAAGTGAAATATTCGCTTTATCATGCCTTAATATAGGCATGGGCGGGCGTAAAGTCAATCTAAAAGAGAAAATATCTCTTTAAACACCCTTGCTACTGATCCGGTACTCGAAGTTCTTGGTGTGGGCGTTGCGCTGCCGGTCGATGTCGAACCCGGCGTCCCGGATGACGTCCAGGTCGTTGCTGATGCGCCGACCGAGCTGGGCGGGCTTCTTGTATTCGAACTCGAGGTTGAATTCCCGGCCGACCCTGCGCAGAGCCGCGAGCAGCCTTCCCGCAGACACCGGTTCCATGGTGTTCTCGTTCTCGAACCTCACCTGGTAGCGTTCGATGAACCCCACCACATGGTTTGCCCGGTCGTCCTCGCCGTAGCGGGCCTTCTCGTCCAGCTCCACCGCGTTCCGATAAGCGTGGAAGAGCGACGCCAGCGCCGTGGCGATGGGGTTCGACTCCCGGGCCATCTCCTGGCTGGTGTCGTTGATGGAATGTATCTGCTCGATGAACAGCGGGCTCAGATCCTCAAGTCCGGTAGTCACCTCGTGATCCTCGGACCCGGCCAGCATCATCAGGTACATCAGGCTCAGATAGTCGTTGCAACGGCGCTTGCCATGGGTCGGCATGGTTCGGTGCAGCAGACGCATGACCTGTTTCTGGGCTCCGTCTCGGATCATCGCCAGCACATGGCTGGTCCGCTTCATGATGGCCGAGATGATCAGATCCCGGTTCTGCTGGATGGCGGAGATGACCTCCGATTCCAGAAAACAGTCGCTGGCCTGGTTGGCGAGGTCGAAGTTGATGACGAAGGACCTCGACAGAATCTCCGATAGCTCCCCGCACAGCGGCTCGATGCCGGTGGTGTTCAGCAGGCACTTGGTCCGCTCGGTGATGGTCTCGCTGTCGGTGCCGCTCTTGCGTTTCTCCTTGGCGATGCCGGTAATGCTGGTCAGCATGAAGGTGGTCAGATCCTCGGTCATCTGCTTGACCTCGATGTTGTCGAGGACGATGAGCGGATTCTGCGAGCCATCGGTGTAGTTCGCCGCGTCGGTGGCCTTCTTGTGCTGGGGCTCGCCGTAAAGCAGTGTCGACGTGATCTTGCTGGCGGTGGTCTTGCCCGATCCGGCCGAACCCTCGAAGCGGGTCATGGGCCGCGTTCCGGCAAAGTCGATCAGCAGAAAACAGGAGAGCCAGGAAAGGATGAGAAATCGATCCCCCTGCGGACAGGTCATATTGCCCACCAGCAGATCGACCAGGAGCCGGTCCGCCTCTTCGAGGTCGGCGTCGGGCAGGAATTTCAGCGGCTTCATCTTGTGCGAGCCGTCCAGGATGATGCCGTCCTCGTTGCCGCCGTTCTTCATGATCTGAATCTCGTCCGGGGTGATCTTGGCGATCTCGTGCTCCGGATTGTTCAGGTTGAAATAGACGGTGTAGGAGGCCACATCGGTGTGCAGCCAGGAAAAATGGTCGCGCACCTGGCCACGGATCATCGCCAGGCTGGGCAGCACCTCGAAAAATGTCCGTCCGCCGCCCGTGGTCGGCACCATACCCGTGTGCTTGTAGAGCATGGCCGCGTAATGGCGCTTGCGGCCCCGGTCCGGTGAATCCATCCAGTAGATGGCGTTGTCGAAATACATGAACGGCTCGCCCTGCAGGGTGTGAAAGAACTGGGCACCGTTGGCGTTGAACCAGTCGTAGGCAGCCTCGGCGGCCAGGGTGTAGTCGGGAGCACCGTTCTCCAGTTCCGTGTCGATCAGCACCTCGTCGACCCGGGCGCGGCACGATCCGGGCATCGCGCCGGACATCCGCTTGGCCTTCTTCTTTTCGTTGCGGAACTCGACTTTACGGTCCTTCTGGATGGCGCGGATCTGCTCTTTGAGGGTGGCCATCGAAACACCACCGCCGATGCGCTCCTGCACCAGCTTCAGCAGACGGGCCTGTTCCAGCGGAGACTGCTCGGAAATCTCCCCCAGGATAGGTTCGAGCAGGCGGTTGCGTTCCTCTTCTTCAGCGCCCTCGGGCAGCGAGCGCACGCCGAACTCGATGGGCGTGCTGGCTTCGGCGAGCAGGCGTTCGAAATCCTCCCGGGTATGCCCGGCGGCAATGTAATCGTTGACGTCGATCTTGGCGGTGGCGAGAAGCGCCTCGGCCGCCTGGATTTCCTCGGCGGGCCGTCCCGCCAGCAGCTTGGCCAGCTCCTTCGGCCCCACGCTCGCCGTCAGGCTGAACCGTTCGGTCAGCTCCTGCCGGGCCGAGATCTGTGTTTCCGACAAAGGCAGCGTCACCAGGCGGGTGTCGATCTTGTGTTCGGCCAGGGTACGAGCGGTTTGCAGCGCCCCTTTGAGACCGGCCTGGGAGAGTTCGTTGTCCTGGCAGATGTAGACGGTTTCGACGCCGCGCAGTTTGGGGATCAGGCGCTCCCAATCGGCGGCCCGGATGCGGACGGTGACCGGCGATACGGTGGGCAGGCCCAGTTGCATCAGCGCCAGGCAATCGGTCACCCCCTCGGTGATGATCACCTTGCCGGGCCGGGCCAGCAGACAGTCCTCGTTGAACAGCAGCGCGTTGTTGATGAAGTCGGCGACGTAGGGCCGCTGGTGTTCGTCATGAACCGGCAGTTTCTTGTATTTCCCTTGCTCCCAGCCCACGTCCGGGGTCCACGGCGTCTTGCGGCCGATCATGAACACTACCCGGCCACGGCTCCAGTAGGGAAAGACGATGCGGCGCTCGAAAAATGGCGTCAGGCCGTCCTGGCTGGTGGGACGGAAAGCGCCGGTCGCGGCGAGCTCTCGCTTGGAGAAGCCGTCTTCACCCCCGGTCAGTTGGGCGACCGCGCCGGACGCGTTGTCCGCGTAGCCGATCAGGAGATCGTCGATGGTCTCCTCGCTCAGGGCGTATTTGGATTTCAGCCAGTCGAGGACCTCCGGCGACTGCTTGAGCCTGGCGTGGTAAAGCCTGGCCAGCGAGGTCAGCGCGTCCTTGACCCGCAGTTCGAAGGCGCGGTCGGCTTCCGTCTGGGCCAGACGCTCTTGGCTGAGGCCATAGCGCGACAGCGGCGGCAAACCCGCCTTCTTGGCGAGATAGTCCCGGGCCTGGCGGTGGCTGTCCGGCATCGGACCGGATTGCCCGGCGGTGACCGAGCCCGTCTGAATGAACTCCACGAGCTGCAGCACGTCACCGCCGACTCCGCAGCCGAAGCAGTACCAGCCCTGCTTGTCGAGCATCACGTGCAGCGACAGGCGCGACTGGCTCTGATGGTTGGGGCAGTCGCACATCAAGCGCTGGCCGGTCTCCTGGGTGATCCGTCCCGGCAGGAGTTCCCGGGCCACGTCACCGATGTCCATCTCGGTGACGAGCCGGTAATACTCCCTGACGTTATCCGTTCCGCCCATGCTCATTCGGCCTCCGCGACACGGGCGAAATCGGCATCCGCGTGCTGGGCGGCGTCCAGAAACAGGGGCAGAAAGGTCCGGCGGTCATCCACCTGGCAACGCTTGGCGCAGTTCTGGATGCCCCAATGGTCACCCAGGACAATGGCGGTGCGCCGGGCGCGGGTCACTCCGGTGTAGAGCAGATTGCGGTGGTGCATGAAGGAATGCGCCTTGTGGACCACCACCACGGCGCAAGGGAACTCGGAGCCCTGGGTTTTGTGGATGGTGAGCGCATAGGCGAGCTGCAGATCCTGCAGGTCGGGCGACCCTTTCTCCAGTTCCACCGGCATGCCGTCGAAGTCGATGACCAGGGTGCCGTTCGCGAGGACATCGACCACATAGCCGATGGCACCGTTCATCACGTTCAGGTCGTAATTGTTCCGGGTCTGGATGACCTTGTCGTGCTTGAGAAACGGGGCGCGGCGGCCCATGGCGACCGGCGGCACCTCGGTGTTCCAGAGCTTGCGCTGGATGAGCCGCTGCAGTTCCTCGTTCAATTCCTTGGTGCCGAGCGGCCCCTTGTGGGTCGGCGTCAGCACCTGCACGTCCTTGATGATGTCGAAACCCAGGGCATCGAGCCGCTCCTGAAACAACTCCAGCAGGAACGAGCGTGCCGCCATCGGGTCGGTGAACTGATCCACCAGATACCAATCCCGGCATCCGCCCACCGACGCCTCGCTGGTCTTGCGCACCTCGCCCTTGAGAACGGCGGTGCAGTTCTCCTTGAGGACGCCAGCCTGACGCACGACCTTGTCGAGGATGACCGTGGGGATGGCGCGTGTCTGGATCAGATCGCGCAGGATGTTCCCTGGTCCCACCGGCGGAAGCTGGTTGTGGTCCCCGACCAGCAGCACTGTGGTCCGCGACAGATCGACCGCCTCGAACAGGTGCCAAGCCAACGGCACATCGACCATCGAAAACTCGTCGACCACCAGGACATCGGCATCGATGGGGTTCTCCTTGCTGCGCGAGAAACCCTTGCCGTCATAGCCGAGCAGACGGTGAATGGTGGTGCCGCTGCGACCGCTGACTTCCTCCAGGCGCTTGGCGGCCTTGCCGGTCGGCGCGGCGAGCACGACCTCCAGATCGCTCTCCTCGCAGATGGTGTTGATGACCGAAATGGTGTAGCTCTTGCCCGAACCGGCTCCACCCGAAATCAGGCTGATGCTGTGCTGGAGGGCCGAGCGCACCGCTTCGAGCTGCTTCTCGTTCAGCGTTGATGCGCAGCGCCGAATCAGGGCATCGCGTTTCTTGACGGACTGGAAATGCGGGTTGGGTGTTTCGGATTGGCCGAACAACGAGGCCAGCTCCCGCTCCATGCGGACGATCTCCGGCAGAGCGACCACGAAACGTCCGCCGTGGGAATCGCAGGAAAGCGCCTGTTCTTCGATGAACGCGTCGAGGGCGCTCTCGACACGGACCCGGCTGTCCAGGGCATCCATGACGAGCAGCAGATTGGCCTGATCCACCAGATCCTCGTATTCGATCCAGCAGTGACCATTGTCCAGGGCTTCACGGACGCAGAAATTCAACCCGGCGCGGATACGAGGGGTGTGGTCCTTGGGGGTACCCAGCTTGCGGGCGATCTTGTCGACCTTCTTGAAGCCGAATCCCCGGATCTCCCGAATGAGGATATACGGGTCTTCCTTCAGAATATCGAGGCAGTTGCCGCCCAGTCTTTCGGCCAGAGTGGTGACCTGATGATGGGTCAGTCCGAATGCCGACAACCAGGCCATGACGGCGTTGACGCTGCGGTTCTTCAACCATTCGTCACGCAGCCGCCGGGCAGCATCCAAGGGCAGCCGGGCTTTGAGCGCGATGCGCTCGGGGTCATTCAGAAGGGTTTCTTCAAAGGCGTCGCCGAAACTCTCGACGATCAATCTGGCCTTGGCCGGACCAATGCCCTTGATCTCCGGATGGTTGGCCAGATAGTGGATCAGCCCCTCCGGATCGAGTTCGAGGTCGTGCTCCATCCCGTCGACCTTGAACTGACGGCCGTATTTGGGATGGGTGGCCCACGACCCGAGCAGGACCACAGGCTGATTTTCCCGGGCGAACAAATTGCCCGCGAACTGGACTTCCTCACCGGTCGGGGTGAGCAGTCGGCCTGCGGAGAACTTGGGTCCGGCATAGTAAACGCGCTCTATTCTTCCCCGGAGTCGCGCCGGGTTACTCTCATTTCTTTTTGGCATCTCGCGATCCTCCGGTGAAAACGTGTCAGGTACTCCTCGACAAAACGGCAGGCGGCCTGCCGGTCCGAGCAGAAGTAGACGGGGACACCGAAGTCGACGACGATGGAGGCGACCGTTCCGATCAGCGCATGCGGGTGGGCATCGCTGCGGTAGCGGCCATCGACCAGATCGCGAAAGTTGCACTCGACAACCACGCAGGCGGATTCGTAGGCGGAGAGCTTTTCCAGCTCGCGGTGAAACCGCTTCCGCCCCCGGATGACGGTGGAGACGAAATCCGTCAGGGATTTGCGCTCCACCGCCACCCGTTCCTCAAGGCCGACCAGTGAGTAATCACCGGCGGGCAGCGCCTTGCGAACCGCCGAAATCTTGTCACTATCGAAGCTGTAGGGCTCCTGTTCGCGGGTGTCGACGACAACGGTGATCCGGTCCATCATCAGAACGGGATCATGTCGTCCATCGCCGCGCCGGGAGCCCCGGTATCGTCGGCCATGACAATGCGACGGTTGAAGTAGATGTTCTCGTTTTCACCGCGAGTGCGTTTGGTCACCTCCAGCTTGATGTTGAGAAGCTGCTCGAGGTGGCCCGGCAGGTCGGAGAGCTTCTGAAGCTGCAGCCCGCAGGTGTAGAGGTCCTGCTTGAGCCACTTGATGTTCTCGTTGCTGGCCATGACGTTGTTGCGCCAGAGCAGACGGCCCTTGTGGGTCGGCGCGAGAATGCGCAGGGTCCACTTGAGCATGGGATTGCCCGAGGTCTGGGCGCGAGTCAGTTCGACCCGGTCGACGTTGACCTGGTACTTGCCGTCGGGGACAGCCTCGAACTCACGCTCCTCGACTTCGGCGGTTTCGAAGGCGTCGTCGAACTGCGCCAGGTCGAGGTTGCTGTTGGATTGGTTTTCGTAGTGTTCCATGGTCGGATCTCCTTACTGTTGGGGTTTCGCCGCCGCACTCGCGGTCGGCTCCGGCTTCGGCCGGGCGGCACTCGCCGCAGCTCCGGCTGCCGTGTTGTTGAACGCTTTCATGAAGCTCGGAAAATCGAGGGGGATGACTTCGGGGAGTCGGCCGGTGCGGTCACCTGCGTCGTAGTTGGGACTGGGCTTGGTGCGCATCACGCGCTGCCAGACCGGCTTGCCCTCCTCGCCGGTTTTCATGTCCAGGTCGCAGAACAGGATCAGGTCCACCAGGCCGGTGACCAGTTTCCGCGCCTTTTCCGGCAGCGTCGGCACGATGCGGGTGTGTTTGCCGGTCCGGGTCTCGATGTCCCGTTCCTGGGAGTGGGAGATCAGGATCAGCCCATAGGGAAGGAAGGCGAGCTTGTTGATGACGCGCTGGAACTCGTTGTTGATCAGCGCGTAGCCCTTGCCGTAGCCCAGGTCGGACTCGTGCTCGATCTTGAATTTCTTGCAGACGTAGTCCGAGCACATCTTGTAGGCGTTATCCACCGTGTCGACGACGATGGTCTTGAACTCGTGCTTGCCCTCGGCGATTTCCGCGCAGGCCTGCAGAAGGTCGTCCCAGCAGGTGATCGGGGTCTGGAACACCTCCAGGGCGTTCAGGCCCGGCTCGGTCGCCAGGAACAGTGCGTCATCGGCCTTGGAGCACCAGGTGCTCTTGCCGATCTTGCTCGGGCCGTACACCAGGGCGGTGAGGTCCGAGAGCGTGTGTTTGGGTTTGCTTTTGGTCTTGGGAAGCATGGCTTCGTCTCCTTATGGTTGGGATTTCAAAACACCGGAGCGGCGTCTTCACCGGCTCCGTCCCGCAGCTCTTCGTGCGGGGCGATCCGTTGGAAATGGTTTTCGATGACGTTGGGGTTGCCGCCCGAGCGGCAGAGCTGGAAGTAGGCGCAGGGCCTTCCGTACTGGAAGCAGTAGCTGGTGTTGCGGTAGAAGGTGTCGCGCCGACGGGCGTCGAGCATGGCCTTGGAGAGTTCCCACAGCTCCGCCCGCAGTTCCTCGAACTGGTCGCGGGAGATGTAGAGCACCTCGCGGTGGAACATGCCCGGCTCGAGGTACTTTTCCTGGAGCCGCTGCTGGAAGGTGTCGTCGTCCTCCGGCAGCTTGCGCTTGGCGCTGCTCTTGCCGGTTTTCGACTTGGCAATCAGCTCAGCCCGGCGGGCCTCGAATTCGGCTTCGGTCTCACCCTTGCCCTGGCGCAGCTTGGCCTTGACCAGAACGTTGTAGATGATGCCGCTGACCGTGATGCCGAGGGTCTGCTCCAGGTACCAGGCGTAGAGGATGATCTGGAAATCGGTCCAGAGCCGCTCCAGGTAGCTGGCGTCGATCTGCGAGGCGGTTTTGTGTTCCAGCAGGAAGTACTGGCCATCCTGACGGACGATGCCATCCACTTTTCCGGCGAGAATGAAACTGCGCGAGGTCGCCCCGGTCGCCGGGTTGACGATGGGACCTTCGAAGGTTTTCTCGAGCGCGACGACCTCGAACTCTTCGGCCGGATAGTGTTCCGCATAGACGCTCATCATGGCCCTGGCGAGATGCCAGTCGGCCTGTTGATGATCGTCCTGCGCACGGTTCGGATAGGTCCGGTCGATGTGGTCGAGGACTTTGGCCAGATACCGCTCGCCGTGCCAGCACTCCAGGCAGTCGTGGATGACCGAGCCGAAGGCCAGATTGGGGTCGCGCTCGAGCGGCACCAGCTCGTCGATGTAGCGCCACTTGCAGGCCATGCGGCAGTTGCGGAACAGCCGCCACATGGAATAGGTGGTGGTCATCAGCTCGCTCATACCGCCACCCCCGCTTCGGCGGCGGGCGCTGCGCGATGCTTGGAGGCACAGGCGCAGCCCGACGGCTGGGTACGTTCGATCAGGACCGAGCGTTCGCCGTATTCCTTGGTGGCGAAGCCGGTGAAAATGCGGGCGAGGTCGCTGCCGACATCGGTGGAGGCGTCGATCACGCAGGTGCGTCGGGCCTTGTCCAGATTGAACCGGCTCTCCATCCGCACACGGGAACGGCCATGCAGGCTTTCGACGGCCAGCATCGCCAGCATGAAAGTGTCTTCCAGTTCCTGGGCCGGGACCGACTCGTCAAAACGGTACTTGTAGGTGTCGTGAGTCATGGTTGAACTCCTCTTTTGTTCAGGTTCTGATTTCCGAGGCCCCGGATAGCCGCACCATGCGGCACGGTGCTTACTTACCGGAGCCGGGGCTGATGCGTCGGAGATCACAGGTAGTCGGTCAGGCCAGCCTCTCTGAAAGCCTCCCGCAGCTTGCTCAGCCGGTCGTAGAGGGTGGTTCTGGGAATGCCCATCTCCCGGGCGATTTCGGCCATGGTGCTGTCGTGCAGGCGCACGCACAGATCCCGGAGATCTTCCGGCAGCGAGGCGATGGCCCGGTCGAGGTCCATGCGGATCTCATGGGCGAGGCGCTCCCTTGTCTCGCGGGTGCCGCTTCCCAGAGAGCCCTCGCTGTCCAGGAAGTCGATCCGCTCGGTGGTGTCGCCTTCGCCGTTGTCGAGGGGTTCGTTGAGTGAGGTTTGGCCGAGCCGCCAGTCCCGGCATTGGGCAAACCGGGCCTCCAGAATGGTGGAGATGTGACGTTCGACGATCCGGGCCATGAAGGTGGTCTTCTTGGCCTTGGCGGGATTGAAATGCCGCATCCGCTGTAGCAGATCGATCATCAGTTCCTGTTCGAGGTCGGGTCTGTCGTCCTCGGTGAATCCGGCCTTGCCTACGAGTTGACGTGCTTTGTGCCGAATGAGGTCGGCGGCATACTTGTCGATGCCGTCGTAAGAATTCTGAGAAACCATCGGGGCCTCCTCGGAGCGAGGAGGAGGTCCGCGTGGGTGTCAGCACGGGCCAGATCACAGGACAAAGCTGTCGCGTGGGCGAAGGGGTCGCAGGTACGCCGCCAATTGCCGTATTCGGCTCGGCGACACCCACAACAGCCTCCGCCATGCGTCCAGCTTGTTGTCCAGTGTCTAAGGGTTCAGGTCGTTACGTGTTCAGGCTGCCCGTTCCTCGATGCGCATCAGGAACGGGAGACCGTGCTTGATCTCAAGCAGGCAGACTTTTCCACTGCCCATCTGCGCGAGGTGCTCCAGCAGCGCCACGACCTCTTGCTTGAGGATGAAGTCATCCTGGTCGCGCTCGGGCCGGGGACCGCTTTGTCCGCCCAGCTTGATCTCGCGCTCGATGACCGTGTCAGGGGTGAGTTCCGGCTCGCCGTCGCGGACCGGAATGTTGGTGATGCGGCCGAAGTTGATGTCCTGCATCAACTCGATGAGTCGCCGCTTCGGTGGGGTGAGGTGTGCTTTGTTGACTTGTGCCACTGCCAGTCTCCTTGTTCGGAAGTTCTGGCACGCCCGGTGGCCAACCCTGTGCTGACCAATAAAAAACGCCGGATCGCGCCTTCATTGGGGAAGGCGCTACATCCGGCGTCGCAATGGCTACATTTGGCGTAGCGGAAATTTTTTTTAGTTTTTTCTTCCTGGGTGGTCCCGGGTCATTCGTTGACTATCGGGCGGACCTCCCAAACGATCTCCTCTTCGGTCCGGTAGACCGGTTCGTTGCCGCACTTGATGGACTCCTTCAAGTGGGCGGCCAGCGGCTTGTCGTACTTTTCCAAGTACGTGATGGCCCTGTTCACGGCACTCCGGAAGGCGTCGCGGATGTTCTTCCGCTTGTCGTTGGATTTCCGGAGTTTGCCCCCCAGACCAACCGCCTCATTGATTGCGGCGGTGATCTTTGTCATTTCGTCTTCAAGTCGCTGAATCTCGGCATCGTTGTTTTCTGCCCGGGCTTCTTCAATCTCTCGGAGAAGCTCGTGAGCCGTCTCCCGGTATTGCTCGACGGCCTTGCGGTCTGCAACGAAGCCGGTATCACCCAACGGAACCCCCTGGGTGACCTGAAAACCTTCGTCGGTGTCATTGGAGTTCAGGACCGCGTTGCAGCTATCGATGGCAAACCCGCAGACGATCTCGTAGACCGAGGTTTCCTTGTTGGGCCTTGCCAGGAGGAAGTTGATGTACTCGGCTCCTTTGTCGACACCCGTCACGAGCACCTCGGCGTTACCGTTAAAGCGTGCGGCCCAGACACCCCCGCGCTTTCTGAAGTAGTTGTCCGGTTGCTTCAGATCGACCGGAATGGCTGGGACTGAGATCACCGATCCCGATTCATAGACCGTCCGAAGCAAGCAGTCTCCCGGCAATGTGCGCTGGCGGATGGCCGTGATGTTGCGGGCGACCATGGTGTCCATCGCTTCGCAGACCTCCTTGGCGTGGCGCTTGTAAAGGTCATAGACCTTCTGGGCCACGCTTCCGGGGTTCCCATTCAGGTAGCGGAAGACCCGACTTACCTCACTGAATCGAGCGATAAACTGGGTGATGTCATCCTGATCACGGACCTGGTTGGCACGTTCCAGGTACGCGGCTGTCATGATTTTGTCCTCGTCCTTGCTTCGGCTTTGGGTGAAGATGTCGGCCTTGTACGCATCGACAGGGTCATACTGATCGGCCTTGGCAGCGATCACGGCAAAGCGCCGGTCGATGCACTGCGAGCAGGTGCCGCAGTGGGTATGGTGATTGGTCATCTCCCAGGTATGGGTGCAGGTGGTCGATGCCGCGATCATGTCCTGGCATCCGGCTTTGGTGATGACCCCGACGACGTCAGCCTTGGTTTTCCAGATGTAGGGATTTTCAATCGTGAACGGTTCGCCAGCCACCAGACTGATGATTTCCTGAAAGCCTCGGATCACCCTGGGATGGGTGGTGCGTGTTGCCCGGCCGCCGACTACCTGAGCGCAGACCGGCAGATTCAGACTGATAACACCGTTCTCGTAAAAACGGACGCTTTTCAGATTGAGCATTTTTGCGATGGTCGCCCCGATAGATACATAAAGGAAGGATCGGCTGCGCTGGGTGTACTCGTAGTTCAGGCCCTTGTTCTTGTTGACCCGGACGCCGATGTGTAGCGGGGCGTTTTCCCCAGCCTTGTCGGCAATCATCTTTTCCAGTCGCCGGTGGCGCGTGTTGAGCTTCGGTGTCGACTTGTGGGTAACAAGGACGACCTTGTGTTTTTCATTCAGAACTTCATCGATGGCTCCCGCCAGCGAGTCCAGCCCACCTGAAAACATCACTACCTGTTCCGGATAGCCGAAGAGCCGTCCGTCATCATCAAATTTCAGATATCCCTGGAATGCCTGAGCCTCTTTCAGTTTGACGAACTCGAAGTGATAGTTGTCATCAGACAAGAAACCAAGCGTGGAGCGCAGCGCCTGGTGGATATCGTCTCCGTTCCAAAAATCTGGCTTCCGCACCGGGATGATGAAGTGCAGATCCCTGCGCCAGCCATGGCCAAAAGAATCGACGTCGTCGGCCCCTCGTGGGATGGCCTGATCGGCACTGTAAACGTAGGTGGCGATTTCGAGCAGGTCCTGGAAAGAATCAGGCACGTCCTTGCTCATCTTTTTGTGGATGTCTTCAATGCGTAGGGTGATCTTGTCCGGCCCATCCTTGCCCCAAAGGCGCAGGCGCAGATCACGGTCAGGATTTTCTTCAATCCCATCGGTCGGTGCGTTCCCACAGATGATATATCGTTTATCTTGCATCGGCTCGCGCTCCTTCTTTTAGCTCGTCCTTCATCTTTTTCAGCGCGTAAGAGGCGAAGCCATTGGAAGACTCCCTGGAGATGTCACCACCTTCTTCGTACCTGTGCTTCGAAAACCAATCTGCTGAAAACTGCTCGACGATCAGGGACGCCTCTTTACAGTGCGTGTTCAGAGCCTTCTCGAATTGTCCCATTTCATTCATGGTGGCAAAGCGCTGGCCCTCGCCCAGATGGGTCGCCAGCGTTTTTGACAGGAAATAGTTCATGCTCTCGTTGGTCAGCTTGGCGAAGAAAGTTCGCGACAGCTCTCCGAACTCCCGCTTTTTCCCGAGCGCTGCCAGTGCGGTCCGAACATCATCTGGCCCGGGGGCGAAGAGAGACGGCAGTTTTGGTGAGATGTGCTCTACCAGGGCTCCGACCAATGCCCGCTGAGACATTTCACCGAGGTCGGATCGGCCACCGTTGGACTCCAATTTATTATCCAGGGCCTCGGAGACTGCGGCGGCAAGATCGGGAAGGGATGTATCCTGCGGCAGGTTGACGCCGAGGGATTGGAGATGCTCGCCGAGGTTCTCTTTTTTTGCGGCAATGGCGAGCTGCGTCATCAACCAGACCGCCTCGGTGAACCCCTCATCGTTGAGCACGAAGGTGAATGCTTTATCGGCTGCCCGGATTGTTGCGTTTGCGATTTGGGACACGTCGGCACCGGCCGTGATCAGGCCGACCACCTCTTTCCATGCCCTCGACCTCGGAAGGCTTCCAAGTCTGACGTGCCCCATGTCGATCTCCTTATTTTTCGCGACCCAGCATCGTTATTCGGGCCTCCTGATGACGACGATGCTTCGGGCCTTACGAGCTTCTTTCTTCAGATAGCCTTTCCGTACCAGTTGAGCGATCTGCTCGTGGGCGCTCGCGTGGCTGATACCAAGGACTTCCGACAATTCTTTCACCGTTGGCGGCAACCCCTTTTCCTCGATGATTTGGCAAATGACCCTCAGCGTGTTTGCTTGTGGGTCGGTTATTTCCGATACCTTTTTCTTTCCCATGGCGATTGCTCCGTGTCGTAGCCACTGAGCGGATTAAGCCCAATTTATGACCACAAAATATACGACCTGATGAACATCAGGTCAATCAAAAAAACAGGACTTCTCGTCTGATTCCGTCATCTTGCACGTCCCTCCGGTAGGTAACGAACGCAAGTCCGGTTCAAGCCGGATGTAACCAGATAACCGACCAGAGGCGGAGCTGAGGCGGTTGTGGGTGCCATAGAACGCGCATCCCGACCGCCACCGTTTTCTGGCATCCACACCATCCAGCCCCCGGTCCCACCGGAGGTGTTCGATGTTGGATGTCCAGGAAATGAATGATGGGCCGGGGACGGATGACCTTGGCGAAAACGGCAAACCCGGCCGCTTGTCGGGTGAGGCGAGGCTCCAGTCAGCCGCCTCCATTCTGGCCACGGCGATCCTGCGCCGAAAGGCAAAAAACGCATGTGTGGGCAATGAGTTAGAGGTTTTCGAAGATTCTTCCCCTGTGCTCGGAGAAGGACTTGATTCATTGCCGGAACAGAGCATTCATTCATGACAACTCGTCCGGAAACCAAAATAAGGAGTTGAAAATGAATGAGTTACAGAACGCCGCCACCGGCGGCAAGAACCAGGATCGAACCCGAAACTCAGTCCTTCGGCAGATGGCCCTGCTGCAATCCATGTCCCTGGAACAGCTCCGGGAAAAATGGCTCGACCTCTACGGAGAAGAGCCACCCCAGTACAAGAAACAATTCCTCATCAAGCGGCTGGCCTATCGCATCCAGGAGCTTTTCTACGGCGGGCTGTCCGAACAGGCCAAGGTCCATCTCCAGCAGGCCGCCAAGGAGGACCCGGTCGCCACTGTCAATCGACGCATCCCAGAAGAGCGGAAATCGAACGAAGCGATCCTGCCCGGGACCAGACTGGTGCGGGTCTGGAACGACCGGCGCTATGAGGTGACCGTCCTTGCCGATGGCTACGAGTTCGAAGGCCGCACCTTCCGGTCGCTCAGCGCGGTGGCCAGGGAGATCACCGGGACGCGCTGGAACGGCAAGGTCTTTTTCGGGCTGAAGAAGGTTTACGGCAGAAAAGCCGAGGGAGGTTCAGATGCTTGATAACAGCAATGTCGCGCCGGGAAAGAACAAGACGCTGCGCTGTGCCATCTACACCCGCAAGAGCCACGAGGAAGGTCTCGAACAGGAGTTCAACTCGTTGGATGCGCAACGGGAATCGGCGGAACACTATATCGAAGCCCAGAGAATGCGTGGCTGGACGGCTCTGCCGGATCGCTACGACGATGGTGGTTTCTCGGGCGGGAACATGGAGCGTCCGGGGCTACGCCGCCTGCTGGCGGACATCGATGCCGGGAAGATTGACGTGATCGTGGTCTACAAGGTCGACCGGCTGTCCCGCTCGCTGCTGGACTTCATGAAGATGATCGACCTCTTCAACGAGAAGTGTGTCAGCTTCGTCTCGGTCACCCAGCACTTCAGCACCACCGACCCCACCGGCCGGATGTTTCTCGGCATCCTGATCACCTTCGCCCAGTACGAGCGGGAGGTCATCGCCGAGCGTATCCGGGACAAGGTGGCGGCAGCCAAGCGCCGGGGAAAATACTGCGGTGGCGTGCCCATCCTCGGATACGACGTCGACCGGGATAACAAGAAGCTGCTGGTCAACCCGGATGAAGCCAGGACGGTGCAGTACATCTTCCGCCGCTTCATCCAGATCGGCTCGGCCAAGAAACTGGGCCAGGAATTGAACGAACAGGGATACCGCACCAAGGCCTGGACCACCAAGAAAGGTAAGGTGCGCGAGGGCTCAGAATGGAATACAGGCCACATCTACCGGCTGCTGAACAACCGGATCTATATCGGCGAGATCGCCCACAAGGACCGTAGTTACCCTGGTGAGCACGAAGGGATCATCGACCGGGCGACCTGGGACAAGGTTAAGGCCATCCTGGAGGACAACAAACCGGTCAAGGTTTCCATGGCCAGAACCAAAATGGTCGCCCCGCTGAAAGGCGTCATCCGCTGCGGCCACTGCGGATGCGCGATGGGTCCGACCTACGCTCGCAAGAACGGCCGCCACTACACCTATTACATCTGCCAGAAGGACAGCAAGCGGACCGTGAGCCGGTGCCCGCTCAAACGAATTCCCGCCGGGGACATCGAGCAGGCCGTGATTGAGCAGTTGAGCGCGGTGTTTCGCACGCCGACGCTGGTGGCCAAAACCTTCTTCGCGGCCCGGGACATCGAGCAGGCGGAGCGGGAGCGGCTGTTCAAGCAGAAAGCCCAGCTCGAGATGGAGCTGTCGCAGGCGAGGGAGCAGGCACTCGAACTGATGAAACCCGGCAGCGATCAGCCGGGCAAGGCCGAGATGCTCACGACCGTCAACCGCCAGGCGGTCGAGCTCTCGAAACAACTGACGCACGTGAGCGAGCGATGCAGAGCCTACAGGGGGAACAGCATCACGGAGCAGGATGTCTCGGAGGCCTTCCAGAATGTCGAGGGCTTCTGGGAAGACCTTTTCCCGGTGGAGCGAAACCGGCTCATCCGCCTCCTGGTGGATAAGGTGGAGATCCGGGAGACCGGAATCGATATGGAGCTGCGCACCAACGGGCTGACAACACTCATCGCCGAGCTGGCTGGTCTGGCATGCGAAGTCACCGAACGGAGGGCAAGCCGATGAAAATGAAGCCGACCATTATCGTAGCCGACAACGGCAACCTGCAGATCCACATCCCGATGCTGATCCGGCGCATGCGCGGCCGCAAGACGGTCATCGCTCCCCAGGCCCTGGATGGAGATATCCCCGGGGCGCAGGAGCCGGTACAGTCCGCCGTCCTCCAGGCTCTGGCAAGGGCCTTTTCCTGGGCCGACATCCTCGAATCCGGCCAGATCAAGTCCATCAGCGAGCTTGCCCGTACCCTCGACGTCGATGGCTCGTATGTGGCCCGCATCCTCAAGCTGACGACTCTGGCCCCCGACATCGTCGAAGCCCTGATCAACGGTGAGGAACCCAACGGGCTGTCGCTGGCCAAGCTGACCCAGACCTTTCCCGAGGACTGGGCCGAGCAGCGCCGCCAGTTCGGCTTCACCACCGACTGACGACCGGACCGGAGACCACCCCAGAGAGCCGACCATCAGCGTCGGCTTTTCTACTTTGGGGTCAGGAAACCGGAGTTGACCACGCTTCTTTTCACGGCCGATGCAGGTGATTTCGAAAAAAACGTCCGCTTGCGGCGTCGAACGATGACCTAAGACAACCGCCAAAAACGGCAACCATCCGCAAACCCATATCAATCAAGGATGTAGCTTTCCTGACGAGCTTCGGACTTGGTCCGGAGAAAACAGAGAATCAGGGGCCAAACAGAGAAAGAAAGGCTCGAGGATGAGGAGAATCGATGGTGCGGAGAGGTGCTTCGGAAAGATGTGAAACAGGCGCAAACCCTTTAGAAACAAGGGGAAAAAGAAAACCCGTCACCCCGGAGAATGACCCCAGAGAAACGGGTTTGTCTTTTCTAAATGGTGGAGGCGGTGGGAATCGAACCCACGTCCAGAAAAGAAGGCTTCAGACAGACTACATGCTTAGTCAGCGCTTTAGATCTCAAGCAGTGAAGCACCCGCTGACGGGTTATTCACTGCCCCAGCCTACAAGGTTTCGCCCGGCGCTATAGGCGTTACGCCGGACTATCCCGCTAAGATGACACCATACACGGACCTAAAGCAGGAGGAAGGTCCGGATGATGTAGCTGCTTACTAGGCAGCTAGTGCGTACTCGTGAGAGTCTGCAGTTGTGTTTAGTTCCGCTTGGGTACGGGTAAGCAGTAACCCGGCATGCCTCTCTGACCCTCACTTCCCTGTCGAAGCCAGTCGCCCCCTTCATCGCATTCTTTCCTCGCGTTCCATGAGACGTTTCTCGTCCTTGCGCCTGATTCCCTCCCTTTTGTCATAAAGTGTCTTTCCCTTTGCCAGCGCCAGCTCGATCTTGGCCCTGTTCTTCCCGTCGAAGTAAAGGGAAAGGGGGATCAGCGTATATCCCCTCTCCTTGACCTTGCCGATAAGCCGCATGATCTCCCTCTTGTGCATGAGGAGTTTGCGCGTCCTCTTCGGCTCGTGGTTGTATATGTTCCCGCAGGAATAGGGGCTGATATGGGCGTTCATGACGAAAACCTCGCCGTCCTTGACCTTCGCGTAGCTCTCCTTGAGGTTCGCCCTGCCTTCCCTTAACGACTTCACTTCCGTGCCCGTAAGGACTATCCCCGTCTCGAACTTCTCCTCGATATGGTACTCGTGATAGGCCTTCCTGTTAGTACAAACAACCTTCATAGACACTAATATAACACAGAAAGGCGGGAAAAGACAGGTCTGCCGGGCCGGGGGCCCGGCAGACCGCTTGAGTCGCTCGAATGGCTTGAATCGCTTGAGAGTTCAGGGACTATCAAAGAAAAATACGTGGTTCCTGGTTCCCTGCGCGGTGACTTTGCGGCAGGATCATCCCTCAGGCAAGGCTCTCGCCCTGGACCGTCAGACAATCTGGATCATTCAAGCCGTCTCTCGCCCTCAAACGATTCAAGCGGCTGCTATGATAGAAGTCAACAGTTAATGTCTACCAGCTCTCTTTTTCCTTCACCTCACATCTCTCTCACACGAGGCCGATGACAGATCCACACTGTCGGCGGCCGAAGTGCCCTTCCC